>UMHE01014701.1_pt1 | contig 15128 bp, 4 predicted proteins | sample 1965451 | NCBI WGS metagenome assembly UMHE01 (sample SAMEA4836090, study PRJEB28245) | human gut metagenome | biome: gut microbiome; material: fecal sample | place: Denmark | collected 2008 | reverse complement strand
GAAGGAATCCGTTTAATCCGTTTAATCCGCTGTTAAATCTCCCAAGCAGAAGGATTCCGTTTAATCCGCTGTTAAAATCTCCCAAGCAGAATGAATCCGTTCAATCCGTTTAATCCGCTGTTAAATCTCCCAAGCAGAAGGAATCCGTTCAATCCGATAAATCCGTTGTTAAATCTCCCAAGCAGAAGGATTCCGTTGTTATTTAGTTGGTGCATTGCTTGCTTGGTTGGTGCATTGCTTGGTTGGTGCACAGCTTGCTTGTTTGGTGCACTGTTTGCTTTGTTGGTGCACTTGAGACAAGTGCACCCCCTTGAAGGCAGCCGCTTAATCCGTTGTTGTTTCTTCGCAGTCTTTTTATCCGTAGCGGATGTGAAATTCCCACCGTCACCGTACGGAATCTGATCGGACGGCGGACGGAATCTGATCGGGCTGCGGACGGAATCTGATCGGGCTGCGGACGGAATCTGATCGGGCGGCGGACGGAATCTGATTGGACGGCGTACGCAACAGGAAAGAGTTTCAAATTATCAAAAACGGCAAATATAGGGCAAAAATCTGCAAGAAATCGGCGTTTTGATAGAAAATGGCTATTTTTTGTAAGAAATATCCTACTCTTTTTGCAGAATTTTAGCTTACTTTGCAGCAGAAACTTAACACAATATTGTTCTTGTGCTACACATATATATAATGTATGCGCAGAGCGGTGGAGTGTTAGCCTGTTAAACCTAAAAGAGTATTCACGCTAAAAGAGAATGGATATGACAACAAACGACGGTAGCTCAACCAAAGATACAAACATAACCAACACAACAGGACTAATTCAGACTGGCACCAATGTCCGTCCCTCAACCAACACTTTTAAAACTAAGACAACGAACAACGAAACTAAGACAACGAACAACAAGACAAAGACAGAGAACAACGAAACAACGACAGAACGAAACATCGAAACCAAGACAGAACCAACAACTGAAACCTCAACCGACCAAAACGCGACGACTAAGACCAAACAAGACACAAAAGCTACCCAGTCGTACATAACGATGGACTTCGATCCGCCCACCACGATGAAGGAGGAGCAGGATCTGCTCTCGGCTATGTACGCCAGCGCCTGCGTACCCAACACCATGCGTATGTCGTACGACATGGTGGAGGATATGCTGACCGACCACATCGACCTCATGGAGGGCGACGACCTCGAAATATGCAATAAGGACACCGAGCTGATTAGCATATAGCCGCAAAAACTGAACCTGCATATCGCGCAAAAACCAGATTAGTATATAACAAGAAACAATATATAACAATGAAAAGAGTAAAGAAGAAGTATCAAACCCCTGTGATCCACTCTATTGAGTTGGGTCCGATCAGTCCCGTCACCGCTTCTAGTGATGTTACCGTCGACTTTGACGGCAATGCCAGCGGCAGCGGAAAACCGCCAATGCAGAGTCCGTCGCGCAACCTTTGGGAGAGCGGCTTTCAGACCGATGACGACGACGAGACGGCGTACGAATACGGTTGGTAAGTGCCGCTCTTCACCGTCGGGCTACTCCAACCGACACCGTCTGGCAACAACCAACAGTAGAACTAAACCCAAACCCATTAGCAAATCAAAAAAACAAAACAGAATATGAAGAAAAGAATTTTCATGCTTGCGGTCTTGATATTGTCAGGGCTGCAATTTGCCGTGGCTGCCATAGACGAGCAGCTGCGAGCGCTCATCACCACCTCCGATGATATCGAGGTGACGGAAGTGACTAACGACGAGGCGAACCCGTGGAAGGTGGAGAACGGAATGGCGTCTACCACACACGGCAAGACGACCACAAACGTAACAGCTACTATTACAATCAAGTTCAGAGCAAAGGGATACATTACGTTTCAGTATTCCGATACCTTCGACCCTTGGACTAACGATGATTATAAAATAGTGAAGTTGGATGATGTTACATATGCAAACAACTATGATAAGCATACAACCCTTACCACTTTCACTCACTATATATCTCTTGAAGAAGGCGAGCATGTTCTTACATTCTCTCATAGACACCAAAATTCCACAACAGGCAATTATTCTCAGGTTCTTTCCATTGGCAATATCCGCCTCGAAACTATAGAGAGTATGTATAAGACAATCCACCTCTCTGCTCCTGGCACGCTTGGTAATGAGGCGTTGGGGCATGTCAACACTTTGCCCGAAATGCGTGCTTTGCGTCTTTCTGGCAAGATGAATGCTTCCGACTGGAATGATATCAGTAAGATGACTGGACTCGTGGCTATAGATATGACAAATGTCGACGTTGAAACAATACCAGCCAATGCGTTTACTAAAACTGTGATACGCTTTATCGACTTCCCGAAAACGCTTAAGACAATTGGCAGTAGTGCCTTTTACGATAAATTATTAACTGGTCCCCTTGTGCTGCCCGAAGGTTTGGATAGCATCGCCTCGGAGGCGTTCTACAGAAACTACATTACAGATGTTACAATACCGGCGAGTGTCAGAGTTATAAATAGTTCTGCTTTCCGTGGCAATGCATCTTTGGTGAGCGTCACTTTAGGAAGTGGTCTGACATCAATAAGTTCAACGTGTTTTTATGAATGTAGCAATCTCGCTATTGTGAAAGGTGGCGAAAATGTAAAAACGATAGCTAATAATGCTTTTAAGAATTGTAAACTTCTGACAAGTGCCGCTGATTTGGCGTCAGTAAGCGTTGGAGATTATGCATTCCAATCTTGCGAGAAGTTGGAAAGTTTCAATTTCTCAAATATAAAGACGTATGGTAGAGAAGCGTTTGAGTATTGTTATGCTCTGAAAGAAGCCGACTTAAGTACAGCAACATCTTTAGGTATAGAATGTTTTTATAATTGTTATAGTCTTAAAAGAGTAAAGTTAGGCGATAATATTACTACTATTCCCCAAAGTGCTTTTTACGCATGCCATGCTCTTGAGGAGGTAGTTCTTGGTTCTTCTATCAACAGTCTGGGAAGCAATTGTTTCGGTAGCGACAGAGCAAGCGTCTTGAAGCGTGTATATATCACTGCGCCCGCTCCTCCTGCCGTAGGTAGCACACCATTCTATTCTCCTACAAGCGTAACGCTTTACGTTCCCGAATATGCAATGGTGAGCTACAAGCTCGACAACTACTGGAGTCAGTTCACAAAGGTGGAGCCAAACCCGAACCAGCCCGACAAGGTGAACCTCTACAAGAAGCTGGAGCTTACCAGCAATGCACGCATACCTAACTCGCCGGACATCTTTATCGGCACAGGAGGAGCGCTTATTGTAAATGGTGACAATCCGCAGACATTCGGCAAATACACCCAGTATATGACGATAGCAGATAACACTTCCGCTTCGCTTATCAACCGTTGCAAGCAGATGACATCTTCTTCTTCGCAGTTCAATTTCTACATAGGCGCCACCTCTGGCTCTGGCTATTGGTATTATTTGTGTATGCCGTTCGATGTGAAGCGCAGCGACATCATTCTGCCTAAGGGCACAAGCATCGCTGTGCGCTATTACGACTCTGAGTCGCGTGCAACAAACGGCGCAAGCGGCAACTGGAAAGACGTGCCTGCCGACTCTGTGCTGCACATGGGCAAGGCTTATATCTTCCGTTCAAACAGTTCGGGCAATGTAGGTTTCCCTGCTACCGAGGAGACACACAACGCCATCTTCCGCAGTGAAGCTGTAAGCGCACCGCTCGTTCAGTACCCTGCCGTGGAGAGCGCAAACGCAGGATGGAACTTCGTGGGCAACCCATATCCTTGCTTCTACGACATCTACTATATGGATTTCGCAGCACCTATAACAGCATGGGATGTTGACAACCGCACATACAAGGCATATAGCGCTGCTGACGACAATTTCGTGCTCTCACCGCTGCAGGCGTTCTTCGTTCAGAAGCCCGAGCTGGTAGACGCTATCACATTCCAGCCAGCTGGCAGACAGATCAACAAGACCATCGACCACTCGGCTTTGGCTATGCGCCGTGCAGCACGCAGTCAGCAGGTGCAGCGCAAGTTGGTAGACGTGGCTCTGACATGCGCCGACCGCACCGACCGCACACGCGTCGTGGTGAACGCCAACGCTTCTGACGACTTCTGCGCCGACAACGACGCTGTGAAGATGATGGCTTACGAGGGCACACCGCAGATATACACCATCGCCGGCGCAGACCAGCTGGCTGTGAACGAGGGCGCTCATCTTGGCGGTAGCGTGGCATTAGGCATGTATCTGCCTGCAGACGACGCGTACACCATCGCCGTAGACCGCGACGAGCTGGGCGTGAAGCTGCTCGACTACGGTGTGGAGGTGGAGATGCCGTACACCTTCAGCGCTGCTGAGGGATACATGGACGACCGCTTCACACTCACCTTCGAGGCACCCACTACGGGCATCAACACCGTAGCTACAGACGCCGACGCCGACAACGCCATATACACTATCGACGGACGCCGCGTGAACAGCACCGCTCAGAAGGGCATCTATATTCAGAATCATAAGAAAATAGTAAAGTAAAGCTACTATGATCAAGTCAAGATATATACTGACTCTCCTCGCCATGCTGCTAAGCATGGTGGCGAGAGGACAGGACTTCAACCCCGACAGTCCTCCCGAACCGGGAGCACGCTACAAGCTGACGCTGAAAGCCCAGCCTGCAGAGGCTGCCACCGTGAGCGGAGGCGGACTGTATGCTGTGAACGCCAGTGTGAGCGTGAAGGCTGTAGCCCGAAGCGCCAACTGGCGCTTCAAGAACTGGACCGACGCTGAGGGCAAGGTGGTGAGTACGAGCAGCTCGTTCACTCACCGCAAGCAGAACAGCGCTGAGACACTCACCGCCAACTACGAGTATCAGAAGACAAGCCGTCTGACCATAGCCTACGACCCGTCGTCGATAAGAACGAGCGAGGTGAAGGAGTATGCCGTAGGCGTAACCTACTCTTACACGGCGTCTACGTACAGCGACTATACGTTCGTCAACTGGACAACAAGCGACGGAACGGTTATCTCTACAAATCGCACGGTAAGCTATACCGTTACGGAGAACGACGAGACAATCACCGCCCACTACCGCTATACGCCGGGCAGTCCGGCTGAGCCTAACGAGACGAAGCCGAAGCACAAGGTCTACTTCAAGTGCGACCCCGCAGGTTTGGCAGGGTTCAATAAGACAAGCGGTTTCTCGGTGTCTGAGGGTAGCCCATACAGTGTGACGGTATACAGCGTAAACGACTATGAGTTCAAGGGCTGGACATGGGAAGGCGAAACCAAAATTCTCGAAACTTCGCGCACGTGGAATGTCAATATGGGCACAAGAGATGCTCATCTCGTGGCACATTTCGAGTTCAAGCCGTCGTCGCCCAGCGAGCCATCTACCGACAGCAAGCAGCGACACAGCCTCTACGCCACAACTACGTCGATGTATCGCGGCGAGACAACGCTCCTGCCTATATACATGCAGAACACGGGCAACGTGAAGACGCTCAGCTTCAAGCTGCATCTGCCGAAGAATCTGAAGGTGGATGTGGCTGGCATACAGAAGACGCTGCGCACCGAAGCCTATACCGTTCAGGCAGCGCTGGAGGACAGCGTGCTGAGCGTGAGTCTGGAGGGCGGAACGCAGATTGTGGAGCACGACGGAGTGGTGGTGCGCATACCGGTGAGCGCGCAGGAAGCGCTGAAGGACAGCGTGTACACGGTGAAGTTCAGCGATATCGCTGGCACAACAACCGCCGATGCTGCAATCAACTTCACCAGCCGTTCGGGTAGACTCGTGGTGAGCACACCAGAGGAAGGCGATCTGCAGGCGAAGTTCTCTGTAGAGACATACATGAACCGCGCTCAGCTGACCAATCTTAGCAGCGAGAACGCAAAGACATTCGAGTGGAACTTCGGCGACGGCACTACAAGCACCGAGCGCAACCCTATGCACAGCTACGCCGAAGCCGGCACTTACACCGTGCGTCTCACGGCGCGTGGCATAGTGAAGACCGTCACTGCCGAACAGCAGATAATTATCAACCCTGCCAACACATGGTCGGCGAGCGGCGACTACCGACTCGACCCCACTGTGAACAGTGCACGTGCGTTCAAGTCGATGCACGAGATGCTCTCTCTGCTGTCGCAGTGTACGCCCGACGGCACCATCAACATAAAGACCGGCGGCAAGGAGGCGTTCGACGCCAATCTCCAGACAGCCGACTCGCTGGCGCTGCTCAGCACGCTGACAGAGAAGCTGGGCAAGGCGGGCGTCGTGATGGCGTTCAAGAACGAAGCGCAGAACCCCGTTACGCTGCGCTTCAACGTGGCAGCCAACAGCACCGACATGCAGAAGGCTACCGACTTCTTCCGCCATATCTCGCTCGACAACGTGGTGGTAACGCTCAACGGAGCCGCGATAAACATCGGCGAGATAGACCGCTTCTCGGCACAGACCATCTGTTCGGGCGCAAGTACGCAACCCGAAGCGTTCGCCGCCATAAGCAGCAGCGAGAAAGTGAAGGTGAAGTGGACGGCAAGTGTGGCTGAGGGCTGCACCGTACGCGGCTATCAGCTCACCGGCACCGGCAATCTGCCCACAATGACGCTCACGAACGAAGGCAGCAAGACCGATCTCGTTACGTATCACGTAAGCGTAGAGCTTAACGGCGTTGCCATGTACACATATATATATAAGGTGTATGTGAAGCCGTTGCTGAAGAGTCTCGCGCTCAGTTCGCCGTCCGACAACGCCGTGCTCGAATACGGACAGGTTACGCTCAGCTGCAGCAATCTCGGACAGGCTGCTGTAGGCTATACGTTCCACTATCGCCGCACCGATGCTGAGGCAGAGAACGCAGCAGAGTGGACGGTAGTGAACACAACAACGCCTTCAACAGCGTTCGTGCTCGTAGAAGGCGCGTCGTACGAGTGGTATGCTACGGCGCATGGCGAGTGCAACGAGACTGTCGAAAGCGCACACCGCACGTTCAGCATACGCAAGCGCTCAGACCTTACGGTTGAGTCGGTGACGGCGCCTGTGGAAGTGAAGGCAAACACTACGTTCCAGATCACGGCTGTTGTGCGCAACATCGGTAAGGAAACAACGCACAACAACACATGGATGGACGTGTTGTTGAAGGTGAAAGAAAACGGCTCGGCTACTGTTGTGCAAAACCAGTACCATAACGGGGCGTTGGCACCAAACGAGGCCTATACCGTGACGTTCAATGTGCAAAGCTCAGACGCCTCAGCCGAACCCGTATGGTATGTGGTGGCAACCGACTGGTACAGCGTGGAGAAGGAGTCGAACGAAGACAACAACCAAAAGGGAACGGAGCTGATAGCCGTCATCGACCGCTACATCGATGCCGCCGACTACGAGGCTCTGAAAGTGCTTTACCAGGCAACCAACGGCGGAGCATGGACCAATAAGACATGGCGTATTGGCAGCAATGCCGTAACGTCTACCGGTTGGCCCGGCGTCACATTCGACGAAGAGGGTCACGTGCTGGCTATCGATCTTCAGAACAACAACCTCCGAGGCACGCTGCCTACAGAGGGAATGGAGATGAAGAGTCTGCGTACGCTCAATCTGAGCGGAAACAGTTTGAGTGGCGATGTGGCTGCGTTCTGCAAACTCCTGCCAGCGCTTGAGACGCTCAATCTTGGCTACAATCTGTTTACAGAACTTAGCGGCGTTCTGCCCGCTCATATCACCTCGCTCAATCTGCAGAATCAGCGCGAAGGCTACAGTCTCTCTACCTTCACGCTGCAGGAGTGGGCTATGGGCGACAAGCAGGCCGACATACAGCTCGGAACGCTCATCGCTTACGACCATAAGAACCAGAACTTCGAGGCTCACCCGACGCTCCGCATCTATACTACCGCCAACAACAGTTATGTAGGCGAGATGAGATACACAGACGGAGCCTACCGCTACTATCTCAGCGGCACGTACAACTACGCAAGCGGCACGGAGTTCTGCATCCGATCGTATGAAGGCGTGGCACAGAACAACCGCCTGCGTGCTAAGCTGACGTGGACAAAGGGCGACGTGAACGCCGACGCATCGGTAGACGTGCTCGACGCGCAGCAGACGCTCAACTACATCATGGGCACGCAGAACGGCAACTTCAACTATCCGGCAGCCGACACTTATGAGGGCGGCGGCATAAATGTGCAGGACGTCGTGGCAACCATAAACATCTTCATCGGCAGCAACGACAACGCCGACCTGAAGAGTCTTATGGCTGCGCAAAGACGCTGGACGGAGAGCATGGGCGAAGAAGCCTCTACAGCTAACGTGCTCAGCGTGGAAGACGACGCATTGTGGCTCGACGCAACCGACCAGGTGGCTGCGCTCGACATCACACTCGCCGGCGTTAAGGCGAACGATGTGAAGCTCGCCATGAGCAAACAGCGCTATCAGCTTGTGACACACAACACGGCTAACGGTGTCCGCGTAGTGATAATAAGCACTACGGGCGACATCATCAGCGGACGCACCAAGCTGTTGCGACTCGCCAAGCTGGCAAGAGTGTACCAGGCGATGGCTGCAGACATAGACGCACAGCCGGTAGGCGTGGCGTTTGAGGGTCAGACCACAGACATCGACACCATAACCACAGACGCAGAAAGCCGCGAAGCTGTATACAGCCTCGACGGACGCAAACTGAACGGCGTTGCACGCGAAGGCGTCTATATTGTGAACGGAAAGAAAAAGGCTATTAACAGACATCAATAGACATGAAGATCAGAAGATACATAACCATGATGCTGTTCTTGCTGATGTACATCACGGCAACGGCTCAGAACAACCTGTCGGTAGGAAAGCTGACGGGCGGTCAGGGCAAGGACGTGCTGATACCTATCAGCCTTGAGAACACAGACGAGGTGGTGGCGCTGCAGTTCGACCTGCAGCTGCCATTCGACCGCTCGTCAAGAACAGCGCCGACGCTGAGCCAGTCGCGTATAAACGAACACACGGTGTCGGTAAGAAATCTCGGCAACCATAAATATAGAGTGGTTGTCGTGAATATGAGCAATCGTCCTCTGTCGGGCAACGCCGGCACAATCATCAACTTCCCGATGGCTGTGCCTACAGGTTTGGACCCCGGCACGGAGTACGCCGTAAGCTTGTCGGATGTTATCATCACAAACCGCAAAGGCGACAACATCCAGGGCGATTCTAACGTGAACGGCAGCTACACGGTGCAGCGAGAAAACGCTCCCGACCTTGCTACTACCGATGTCAACATCACCGAGAGCACGCTTGTGCCAGGCAACTATGTCACAGTAACTTGGAAAGTGAGCAACATCGGCAACGCCGATACGCGCAGCGGCTGGACCGAACGTGTCTATCTCGTGAGCAACGAGACCGAAGAAGCGGTGCATGTAGGCAATACTTACTTCAGTAATACGCTGCTCAAGGGCGGCTACATCGCACGCAGCGCTATCTTCAACCTCTCGCAGACCGTCGGTCTCGAAGGCGAAGTGACGGCGAAAGTGGTGGTTGAGCCCAACAGCGGTTGCGGCGAGTACAACGCCGACCGAGCTAACAACACCGCAACCGGCGGAACCGCTGAGCTTGAGAAGCACTTGTTCCTTACCGCTCCCGACAAGAGCGTGAAGGAAGGCGAGTCGATGCGCCTCACATTGAAGCGCAGCGGCGACCGTAGTATGGACGAGACATTCAGCATTGCTTCGTCTTTGCCCGAACACGCTAAGGTTCCGGCTACTGTTATCATCAGCAAAGGTCAGTCGGCAGCGTCGTTCGACGTGGTTTGTCCCGACAACAACGTGGTGAACACCTACTCTAAGGTCACCATAACCGTGAACAAAGCCAACGGATATCCGCAGAATGTCGCTACATCCTTTAATATAAAGGACGACGAACTGCTGCCTCTCACCGTGAAGCTCGACAAAACCGAGTATAACGAGGGCGAAACGATGAAAGCAACCGTCAGCGTGCCTTACCGTATCGGCAACGATACGCTCACGGTCTATTTCAGTGTGGAGAAACCGAAGCGTTTCCGCCTGCCAAAGAGCTACACCTTCGAGCCAGGAGCGACAGAAGCCGTGATTGATATTCCGATCATTGACGACAATATCGCAGCCAACGACGAGACATTGCAGCTCAGCGTGTCGGCAGACCATCATCTGGCGGGCACAGCGCTCTTTGTGCTGAAGGACAATGATGTGCCGGCTATCAGCATGACTCTGCTGCCCACAACCGTGAGCGAGGCGGCAGGCTACAACGCCATTCACGCCACCATCAAGCGCACCGAGGCAAAGAACAGCAAGATTACGCTGAAGCTGAGCGACGACAGCAACGGCGAACTCTACTACACAACGCCGATAACCATGCCTGAAGGCACAGAGGAAGTGACGTTCCCCATCGGCGTGAAGGACAACCAGAAGGTTGACGGCACACGCAAGGTGAAGTTCAGCGCAGCCATATACATCACCGATTGCGGCTGCTCTGCGATAGGCGACAAGCAGACCGTTGTGAGCGACACCATAACCATCCTCGACAACGACGGACCGACGCTCAGCGTCTCTTCGAACAAGACAACCATACTCGAAGGCGACGCGACAGGCGCTACGCTCACCATCAGTCGCAACGACGCAACGACCAGTCCGCTCACGGTTACGCTGAGCGCGAAGGGCGACGATCTGCAGTTTGCAAAGACCGTGACTATCCCTGCCGGAAAGGAGAGCGTTACAACGCCGTTCGTCGCGTTGAGCAACGAGACCAGCGAGGGCAACCGCACCATTTCTGTCATCGCAAGCAGCGACGGCTACAGTCCAGGTACGGTGTGGATGCTCATCTCCGACCAGACTCTGCCCGACGCAGAGATGCAGACTCCTGCATGCGACGCAGAGATTGAGGCTGGAAGCAAGGCGAAAGTGACGGTAACGGTGAAGAACATCGGTGCCATCAAGATGCCGAAGGGCACACAGATCCGCACAAGCATTGGCACAAACTCTACGATGACGCAGACAGATGCCGACATTGCGGTGGGCGCTACCTACACATCTGTTGTGGAGCTGGACGCACCGAGCGTGCCCGGAAAGTACAGAGTGTCGGCAGAAATCAACCCGAACGGCACCATTACCGAGTTGCAGACCATCAACAACAGCGCTTATACCGAGACAACCGTAACGACAGCATACACTTACGACGTCAAAGCCGACAAGAATACGTATAACATTGGCGACAAGGTTGTATTGAGCGGCACGGTGAAGACACGCGGCGGTGCTGCGGCAGCCAACGTTGAGGTAGAACCATATATCATCTATGCCGGTTCGCGTATAGCTCTGAAAGCCACCACCGACGCCGAGGGCAAATACTCTGCAGAGTACACCATCCAGGCAGGTATGGGCGGCGAGTATGGCTACGGTGTCTGCACACCTGGCGAGAACATCAGTGCTCAGCAGGGCACTTTCGCCGTGTATGGCATCTCTCGCACCACAACCGAGTATATCAAGCACGAGATGTACGAAGGCGATGTGGTTAGCGGCACTATCAAGGTGAAGAACATGAGCAGTCTGCCGCAGACAAAATTGACAGCAACCTGCGAACCGAACGACCAGTATGAGGTTGCGTTCGGCGGCGACACAGAACTTGCGGGCGGCGGAACAGCCGAGATAAGCTACACCATCAAGCCGCTTTCGCTCTCTAAAACTAAGGAGTGGGACCGCCTGACGTTCAACATTACAACAGCCGAGGGCGCATCGCTCAGCGTAGTGACCTACAACTACACACGCAAGCATACGCCGAATCTCGTGGTGTCTACCAACAGCATCAACACCACCGTGACCAAGGGTAAGGTGCGCACATATCCTATCGTGCTCACCAATACCGGCATAGCCGAGACAGGCAAGATAACCGTATCGCTGCCTGCCGCGCTTTCCGACTTCATCAGTCTGGCTACGCCTGCCACAATGCCGTCGCTGGCAACTGGCGACAGTGCTACGGTGATGCTTAAGTTCAACGCTGCCAACTACGACGTGAATGTCTACCAGAAAGGTAGCATCGCCATCAACTGCAGCGAGGGCAACGGCAAGCAGATTGGCTTCAACGTGAAGGTGGTGAGCGAGGAGAAGGGCAACCTTCGCATCCGCGTTCGCGACGAGAACACCATATACGGCAACAAGGACGGCGAGCATCCGTACGTCAGCAACGCCAGCGTGCGACTCACCGACTACAACACCGGCGCACTCGTGATGCAGGATGTGACGGGCGAAGACGGCAGCATCACGTTCAACGATCTGAACGAAGGCTACTACCATCTGCACGTTACGGCAGACCGCCACGACACTTACGACCAGAACGTGCTGGTGAGTCCGGGCGAAACAACCGAGCATCTTGCCACAATCAGCTACCAGGCAATCAGAGTAGACTGGACGGTGGAAGAGACAGAGATAGAAGACGAGTACGACATCACCACCAAGTTGACATACGAGACGCAGGTGCCTGTGCCGGTAGTGGAGATGAATGCTCCCGACGCAATCATTCTTGCAGACATCAACCGCGGCAAGAGCGCACTCTTCAACGTAGTGCTGCGCAACCGCGGACTCATTGCCGCACAGAACGTGCAGTACACACCGCCAACGGCAGACGGTTTCGTGTTCATGCCGATGGTCGAATACACGGGCTTCACGCTCGCACCTGAGCAGAGCTACGTCATACCGGTGCTCGTGATGCACGAGGAGGACTTCAACAGCGACGACTTCGCACGCAACGTGAAGCGCAAGGTGATGCAGCGCGCCGAGGGCAGAGCAAAGAAGTGCTTCGGCGATATGGGTACCAAGTTCGAGTGGCCCTGCGGCGACGGCGCTAAGTTCGCATGGATAGGCTCGGTCATCCGCTATGTGCAGGACAACGCCGAATGTTCCCCACCTGCAGGTGGCGGACATGCTGTAATCTATCCTCAGACACAACCTGGCTTGGGCGGTGGTCCTTGGGGCGGTGCTGGCGGCTATGCAACGGCGAGCGGCGGCAGAACAGACGCCAAGGCTCTGCTTAAACTGTTCTGTACAGCAATAGAGTGTGTGCCGCTTCCCGACCTGCCAACTTGCGTGGCGCCAGCCATAACCAACGCTCTTGAAGGATCGGCACTGCAATTTGCAGGCGACTGCGCTATGGATTATCTCAGCGGAAAGGTAGCCGACAAGATTCCGTTGTTCAGCTGCCTGAAGGGTATAGCTTCCAACTACGGACCGGACATGGTAGAGTGTCTCGGAAAATGGGGCAAGGAGATGGCTGATAAGTTCAGCAAGGCGCCGCTGCGCAAGGCAGCTGCTGCCGAAGACAAGCCGATACCGGCTCTGATGGAGTCGTCGGGCTATAAGCAGTTCCTGTTCTTCAGCTACTTCGACACCTACATGGAGTACAACCGACAGCTCACCAAGGCGCCTGAGGCGCTCGGCATGAAGGACTTCGGCGTAGAACTGATGTCGGCAATACACAAAGCCGACCTTGAGCTGCAGAAGATGCGCGTGGACGGCACGCTTTGGACGTTCGACCTGAACACCATTCCGGACAACACCACGGTGGACGACAAGAGCCAGGGTATGGGCGCATACCTCACATCGCTCATGCCTAACAAGAATGCGGTGATAGCCGACTTCTCGCTGCGCAACTATGTGGAGCGTCTGCGCAACACATGGAGCAAGGAGGACGGACGCGGCTATATCAGCGACAACCACATGGATGAGGCTGTTGTGGCAGACATTCTGCAGACACGCCAGAACTGTGTGACGAAGCTCGTCAACCTGGGCATACCTACATGGACCGACCTCATGGGAAGTGCACGCAAGGACATGCTGCAGTATATGGAGACGCAGTCGGAGAACACCTGCGCACAAGTGAAGCTCGAGATAAAGCAGAAGCTGGTGCTCACGCGTCAGGCGTTCCGCGGCACGCTCACCATTGAGAACGGATCGAGCAACGCCATCGAGGACATCCTCGTCGACGTGAACGCTACGAACATGGAGACCGGCTTCATGGCTACATCGCGCGAGATGCAGATAGCCATAGAGAAGATAGAAGGCTTCGAGGGCGAGAAGGACGGCGCATGGCGACTGGGCGCAGGCAAGAAGGGCGTGGCTACCATACTCTTCATTCCTACCAAGTATGCAGCGCCCGAGAACCTCACCACCTATAGCTTCGGCGGAACGCTGAGCTTCAAGGACGGTAGCACGACGCAGAACCGCTCGCTCTTCCCCGTGAGCCTGCAGGTGAAGCCGTCGCCAGAGCTCGACCTCACTTACTTCATGCAGCGCGACGTATACGGCGACAACCCGCTCACGCCCGACGTCGTTGAGCCAGTGATACCTGCCGAGTTCTCGGTGCTCATACACAACAAGGGCAAGGGCGACGCCAACAACGTGCGCATGATTACGAAGAAGCCTGAGATTGTGGAGAACGAGAAGGGACTGCTCATCGACTTCGACATCATCAGTTCGAGCCTTAACGGAGGCGAGAAGACGATGGCGCTCGACGACGACATCGCTACGCAGTTCGGCACTATAGCCGCCGGCACTGCCTCGTACGCCACATGGGACCTCACAGCGTCGCTCATGGGCCACTTCACCGAGTACGACGTGAGCGTTACGCACGTGACCGACTACGGCAACCCCGACCTCTCGCTGCTCGACCGCGTCACCATACACGAGCTGATACACAGCCTAAACGCCACAATAGGCGACAAGGTATATCGTGCATGGATCACGAACGACGAGCCTGACGCCGAGGATGCGCCCGACCATATCTACTTCGCCAACGGCACCGACGAGGAACTCGTGACGCTGAGCGGGGAGACCAGAATGGAGCGCATCGACAACACTCACTACCGCGTGACGGTGCCGACGAACGTGCCGCGCAACTGGTTCTACACGGCTGTGGCTAACCCGGCGGGCAAGTACGCGAAGATACTCAGCATAACCGACGAGACGAACAACCGACCGCTCGACCCGGCTAACTTCTGGACAACCGACTACACGATGAAGGACGGCATCGACCCGCAGCTCGACTATCGTCTGCATATTGCCGACATCGTTTCGGACAAGGGCACGAACAAGTACATCGTGGAGTTTGAACCGATACCTGAGCTGCGACTCGACGTGAAGAGCA
>UMHE01026251.1_pt1 | contig 15147 bp, 14 predicted proteins | sample 1965451 | NCBI WGS metagenome assembly UMHE01 (sample SAMEA4836090, study PRJEB28245) | human gut metagenome | biome: gut microbiome; material: fecal sample | place: Denmark | collected 2008 | reverse complement strand
CTTTATTAACGAGAAGTTTTCTATAGGGGTGCTGAGTAGTTACTATGAAATCATCATTTCTACGTATTTTATTTGTAGTGTTGTTCGTATGTGGAGCAATCACAGTGTCTGCACAGAAGCAGACAGAAGGCAAGTCTTCAGTATTCATAGATTATTTTGCTCATCCGTCTAACGTGAAGGATTCTTGGGCTGAGGCTCTTCGCAGCAAAGTGATTGAAGGCATCCAGGAGACCAATCGCGTTCTTATCACTGACGTTGATGCAGAAGACGCTTTGAGAGTAGAGAAAGCACGTCGTCAGAATGGCGAGCTGTCGGCAGCAGGCGACGCTTCTCGTCTCGCTGTGATGACACAGCTCGGTGCAAACTATCTGTTGCAGGGCACAATCACATCATTGTCTGTAGACCACAAGCGTTCTGACGACGGCAAGTCGGAGTGGTATGCTGCTGTAGTAAACTATACATTGAAGGTTGTTGATCCTAAGAACGGCACAACTATTGCTTCAAAGACATTCAAGCATGGTGAGAGCATAGCAGAAATGGCTACTGGCGATACACCGGACGCAGCTGCTGTAGACGTTGCCAAGTTCGCACGCAAGGCTGTACGCGCTTTGGTTGACGAGGCTTTCAAGCTCAACGGTACAATCCTCGAAATCAGCGCTACAAAGGGTGATGAGGCTAAGCAGGTGTACATCAGCCTCGGTTCTGCTCATGGTGTAGGCAGCAAGGCACGTTTCAAGGTATACGAGCTTCGCACTGTTGCTGGCCGCAACTCACGCAAGGAGATCGGCGAGCTTAAGGTGAGCGCTGTTGAGGGCGAGGACCTCACACTTTGCGACGTTGTAAAGGGCGGCAAGGAGATAAAGGCTGCTATGGACGCTCAGCAGAAGATTGAGGTTGAGGTGTTCCATAAAGTATCATTACTTGACAAGGCAAAGGGGATAATCTAATTAGACTTTGTTTATAAAAATGGCATGACTTCATTGAAAAAATGGAGCCATGTCATTAGTTTATATCGGCACGAAAACAGAAATATTTTATCTTTTTTATCTATGACCAGAATAATCTTATCACTCTTATTCGGACTCTTCTTCTGTACAAATATAAATGCAGAAGTCTATTCTACCGATGCTACATTGGTGTCGCAGGACGGTAATATAATCACAGTACGTTCTTCTGCCGTTGCCGACAAGAAGAAGGACGCTGCGCTGCTGGCTGCCAAGTCGGCTTTTCATACTCTGTTTCATGCTGGTATAGAAGGCGTGAAGGACGGCACGCCTATGGTTGCTGTGGAGCGTAACGACTACGACTATCGCTTTTTCTCGGAGTCGCGCTACATCAACTATATCACAAGCGAGGTAAAGACCGTTGGCGACAAGAAGGTAGGCAACAAGGTGCGTGTCACGGTGCAGCTCTCGATAAACGTGAAGTCGCTTATCGCCGACTTGCAGCATAACAACATGTCTATATCTCCGTCGTGGGGCGTGGCAAGTGCAAAGAAAAGCACATCGGCGCTCAACCCTACTATCGTTATTGTACCTGGTCTGAAGGCGAGCAAAGGCTCCGACTTCCAGGCTATGCTTGAAGCCATTGACGCAAGCGAGGCAAAGAAATACGCTCTCGACAAGATGACTGGCGAGTTTACAAAGAAAGGTTACAAGACTCGTAACTTCGTATCGCAACTGCGCAACTCGAAGAAAGACGAGATGATGCGCACGCAAAGCCAGTCGGACATCAATACAATGATTGTGCAGCAGCTGCCTGGCGACATCATCGTCACCGTTGATGCTGCGGTTGTTACAGATGCAAACAACCAGATGGAGTGTCAGTTGAGCATAAGCGCTGTGGAGAGCCAGACAAACGGCAATCTTGCTTCTGCTACATTCCCCAGCGGAAAATACTATAAAGGCAATGTGAGCGAGTCGGAACTCGTCGACTATGCCTTCAAGAAGATAAAGGCAGACTTCTTCAACCAGATAAAGACATCGTTTGAGGCTATGGTGAGCCAGGGCAGAGAGGTGTATGTAGACATGACAATCTCTAACTCTATCGACGATTGGGACTTCGATCAGGACAGTCCGTCTACCGGCGACAACTTCAAGGATGTGCTCGACGAGTGGTTGCGCAGCCATGCGCAGAACAGCGTTTATGACATGAGCAACAACACCGATAAGTATATACACATGACCGTGAATATCCCGTTGTGGAATGTGGAGCGCGGACGCTCTTACACGTTGTCTAACTTCAGCAGCGACTTGAAGAAATTCCTCAAGACTCAGTTGGGCGATGGCTATAAGGCTTCTGTAACGGCACAGGGACAGAAGCTCGAAATTATGATTCAATAACTCTATATAAAGGTGTTTTATGAAAAAGACATTCTTACAGATCATATTCCTATTCGTTGCAATGGTAGGATATGCACAAAGCGATATACACTTCACCATATTGAAGTCGGAGACAAAGGGCTTGTCTGAGGATGTTGTTGATGCGCTCGACCTTAAGCTGCACCAGGTGTTCAACCGCAACAGTGCTGCTGCAGCCGATGTGTACAACGTATTCGCTGTTTCGCCGTCGTTGTCTCTCGACAAAGTGCTGTCTACAGACGGTGGTATGGTGAGAGACGTGTCTTTGGCTCAAGGCGAACTGGTGCTTATCGCCAAGAACATCATCGACGGTGCAGAGTATTATAGCGTGACGATTCCGGTTCAGGGCGAAGCTGTAGGCAACAAGGAGAAGGCTATGCTCTCGATGGTGAAGAACATAAAGGTGACTGCACCTGCCTTCACGCGCTTCATCAATACGGCACGCAAGAAGATTGCCGACTATTACGCTAACAATTGCGCTTTCATTCTGCAGAAGGCTCAGAGTCTTTATAACCAGAACCGTTATCAGGAGGCTGTGAGCTATCTGTCTGCCGCTACAGCCAACGTGCCTTGCTACGACCAGGCTGCGGCTTTGCAGAAGCAGATTCTTGAGAATATGGACAACACTCCAGAGCCGGTCGTCGTAGAGAAGGTTGTGGAGAAGGTTGTGGAGAAACCTGTTGTTGTGGAAAAGGTTGTGGAGAAGCCTGTTGTTGTGGAGAAGGTTGTAGAGAAGCCTGTTGTAGTGGAGAAGGTTGTGGAGAAACCCGTTCCGGCGCCAGCTCCTGCCGCTCCAGAGTGCGAGATAACCATCTCTAAGAACGACCTCGACTTCCGCATTCTCAGTTGCACGGGCAATCCGACGCAGAAGCGCATCACCATAAAGGTCGAATACGTCAATAATAATGCGAATATCTCTAACGGCGACATCGCAATGAACGTAGTGATTGACGACAATGGACGCGAACTCACTCGTGAAAATATGGCTGTTACCTCTAACGATTCGTCATACGAATGGGTGAGCATGCCGGCACGCGTCAAGCTGAAGCACGATTTCTACATCATCAACTACGACCATCCTATGGAGACTGTGTCTTATCTGAAGCTTAAAGTGCGCGATGGTATAGTGGAGATTCGCAACTTGAAGGTTAACTGGTAATAATTAAGTATATTATGAAAAGAATATCATTGGCTTTGTGTCTGCTTCTTGCTGCGTGTTGCATGACATTGGCACAGGACAAGGTGGTGGAGCGTAGCGCAAAGAAGACTCCCGAATGGCTTAACCAAGCCAACGATGGAGCGTTTGTAGTTACAGTCACTGCCAGTTCTCTTGCCGACGCTCAGGTGAAGGCGATGACGGAGGTGACAGAACGCATCATTCTCTCGGTGGCAAGCAATGTCAGTGTGTCGCAGCGCAACGAGTCGAGCGAGGTTGTAGAGAACGGCAGCGTCGATTCGCGCGATGAGTTCACACGTCTTTCAAAGATAAAGTCGGCTAACCTGCCTTTCCTCAAGGGCATTTCGCCAAACAAGATTGCCGGCATCTATTGGCAGCGTATGTTCAACAAGAAGACGGGCAAGGGTTATTACGAGTATTCGGTGCTCTATCCTTACTCGCGCAGCGAGCAACTCACGCTTCAGGCTGAGTTTGAGGCTCTCGACAAGGAGATGACCGCCAAGTACGAACAGCTGGAACAGAAGTTGAACAATATAGAAGCGGTGGAAGACATCAAGACTGCCATCACCGAGCTCGACGCTCTTAAGGCTTACTTCTTTGATGATGTGCGTTTGGAGCAGGTTGACGGCTTGAAGAAGCGCTATCGTCAGCTTTATGATGCGCTCAGCCTCACTGGAGAGTTCGTTAAGCATGGCGAATACCACTGCCAGCTACTGTTGAAGGGCATGCCTGTCAAGGTGTCTACGGTGCCCACACTGAAGTCGAACTGTGCTTCGCAGCTCAATGTGCGTCCTACAGCCGACGGCAAGTTCGTCATCACATACGACGATAGCGACTGTATTGAGGACGAAGAAAACTTCATCAATGTGCAGTTGCGCCTCGACGGTAAGCGTCTTTCGCATAAGTTCTCGCTGGCTGAAGCCGGCGCAGGCAATGCCGACCAAAGGCTCTCGCTTGTTCCTGAAGGAAAGGTAATGCTGACAGCTGCAATGGTTGACGCAGCCGCACGTGAAGTGACCGACATCACTGTGCGCCTTACTGTCAACAACCGCAATGGCAGCAAGTTTGCGGTGAAGAGTCTTGAACTTAATGTGCCCGACCTTGCCGTACCGCTTATCTTCGACAATGCAGACGCCGTCTATTCTACAAAAGGACTCATCCAGATAAAGATGCTGGCGAAGGGCGATTGCTCGCTGCGTAAGGTGAAAAAGGGCGACTTCGCATTCGTTAACGGTACGCTCACGGTCGTAAACCCCAACACCGGAGCTATCGAATCTATCAAGGTCGCGTTGCAGTATTCTACAAATTGGGAGTAGACTGGTTTTCGGGTTCTAAACCTTAGTCTGAAAATGTTTCAGATTTAGTCTTAATAAAGTTTAGACCAAGAGATTTGAAAAATGAAAGAATTAAACAAAAATAATTAATAACTATTTAAACTGAACCGTTATGAAACAGAGAATTTTTAATGTATTACTGGCTATAGCCCTTGTGTTCTGCGGCACATCAGTAGCTTTTGCTCAGTCGAAAGCGTTGGCAAAGGATGTAAAGAAGACCTGCAAAGAGTGGAAGAAGGCAGGTTGGTCATTGTATGCTACAGCTTCTACAATGGAGTACGCATTGACAAAGTATCGCACATACGTTGAGGCTGATCCTGACAACCACCTCGTGCTCACAGGTCTTGCTGTAGGCAAGAACCCGAAGATAGGTCGCGATAACGCCATGATGAACGGCATCACAAGCTATGCAAGCCGTGCAAAGGCTCAGGTCGTAGGTAAGATGAAGAGCATCATGTCTGCTGACGCAAGCGAACAGTCGGGTATGGAGATCGACAAGTTCGGTGCTGCTTACGAGTCGGGCGTCAACACAAAGATTTCTGGTCTTGTAAAGGTACACTTTATGCTCGTTCGCGAGAAGGGCGGCGTTAAGGAGTTCCAGGTTTACATGACTCTCGACGAGACTGCTGCAAAGAAGGCTCGCGAGGAGGCTGCAAGAGAAGCAAAGAAGAAAGCAGCCCTCAACGACCTCTCAAATCAGGTTGAGGAGTTCATCGGTGAGCCGGTACCGGCAGACGAGTAATCTCTTAAAGATGTTTTATCCAATCCGGGGAAGGGTAGACTCGTCTGCTCTTCTTCGGATTTTTTAGATAATGATTAACTAAACGAAACCCGTACAAATGAAAAGATTGATATTATTTGCTTTAGGTGCAACGTGTTGTATGGGGACTCAGGCACAAGTTGTAGATGACGATTTCGACAACTTCATAAAGACTGAGGTGCAGTCGTTCGACAAGTTCATTGACGATGCCAACAAGCAGTTCATCAGTTTCCTGCGCAATCCTTGGAAGGAGTTTGAGGCAAAGAAGCCGGTGGAGAAGCGCACCAAACCGGAGCCGGTGAAACCGGTCGTATACGACGAGAAGAAGGACCCGGTGGCGCCACCAGTGGAACTTGATATCGAGGACATCCTCGGACAGTCTACTGGCGAGAGCAAGCAGCGACCGCAGGGCAAGATTAATGACGGCGAGAAGGTTGGCTTTGAAAAGCCGCAGCCTAAGCCTACGACTCCGACAGCTAAGCCTGCTACTCCAGCTCTCAAGCCTACGACTCCGACAGCTAAGCCTACGACTCCTACTCTCAAGCCTGCTACTCCGACAGCTAAGCCTGCGACTCCGACAGCTAAGCCTACGACTCCAGCTCTCAAGCCTGCAACTCCGACAGCTAAGCCTGCGACTCCAGCTCTCAAGCCTGCCACTCCAACAGCTAAGCCTGCAAGTCCTACTGCCAAGCCTACGACTCCTGCAGTCAAGCCTGCAACCCCGACATCTCCAACAACTCCTCCAGCAGTGGTGCCGGTGCCGACCGCTAAGCCTTCTGCACCTACAAGCGCACTCTATAAAGAGTCGTCAGAGAAGCAGATGATTAACTACTGCGGACAGAGAATTTACGTAGACAAGTCGCTAAAGGGAGTATGCTCTATAGGCAATATGCGCGAGAAGGCTGTTGCCGATGCTTACGAGGCGATGTGCAAGGCCGACTACAAGCCGTTGCTTGCCGACTGTCGTCAGCTGAAGAAAGACCTCAAGCTCAACGATTGGGGTGTGTTCCTCTTTGTTCGCGACGTGTCTAATGCCCTTTGTGCCGATGCAAATGCGTCTGTTGTAATGCAGCAGTTCCTACTCAATGAACTCGGATATAAGTCGAAGATGGCGCGCCGTGCCGACCGCGACCAGATGCTTCTCTTCGTAGCGACCGACTGTAAGATGTATGGTCGTCCTTATTTCACTAAGGACGGACTCAACTATTACAACCTCACAAGCGACGAGACTTGCCAGTTCTATATGTGTCAGGAGGATTCGCCGAAGGCAAAGAGCAGTATCGACATGCAGATAACTAACGCTCCGCTGCTCAATTCTGGAATGGTCAACTCCGTACACAAGAATGGTGCGGGCACAGTGGCGGTATCTGTCGACGTTCCCAAGTCGCTGATGCTGTTCTACAAGAGCATGCCGCAGTGCGACTATAGCGTGTATGTGAATGCGAAGGTGAACCCGGCTGTTGCCGACAGATTGCTCTCGTCGCTTGCTCCGATCGTTGAGGGCAAGAGCGAGACCGAAGCTGCCAACCTGCTCATCAACTTCGTGCAGACCGGCTTCAAGTACGCCACCGATCAAGAACAGTTCGGCTATGAGAAGCCGTTCTTCGTAGAGGAACTATTCTACTATCCCTACTGCGACTGCGAGGATCGTGCGGTGCTCTATTCATATCTGGTGCGCAACCTGCTGAAGCTCGATGTCGTATTGCTCGATTATCCTAACCATATCGCCACAGCGGTATGCTTCAACGAGAATGTGTCGGGCGATTTCGTCACCGTAGAGGGAAAGAAATACATAGTTTGCGACCCTACTTACATCGGTGCATCCATAGGAAAGGCAATGCCGCAGTTCAAGCGTGTGGCTGCCAAGGTCTTGAAATACTAAGACTTTAAAAAATGCAAAAACGGCATATCCTTGTTTTTTGGATATGCCGTTTTTGCGTGTTTTGTTTACTCAACGATTTCTGCTTCTATCCAGCTGTCGAGCAATGCTTTTGCGTCGTTCTCTGCCGTAGCTTCGTCGACGTCGTATTCCTCGCAGAGCAGATGTTTCAGCGTCTCAGCGTCGAACTCCTTGTCCTTAACGCTTTCCCAGAGGAAAGCCGAACTCTCGTTCATGCTGATAATCTTTGTGAAGTCGATGTTCTCTTTGCCTTCTGCAACGATAATACTCTCGCCGCAAATGTCCTTCAGGACGAAACCTTTCTTTATCTTCATTTTTTTACTCTTTTACTTTTTTACTCTTATGGATGTTCAAAACTTTGTAACTGTTGATTATCCGTAGCGGAGGTCTCTGGCCTCCGCCGCAATCAATAACATTAACTGAATATTATAACAATATAACGTGTTGCGAACACTTACATTTCTTACTCTACAGACTTGGTGCTGCGGAGGCCGGAGACCTCCGCTACGGCAAAACAGCTCGTAGTTTTGGCACTATCTTCTTATACAGTTAACCTTTCTAAACCCCAGTCAATGCTTTCTACCTTTCCAACCTGTTTACTTTTCTATATATGTACAGCAGGTAGCGGCGTATGGGCAGCAGTCGGGTCCAGATAGCCGAATAGATGCGCCATTTGCGTCCTGAGGTATAGTCGGGCGTGCTGCGTCCTTTGCGGTAGAACGCCAGAGCGATGCCGCGTATGTCTGCCAGCGTACACTCCTCGGTGCCGAGATTGCCGTCGCCGCGCAGCGTCACCTTGTCGCCGTCGATGTTCACGATGCGGTGCAGCACGTACGTCTTCGGACTTATCTCTGCCAGCACAGCGTCGCCGCAACGCACGGTGGTGTGTTTGCCAAGTATCGCTTTGTCGCGTCCGTCTTCGAGAAACGGGCGCATGCTGAAGCCTTTCAGTTTGAAGGTGACGGTGTGCCCTTGGTTTATCATCTCCACGAAGTACGGTATCAGTTGTGCATTGTTGTACTGTCTTATTTCTTTTTCCATGTTGAGATAGGGTGGTGGTGAGGTGTTGTGGTGGTGAGATGGTGAGATGGTGTGGTGTTGAGATGTTGAGGTGGTGAGATGTGTTGTGATTTTACTGATGGGGTGCTGTCAGCGTCTTGAAGCTCACCTCTGCTGCCTCCTTGTTGGGCAGACAGTGCAGCGCATAGATGTACTGTGCAGCCTCAATGAGTCGTATCACGGCGTTGTATGTGTTGCGGAACACCACTTTGTCCCACTTCATCGTAGAGCAGGCAGGCAGAATGTATGTGAACGCCTTTGTAGGCGCCAGGCGCTCCACGCGGTTCTCCTTCGCGCGCACTATCTGCGTTAAGGCTCCGATCGGTGCCTTAATGTTGCGGTAGCACGGCGTCTTGCCGCTCCACGGACTGCCGTAGATGTACGCCTTGCCGTCGATGACGCGCACCACGGGGTTGTCGTCGTTCATCAGGTCCGATCCCGGTATGTTGTCGAGCCAGAGCTGCGTGTGCGTGCTCTTGCCCGTGCCGCTCTTTGCGGTGAACGCATAGCCGTAGCCACCGTTTCTCACGAGCGAAGCGTGTATGAGCAACGTGTCGAAGAAACTGCCGCGGAAGGCGTAGAGCATCATCAGCGCGTTGTTCAGTCCGAACTGGCGCATCTGATAGTCGCCGTTCAGCGCACAAACGCCCTCGCTGAAGTCCTTGTTGGTCTGCAGCAGACAGCAGCTGCGTCCGTGTATGTCCTTCACTATATACTGGTAGCCGCCGTTGTCGAGGAGGTCTACTACGGTGTCGCCGTTGCCCGTCTCGAACGTGTCGATGCGCTCACGGCGGTTCTTATCCACGGGAGCCAGCGTGTCGTCCACGCGCAGCGTAAAAAGAAAATCGTCGTTTGAGCCTTCCTTTTTGAAAGGCTCGAACGACGGTAACAGTTCGGTGTTGTTCTTTCCGTTTTCGGCAAAGACAACCCTCACGTTATGTTCTGCGATGCAATAGCCTGCTATGATATCCATTATTTCTTCTTCGCCTTCTTTGTCTGCAAATCGGCACGCTCGCTATCGTCTGGTACGAGACAGCTGTATGTAAAGTCGTGCTTTGTGACGTATTTCACGTTGTAGTGTCCTCTTGTTGCGTAGCGCTTCTTTATAGCCACGTATTTCTTCTCTATCTCCTTGCGTGTCTTTGCGAAGTAGGTTACGCAAGTGGGGGTGGCGAATCCGTTAGCCTTCAGATGGTCGCGCAACTGGAACGAGTAGTTGTTGCGGCTGTAGAGAAAGCCCGTCTTGGTGTCTACCCAAGCCGAATCGAGCTGCTGAATCTCTGTGATGTACACCGTAGAGTCGTTGAACGATGTGGCTACACCGTATACGTAGAGTCGCTCCTGCTTCTGCAGTGCGAACATAAGCGACGGCATGAGCAGCAGTGCCAATGCCAGTAATGTGCGAATCTTCATTTCTTTCCTTGTTTTCTGTTGTTTCAGCGGCGCTGTCCGTTGTGGTTGCGTCAGCTTTATCTGCCCAGATAAGCCTTGAGCAGCTTGTTCTTTGTATTCTGTTTCAGCTTGCGTATAGCCTTCTCTCTTATCTGGCGTACACGTTCGCGTGTGAGTCCGTACTTGTTGCCGATTTCCTCCATCGTGCATTCGGGCTGGTTGATGCCGTAGAAAGCCTCTATCACGTTGCGTTCGCGCTCGTTGAGCACTGAGAGGGCGAGCGCAATCTCCTCGCGCATCGACTCCATTACGAGCTGGCTGTCGGTAGTCGGCTCGTTCTCGCTCGGCATGAAGTCGAGCATGCTTGCTCCGTCGCTCTCGGTCATCGGCGCGTCTACGCTCACCTGTCGTGTGTCCACCTTCAGCACGTCCTCAATCTTTTCGTGCGGCATATCGGTCTTTTCGGCTATCTCGTCGATGCTTGGTCGGCGTTCGTTCTCCTGTTCAAACTTGTTCAGTATGCGCTTTATCTTGTTCACGCTGCCCACCTGGTTGAGCGGCAGACGCACCACGCGGCTCTGCTCTGCGATGGCCTGCAGAATGCTCTGTCTGATCCACCATACGGCGTACGAGATGAACTTGAAGCCGCGTGTATCGTCAAACTTCTCGGCAGCCTTCAGCAGTCCGATGTTGCCCTCGTTGATGAGGTCGGGCAGCGAGAGACCCTGGTTCTGATATTGCTTTGCAACGGAGACAACAAAACGCAGATTCGCCTTTGTCAGCTTCTCAAGAGCCTTGCGGTCGCCGTTCTTTATGCGGTGGGCGAGCTCCACTTCCTCTTCTGCGGAAATCAGCTCTTCGTGGCCAATCTCCTGAAGATACTTATCGAGCGAGGCGTTCTCTCGATTTGTAATCGATTTGGTTATTTTAAGTTGTCTCATTAAGTGTTGCTTTTTTTGATATTATTTTATTGTTAAAAGGGCAAGTGCGCTTTGGGCGCATCGTTCTGCAAATTTAACCATTTCTCTCGGTTGTCGCAAATTTTAATCTATTTATTTTCGGTTGCGGGTGCAATTAACAAAAAAGCGGAGGTCTTTAGGGCCTCCGCTTTGTATCTTAGTAGCCTACGACATTTCTGTCGTAGACATGGCAATCATTGGTGTTGTTTTGTTGTGCCTACGGCAGGAACTAAAAGTCAGCGGCGCGTAGCGGAAAGCTAATGTCGTAGGCTTCTATTGTTTAGTCCTCAAGCGGCACTGCGAAGTAAGCCTTCTTGCCGGTAGGATAAACGCCCTGGATGTAGAGCACGGGGTCTTTGCTTGTAGAAGCCTCCTTCACGGCGTTCTGCAGATCCTCGATAGTCTTCACGGCGCTGTCGTTGACGCGCTGGATGATGAAGCCCTTTGTGATGCCGGCGTTCTTCAGCTTGCCTGCGTTCACCTTCAGCACCTCCAGACCGTAGCCAATGTTCATCTGCTCCTTCTGGGCGTCTGTAATGGCGCGGAAGTTGCCACCGAGCACGTCGAGGTCAGCCTTCTTTACGACCTGCGTGTTGCCCTTCTCGTTCTTCAGCGTCAAGGTCTTTGTAGCCTTCTTCTTGTCGCGCAGATAAGTGACTGTAACCTTGTCGCCCGGACGCTTCTTTGCGAGCACCTCCTGCAGTTCTGCCATTTTGCCCACCGGCTTGCCGTCGATAGCAGTGATGACGTCGCCTTCCTTCATGCCAGCCTCTTCAGCCGCACTCTCCTCAGAAACCTTGGCTACGTAGATGCCCTCCATTGTGCCGAGGTCTACGTCCTCGCCCTTGTCCTTCTTTGCGTCAACATAGTTCTTCACGTCCTGACCCTGTATGCCGATGAGCGCGCGCTGCACGGTGCCGTACTGCTTCAGGTCGGCTACCACCTTGTTCATGATAGAGGTAGGAATAGCGAAGCCGTAGCCGCTGAACGAACCAGTCTGCGAGTAGAGCATGGCGTTGATGCCGATAAGCTCACCGCGAGTGTTGACGAGTGCGCCACCCGAGTTACCGGGGTTGATGGCTGCGTCGGTCTGTATGAACGATTCTACGCCGTTCTGATAGAGCGAACGAGCCTTGGCGCTCACGATGCCCGCCGTAACGGTGTTCGTAAGGTTGAACGGGTTGCCCACGGCGAGCACCCATTCGCCCACCTTGATGTCGTCGCTGTTGGCGATGGTGATAGCCGGCAGGTTCTTGCCGTCGATCTTGATGAGCGCCAGGTCAGACGCCTTGTCGGTGCCGATGATGCGAGCCGAGTATTCCTTGTTGTCGTTGAGCGTAATGGTCAGTTCGTCGGCGTCAGCCACCACGTGGTTGTTCGTTACGATGTAGCCGTCGGTAGAGATGATGACGCCCGAGCCAGATCCCTGCTGCTTCGGTGTGCGCACGCTGCGCTTCTGCTTACCGCCGTTGCCCTGCGGGTTGCCGAAGAAGCCGAACGGGTCAGAGAAGAAATCGGAGAACGGGTCGCTCTCCACCTCTACGGTCTGCACCTTCGAGTTCTTTGTGCTGAGGATATGCACCACCGACGGCAGCGACTTTTCTGCTGCGTACGTCAAGTCGACGGGCTGGGCAGGCACGGCAGCCGATGTAGCCGGCGTAGCGTTCACCTTTAGTAATGTTCCTGTAGAGAAGGCAAAGGCAAGAGCGCTCATTGCCACAACAAAATACTTAGAATACTTTTTCATAGTTCTGTTTATTTTCTTGTTTGTTATTGTTTTCTAATCGTTTGCGACCTACTTAACGCTGTCGCCCGGTTTGACACATTGCCGTTCGTGTGGGTCGAGCGGTGTTAAAACAACAGCGTTTCTGTTTTCGTGGTTGCAAATTTAGGCGCAAAAATTGTTAATCTGACAAATTGACATGCATCTTTATCCCATTTTAACACTACAATTTAACATATTAACGGCTGTTAGAAAACAAATGCTCGTTTTTTACTTTTGTTTTATATCTGCCGCCTCCCTACGTCTCATGTTGGGGAAATAGCGCAGTGTCAAGTAAAGTGTGGCAATCATACCGATAGCTCCGCCAGCATAACCTATATATTCTATAGATAGTCGGCTCACCACCAGTCCGCCTATGTATGCGCCGCTGCCTATGCCGAGGTTGAAGATGCCCGAGAAGATAGACATGCCTATCGACGTGGCGTTCTCCGGAGCAAAGCGTATGGTGTTGTCCTGAAAGGCTATGTTGAACGCCGTAGCCATGGCTCCCCACAAGATGCAGACGGCGAGGATGTACGCCATGCCCGTAGCCGCAGCCTGCAGCAGAAGCATGCACAAGGCAGGACCTAACGTGACGGCAAGCATGAAGCGGCGGCGGTTAGACATATAGTATTTTGAGAAGGCTATGCTGCCGAACATGCCCGAACCGCCGAACACGATGAGCACCAACGTCACGGTGTCGGGCGCCATGGCTGCCACCTTGCCCAGGAATGGCTCGATGTAGCTATAGCCAGTGTAGTGGGCTGTAGCGAAGAGCACCGACATGATGAACACGCCCAGCAGCACGCGGTTGTGCAGCAGCGTCGGAAGCTCCTTGAAGGCGAACTTGCCGCGGCTCTGCAGTTTGGGAAATACCATGAGTACGAACACGAATATGAGGGCGGAGATGATGGCGATGCTCAGAAACGTCATTCGCCAGCCTACATAAAGTCCGACCACACGACCCAGCGGCAGACCTACGACCATGGCTACCGACGAACCAGTGGCAATGGCGCTCAGTCCTAAGGCACGCTTTCCGTCGGGCACGGTACGTACGGCAAGTGGCGGAGCTATCGACCAAAATATGGAATGGGCGCACGCCACACCAATGCGCGAGAGCATCAGTGTGTAGTAGCCTTCGGCAAATGCCGATGCAACATGGCTCACAACAAACAGGGCTATAATGGAGAGCAGAAGCCGCTTTAGCTCCATCTTCGACACCATTATCATTAGCGGCAGCGACATTATCGCCACCACCCAGGCGTACACCGAGATGAGCAGACCGGCACGAGCCTCGCTGATATTAAGGTCGGTGGCAATGTCGGTGAGAAGGCCGATAGGCATAAACTCGGAGGTGTTGAACACGAACACGGCAAAGGTAAGCCCTACAAGGGGCAACCATCTCGTAAAAGATTCTTTGTTTTGCATCCTAAAAATAAAATGTATTACTTGTTATCCTTTTTTACGCTGCAAAGTTACGCAATTAATAAGGTATAACTGCAACATGTAAACGTTTAGCGTTGCAGAACGTGATGCAAATCAAGCGAAGGCCGCAAAAAATCTTTCCCTAAATTCTTAAAATGTGGCAGAATAGGGATATTCATAACATTTTATAGGGAAATTTCTCTTGTCGTTAGTCGAATTTATCGTAAATTCGCAACATTAATCAAAAACACATAGAACAATGAAGAAGTTTTTAATGGCAGCTCTGGCGCTGCTTACATCGGTGCTCGGCGTGCAGGCGCAGGGCTATCAGGACTATAGAGACCATAACTACGGCAGCCGCCGCGACTACTCCATGTATGCCAACCGCTACGACCGCTTCGGCATCGACGGCGTGTATATGGGCATACGCATCGGTCCGTCGTTCACCACCGTCGACTCCGACGACAAGGCGCTCGACGGAGGCAATACGCAGACCGGTCTCAACCTCGGCGTGTTCGGCGGAATGCAGCTCTCGCCGAAGGCTCCCGTCTTCATCGAGAGCGGACTGATGTATGTAGAGAAGGGCGGCAAGAACCTCTATGAGGGTAAGAAGGTGACCTACAGTCTACACTATCTCGAGATACCGATCGTCGTGAAGTACGCCATACAGCTCAACGAGCACTTCTCTGTGCAGCCGTTCGCCGGCGGTTACTTCGCGTTCGGCGTGGGCGGCAAGGCTAAGAACTTCGGCGACCGCGAGGTGTCCAACTCCTTCTCACACCACTACTTCAAGCGCTTCGACGCCGGTCTGCGCTTCGGTTGCGGCGTGACGTACGACCTCTTCTACGCCGACCTCACCTACGATGTCGGACTCTCTAACATCTGTCACGACGAGTTCGATACATCGCACAACCGCAGCCTCTCGCTCAGCTTGGGTGTCAACTTCTAACATTTTATAGTGCATTTGTAGCCTATTAGTAGCGGAGGTCTCCGGCCTCCGCAGCACCAAGTCGAATAGT
>UMHE01050772.1_pt1 | contig 15219 bp, 9 predicted proteins | sample 1965451 | NCBI WGS metagenome assembly UMHE01 (sample SAMEA4836090, study PRJEB28245) | human gut metagenome | biome: gut microbiome; material: fecal sample | place: Denmark | collected 2008 | reverse complement strand
TCATTGCCTCGCTCTCTCAAAGGTGGCATCTGGATAGGAATGGTGTTCAGACGATAATATAAGTCCTCACGGAAACGTCCCTCGCTTACTGCCTTGCGCATATTGACGTTAGTGGCAGCAACGATTCTCACATCTGTCTTTCTCACTTCCTGTCCGCCTACCCTGATATATTCGCCTGTCTCCAACACACGAAGCAGTCGAGCCTGAGTCTGAATAGGCAACTCACCCACTTCATCCAAGAAGATGGTACCCTTGTTGGCGATACCGAAATAACCCTCACTCTCGCCGATGGCACCTGTGAAGGAACCCTTCTCATGACCAAAAAGTTCACTGTCTATAGTACCCTCAGGAATACTACCGCAGTTGATGGCGAAATATTTCTCTCGACGGCGAGGAGAATTGTCATGGATGACACGTGGAATGATCTCTTTTCCGACACCCGATTCACCGATGATCAGCACAGAAAGATCGGTCGGTGCCACCTGCAAGGCGACATCGAGCGCATGGTTCAAACCATCGCTATTTCCAACGATGTTGTACCTTTGCTTTATCTTCTGTAGTTCACTTACGTCCATTTAGCTGACAAAATTACGCATTTTTTTTGAATAAACTGCAAAAATGGCATAAAATAGTCACTTTTTTAACTTTTCACCTCTGCATTTGGGTTGAAAGGCGCATTTGAATGCTTCTTTGGGATAGAAAAGCGCACTTTCTCACTCTCATCACGTTTCTCATGATAAAGCTTAGGAAGTGGATTCGATGAAGCCTCATCATAGTCGTTGCGATGACGGAATGCATCGATAGCGAGATAGATGGCATGACGGAAAGATGTCTCATCGGCATGACCCGTTCCTGCGATACTAAAGCTTGGTGTCACATCGGCTGTGGTACGGATGATTGGGAGACCTGCCGTATAGATCACACCATCCTCGGTATAGAGAGAATGGAACGGTGTGGTAGCTTGGTCATGATACATCGCCATGACACCATCAAAGTCGGCGAAGTAACCTTGTCCGAAGAACTCATCTGATGCGTATGGACCGAAAGCCTGCACACCTTTTTCTGCCAAGGCATCGATGGCTGGGATGATGACTTCACGCTCCTCAATTCCACAACTGGTATCCTCATTGCTCTTTGGATTGAGCGAAAGTACTGCGATACGAGGATTGGTAATCATAAAGTCACGCTTCAAGGTTTGCTGCATCAGCGTCACCTTCTCTACGATAGCATCTGTAGTAATGCCAGCGGCAACCTCCTTCAACGGAGTCTTCTCCGTAACGGAAGCGATACGCAAGTTACCACCCACCAAGATAGACAAGCCTTTCTTGCCCTCACCGAGGCAAGTCTCAATATATTTCTTATGACCTTGGAAAGGATAGTTTTCTATCTGAGCGTTACCATTGTTGATAGGCGCGGTCACCAAGACATCATACAATCCATTGCGATAATCGGTCATTGCACGGTCGAGAGCTTTTACGGCTGCTTGTCCAGACTCTGGTGTAGGCATACCCATATCTACCTTCACCTCTTCCTCTACGGCAGCGAGGAGATTGATCCTTCCATCCTGTGCATCCTCTGCTTTCTGGATGATAGAGAACTGTCCTGGCAGATTCATCGCCTTACGATAGTAAGCTGCCACCTTAGGGGAACCATATATAAGAGGTGTACAGAGTTCCAACATTTCTGGCTCTGCAAATGCCTTAAAGATGAGTTCATATCCGATACCATTGGTATCGCCATGGGTGATTGCCACCCTTACGTTCTGATTGTCCATTGTTTGTTTTTTAATAAAGTTTTGTTTGCAAATCATTTAAATGTGCGGGCTTCCTTTATTGATAAAAAGAATGACCCGCTATGTTAGTTGCCAGCGGCTCTCTTGGCAGTTGTCATCACCGCTTCAAGCTGCTTCATGAGATTTCTCTTTTTCATTTCCGGGGCATATACGAAGGCGATGATATAGATCACGTCCTCGTCTAGTGGCACTCGCCCCATCCTGTAGGGTCCGCCCATGGCATCTCCCTTCATCTCCCAGAGTCCCTGGGTCAGGTTGTTGTATAGCATCTTGGGGTAGCTAAGCTGCATATACATGTCGTCCATTTCCCCCACCATATTTTTGCGCAGCAAGCTGTCGATAGCTTTCTTCTCATATCGGGCATTTACCCTCAGGAAGATGAGGTTCTGCATTCCTCGGGCTGCATTGTTGGATAGCCAGAGGAAGTCCTTCGCCTCCTTGCTGGCATCTAGCTGGGCTGGTATCTTGATGTCGATGCCGAAGAGTCGCTTCACCAGCTTCTGCTCCTCTGGGTTTTGCTGGATCGCAGCAGACAGGTGCTTCTGCTCCACATCGTAGATGGCGCCTTGGAGCAGCCTTGCCCTTGACTGAAGGCTGTCTCTTAGCTCCTGCACGGAGGCTGCGTGGATGCGGATGATGTTTTGCGGTGTGGCATTCTCATCGTGGCTTACCTTGATGGAGAAAGTCTTTCTCTCATCTGAGTTTTCTTTCTCCTTATCGGTGGAGGCTCTCTCTGTACCGATATAGAGCACTACTCGGGTTCTCATCAACAGATAGCTCCCACTCACCTTGCCTCGCTTCACCGAGATAACATTGCACATCGGCTCAGGTTGCGGCAGGATGTCCACGTCTTCCGTCAGCATCGTCTTCACGATATCCAACGTATCTCCCTCCAACAACACCTCATAAGGCTGTCCTATGCTAGCAGGCAGTTTCTTCTTATTCCCTCGCTTGCCGCCCAGTGAGCAACTAGCGAAGAAAAGGCAAGCCGTAACAAGGAGGCTGAAAGCCAAAAGCAATCTCCTAGTCATCGTTATTACATATTTTCCAACCACTTCTTTCCTGGTTTTGTGTAAAGCCAGAGCCAAAAGCCGAAAACAATGGCAAAACACAGTACCATTGTAAAAAGATACACTTCCATATAACTATTCATCGTTCATACTTTTACGATTCTTCGATATGTCTGATTTCCCCAATCTTCTTCGAGGTACTCAGCAATCCGCAAGCGGCATAGATGTCTTGTCCACGGCTGGCACGAATCGTAGTGAAAACTCCATGAGAGGTCAGGAAGTCACGGAACTGCTCCATCTTCTCATCATCCACCCCATGCAGTGGGATGTCTGGAATCTGGTGGAAACGGATGAGGTTGATACGGCAGTCGAGCCCTTTCAAGAGCTTGATGATCGCCTTGGCATGCTGCATACTGTCGTTCACACCCTTGAAGACGATATACTCGAAAGAGAGACGACGCTGGTGAGAGAAGTCATAGTTGCGCAACAACTCCACTACCTGCTCGATGCCCATTCCCTTCTCGGCTGGCATCAACTCCGCTCTCTCGGATGGTATCGGGTCATGGAGACTGATGGCTACATGGCACTCACTCTCCTCCAGGAATCGTTTCAACTTGTTCTTGATGCCCACCGAACTGACCGTGATACGCTTCGGACTCCATGCCCAACCATAATCGGCAGTCAATATCTCCGTGGCACGAAGCACATTGTCGAGGTTGTCCATCGGCTCGCCCTGTCCCATGAACACGATGTTGGTCAAGTTCTCCACCTCAGGCAGAGAGTATATCTGGTTGAGGATGTCGCCCGCAGGCAAACTCCCCTCAAATCCTTGCTTGCCCGTCTGACAGAAGAGACAGTTCATCTTGCATCCCACCTGCGAGGAGACGCAAAGGGTGGCACGGTCCTTATCAGGAATATAGACGGTCTCCACAAACTTGCCGCTTCGAGTTGGGAAGAGGTACTTGATGGTACCATCCACAGAGTGCTGTGCATCGGTATATCCTGCGCATCCTATTTCGTATTCGGCAGCCAGTTTGGCACGGTTGGCTTTCGAGAGATTGGTCATCTCATCGATGCTCTTCACATGCTGCACATAGAGCCACTTGGCAATCTGCCCACCGGTGAAAGCAGGCATTCCCAAGTCCTTCGCCACCTGCTTCAATTCAGCAAGGGTAAGACCCAAAAGATATTTTTTTTCGTTATTCATACTGCAAAGATACGCTTTTTTGGCGAAAAAGTGTTATCTTTGCCACATATTTTAATATAATAAGCTAAAATGTTTAATATTCAGAGCTAAAATGAGAGAAAAAATAGACCTTTTCTTGCCTTGTGAAGACCTTACGGTGGCACAAGAAGCCTTGACAGAACTTCACGACAACAAGACTGTTCAACATATCAATCTCTTGGTAAGTAGCGACTTTGCCGCCCAGCACCAAGTACCCGACGGATGCACCTTCGTGGTCATCGACCGACTAGAGAGTTCCAACACCATCACGAGCATCGCCGAGAACACAGATGCCGATTACGTCATCATCTGCACCAAGACCACCCCTATTAAGTGGGGACTCTATGCCTTGGAACGCTTTCTCCGCACTGCCGACGACACGGGAGCCGTGATGATTTACAGCGACCATTATTCAATGGTTAAGGACGAGCGCCTTTCGCAAGACGGCACTTCCGCCGTGGGTAAACTCGAAAAGCATCCCGTCATCGACTACCAAGAAGGTTCGCTCCGCGACGACTTCGACTTCGGAAGTCTCTGGCTCATCAAGTCACAATGCCTTCGTGACTATGCCGCCCAGACCGATCGAGTAGATTATCTCTATGCGGGTCTCTACGACCTTCGCCTCTACTTGAGCCGTGTGGGCGAAATCTTCCACCTCAACGAATATCTTTATACGGAGAATGAACTCGACACGAGAAAGAGTGGCGAGAAGCAGTTCGACTACGTGAACCCTCGCAACCGTGAGGTTCAGGTAGAGATGGAGCGTGCTTGTACCCAGCACCTGGAGAAGGTGGGAGCACTGATAGATACTAGTTATTATCGCTTGCCCGACTTCAACGAGCAAGACTTTGAGTACGAGGCTTCCGTGGTCATCCCGGTCTTCAATCGAGAGAAGACCATCGCCGATGCCGTGAAGAGCGCCCTCAGCCAGAAAGCCAACTTCAAGTTTAACGTCATCGTGGTCAACAACCACTCCACCGACAAGACGGGCGAGATACTCAGTCGCATCGCTCACGAGATGGAAGAGAAGAACGACAAACAGGCTGGTCGCCTCATCCAAATCGTGCCAGAGCGCAGAGACCTCGGCATCGGTGGTTGCTGGAATGTAGCCATCAACAGCGACCATTGCGGCAAGTTTGCAGTACAGTTGGATAGCGACGACCTCTATTCTTCGCCAAAGACGCTCCAAAAGATAGTAGATGCTTTCTACAAACAGAAGGCGGCGATGATGATTGGCTCCTACCGCATGTGCGACTTCGACCTCAACACCTTGCCTCCTGGACTCATCGACCACAAGGAATGGACGGAAGACAATGGATGCAACAACGCCTTGCGCATCAATGGATTGGGAGCACCACGTGCTTTCTTCACGCCATTGGTGAGACAGATTCAGTTCCCTAACACCTCGTATGGCGAGGATTATGCACTGGGCTTGGCTTTCTCTCGCCGCTATCGTATCGGCAGAATCTACGATGAGTTATACCTTTGCCGTCGTTGGGGTGGCAACAGCGACGCCGCCTTGAGCATCGACCGAGTAAACGCCAACAATCTCTACAAAGACCGCTTGCGCACCATGGAGCTGAAGGCACGCCGACAGATGCTCCAGGGCAAGGCAGACATCATGGAAGACAGCAGCATCTCTAGATTCTTCAACCGCCAGTTGGAGAAGTGGGATGACGCACGCCATCGTTTCCGTGACCTCAAGCATGTGGAGACTAAGAAGCTATCCGAAGAAGTGCGCCTCCAATTCAATCCGGCTCGCATCGTGAGCACCGGAGCCAAGATAGACAAGAAGACCTTGGGCGAACGCCCTTGCTTCCTCTGCGACAAGAATCGTCCGAAGGAGCAGATGTCACAGCAGATAGACGAGCGTTTCCACCTCTTGGTCAACCCATTCCCTATTCTGCCTGTCCACTTCACCATCCCAGCTCGCAAGCATCAGCCACAAGCCATCTACAAAAACTATGGCGAGATGCATCGCTTCCTATCCTTGCACAGCGAATTGATGGTATTCTACAATGGTCCGAAATGCGGAGCCTCTGCTCCCGACCATCTTCACTTCCAGGCTGGTACAAGTGGTATTCTGCCTTTACAAACCAACTGGCAACGCCTCTCTCGCAACCTCACCGACATCATCAGCCTCAACGATGAGGAAAAGATTGCCGTGGTGAGAGATTTCATCGTACCGGCTTTCGTCATCATCTCCAAGAGTGAGGAGAGCGACGAGACTCTCTTCCACCGCCTCTATAAGTCGATGCCGATGCGTGGCGACGAGACGGAACCTATGATGAACATCATCGCTTGGCGCAAGGGAGACGAGTATATCAGCGTGGTCATCCCTAGAGAGAAGCATCGTCCGGAAGCTTACTTCGCTGAGGGCGATGCACAAGTGATGGTTTCCCCAGGAGCCTTGGATATGTCGGGACTCATCATCACCCCTCGTGAGGAAGACTTCCATAAGTTGACCGAGGAAAGTGCCACCACCATCTTGCAGGAGTGCGGCATCTCGACAGAGAAGATGAACAGTATCGTGACCAAGCTCAAGACCTCCAAGGAGGCTGAGACTGAGACTGCCACCTTATATAATAATGGTAAGCAACCGAACGTCACCGTGGGCATTGTCAGCGGTCAGAAGATTCACTTCTCGCTCAACAAGCCTTATCTTGCCAAGGGCGAGACCGTGATGGGTGAGCAAGTCGTAGAGTTCTCCGAGGGCGGCGTGCTTTGGAATGGCAATCAGTACAGCAAGTTGACTTTCCATCCACAGAGTGCCGATGCCTCATTCTCACTGAGTGATGTCACCATCGGTGTCAACTTCCATTGGGAGCGCAAGGAGACACAGACCTTCCTTGGCACACTCCGTTTCGTGGTCGAGGCTGACAAGATATGCGCCATCAACGAGTTGCCAGTGGAGAAATACTTGGAGAGTGTTATCTCCAGCGAGATGAGTGCCACCTCCAGTCTAGAACTACTGAAGGCACACGCAGTCATTTCCCGTTCTTGGCTCTTGGCACAGATGAAGAAACGTCGTGAGGTAGCTGCCAGCGGCAACAACTTCTTCTCGTTTGTCAAGAAGGACGACATGCTGATTCGTTGGTACGACCGTGAGGACCATACCATCTTCGATGTATGTGCCGACGACCACTGCCAGCGTTACCAAGGCATCACCAAGGAGACCTCTCCTCACGTGGCAGAGGCGATTCGCCAGACACTCGGACAAGTCTTGCTCGATGGCGAAGACATCTGCGATGCCCGCTTCTCCAAGTGCTGCGGAGGTGAGACCGAGGAGTTCCAATATTGTTGGGAAGATACCCCGAAGAGTTATCTCACCGCCGTGAGAGACTTGGTATTGGGAGTGAAGAACGAAGAGCAAGAAGATTCTTCACTCTTCACTCTTCACTCTTCACTCCAAGACGAGGCTACTGCCGAGCGATGGATTCGTTCCAACCCTCCTGCCTTCTGCAATACGACAGACAAGAAGATTCTCTCCCAGGTACTCAACGACTACGACCAGGAGACTGCCGACTTCTATCGCTGGAAGGTAACCTACAGCCAAGAGAAACTCCAACAACTCTTCGAGGAGAAACTGAAGATGAACTTCGGAGCCATCCTCGACATGAAAGCAGTGGAACGTGGCAAGAGTGGTCGCATCAGCAAGCTCCAAATCATCGGCACAGAGAAGACTTTTACGATTGGAAAGGAACTGGAGATTCGCCGTGCCCTGAGCGACACTCATCTTTACAGTTCAGCCTTCGTGGTAGATAAATATGACAAGGATGAGCAAGGCGTGCCACAACGATTCGAAATCATCGGAGCCGGTTGGGGACATGGTGTAGGTCTCTGCCAGATCGGTGCTGCCGTGATGGGTGAGCAAGGGTATGCCTACAACGACATCCTCCTCCACTACTACCAGGGAGCAGAAATCAAACAACTCTATAAGTAATTAATAATTAACAATTAAGAATTAATAATTATTGATGGGAACAACGAGAAACAAAAGGAATCCATGGGCTTGGATTCCTACCCTATATTTTGCGGAAGGACTGCCTAATGTCATCGTGACAGCCCTTTCGGTGGTCATGTACATGCAGATGGGACTCACCGATGCCGAGGTAGGTCTCTTTACAGGATGGCTTGCCCTACCTTGGGTCATCAAACCCTTGTGGAGTCCTTTCATCGACCTCTTGAAGACCAAGCGTTGGTGGGTGCTCACGATGCAAGCGCTCATCGGAGCCTCCTTGGCAGGCATCGCTTTTTCGCTCCCTACCGCCTTTTGGTTTCAAGCCACGATGTGCTTTTTCTTCCTCATCGCCTTCTGCAGTGCCACCCACGACATTTCCGCCGATGGCTTCTACATGATAGAGCTAGATGAGCATAACCAGACCAAGTTTGTCGGTTTGCGCAACACCTTCTATCGCCTCGCCATCATCTTCGTGAACGGTTTCTTGGTGATGTTGGCAGGAGTCTTACAGGTGATGTTCCGCAACCAGATTCGCTTCTCTTGGGCTTTGATATTCTATGGATTGGCAGGTATCTTCATCGGCTTGTGGCTCTACCACAGCCGCTTCATGCCAACTCCAAAGGAAGACGTGCAGACCGACAGAACGATTGGCGAGGTGGCACACGAACTGAAGAATATGTTCCGCACCTTCTTCGTCAAGTTTGGTGTGAAGGAAACGGTCTTCGTAATGCTCTTCCTCTTGTTCTATCGTTTCCCAGAGGCATTGCTCAACACGATGACCAAGACGTTTATCCTTCGTCCTAATTCACAGGGCGGACTGGGGTTGTCGCCACAGGAATATGGCCTTGCCAATGGTACCGTAGGACTGATTGGTCTCTTGCTGGGTGGCATCATCGGTGGCATCTTGGTGAGTCGAGATGGCATGAAGAAGTGGTTGTGGCCATTGGTTTGCGCCATCACCTTGCCAGACGTGGTGTATATCTACCTAAGTTACTCGCTCAACTCTGACATTGTGATGGTAAGCACCTGTCTCTTCATCGAGCAGTTTGGCTATGGTTTGGGCTTTACCGTGCTTACCTTATATATGTTATATTACAGCCAGGGTAAGTTCAAGACCTCCCACTACTCTATCTGCACAGGTATCTCCTATCTCGGTTTGATGCTGCCAGGCATGATTTCGGGCTACATGAAGGATATGCTAGGTTATCGCCACTTCTTCATCGTAGTGATGGCATGTTGCGCCATCACCTTCCTCGTCACCGCCTTCCTCAAGATAGATCCTAACTTCGGAAAGAAGGAAGAGGTAATCGAAGAAGAGGATGACGACATAGAGGAATAAGACTTATAAACGTGGAGGCTTTCGATGCTAAACCACGGTCTTTACACCGAAAGAACTGCATCATAGCGATTGCGCGACATATGTCGTGCAATCAAATGACAAATGCCACGCAATCATACGACATATGTCGTGCGATTGCGTGGCATTTCTTGAGTATCTACAAGCCTAGGCTCTTCCACTACAAGAAACGAGGGTAATCACCAATAAGGCCGAGGGTTTACGCTCTATCTGATAACTTTCACCTCGCCATTCTTCGAAAGCTTGACGATGCTAGATGGGGTGTGAGGCTTGTGCTCCTGACGACGTGACCAACATACGTAATCTACTTGCTCCAACAACTTAGGGTCGATGTCACAATAGTTCTGTGCAGCTGGCTCACCACTGATGTTCGCACTGGTGCTCACCACAGGCTTCTGGAAACGATAGCAGAGTTGCTTGCTGAATGGTTCGTAAGTAACACGCATCGCCAAAGTGCCATCCTCTGCCACGAGATTGTTGGCAACACCAGTGGCATCATCCAAAATCACGGTAGTTGGCTTTACAGGCATAGCCACGTCGATAAACTGCCATGCCACCTCTGGTACATTGCGGAAATAGCGAGCCATGCGGTCGGCACTATCCACCAAACAGATGAGCGCCTTGCTGTCATCACGCTGCTTAATCTGATAAACCTTTGCCACTGCCTCTGGATTGGTTGCATCACAACCGATACCCCAAACGGTATCCGTAGGATAGAGAATCACTCCACCCTTGCGCATACACTCCACTGCGTTCTTAATATCTTGTTCTTGAGTCATTGTTTGATTCCTCCAATATAATTTGATTTTAAATTGTTTTAGATGCTCTTGTATAGTTCGATGTCACGCATTCCATTGAGGAAGTCACGTGCCTCCATACGTTTCTTGCCACTGATTTGGATGGTCTCCAACTGTAGCCACTCATCCTCACAGGCGATGAGCAACTGCTTGCCTTCCACCTTCAGACTACCCACTGCTACATCAGCAGCTATCGCCTTACCGGTCTTGCTCGTCTTGAAGACCTTCAACACCTGAGCCTTGCCACCTTCCTTCTGAATCTCAGTCCATGCACCTGGATATGGCGAGAGACCACGTATGAAGTCATATACCTTCTTGGCAGGCTGATGGAGATGGATGCGGCAAGTATCCTTGAATATCTTTGGCGCAACATGGAGAACGGTATCAGTGGAAATCATTTCCTCCTGAGGCATTGACTCGATGTTGCCGTCAGCGGCAATCAACTTATCTATCGTCTCTACCGCAATCTCAGCACCCAAGTGCATCAATCCGTCATAGACATACTCCACATCGGCATCATCCGGGATGGCGAAAGGCTTCTGCATGATGATGCGACCGGTGTCTATGTCATGGTCGAGGAAGAAGGTAGTGACACCCGTCTCCGTCTCACCATTGATGACCGCCCAGTTGATAGGAGCTGCACCACGATACTGAGGAAGCAACGCTGCATGAACATTGAATGTGCCAAAGCGAGGCATATCCCATACCACCTCTGGCAACATGCGGAACGCTACCACCACTTGCAAGTCGGCTTGATAGCTACGCAACTGCTCCACAAACTCCGGGTCCTTCATCTTGACTGGTTGCAACACAGGCAAGCCCTGCGACAAGGCATACTGCTTCACCTGTGATGGTTGCAAGGTATCTTGATGGCGACCCACAGGTTTATCAGGCTGAGTCACCACAGCCACCACGTTATATCCGCCTTCTACAAGGCTCTTGAGGGACTCCACCGCAAACTCTGGGGTTCCCATAAATATGATTCTTAAATCCTCTTTCTTCATATCATTATTAATTGAAATTTACTCCGCCGACATATCCGCCACAATCTGGCGATAAGTGGAATAGACCGTGGTACGACTCAGATAGCCCACCAAGACACCACTCATATCGACCACAGGCAACTGGGCGGCATCGGTCTCGTCAAACTTCCTCATCACCTCATCCATCGGTTCATGGTCGCTGACCACCGCTGAGGGTTGAAGCATCAGCTGGCGAACCGTAAAGCGATTATAGAGTTCGGTACGGAAGATGATATGTCGAATCTTTGTAATATCGATGATACCCAAGAGCACGCCACCTTTATCCACCACAGGCAAGAAGTTGTTGTTGCTTCGACTTATCTCAGACACCAACTTAGACATCGGAAGGTCTGGACTCACTGGATGATAATCCTTAGCCACCAAACTCTGCATACCCATCAACGTAAGGGCGGCCTTGTCGATATGGTGGGTGAGCAACTTTCCTTCTCGTGCCAATCGAAGCGCATAGATACTATGGCTCTCGAAGATACTGATGGTCAAGAAGGAACTGATGCAGACAATCATCAAAGGCATAAACAACTGATAACCACCCGTCAACTCAGCTATCAAGAAGATACCCGTCAATGGAGCATGCATCACTCCCGTCATCACACCCGCCATTCCCATCAAGGTGAAGTTCTGCTCTGGCACATACACTCCGATTTGGTTCATATTCCAAAGGCGTGAGAAGAAGAAGCCTGCGAAACCTCCAATAAAGAGGGATGGCGCAAACGTACCTCCGCATCCGCCACTACCATTGGTAGCAGAAGTAGCAAAGACCTTGGTAAAGGTAACCAGTCCGATATAGAGAATCAACAGTTGGCTGTGCCCATAAAACAAGGAATTGCCCATCACCTGGTTCCAGTCAGCTTCCGTCCTACCCTTCAAAAGGATATTGACAGCAGAATAACCCTCGCCATAGAGAGAAGGGAACAGGAAGATGAGACTACTCAACACGAGACCTCCCACCAAAAGTTTGAGATAAGGATGCTTGCCCAACTTGGCAAAGAAACCCTCACAAGCCGACATGGTTCGCATGAAATATAGACTCACGAAACCACAGAAAACTCCCAGCAAGATACAAGCTGGCAATCGGTCCAACTCCCAAGGATTGGTCAGCGTGAAGTCGAAAAGCGACTTCTCTCCCATCAAGATGTAAGAGAAACAAGTAGCCGTGACGCATGAAATCAAGATAGGCAAAAGGGATGCCATGGACAAATCGACCATTAGCACCTCCAGGGTGAAGACGAGTCCGGCAATCGGTGCCTTGAAGATGCCTGCGATGGCTGCACTGGCACCACAACCCACCAACATGATCATCGTCTTCTTGTTCATCCTGAATATCTGTCCCAGGTTACTGCCGATGGCAGAACCGGTCAACACGATAGGAGCCTCGGCACCCACAGATCCACCAAAACCGATGGTGATACCTGATGCCACCACCGACGACCAGCAGTTGTGGCTCTTCAGCTTCGACTGCTTGGTGGAGATGGCATAGAGCACCCTCGTGATACCATGCGAGATATTGTCTCTCACCACATATTTGATAAAGAGTGACGTGAGATAGATACCCACGATAGGAAAGAGAAGGAACAACAAGTTGTAAGTGTTCTTCTCAAATCCCGACGTAAGCAAGACTTGTATCTCATGCACAATACTATGCAGAAAATAACCTGCCACTGAGGCAAGCACACCGATGACAAAAGCCAGGACCAGCGTCATCTGGCGGTCGGAGATATGCTCCTTCTGCCAATCGACTACCCGCACCATCACACCAGGTTTCTCCGCCATTTCATCTATCATTTTTCTTTCCTCTTTTCTTTATCGGTTCTTCTATTTCTACAAGAAGGCTGTCCTCCTTTTCTACAAGAGAGTTACTCCTCCTCTACTACATGAGGGATTGTCCTCCCTTCTCTCACTACATCAAAACTCCGAGGTGAAGTGGAACTTGATATGCTCAAAGTCTTGCTGCGCCATGCTCAATACATAGCCTGAGTCGGCGAGGAACACATCTCTTCCCTCGATGTCCTTTGCCATATACTGATACTTGCGCTTCTTGAAGTTCTCCAACTCCTTCTCGTCGTCAGCCTCAATCCAACAAGCCTTGTGCAAGTGAACAGGCTCCCAACGACACTTGGCATTGTACTCGTTCTCCAAGCGATACTGGATGACCTCGAACTGCAACTGTCCTACGGTACCCACGATGCGGCGACCATTGAACTGATTGACAAACAACTGTGCCACACCTTCGTTCATCAACTGCTCCAAACCCTTCTGGAACTGCTTGCTCTTCATTGGGTCGTCGTTCTCGATGTACTTGAACAACAATGGAGAGAAGCTTGGCAAACCACGGAAGTGAATCTTCTCACCCTCAGTCAAGGTATCGCCAATCTTGAAGATGCCATTGTCTGGCAAACCTACGATGTCGCCTGGATAAGCCTCATCAATGGTACTCTTGCGTTGCGCCATAAACTGGGTTGGTGAAGAGAAACGCACGGTCTTGTCGAGACGTACATGATAATATGGCTGGTTGCGCACGAACTTACCAGAGCAAATCTTGCAGAATGCAATACAAGAGCGGTGGTTAGGGTCGATGTTGGCGGTAATCTTGAAGATGAAGCCCGTAAACTTAGGCTCCTCTGGCTCCACCTCACGCTCCTCTGCCTGGGTAGGCTTTGGAGAAGGTGCTATCTGAACGAAGCAATCCAAGAGTTCCTGCACACCGAAGTTGTTCAAGGCTGAACCAAAGAACACCGGAGCCACCTCGGCTGAGCGATAGGTCTCCACGTCAAATTCAGGATAGACCCCATCCACGAGTTCGAGTTCCTCACGAAGTTGAGAAGCCTCACGCTCTCCCACATGCTGGTCGAGCTCCTCGGAGTTGATATCCACCTCCACTTTCTCTGTCACACGCTGTTTGTTAGGTGTGAAGAGGTTCAACTGATGTTCATAGATATTATAGACGCCCTTGAATCTAGCACCTTGACCAATTGGCCAAGACAATGGGCGCACCTTGATTTTCAATTCTTCCTCCAATTCATCGAGCACGTCGAATGGGTCACGACCCTCACGGTCCATCTTATTGATGAAGATGATAACAGGAGTATTACGCATACGGCAAACTTCCATCAACTTACGGGTCTGTGCCTCCACGCCCTTGGCAGAATCGACCACAATGATGGCTGAGTCAACGGCAGTGAGCGTACGATAGGTATCCTCGGCGAAGTCCTGGTGTCCAGGAGTATCGAGAATATTCACCTTATATGGGTCGCCAGTCTGTCCGTCTGGAAGATAATCAAACTCCATCACGGATGTAGAGACAGAGATACCACGCTGCTTCTCAATGTCCATCCAGTCGGAAGTGGCTGTCTTGCGAATCTTATTATTCTTGACGGCACCTGCCACCTGAATCTGTCCACCGAAGAGCAGGAACTTCTCGGTCAATGTTGTCTTACCAGCATCAGGGTGAGAAATGATGGCAAATGTTCTTCTTCTTTCTATTTCTTTCATACCTTAATATAATACCTATTTAAATATTGATACATTATATATATGCTTGCGAGAATTACTATGCGCGAGCCATAATTATTAATTCTTAATTATAAATTATTAATTCTCTTCAAAGTCCAGTCCTTCCGTGCGATCCTTGATATAATAGTCGCTCAGCAAACCGACGAAGGTGGTGATTTCCTTGATGGCACGCTCTGTCTCTGGGGTAATAGGCTTCTTCTGCAATCTGAGCATCATCACGCCATAGAGTGCATCAAGGCAAGTTTCTATCTCGTTCACGGTTTTATCGCCACGGTTTCTCAATTCCACGATAAAAGGCAACACCTTATAGTACTCGGCATTGTAGATAGGGAACTTGGTGCTCTGCAAAAGCATTCCGTGGAGGTCGATGACATCCTTGAGCAACACCTTATTAATATTCAGGTGACCCGACTCACGCTTTCCCTCCTCGTTCATCATGCGAATGAGATTGCCAAACCAGTCGATTTCCTCGTCCTTCTGTTCGTCAGTGAAGTTGAAACGATCGATATATTGCTTCTTGATGA
>UMHE01059048.1_pt1 | contig 15239 bp, 8 predicted proteins | sample 1965451 | NCBI WGS metagenome assembly UMHE01 (sample SAMEA4836090, study PRJEB28245) | human gut metagenome | biome: gut microbiome; material: fecal sample | place: Denmark | collected 2008 | reverse complement strand
TTAACTTTCCTGTTCGTATTCTGTTTACACTCTGTCTGTTATCTTGTCAGCGAGAACTTGATGCTCAGTCCGAAATCCTGCGTCGTTGTAGGATAAGAGCTTGACGAGAGCAGCGGGGTGTTGGTCTGACGGTCGTAATAGAAGCTCATGGTCAGCAGACGTGAGAGCGTGTAGTCGGCTGAGAACGATAGCTTGAACGCCGTGTTGCCGCTGTTTGCTGACGATGTCATCGAGGCGATATCACGACTGATGGATGCCTGCTTGCGCAGACTGAGGTCCAGTCGGAGCTTCAAGTCGTTGTTTACGCCGCCTGTTGATCGGCTGCGGTTTGTCATTGAAGCCGTCTTGTTGTCCTTGTCGTTGGCTCCCCTCTTCTTGCCCTTCACCTGACGGTGCTTGTTTGAGCCGCCGCCTCCGAAGAGATTGAAGTTGTTGATGGTGTATCCGGCACCAATCACCCAGTCGTGTGATGACGACTCGTTTATCTGAACTGACGTCATGCTGAGGCTAAGCACACGTGTGGTACGATATTCCGCCTTCACCGTCATGTTGTTGTTGAGCGTCACGTCTATTCCGAGCAACGGCGAGAACGACTCGTTGATGCTGACTGTCGACACATTATACATAGAATTAGGTATAGGCGCTCCGGTCGTGGCGTCGTTGATGAATCCCAGTCCGTTCATGTATTCCATGAATGTGCTGTACGACGAATACGAACCTACGGCGTATACGCTCTTGTATGCGTGGTTGACATTCACGCTCTTGAATACGTCCCTGAACCAAGGCAGCTTCGACAGTCCGCTGTACTTGATGGTCCAGTTTGGCAACAGCTTGGAGAGCGACGGGAATATGGACATGCCTCCGTCTCCCATGCTTGTGTAAGCGGAGAGGAATGCCGGCACCATTACGTCAGCGCTGTATTTGTTTACAGCACCGTTGGCAGCGTCAAACTTCTGTCCCGCCAGCGCCGTTCCCTGCGGATAAATTGCCCCGGCGTAACGTGCCTCCACCTTTTTGCGGAAGCCGTCGAGCGACTTGCAGAAGCGTTCGAACGACGGCGAGTGATAGCCGTTAGAGGCATTGCCTGATCCTTCGAATGCACTCTTGAGCGACAGCGTTGTCATCGTGAACGTTCCGCTCTGCGTTGTCGGGTTGCCCGCATACATATATTGTACGGAGCGTGCCGTCGTCATAGCGCGACTGGCGTTGAGGTCAATCTTGAAGTTGCGTACAGGCTCGAGCGTTGCTCTGAGCTGCAGGTCCTCCGTACGGTTTGTTGTGGCAGGCGTTGCCAATGAGTCGTTCATGAGCAACCATCCGTTCTCCCTTGCCTTGTCAATGTACGAGTCGCCTATGAAACCGAAGGCGAAGTCGAGTCCCGGCGACATTGCTCCCATTCCGGAGCGCTGTCCGAAGATGTTGCCAATCATCGGCTTGAAGCCCGGCAGCGCCATAGAGTACTGGTTGCGGTAGCTGAGGCTTACGTTTCTGACCATCATCAGCACTCTTGCCACCGACTGAGCGGTCTTATACCATGTCTTGTCCTCAAGCGGTTCCTTCGCAAGTACCGACACCTTAATCTTCGTTGCCGAGTCCACCTTGTTGAGGATGACGATGCTGTTGGCGTCAGTGCGGCGATATTTGATGTTGAACGCCTTGCCGTCAGCTGTCTTTGCCGAAACGATGATGCGCTTTGTGTGCTTGGCATGGTTCACCTTTATGGTGGTGTCAGGTGCCAGCGTCACCTCCTTCTCGAAGGCTTTCTTCTTCGGGTTCTTGTTTCTTCCCACCACGTTGTCATCCCCAAGAAGAGGCTTGTTCTTTCCGCCGGGTTTCTTTCCGGCGTTCTCCTTCTCGTCCCCGCCCTTCTTTACGGTGTTGAAGTTCTTCCGACGGTTTCTTTCTATCTTCTTGTTGCGGTTGGTCTCCTTCTTGAATCGTTCGTTGGTTTTCTTCAGGAACGGCACGTGGTTGTAGAGCTTCTCCATGTTGAACTGTCCGTTGATGTTTATCTGACGGTTGTTGGCTATGTTGTTGCCAAGCGACGTTCCGTCCTCAAGGTCAGTTCCTCGTGTCCAGTTGTACGTGGCGTTGTACGAAGCGTCCGACGTAATCCAGTCGAAGATTGGCAGGAGATTGATTGGCAACTTGTATGAAGCCTGGAACGACTGGTTGTAGTTGAGCGGCGTGCCCATATGCTTGATGGACGTCCATACAGAGTCCTTCCATGCCGTGTACTGGTCGGGATAGAGGTCCTTGTTCACCGGAGTGTAAGGCTGTTCTATCTCGGCGTTCGTGGCACTTTGGAAGTTCATGTGCAGATTCTTCGTGATATCCCATCTGATATTGAACTCTCTGTTCCACAGGAACTGTGAAGAGAAGGTCAGCGGGAGAGCCGAATTTTCCGTCGATTCCATATCGCGTTCCTGCAATTCGTAGTAGTTGCGCGTGATGTCGGTGCTGAAGCCTACGTTCTGCGGCAGCCAGTTGATGCCAAACTTCTTCGGAAAGTCCATCCACTTCGACTTCGACTTAATCTTCTTGAATGGTTCAATTGGCTTGTATACCGGCGTCCAAGAGTATGTCATTGATCCTCTCCAGTTGTCCTCCTTCTCATATACTGTAGTCTCTCCCGACGTGTAAGAGTGGGAGTGGCTGTACGAGAACGAGAAGTTGGCAGGGTCGTACGGCATCGGGTGGCGCTTGTTCTGTATGCCGACGCGAACGTTGGACAGCGAGAAGTTTGTCTGAGTGACCTTCGTCACGGCGATGCTCTCAATGGAGTCGCGCTCGTGCTTCGATCCTGCTGCGTCGAGAGCGTCCTTCAGCTCCATATCGGTGTCGAGCGGATTATACTTCGGTGAAGTCTTCTCCTTCGTTACTGAGTAGTAGAGTGGGGCAGAAACCTTCGCCTTGTCTGGGAAGAACTTGCCCAACTCAATGTTTGCCGTGACAGTATAGTTGGCTTGGTCGTCGGTGCTGCGCTGTGCCACACCCTCTTCCAGTCCGCCGAAACCTGACGACATATACCTGCCCTGCACGTTCACGGTGCCCAGGTCAGAAAGTTGCAGGTTGAGGTTGCCTTGCGCAGCCCAACCGCCGGAGTTGTTATATTCGCGCAGACGCAGTTCATTGAGCCACACCTCGCCGCTCTTCTCCGTGCCCGAGTTGTTGCGCACACCTATAACCATCGTCTTTATCTCGCCGAGAGTCGGGTTACCCATCACCGAAATCTTGTTCTTCGGCTTGTCCGAGTCGTATGCAGAGAACATACGGTTGTACGATGCCTGTCCGTTGGACTTGGCCTTGTTGCGTTCCTTCTTGAGGTCGGTCAGCTTCTTGAGGTCGATGTCCAGCATGTTCTCCTCTGGCCACACCTTTCGTGCTTCTGCTGTTGAGTAGCGGTCATACTTGCCAGGTGCTGTGAGCTTCAGCGGAATCTCGTACTCATAGAAGTTGCTCTTATAGTCCGATCCGAGACGTACGAAAACGGAGAGCTGTCCGTCTTCCAGTCCGGTGGTGTTCTGCTCGAAGGCGTTGGCATGCACGAACATCTGCAGACGTTTATACTGACGGACGTCCAGCGTGGTGTTCTTATATACCGCCTTAGCCTCGCCCGAACCGAGAGTAGTGACGGTCATGGCAAGCGCCTGCTCGTTGTTCTCCACGAGCTGAGGCTGCGTCGGGTCCTGTCCGCGCTTGATGCCCGGAGGCAGTACGTAGTTGACGGGCTGCTTGTCAGCGTTCTCTTCTATGTTGACAGCCGAAACAGCCAGTCGTCCTGACGTTGAACTTGAATTGTCAATGTTCTGCTCGTATACTCGCCATTCGCCGCGAACGAGGTCGAGTGTGCCGAAACGCAGGATGATGGGGTGCTTGAATCCTGTGAGGAACATACGCATGAAGCGCACGGAGGTGAAGTCGCTGATGGCTCCGACGCGTTTTTCATACTCTCTGAGCGGAATGCGGAACTGATACCAATGTACGGTTTCCGTCTTCTTATTGCGCAGCGGTCGTGTGTCGGCACGCATGTCCACGATGTAGTTCTTGCCAATCTCGAGGTCCTCAGGACGGATGGAGATGCGATACTGGAAATACTTCTCATACTCGTTGAGCGTATAGTCCTGATTGATATCCTCCACGTCAGGTGTCGACTTGTATGACGTGTCGTAGCCTTCCGTACGTGAGTCGTTGTCGGGCGAGTTGCCCTGCGGGTTGTTGATATACTTGTAGCGACGGAGGATGGGAGCCTCCATGCGGTCGTAGTCAGAACCGCGGAAGTAGTGATAGTTGTCGCCTGCGGGGTCTGCCCAGATTGAGTCCCACACAGCCGGATTGACCTTACCCTGCACTTCCTTCAGGAAGTCCTGATAAGACTCCCACTTCTGCTCCTCTTCGTCGGTCAGTCCGTTGAAGCCCACGTCCTGCTTTGCTCTTGCGCCGCTTGACGTAGCGAAAGCGTAAGTTACGGTTGCCTGGTTCGGAACCTTACCCCATTGTGTGGTGGTGTAAGCCGCTGAACCGTCAGTAGGCATTCCGCTCTCATAGAATTTCTTTCCGTCTCGGAGGATGTCCTCGCTCATTTCGCCGAGGTTGATATAGAAGTCGCCGCCGTAGTCGGACGCCGTTCCCTGCTCGCGGGTGTAGATAAATGGGTCGAGCATCCAGAATTCGATGTACTCGATGTTGGCTGTCTCGAAGTCGTTGGTGTCCAGCTTTCGCATCATACCGCCCCAATGCTGCTGCGGATTGTTGAGTGTTCCGTCGTAGTTGAGGTCCGGATTGAAGTTGTACGGTCCGCGCTCGTTGGGGTAATAGGCGAGGTTGAGGATGGAGAGAGTTGACGTGCTGCCGTTGTAAGCGCTCTGGTCGCGGTTAGGGAACAGCTCGTTTACGTATATCTCACGTACATAATGGTTTGACAGCTGGTCGAGGTCGCTCTTGATGTGGCCCGGCGTAAGCGACGACGAGCGGCGTGTGAAGAGCGGGTCGATGGTATACCAAGCCATGCGCGAGCGGTTGAAGCCCGAGCGCAGCGTGTTCTTGTCGTTCGATTCCTGGAACATTGACGGCACGCTTGATATTATCCACGACGTCGGTGTAGATACGTCTATGGTGTTCTTCGTGTTCTCGAAGTCATCAATGTATGATGCGTTGTCCTGTGTGCCGTGGCTCTGACCGGCGATGAGTTGTGCAAACTCGCCGGAGAACGATATGGAAGAAGGCTGCGTAAGGTGCAGCAATGGTATCTTGTCCAGCATGTTGGTGAGCCATTGGCTCTCCTTCTTCCAGTTTATGTTGAGTCCCCAGATGGTGTTGTTGAGCGGTTCCGAACCCATGTTCACCTTGTTGGTGAGCGGCTGTTCGGAGAGATGCTGGAACGTACCGGAGAGCTGGAAGTTCTTCGATATGTCGTACTCCCAGTTAAGACCGAACATTGTCTTTCGCTCCTGTGCATAGTCAGTGTTGCTCTCGAGCGACACGTTCACGCTTGTTCCGGCGTCGATGATGCTCTGATTGAGGATGGTCACCTCGCCACCCGAGTAGTCCACGGAGTAGTCGGTGCCCTCGGCAAGGGTCACGCCGCCTGCCGTTACCACCACAGATCCTTGCGGAATGTTGTATGCGCCGAGCGATATGACGTTGGCAGATGTACCGCGGAACTGTCCCATGAGCACATACTTGTCCTTCTCGGCTATCTGTTTAGCCACGGTTTTCGTCGAGTCGTACAGCTCGGTGAAGGCATACTTGGAAGCCTGGTCTGCTGTTACGCCCTTGGAGGTGAGATAGTTGTAGATGTGTCTGCCGAACGGTTCGGCAACAGGGAAGAACACGCGACCGTTCGTGACGGTATATCCCTCCACGTAGTCGAAGTAGCCGTTGGAGTGTGCCTTGTTGTTATTGTCCAGTCGGTCGGCTCCGAGCACCTTGATAAGAGTCTGGTTCTTCACCTGCGGCTCTGGTATATAAGAAAGGTATACGCCAGCCGTGTCGCTCTGGAACTTCACGTCCAGACGGAACTTCTCCTTCTCCACTGACGAGGCAAGGTAGTAGACGTTCTTCATCATAAGTCCCCAGTTGCCTTGACTCGGGTTGTTCGACGTGTTCTTGAGCGACTTCACGAAGAGTGCCTTGCTCACGTCCGTATTGTCAGAGGCGAACTCGCCCACCTGATAAGTCACGCCACCGTAGGTGTATTCGTATGCGATGGCAAGCACCTGGTCGGTCTGCAGACCTGTCTTCAGTGAGATATAGCCGAGCGCGGTGTTGACGGTATATTCCGAAGAAGATAGCAGACGCGCCTTCTCCAGCTTCTCATAGTCGGTGCCGCCGGCAAATCCCGGTATGGCGTCGAGCACTGTTGACGTCTGGTCAATCTCTCTTGCGCCGGCGTACTGCGTGGTCATTGCGGAGTACTCGCTGTTGGAAGCATTGGAAGGCACGGGCTGTCCGGTGGTAGCCCATATAGGGTTAGACACGCGTGTGTTCTCGCCAAGGTCGGTCAGGGCGATGATGTTACGCGTGTTTGACGTTGTTCCTGTCTTGTTGGTCACCCACACCTCCACACGGTTTATCTTCATTCCCGAAGTGAGATTGGGCAGTGAGCGCATCCATTCGTCATAACGGTCATGGAAATACTGCGAGAGGAAGAAGTGGCGGTTCTCCTCATAGTTGGCAGCGTCAATCTCGAACGGCGTAAACTGCTTGCCGCCTTTCGACGATACGCTCTTCGTTGTCGACTTCTTCTGCGACGCCACCATCTGCAGTTTCAGCTTGCCGAACTGCAGGTCGGTGCGGATACCGAAGAGCGATGAGGCACCCTTTACGAGCGACGAGTTTGACGGGAACGACACGTTACCAGCCTCCACCAGCTTCACTATCTCGTCTTCCTTGCCGTCATACTTGAGCTTGAGGCTCTGAGCGTCAAAGTCGAACGTGGCATCGGTGTTGTAGTTGAGGTTCATGTTCACCTTGTCGCCGACGCGTCCGTTCATGTTAAGGTTTATCTTCTCGTCGAAGTCCATTGTGGTGGTCTTGCGGTTGCGGATAGGCAGCGACGGGTTGTCGATGTTCTTCATCGTCGCTCCGAACTTCAGCTCTGCCGTTCCCTGCGTCTTGATGCGCACGCCGCCGGGACCGAATATCTTCTCCGCCGGACCCAGATCGAAGTGCATGTCAGAGAAGTCGAATTTCTCCTTACCCTTCGCCTGATATATTTCGTCGTTCTTCTTGCGGAAGAAGTCCTTCATCAGCTGCTTCTCGCTCCAGTGCATATATTCCTCTGCGGTCATCATCACAGGCGCTGCGATGTACGAACCTGCCATCTTCGATCCGATGACATACCTGTCGAGCGAGTCGTTATATTCCACCTTCTGCCCCAAATTGTCAGGGCGTTTGAGGTCGGCGGCGCCCTGCGAGAGGTCGTCGAGAGTTATCGGCATGGTGCGCTGTATGGGCCAGCGTGTATGCAGCAGCGAGTCTGGTATCGAGTCGTCTCCCTCTATTACGGGCTGCGCCTTTATCGCCATGGTGTCTCGGGCTGTCTTTGCTTTCCCGCCTTCCGGCTTTGCTTTACGCTGTCTGACGTCCTGCATTATGGGACTTCCGGTCATGGCAAGCGTAGCCACTGCCACCAAAAGGAGCGCGACTGCCATTGTCCGTGCCGTCTTGTGCGACGGGAATCGGCGTAATATGAGGAGTATGTTATTGAGAATTTGCTTCAACGTATTGAATTGTCTTGTGTCGTATCCTGTTATTGTCTTACTTGATCTGCTTCAGCGCCATCTTCACCACCTGTTCCACAGGCAACGACGGGTCTTCCGTAAGCAGGGCTGTCACCACCTTGGCTGTCGGAGCCGGTGAGAAGCCGAGCATTGTGAGCGCTGCCACTGCCTCGTCCCTGACGTCTGCGGGGATGGTGCTGTCGGCAGCGGCGCCGGCAGGAAGCTCCTGGGCGATACCCAGCGACATGATCTTGTCCTTCAGATCCACGATGATGCGCTGTGCCGTCTTCAGACCGATGCCCTTCACGCCCTTCAGCAGTCGCTCGTTGCCTGACGAAATGGCTCCGGCAAGCTCTGCAGGAGAAGCCGCAGAGAGAATCATGCGAGCCGTATTTGCTCCCACGCCCGATACGGTGATGAGCAGACGATAGAGGTCGCGCTCTTGCTTGGAGGCGAATCCGAAGAATGTGTACGAGTCGTCTCTGCCACCAGTGACAAGCGATTCGTGTACGTAGAGCTTCACTTCCTTCTTGCCCTGTACGGCTTCGTATGTGTTAAGCGAGATGTTCAGCGCATAGCCAACGCCGTATGCCTCGACTACGGCCTGCGCCGGAGTAAGTTCAGCGAGCTCGCCTTTTATATAGTCTATCATTTTATTATAAAGTGTGTTTGTCGGTTGAGTGATTTTAGTGCGTATTACACCATATTATATTATAACGACGTTTTGTTGTGTTTATTGTACGTTGAGGCTATCATAGCCTACAAATTTATTTATGTCCTTACTGACAACAAAAAAAGCGGGGCTGCACCAGAACCACTCTGCCACAACCCCTACGCATAAAAGAATAGTGTGTTTTTATTATGTCTAATGAATCATATGATAATGTTTTAATGTGTTGCTGCGTTATCTGCGGCTACCGAAACCGCCACCTCCGTGTGACGAACCGCCACCGCGTGAAGACGAACCTTCGCTGAACGAACCGCTGCGTGAGCCTCCGCCGAACGATCCTCCACCGCGTGAGCTGCCGAATGACGAACTACCTCCACGAGGAGCACTCATCGAGCTGCTGTTAGAGCGACTGCTGTTGCCGAACGAACGTGAGCTGCTGCTGCCGCCGAACGAGCTTGAGCTGCTGTTAGAGCGACTGCTGCCGAACGAACGTGAGCTGTTGTTGGAGCGACCGCTGCCGAACGTAGAGCGCGGCGAGCTTTGTACGGAGTTCTCAGGAGAAGCCACCCTGAAGCCGCCTCTGCTACCGAAAGAAGAGTTGCTGTTGTTGTTCGGCTGTCTTACAGTGGTGCGAGTGCTGCTCTCGCGGTTGGTGCGCGAACCAAACGAACCACGCTGTCCGTTGTTGTTTATATTAGTGTTGTTACCAAAGCGCTGCTGCGTCTGGTTGCGCGAACCGAACGACTGGCGGTTTCCTCTGCCATAATCGCCGCGATTAAATCCGTCACGCATTCCGAAGTGTGCGTCGCCGCGACGCTCAGCGTAACGTCTTCCGTTATACCATGACCGGCCTCCGTTGCGATGCCAAGAGTGGCCTCCGCAGTAGCTTACGTACACCACAGGACGGTCAAAGTAGAAGTAGTCGCGGTGCGGATAGCGTGCGTAGATGCTGAAGTGCCACAGACCGTCGCTGAAGTAGAGCGGACGATAGAAGTAGCTGGCGGCGCAGTATGCGCGATACTGCCAGTCGAGGAGCACGTAGCTGAGGTCCACGTTACGATAGCGCCAGTACGGTCCGTAGAGGTCGTCGTATGTGTTTACGCCGATGAGGTAGTCGAGGTTTATCTCGTAAGCTGCCTCATACTGGTCGTTTGTGAGATTGAGTTCATACGCCATCTTGTCTGTGAGGAACAGTGCCTGCTGGCGTGCCTGCTCATAGCTCATTGCGTTTACGGTGACTGTCATAGTGAACAGTAACGCTAAGATTGATATAAACTTTTTCATAACTCTATATTTTTAAATTGTTATTTTTTCTGTTCTTGTTTCTTTACGCTTGCAAAGTTAGCCACATAAATCATAGCATCAAAAGGATTTTCCCTAAACGCCGGTGGGAAATTCCCTATTCTTGTTTTTTCTTACCTTAAACAATGGTTTTTCGGAATATTATGTTTATATTTGCCTTACATTAATAACTAAATACAATTATCCGATGAAAGTATTACAGAGTTCGCTCCTTCGAGCCATCTGCGCCATTGTCGTGGGAGCGCTGCTCGTCAAGTATCGTGAGCAGACGGTTACGTGGATGACGATAGCCATAGGCGTATTGTTCTTCATTTCAGGCGTTTTCTCGTGCGCTTCATATCTCATTGCGCGTAGTCGTAAGGACGACGTACAGGTGTTCGACGCACAGGGACGCCAGCTGCGCGGCATGCGACCTGCCTTCCCCATCGTAGGTCTTGGCAGCCTTATCCTCGGCCTTATCCTTGCCATAATGCCCGGCACGTTTGTCAGCAGCCTCATGTATATCCTTGCTGCCATACTCATCCTCGGCGCCGTCACGCAGTTTATGAATCTCATAGCCGCCTCACGCCTGGCTCGTGTGGGCATATATTTCTGGATAATGCCCACGCTGACGCTTCTCGTAGGTCTCATTGCCGTCATTTCTCCCTCGTCCATTGCCTCGGCTCCGCTCTTCGTGATAGGATGGGCAATGATGGTGTATGGCGTAGTGGAGGTGATAAACGCCGTGAAGATACATCTCCTGCATCGCACCATTGAGCGTGCTTTGCAGAACCAGATACAGCAACAACAGAACAACGAAACAAATACAAATGAAAGTAAAGACTAATCTTCTGTGCATGGCAGCAGCCTTCGCTCTTGCCATGCCCGCCTGCGCCGCAGGTCCCCGTTCACCCAAGTCGGCAACCAAACTGCTCGCCCGCCAGAAGGAAGCGGGTCTTGCCACCATCACCGAGAACGCCGCCCGTGCCCACGTCTATTTCCTTGCTGACGACCTTCTTGAGGGTCGTCGTGCCGGTCAGCGTGGCTCGCGCATCGCCAAGCAGTACATCATCTCGCGCCTTCGTGAGGCTGGCGTCAAGCCGCTTTTCGGCGAGAGCTATGAGCAGCCCTTCCAGGCTTATGCCGATCAGAAGCTGAAGCGCGGCGTCAGATTCTTTGTGGATGCCGACTCCATCGCGCAGATAAAGAAGCACGTACACCAGCGCATGGACCTCAGCAACGTGCTCGGCGTCATTCCCGGACGTCGCTCTGACGAGGTAGTAGTGGTGGGTGCCCACCTCGACCATGAGGGTATGTATGCCGACGTCGCTGGCGACAACATCTATAACGGTGCCGACGACAATGCCTCAGGCGTTACTGCCGTGCTCCAGATTATTAAGGCGTTCGCTGAGAGCGGTGCCACACCGGAGCGCACCATTGTGTTCGCATTCTGGGACGGTGAGGAGTTCGGACTGTTAGGCTCTAAGTACTTCGTCAATCACTATGCTAACATCAGCAAGGTGAAGGGCTATCTCAACTTTGACATGGTGGGTGGCAACAACAAGCCTGAGGACCCCACATACATGGTATACTTCTATACTGACACTCATCCTGCTTTCGGCGACTGGCTCAAGGACGACATCAACAGATATTCGCTCAAGCTCAACCCCAGCTACCGTCCATGGGACAACCCCATCGGAGGCAGCGACCAAAGCTCGTTCCACCTCAAGGGTGTGCCCATCATCTGGTATCACACCGACGCACAGCCCCACTACAACCAGCCGTCGGACGAGCCTAACACCATCAACTATCCCAAGCTGACTGACATCTCGCGTGCCTCGTTCCTCACAACATGGCATCTTGCGAACGACACCGCATACTAAGAGTATGTTATGGTAGGCAGGGCTTCGTCACTATATGTTATCGCCTTCTATCCATTTTCTGAAGGCTAACGCACGTTCCCTGCTTACAATGATTTCTTCGTCGCAATGAGTTATGCTTACTATCAGTCTATAGTCATTGGTCTTACATATTTTGACTACCGCCTCCACGTTTACCAAGTACTGTCTGTTAATGCGGAAGAACATTCCGGGGACAAGCTTCTTTTCTATATCCTTAATCGTTGATGGCAACGCATACTCCGTACCGTCTGTTCCGACAACCTTCTGAATACGTTCAGAAGTATAGATATAAGCTATGTTGTCCACACATACAGGAACATACATTCCGTCATGAATCAGCAACACACGCCTTTTTGCGTAAGGCGCATCCGAAGAATATGCGATGCTGTCAGATTTCTGTTCGTTCATCGTTGCCGGATATTGGTCGCATAAGCAGAAAGGCTGATGGTTAAGCTTGTCTATTGCTGCTTCCAGTTCCTTCCTGTCTATCGGCTTCAGGAGGTACGCCATCCCATTGTTTCCTATAGCCTCCATAGCGTAATTGTCATAAGCGGTAGTGAAAATCACGAAAGCCTGTGGCATTTCCTCTTTGAAAGCCTCAAAGACATCCCTGCCATGCAGCTGGATGTCAGCGAATATAAGGTCGTAGTCGTTGTTTTCCTTCAATGTGCTTATTACGGTGTCAACGCTTGTGAGCGGTCCGTCAATAACTGCGTCGGTCAATATCTCGCTGACCATACGCTTCAGCCTCTTGGCGCTGATAACCTCGTCTTCTATTATGAGGATTTTGTTTATCATGATTACGTTTTATGTCTATGAATTTGTTTGCTGTGTGACAATGGGTAGAGTTACGGTGTACAGTCCGTCGGCGATGCTTACCGAAATATCATCAATACCCAGAAGTCTGTGGCGTTCGTGAAGATTTGCCATTCCCATACGCGTTGATTCGCCTTTCGTATGGTTGTTTCTTCCGTCCATTATGATGTTGTTTGAGACAACAAGGCTGTCACCGTTACGGCTGATGGTTATCAGCAACGGGTGCTGACAGTCCGCAGGATTATGCTTGATGGCATTCTCTATAAGATTATGAAGGCTCATACTGACAATCATCTCGTTGGACGAGAAGGAGAAAGGCTCGATGACGAGCTGTATGTCAGGAAACCTGATCTTCATGACATCCATGTATTCGCTTGCAACTGTGAGGGCATCGTCCAAGCTTACATAGTCCTTGTCAAAACTGTTGATAAGATGACGGTATATTCTTGACAGCTTTATCGTGAACGACGTTGCGCCTTCGTTGTCGTTGTCCTCAATGAGAGAGATTATGACATTAAGGCTGTTAAAGACAAAATGCGGTGACAGCCTCGACTTTAGTTGTTCTGTGCGCATGGCTATCATTTCGTCCTTTTGTTTAAGTCGGTCTGAGTTGAGCTGGTTAATGGTGTAGATGAGCGAAACTACCGAACTGATAATGCCCATAATATATGTATTGCCGAATATCTCGTCATCAGTAGAATTATCCACAAAAATATCGTAAGTGTTTTCTGCTATAAAAGCAAGAGCCGTATTTGAGAATATGAAAACCAACACAAGAAGCATCGTATGGCGCTCCTTGAGAGGCTTCAGCTTGTTTAAGCGGAGAATATACGATGTGATTAACAGGCAGACCATGGCGAAAACCATGCTATACAGCAAGTCCGTAAAAATAAATGACTTGTAGTATCGCAGATATTCCAATGCTTCCTTGTAGTCGATGACCAGCCAGATGATGTCATAAAGAAAAAGGATAAGAAGCGAAGAGTATATCCAATCCTTGACGAAATGGACATTAAAGTGTTTTGCTATGAATGTCTTTGCTTTGTTCATCGTATAAAATGGATAAGCGTGAAGCCTCCATCTTTCTGACTGAATGGAGACCTCACGCTATTGTGTTGTATCTTTTTTAGAACATGTATGCCAAACCTATAATAAAGGTCTGTTCCTTATTGTCTTTGTCAAGCATTCCCTTGAATGTGTTGGTCAGACCAAGGTTGTAGCCTAACTGTACCTGACAATGCGAGAACACCTCTGCACCTACCTTGAAACCAATGCCACATCCTACTCTGTTCATAACCTTATCCTTGAAGATATTTGAAGAAACGGTTTCCTCCGTCGGTTCGCCAACGAGCAGTCCGTTCTCGCCATACTTCTGGCTTACCTGTTTGGCTTTGCCTCCCAGACCTATATTCAGATAAGGACCGGCTGCTGCAAAGAGTCCGAAGTTGTCAGAGAATTTAAGTTTATATCCCACGTTTACAGGGATGGTGAAACCGTATGAATGATATTTATAGTAAACCTCAATATGTTCGTTTGAATATCCGGCATGAACACTTTCACATCTTTTCGAATCGAACAAGACAGCAGCATCAAGAAACAATCCCTTGTTTTCCTTGCCAAAAGTCATGTCGCCCTGCACACCAGCAGCCCAACCCATCTTGTTGTTTACAGCCTGCGTGCCACTCCACTGAATCCTTGCAGCCGGACCAATTCTGAATGACTGGGCAGAAGCCATTGTCGTGAACAACAAAGCAATAGCAAATGAAATAATTTTTTTCATCACTTTAATTTTTTGTTATGATTTATACTAAGTCTGACCGTGCACTGTCTTTTGTCGCTGCAAAGGTATATAAAAAATAAAAGTTATACAAATGGCGATTTCGGCTAACTCGTCAAAATCGCGTTTGAACTGTAGAAAATAGCGTATGAACTGGATAATTTAACGTTTGAATTTTTTTTGTGCATTGCTGTTTTATGCAGTAGCGGAGGCCTCTGTCGCACCAAGTCTGATACAAACATAGGAGGCTATGGCGTCCTCGCCGTAGCCACGCACCCACATACACAAGCTAATTGAGTATGATGTACGGGTTCCGCGGAGCGGGACCTATATAATGAAAACCCACTGCAAGCTGCGGAGCAGCGCAGCTGTGGGTAAATATGATACCCCAAAAATGAGTTCCCCGAAGTGGGACTGACGCATCCCCTATGATGTTGAGGATGATAGTCGGTCCCGCTTTGCGTAACCAAGAGAGGGTGAGGGAATGCCTATCCCACAGCTGTGCTCCTTCGGAGCTTGCAGTGGGTTTCTGATAGATACGTGTCCCCTCGGGACACGGCGCTGTAATACGTAACTTTATACAGGCGCTGACTGATGTTCTGCCATGTGAGGCTGCGTGGCTACGGCGAGACGCCATAGCCTCCTGAGTTTGCACTGGCAGCTGACATCAGATAAATCCGTAATCAAAGAAAAAATCTGATAATCTGGCATCCTCTTTTCTAATTCTTCGACGGTTCCACCTACACAATATTTGCATTTCTAACGCTCAATACTATGAGTTGAACGCACGAAGAAATCTTTGGTGCGAAATTCTTGAATTTTGAGCGTTTTGAGCTATATCGCTAATACACAGTAGGTTATGCGGTTTGCGAAAAAAGTACGTAAACCAACGGGTTGTCAAAGTGGCACTTTTAGGGTGTCATAGCGCCGCTATTACCACCCAATAGCGCCACTATTGCGTTGTAATAGTGGCACTTTTAGACTGTAAAAGCGGCGCTATGAGGGCACTATGGTTTTTTGATGGTCGTCGAGGGTGGCTTTTATGCTGTAAAAAACCATAAAAACAGCTT
>UMHE01013876.1_pt1 | contig 15240 bp, 16 predicted proteins | sample 1965451 | NCBI WGS metagenome assembly UMHE01 (sample SAMEA4836090, study PRJEB28245) | human gut metagenome | biome: gut microbiome; material: fecal sample | place: Denmark | collected 2008 | reverse complement strand
ATGCTTCATGCTTTCTGGCAAACAAGCTGCATCTGTTTCCATATCAAACGATGGCAATACAATCAGGTATGGATGGAACAGGAACACATAGTGGCATAAGTTCCACTTACAGCAATATGAAATTAAGTCATGCGGCTATATTTCTTTCTGATATTCCAGTTATGGAAAATCAGTTGATGTATCAAGCTTTTTCACGATTTTACGGAAAAGGCCGAAAAGTTACAGTTAAAGTTTTATTTCAACGCTTAAAATCTTTTGTACGAAGATTGTTGGGTGTAGATTATAGATAAAAGGAGGAGTTTGTAAAATGAGAATATTATGGATTACTGCTACGGCAGGAAATTATCAGTCACCTCATTCTTGTGGTGGCGGCTATAATGGTGGTGGGTGGATTTCATCCATGCAAAATGAATTGGCTAAGTGCGATGACATCAAACTGGGCATTGCCTTTTGTCGAAACGGAGAACCTGCAAAGGTGGAACAAGATGGGGTGGTTTATTATCCTATCCCACATCACACGAAGTCTAAAAAAGACAAATTTTTTGATTTGTTCAAACTCAACGATGCGACAAGGGATGAAGTATTATGGCCTTATTACGAGCATAAGTTCAAGGAAGTGATTGAGGATTTCAAGCCTGATGTGATACATATCTTCGGCTCGGAGTTGTATCATGGTCTTGCTGCAAGAGTGGCTGGCAACATCCCAATGGTGCTTCACATTCAAGGGCTCCTCTCTCTCTCTATATATATACTCCTTCCTCCAGGATTTTCTCGTAGAGAATATATCATGAGTGGTAATGGATTGCAGGGTAAGTTCCACCATCTTCAATATTTGGCTTACTGGAAACGTAGTGTTTATCGTGAAAAAGCGATTTTGAATGCAGTTCCCTATGTCATCGGAAGGACGGAGTGGGATAGGCAAGCCATGGCGGTACTTAATCCAAAGGCGAAATACTATTATGGAGGGGAAATCTTGCGTGATGTCTTTTATGAGGCAAGGGAAAGACAATTCCCGAATGTTCCAACGATTACCACAACCATTTCTTTCCCTACCTATAAGGGATATGATGTCATCTTGAAGGTGGCTTACATTTTGAAAAACGAGTTGCACTTGAATTTCCAATGGAATGTTTATGGAAACATTGATCCTGAGTTTATAGAAAAACATATAGGTTTGAGTCATCAAGATTTAAATATCAATCTATGTGGTGTCGCTTCTGCTGAAACGTTACGCGATGCCTTGTTGAGTAGCACGATGTACTTCCATTCCTCATATATAGAGAACAGTCCTAATTCAGTGGGTGAGGCTCAGATGGTAGGTGTCCCTGTAGTGGCAAGTAGAGTCGGTGGTACTGACTCGATGGTTGAGCATGGTAAGACAGGCTTTCTTTATCCTGTGACAGACCCGTATATGGCAGCTTATTACATCAAGCGATTGATAGACAATAAGGAGGAAAATATGGCTATTGGCAAAAAGGCAAGGGAAATTGCCTTGGTTCGTCATGACAAGAAGCAAATCGTGAAAGAATTGTTGGATGTCTATGAACAAATAAAGAAGTAATATCATGATTGCTATTTTAGGAAAACTCTTGAATATTCCAGCATTGGTCCGTATGCGGTTCTATCCCATGTTGAATCGTGCGCTTTTGAAGAAGAAAAGTGCAGTTTTGGGTAGAAATGTACAAATACCGGGGAAACTGAACTTGGTGACAAGAGGAAACAATGTCATAGCCATAGGTGACAATTTTTATTTCTCTTCTGGTAATGCCGTCAATCCTATATCAAGCAATCTCCAAGGTGCTATCTATTTGGAAAATGGAGCTTCGCTAAAGATAGGAAACAATGTCGGTATGAGCAGTACTCGTATGTGGATACATGATAGTGTCACCATTGGTGACAATGTGAAGGTTGGAGCATGTGTACTGATTACTGATACGGATGCTCATCCTTTAGACTATTTGGCTCGTCGTACATCCAATGATGGAACGAAATCTGCTCCAATTGTAATAGAGGATGATGTTTGGGTAGGTGCTCATTCTATCATTCTCAAGGGAGTCACAATTGGGGCCAGAAGTATTATTGGAGCAGGAAGTGTAGTGACAAAGAGTATTCCTGCCGATTGCGTGGCAGCAGGAAACCCGTGTAAGGTAATAAAAAACTTGAAATGATAGAGTATAAAAATTAAAAATATCGAAACCTTACATTTTTGTGGAATATGCAAGATGGGTTACCCGATGGCTTACAATACATTACCCAACCCTATCAGATATAAAATACTTCAAGCTTATGATTGATAACACATTGTTGATATTAGGAAACGGATTCGATTTGAGTCTTGGGCTTAAAACTTCCTATAAAGATTTTATGAATAGTCAAATCTTTAAATCTTTTGTTGATAAGACATATTTGGGAAAACATCTGGAACAAAAACAAAGTGATTTACTATGGGTTGATATAGAAAAGGAATTATCGAAGTATTGCTTAGAACTGAACTATGGTGGTCTGATGATTCCGATGAAGCAAGAAGGAAAAGAGGTTTTTTTCAAGAATATACTTTGTTGAAAGAATCTTTGAAAAAATACTTGCTGTCAGGATTAAAACCTTCTATAGATTATGAAAAATCCAATGCGCAGAAAATAATACGGGAAATAGAATATGGTGACAATAATAGGATAGCCACATTTAATTATACTGCGAATGCAGAAGTAATATCAAAATATACTTTTACCCAAAAAAATGGTAAACTATTACATGTTCATGGTAGCTTATCTAATGACGATGATATAGTCTTTGGAGTAGAGGATACTGTTGATATACCAAGGAATCACGCTTTTTTATATAAAGCATATAGTAAGTATAAGAATACGAGCAAGTTCGCTAATTGGTTATTTCATGCGGAAAATATAATCTTTTATGGTTATTCTTTAGGAGATACGGATAAGCAGTATTTTGTGGAGTATTTTCGCTCATTGTGTCAATTGCAAAAAGATAAAAAGAAAATTATATTCTGCCATTATGGTGAACAAGCTTATAATGATTTGAAATGGCAACTGCGTATTTTTACAGATAAGCAGTTGTCTGCATTTGAAATGTTTAATGACGTGAAGTTTATAGATTGTTCTAAAGAGACGGTTTCGGATTTGTAATGGTAACTAACTAATCAATTGTAAATGCCATGCGCAATCTTAGAGATATTTTTAATTTAGACGAGTCCTATGCTCCTTCTATTCATTTGGATATGGCACTTGAAAGTGCTATAGATGGAAACAAGAATAGTATGAATTATCATCTGATAGAATTGCTCTATGATGAACTGTCTCAGATACCTAATAGTAATAATACTAACTATGCATTTAGGTTTACTAAAATTCCTAGTATAAAAGGTAAAACGATAGAGGAAAATCCTGTTGTACTTGATATACTAAATAATTCGCTCACACTTTCAAATCCATGTGCGTTTAATGATCCTATGGATCCAATATTACGACAGTGGATGACCATGCAACAAAAAGAGTGTAAAGATGAGTCGGAGAAGGAGAACTATAAGATGTTGGGTTGTATTTTAAAGGATAATTTGAGAATGTCGTGTTTGGTAACTCCTAAGTCTAAGCGTCATAGGCAAGACGAAATTTCAATTCAAGATTGTAGTTTATTAATGTGGGCACATTATGCTGATATGCACAAAGGACTCTGCATTCAATATGAGATAAATGATGATGTAATACATAAGCATAATAATTCTTCTCATTTGTTGAAATGGGGTGATGTTCGCTATCGTGATAGAAAACCAATCTGTTCTGACATAACATTGGATAATGCTCTTTTGGCAAAAGCTGATTGTTGGGATTACGAAGAGGAATCTAGGTTGATTTACTATAACAAAAATAGGAAAATGTCTGATTATGTGCCATTGGCAGGATTTCCTGTTAAAGCAGTTTATCTGGGTTGTCGTTTCAGCCCCCAACGTATTTCTGTGATGAAAAAGTTATTGGAAACTAAAAATATACCTCTCTATATTATGAAATTTTGTAAAGAGGACATAACAAGAATAAGGGAGTATAGAATTTTGTAAAGCTACGGTTAAGTGATTTGAAGCGTATGTAACTATTGGTGGACTTTTTGCAGAGGTTAGCAATGACATTCACGTATTAGGTGTTGTAGATGAAATCTGGACAGTTATTTTGACTTCGTCTTGAAAAGGTGCCATCAAAACAGAGGGATACTTCAACATGCTTATCGTTTAAAGCTAAAAAGCACAAGTAGAGTCATTCTGTATGAAATATTTCTGCATTTGAACGAGATTCTTTGTGATTTCAAGCTAGTTGATGACATGTTGTTTGTTCATGAAGTTGACTTGTTCTACTAAATATCATAGGGTGTATAAAAATGAGGATGCCCGAAAGCATCCTCTAATTTGCAGTTTGTGTCCTTTTAAATTCAGGACACAATTCACTAGCTAGTGAATAATCGTGGGATGCCGAAGCTGTGATGAATTAAAAAGATTCAAACAACTGAGCCACTTCGCTCATTTGCAGGTCCTTCCTTTTGCATTGATTCCCTTAAGGTATTAATCAGCGTGCCCCCCCGCAAGGGTTCACGCTGAACATCACTTGTTTTAAGTCGCTACCCCCATAGTCCGACTATGGTTGCAAAAATACAAAAAAAATATGGAATATCCAATAGAAATAAAAGGAAAAACAATAAAACAAGTACGAAAAATCAATTTGTCAGGTAGAAACTTAAAGTTTATTCCTGATAATGTGTTTCAATATACCAACTTGGAAAAATTAGATTTGAGTAATAATCGAATAGAAATTATTCCAAATGATATTTTGAAATTGCGAAAGTTGAGAACATTAGACTTGTCTTGCAATAAAATCAAAGTTTTGCAAGCCTCAATATTCAAATTACCCAAACTTAGAATCTTAAATCTTCATGGTAATGAAATAAGTCGTTTGCCTAAGCAACTTGCGGAATCCCATATAGAGACGTTAATTTTAAGTAGAAATAAATTTACTTTTATTGATGAAGAATTGACGGCAAAAATAAAGAAGTTAGATGTTGTAGATAATCCGATTGAAAATAGTAAAAGTCTTAATGAAGAAAAGCAAGTTGTGGTCAAAATGCAAGATGTTCAAATTCAAAATATAAATCAAAACAAAATGGAAAAAACAAATAAAAATAAGATTTTTATTAGCTATTCGCATGCTAATGATTCGTATTTTAATAGGCTTATGACTCATTTAAAAGGATTAAAGATATTAAAAGATGGGTTTGATGTATGGTCAGACAAGGAAATACATGCTGGTCAACAGTGGAAGTCTGAAATTTCTAAAGCATTAAGTGAGTCTAATATAGCTATTCTTTTGGTGTCTCCTGATTTTCTTGCTTCAGATTTTATCGAGAATAATGAATTGCCACCAATATTACAGAAGGCTGCTGTAGATAACACTACCATTTTATGTCTTCTTGTTGAACCAAGTCTGTTCTCTGATTCAAAACTTGCTGAGTTTCAAGCCATCAATAAACCCGAACGAACTTTGTCCGATATGCCTACACCGGCAGAACAAGATAGAACTTATCTTGCGCTGATGAACGAAATCAAAAGAATAGTGAACAAATAAACCTGTTGTGTTTTATAAGTAAAATCGATGAAACAACGTATTGATTATATTGACCGAATGAAGGGCTTGGCTATCTTCTTGGTTGTCATGGGCCATGTGTACGGAATGGTTTTCAACCAGGGTGAGGATGTCACGTACAAATGGATCAGTAGTTTTCACATGCCTTTGTTCATGTTCCTGAGTGGTCTTGTGGCCTGCTCAGGTGTTGTGGCTCCGTATTGGGGCGTTGGGAAGCTGGGCAAGAAGTTGAAAGGACTGCTGTTGCCGTTGGTTGTGTTTGGAATGTGTTTAACCATGACGTTCTCCAAAGACTTCTTGACTGGCTTGATCGGCTTTCTTGAATCGCCAAACAAGAACGGCTACTGGTATCTGATGACCTTGGCTGTATTCTATGTGTCGCTTTCGCTGTATCGCTTGAATGTCAAGCAGAAGTGGTATGTAGATGTAGCATTGGCAATTTCTTTATGGGGGGGTACTTCGTACTATGGAAATATACAGCACAGACGAAAGATTACTTCTGTCTGCTGAATTGCGGTAACTTCTATCTGTTCTTTATGCTTGGCGTTTTCACCACAAAGTACCGGTTGTTGGAAAAGGCGAAGAATGCCAACTGGCTGTTCTCTGCCTGCATCGTGCTGTATGCAGTGTTTTTCTGCGTAGAGATGCCGATACATGCTTTGGACAGCTTGAACAGACACATCTTCATGCCGTTCTGCATGGTGTTTGTTATTGTGACCTTGTTTATGGCACGCCACGGCGAGACGTCGCGCTTCGAACGTATATTAGACTATGTAGGCAAGAGAACGCTTGATGTGTATGTGCTCCATTATTTCTTTATCAGCGTTGTTCATCTGCAAGACGTGGGTAAATATATGGAGGATTCTGGCAATAGTCTGCTGATGTTTGTATTGGCAGTGGGCTTAGCTACAGTCATTACTGCGTTGTCTGTTGGCGTAGGAAATGTACTTCATAAAGGACGGCTGATTGAAAAATTGGTTTATGGAAAATAACAAGAAAACAATAAAGGCGGTGGCTCCTTTCGTTCACCCTGGCTTCTTGAACTTCAAGCAGGCGCCGTATGCGGCCTGGGTAAGAAATGGGGGGCTGGTGGCGGAGGAGCATTATCCTCCTCGATGGCTGCACGGAGCGGCATACCGATGGGAACTGCCTACGATATGGAAGAGTAGGAAGAAGGCACGTCTGAGGTTCGTTGAGCCAGAGTCGCTTTCCTTTGATACGTTCCCCGACTATGCGAGGTACGAGGTTGTGCCGATGTTCTGGGACTGTTGGCCTCGGTATTTCGAGCTGACCTGCGAGTGGTTGCGGAAGCATCGGGTGAAGACGGCGATATTCTCTTCTCGGATGACGGCGGAGAGGATGCAGGAGAGATTCCCAGAAATGAGAATCATCTGGTGTCCAGAGGCGGTGGATGGTAATGTCTATCAGAAAGGGAAACTGCTAAAGGATAGGACGATTGACTTATTGGAGTTCGGACGCTCGAATGAGAAAGTGCTGCAAACTGGGGCGTTATCCTTGAATCATGTTTGCACGAAACAGAATGGCAAGTTCATTTATACTAATGAGCAATTGTATCAAGCGATGGGTGATGCCAAAGTGACGATTGCCTTGCCTCGCAGTATGACGCAACCGGAAATGGCTGGTGACATCGAGACCTTGACGCAGCGTTATTGGGAGTGTATGTTCTCTCGTATGGTGATGGTGGGGCATGCGCCAAAGGAGTTGGTCGATTTCATCGGTTACAATCCTGTCATCGAGTTGAGGGATGATATTTCTGCTGAGGCTCTGATTCGGGAGGTCTTGGAGCATATTGATGATTATCAGGAACTTGTGGATAAGAATCGGGAGACGGCTGAAAGGTTTGGCTCTTGGGATGTGAGGATGGAGTGGCTCATGGAGGAACTGAGGGAAGATTTCAGTTTATAACTGTTAATTTCGATAAGAAAAGGATGAAAAAGTTTGCAAGATAGGAAAAAATAATCTAAATTTGCACTATCTATAACCATAAAATGCTAGCAATGGAAGGTATCACCATACATATCAACCGATTAGGTGCAATAAGAGATTCTGTCGTAAAGCTGAAGCCTATTATGATTTTCTCTGGAGAGTCGGGATTGGGCAAAAGCTATATGGCTATGTTGTGCCATTATGTTTTTATTGTACTTTTGGATAAGGAGAGATTCAATCGTTTCTTTATTCAAAAGGGTCTTATATTCAGCGATATGAGGGCTAATATGCATAATTCGGGCGATTTGTTTGTGCTTAGCAAAAAAGAAATTGAAGATTTCTTGGCTAAGGATGCCCTGGCATATTTGGGATATATGCTCAATATTGACAATTTCGAGGGTGATATAGAAATCAAACTTCCTGATACTGTTCCTTCCGAAATAAAAGCAACTTTTGAAGAGGAAATTCTTGGTTTGCAAAACAATGAAGAGGTGTATTTGAAACTTTCCATGTTGGATCTTATTTATCGAGCTAAGGACGATACCATTGGAAATGAATCACCATTCGCCTTCCTCTTGCGTTTTGGACTTATTTCAAAGATATTTGGTGACTTTAAGAAATTGTCGGATACGTTTGTCCTTCCTCCTTCAAGAGGTCCCATCCTTACCGAAACCATTTATCCTGTGTCTGGACTTTATGAGAGTTTTGTGTCTGGACTTCATAAAATCAATCGAGCACAACCACATCCAGAACAAGTTTCAGATGAATTGGTGAAACTCTTTTCGGGAATATTGGATGGAAGTGTTTACAGAGAGGCAGACAAGTATTTCTATCGCAGCACTGACAAGAATCTTCCGATTTCGGCTGCTGCATCGTCAATTAGAGAAATTGCCCCTTTGGCATTGTTGGTTGAAAGATTTGATGTAAGTTCAATTGCCATTTTGTTTGAGGAGCCAGAAGCGCATTTGCATCCTTTGAAGCAAAGAAGAATGGCTGACATCATCAGTGCCTTGAATCATGCTGGTGCTTATATGCAGATTACGACACACAGTGATTATTTGCTTAGGCGACTCAATGAGTTGATCAACTTGCAGCGTATCTATTTGAAATATCAAGATGACTCCAAGTTTGAGAGTATTTGCGAAGAGTGTGGCATTCCTTCAAGTCTGAAATTTAACTTTGATAGATTAGGCGCCTATCTTCTGAACAGAAACAGTGATGGTACGGCAGAAATCGTATCGCAAGATGTTGAGGACGGCATTCCTTTTGCTTCGTTTACAGCGGCATTGGATGCGAGTTTGAAGAATGCCTACAAACTTAATGATTATTTGGAAAATGGAGATTGCTGTTAGTTTTCGTTCTATATTTGATAAGGCTCCTTGCCAGTTGTTGGATAATCAGTGTGTTATCCATGAAAAAAATAGCGGTGCTTCATTTACCACTTTGAAATTGGTGAATGGAGGCGAGGAGATTTTCCTCTTGGAAAATGCATTCTATAAGTATTCTCACAAGGACATTCTGTCTAAGTCGTCTCGGCTTGACGACTTAGACAGTGATGGCTTCTTGATTACAAATGTGAATGGTAGGAAAACGATTGTCGTTTCTGAATTGAAATCCTCTCTAGATAGTAATGACTTGTTGAAGGCGTATAAGCAAATCGTCTTTACTTACATTAAAATCCACATGTTGTTGTCTTTATGCTCGACTTTCAAGATTGAAGATTTTGATGTCATAGGCATTATTGCTTGCAAACCTCCAAAGGATGAGAAACAGCAGACATTTCTCAAGGATAATTACTTTCAATTACTGAACAGTTTTTCTAGTATCCAACCTGATGTTCGCTTGATGTTGAAATTGTTTTTCGAAAAGAGTGTTCGTACCACTATTGGTTGCATTCCTTTTTTGAAAGACTTAAAGCTTCAAGATGATTTGTCTTCCTCTCCCTTCAAACTCTATTTACGAATGCCCGACAGTTTTGATAAGTCTGATTTGGAGGTGGACTTGAAGGAATTGTAAGGATTGGGAAACGGTAAAATTATAAAGGAGAAACAACTATGAGGTTAGGAATGAATGCGCCAAAAGCAGTAGCTAGAGGTGAATATGCAAAAGCAGTTCGCACAATTCGAGGAAATCATTGAAGTTTTTTATTTTACTGGCTTATAATTCAGAAATTTTATCTATATTTGCAATTGAAATTGTAATAAAAGTATAACCATTATGAATACATTAACGATTCAAGTTGAAAATCAGAGCATTCTAGCTAGTCTAAAAAAATATTGAAAGCAATGAATGGTGTTGAGATTCTTCCCAAAAGCAAGACGAAGAAATGTGGTATGGACGAAGCTCTAGATGATATTCGTTGTGGACGAATCACAGAATTTGATAGCTCCGAAGAGATGTTCCTAAAATTAGGTATTAACTGAAAAACTGCAAATAAAATAATACTATTTATATGTTAGGCAGATAGGGTGATGAGCCTTGTCTGCACTTTATGTTATTGCCTTTTTGTAAGATTGATAGAGACCAAATATGTGCGGAAACGGGAAATGGGCGAAAACGAAAGATTTTGTAAATTCTAAGAAAAATCAAAAATATAATGATACCAAAGATTATTCATTATTGCTGGTTTGGGCGAAATCCATTGCCCGAACTAGCACAGAAGTGCATTGCTTCTTGGAAGAAGTATTTGCCATATTATGAGATTAAGGAGTGGAATGAGGACAACTTCGATGTCAACATCATTCCTTATACAGCTGAGGCGTATGCAGCAAAGAAATATGCCTTTGTGAGTGATTATGCAAGATTCTGGATTTTATATAAATATGGTGGAATCTATTTTGATACCGATGTGGAAGTGATTCGACCGATAGATGATATCATTGCTAAAGGTAACTTTATGGGATGTGAGACGGACGCTAGCGGGAGCGACGCTGCAAGCGTCGCTCCCGGCCTAGGGCTTGGGGTGAACCCCGGCCTAGGGCTTGGGGTGAACCCCGGCCTAGGGCTAATGAAAAAAATGCTAGATTATTATGAAGGACAGCATTTTGTACATGAGGCTGTGATGCGCAATCAAATTACTGTGGTTCATATTGCCACAAAAGTGTTGCTTGACAATGGTATGAAAAATGTACCTGGTATCCAACAAGTAGATGATGTCTGGATTTATCCTTCTGAATACTTTTGCCCAATCAATGTGAAGACTGGGCGCATTCATGTGGAGAAAAACACTCGAACGATTCATCATTATGCAGGAACTTGGGTGGATAAGAAGTTCTCTTTGAAGGAGCTCGTCAAAAAGATATTGCCTGAGAAACTTGTTGTTGCTATCATTGAGCGTAAGGCTCGTGGAAAGCAAGGGTGATGTTTCTATTTTGTATAGCCATCTAATATTTATTACTGATACTTTAAACGCAAAGAAAGTGAAAAATATATCTCGTTTTTTTACCCTTTATTGGATTGTTTATTTCCCTACGTGTATCGCCTACAATGACTTGCCTGGTTTCTCTAGTGTTGACGAGGCAATGACTATTGTTTTGCTTCTCTACACATTCATGATGTATGGCTCGAAGTATATCAATAAGAAACCTTGGAAGGAGTTTATGGTATGCTTGGGATTGATTGCATTCTATGTTGTCTATTCTCTCTTGTTTGGAGCCAATGTGAAAGATGCAGTATGGCTTGACCTCATGCAGGAAATTCGACCTTACTCCATCATATTCTGTACGTGGATTCTGAACCCTCAGTTTACGAGAAAGCAGAAGAAGTGGATGTTAATAACCATGATTGTCACGTTGTTCTCATGGATTATGTATCATCCACAAGCCTTAGATTCACAAGTGGAGGCTGAGTTCCCTGTATTGGGACAGTTGGCGATATGTACGGGGATGAGCTATTATCTCTTTACCAAGGATACCAAGATGAATCGTTTGATTGCTCTAGGATTGGTATTGACAGGTATGCTGGCGCCGAAGTTTAAGTTTATGGGCGAGGTGGTTTGTTTCATCGCCTTTGTTTTCTTCTTGAAGCATCGTCTTAACTTTAAATCACCAAAGACAATGATTTATTGTGCAGTGGTGGTGACAATTATATTAATGGTTACTTGGACTCGTTTTGATGCCTATTATGTTTCGGGACTAGACAATGAATATTTGGCTCGTCCAATGACTTATAAAACGAGTTTGAAAATCCTTTGGGACTACTTGCCATTTGGCTCTGGTATGGGAAGCTTCGCTTGTAATGGTGCTTGGAAGTATTATTCTCCATTGTATTACAAATATGATTTGAATGGTATTTGGGGATTGGATGAAGGTGGTGGCTTCATCTGTGATGCTTATTATCCTACATTGGCTCAATTCGGTATTATTGGAGTATTCTTCTTCTGTTGGTTTTGGAAGCGTCGCTTGGCTGCCATTGATATTATTGCTGATATGCGTTACTATCGTATAGCAATGATTACTTTTTGTTGTATAGCTATTGAACAGACAGCCGATTCCTCTTGGATTTCTGGTAAGGGAATGGGATATTGTATGTTAATAGCTCTCTGTCTCAATGCCAATCGTAACCAGATGATGGATATGAAGAGACAGCAAATATTGAAGCGAAAGAAAGAACTGCTTTTGGAGGAGAAGAGAAAGCAAATGGAGAGAATGAGCAATGACTAAAGTTTTAATGGTTGGCTCCGCCGAACGGAGTGGTGGCGGAGTGGCGAGTGTGCTGAGGCTGATGAAGACCATGCCGTTCTGGAAGAAATATCGGTGCGGATGGCTTGGAACACAGATTCAGCGTGGATATGGTGTGAAGTTATGGTATGCCCTGAAGGCTTATTTCAAGGCGTTGTTTACGATATGGCAGTATGACATCGTGCATTTCCATACGGTGCCAGATAAGATTTGCCTGATTATTCAGATGCCTGTGCTGCTCTTGGCGAAGCTGGGGCGTAAGAAGGTGATTATGCACATTCACATGGGCAACCAGCTGGAGGAGCATACGCATAATGGATTGTTCATCTGGTGTCTAAATCGTGCAGACTGTGTGGTGCTGCTTGCCAAGAAATGGCAGAATCTCTTTGTGAGCCTCTTTCCTTCTGTGAGGGTTCGCTCGGCTGTCATCTATAATGCCTGTGCTCCTACGCCTGCAGTCGATTATTCTATCAAGGAGAATAGTATCATCTTTGCCGCTCATTTGGATAGCAACAAGCGAGCTGACTTGCTCTTGAAGGCTTGGGATAGCTTGCGAGGGGATTTCCCTGACTGGCATGTCACCATCATGGGCAATGGGGATGTTGAGGGGTATCGTCAGATGGCGCATGATATGGGCTTGAATGAGAGCGTGACTTTCACTGGGTATGTCACTGGAAAACAGAAGGAGGATATTTGGAACAAGGCAAGTATTTATTGCATGTGCTCTCGCCATGAGGGTTTCCCGATGGTGGTGTTGGAGGCATGGGCGAGGGGCATTGCCGTGGTGACGACTCCTGTGGGTGGTTTGCCTGATGTCATCGAGGAGGGCAAAAACTGCCTGACATTCCCATTTGGGGATGCTGAGGCTTTGGCTGCCCAAATGAGGAAGTTGATGGAATCGCCTGAGCTTCGCAAGAGCATGGCTGAATACTCCAAGGTGTTTGGGGAAAGTGTGTTTGCGCCAGAGAAGGTGAATGAGAGTGTCGAGCGATTGTATGAGAGTATGTGATCTCATATCATTTGATTTACACATTAAAAAATTAAAGAAACATGTATCATATATTAATGTCTGCCTACGCTTGTGAGCCAGGTGCAGGTAGTGAATATGGTGTTGGGTGGATGGTTCCGACAACGATGGCTCGAAAATATCCAGAGCATCAATTCTATGTCTTGACTCGCTCACGTTGCAGAGGGAAAATAGAGAAGGTCTTGGCGAGTGATCCCACGTTGGCAAATCTGCATTTCTTGTTCTATGACATCCCTTCTTGGATGTTCTATAAGAATGAGATGAAGAGCAACTGGGGTGAGCAAATCAACTATCTCTTGTGGCAACTGTTGTCTAGAAGATATGTGAGGAAGATGCACAAGTCCATCCATTTTGACTTGTTCCATCACTTGACCTTCAATCAGTATCGTACTCCTTCGCCTGGATTTTGGCTGGATATACCATTTGTCATGGGACCTATCGGTGGCGCGGAGTGTATTGCACCTGCTTTTTGGCAAGACTTAGAGGCAAATACCATCAAGAAGGAAAAAATAAGAAGAGAAGGTAAGGATCTCAAAATATTCTCTTGGTTCAATAAGAGAAGAAACAACAAGAAGGTTATTGTGTGCTCTTCTGATGAAAATCTCCAGAGATTGCAACCATTCGGTCACCGTAGTGATTTTATGGAAATGCCTGCCATCGCCTTTGATGTTAAGGATTTTGCAGTATTACCCAATCAGAAAACTTCCGAAGACACCTTTGAGATGGTATATGCAGGAAAGGCTTGGGATTGGAAAGGTATCAAGATTTTTCTGAATGCGGTGAAGTTGGCTTTTGGGGATAGCAAGCAAGGTGAGGCGGAACGCACATGGATTGTCAAACTCATCGGAATCCGCTTTGAAAGCGAACAGAAACAAGTGATGGGATGGGTGGAAGAGTTCGGACTCCAAGACCATGTAACAATCATTCCGTTTATTGAGCGCAAGGAATTGTTGAAGCTGATGAAGGGTTGCTCTCTCAGTGTTTACCCTGCATTTAGAGATTCGGGTTCGATGTCTGTTCTTGAAGCTTGCGCCATTGGCTGTCCTACGGTTTGTTTTGATGCTGGCGGTCAAAGCGTTTTTCCTAATGATATTTTGCTTAAGGTTCATGTGGAAGATACATATAATGAGACTTTGGAGCGTTTTGCTTCTTCATTGAGATGGGGATATGAGCATCCGATTGAGTTAAAAACCTTGGGCGAAAAAGCAAGGAGTTGGGTGGAAGCCAACTTGACATGGGAAAAGAGAGTGGAGGATTTTTATCAAATATATCGAAAACTTCTTGAATCATGAGTATTTTTAGTTTATTACAAAAGTTGAGCCTCGTGCCTTCGTATCTTTGGGATGCGATGTGGGCTCCGGTATGGAAACGGTGCATGAAGCATTGTGGCAAGGGGGTATATATCCGCCCGATGTCCTCGGACTTCAAGGGTTTGTGGAACCTGTCGGTGGGGGATGGCACGTCCATCCCGAAGGGTAGCACCATCTATTGCACGGAGGCTCCTTGCACCATTGGCAAGAAGGTGCTGTTTGGTCCGCATCCTACGATCATCACGGGCGACCACCGCATTGATATTCCTGGCAAGTACATCGCCGATGTCACCGTGGAGGAGAAGTTTGTGGATGGCGTGAATGTGTATGACCTGCCGGTCGTCATCGAGGATGGTGTCTGGGTGGGTGCGAATGTCACGATATTGAAGGGTGTCACCATCGGACATGGTTCTGTGGTGGCTGCTGGTGCCGTTGTCACGAAGTCGTGTCCTCCTTATAGTATCATCGGTGGTATTCCTGCCAAATTGATCAAAATGAGATTCACGGATGATGATATCAAGGAGTATGAAAGAAGAATGAAGTTATAGAAATTATAATGCAGAAAACTAAGTACTCATTTGATAAAAATGTATCAAGCCAACTGAAGGCTTTTGCCTTGGTATTGATGATTATGC
>UMHE01066010.1_pt1 | contig 15246 bp, 12 predicted proteins | sample 1965451 | NCBI WGS metagenome assembly UMHE01 (sample SAMEA4836090, study PRJEB28245) | human gut metagenome | biome: gut microbiome; material: fecal sample | place: Denmark | collected 2008 | reverse complement strand
GCTCGTCGGGCTTCACCTCAACGAGTTGGTTATTGAAGATTTCGAGGAGCTTTGAGATGCCCATCGGCATATCGGCTGAAGTAACGCTGAGATTGATGTCGATGCAGCGCTTGTTCATGTATTCGGCTTTCGTCTCCTTGCTCACTTCGGCAGAGTCGCCAGGCGCGGAGTATTTGGCTTTCAGAGAGAGTTTTCTTGTGTCGTGATTCATCCGGCTCTCTGTGACGGTGGCCTGAAATGTGAGGTCGACGCGGTCTATCTGCAGATAAGGTACGGGCACGATGAGGAGCAGCGGCATGACGATGCGATGAACTTGTCCTGCTGACTCGAAGTAGAACGAGACGGTGACGGGTTCGAGGCTGGAGTCGTCGTCGCCAGCCTGTGTGAATACCACCTCGTTGAGGTATTGTAGTGTGGCCTGCGCCGCTTCTTCTTGCGCGTTGACGCAGGCTGAGAGCGGAGCGCCGAGTATGCGGTTGAAGTCGAGCTCTTGAAGAAGGCTTTCTTGGTTGTCAACGGGTAGAGCCATATTCTTGGGTTTAGAGGGTTATTGTAAAAATATTATTGTTCTTATAGGGTGTTGTTGGGCGTGTCGGGCGGCGTTGCAGAGTGGAGTGGTCGGATGCTCATGCCGTTTGCGGCGGCAATCTGCAGCAGTCGGGCGAGTCCTGGTGAGGGCAGTTGCGCTTCAGCCTTTATCTCGACACGTATGTTGTTGCGCAGGTCGTACTGAGAGACGGCAGACTCCTCGAGCTGCTTGTTAGATGGCGAGAGCGAGACCTTCAGTCCCTGCAGTCGGTTGGTCTTAGAGGACATGATGCTGACGAAGAAGCTGAGGTTGGCGTTGTCTATCTGTAGGAACGGCAGCGGCACGAGCGAGAGCAGCGGCACACGCATAGTGTAGTTTTGTCCGTTCATCTGCAGAGCAAAAGCCACCATGACCGGCTCTGAGCGTTCGCCGTTGTTGCAGAACGCCTCTCGCCCGATCATCTCCATCGCCATCTCCGTAGCCTTTTGCTGTTGTGCGTTGCAAACGGAGAGCGTATTGCGTATCATCTCGGAGAGCCAAAAGTTATCGTGCTTTTTTCTTGTTCGTCCATTACTTATTGCGTTTGCGTTCGTTTTCTAATACATAACCGACAAATTCTGTAAATACCGTATCAATAGCTCCATATTTGCGATAGCCATTGGGTAGATTGTTGTTAAAAGGTTCGCCATGACCATACCATCCGGCGTAGCGTGGTTGGAAATTCTTCAACTCGTATTCCAGTATGCTTTTAGCTTGTCTCGACTTTATATCATACGGATATATCTTCTTTGCAGTGCGCAGAGCAAGCAACAGATGCATTCGCATCCAATCCTTCTTCGTAGCATATCTGAGTAACTGTTCTTGGCGCACAATATTCCAACTGATACTTTGAGTTGAATCAAAAGTACATTCAGGATGAGGGTTTCCTCTTTTAGTTGAAGGTAGAGCAAATGGACTATATGGGTTAATATGCATTCTGCTCATGCGGTTTGCAAATCTGACCCTCTTTTTGGGGTCAATCTTTTTATACCATTCTCTTTCTTGCTCTGCTCTCTTCTTTTGCTCTTCCTTTTCTATAAGCTGTATTTCGATTTTTTCTTGCTCTTGCTTCTTTTTCTCTTCCTCTTCTTTTTGTAGTTTCTCGAGTCTTTCTTGCTCTTGCTTCTTTTTCTCTTCCTCTTCTTTTTGTAGTTTCTCGAGTCTTTCTTGCTCTTGCTTCTTCTGCAGTTCAGCCTCTATGCGCATTTTTTCGAGTCGTTCTTCTTCTTTCTTCCTAAACTCCTCGTCTTTACGCTGTTTCTCAAGTCTTTCCAGTTCTTCGTTTCTTCTCTGCTCTTTGCGTTCTGTTTCTTGCTTTTTGTATTCAGCCAAAGCATTTACAAGAGCACCCACCATACGCTCTTTCTTGTTTTTAAGTTCGAGGCGTTTGCGTTCAGCTTCTCGTTTCATGTCCTCCACCTGCTGAGGCGTGAGCGTATCGTGCACGATGAGGTTGTTTGTGAAGAATTCGAGCATCTTCGCCATGCCAGAAGGCATAGAGCTTGTTGAGGCGCGTACATTGATGCCCATCTTGCTCTCAACAGATACCGATTGCTCGTCGTCCTCGGTGCGTGTATAGCCTTCCGTAGCATATTTTGCCTCCATCTTTCCGTCGTCGCATGCAGTGATATCCGCTGTGAAGTTCAGGTTGACGTAGTCGATGTGCATATATGGAATAGGCACGATGGTCATAAGCGGCACTGTCATGCGTGTTTTCTCTCCATTCATGATGAATGTAAAGGTGACGGTGATTGGCTCGACGCCTTCCGGGTCGAGTTCTGAGTTGGTCATTGTAAAGCCGCGTATGAAGTCGATGGTGGTTTGCGCAGCCTCTGCTTGAGCACGTACGCACGCAGCCAGCGGACCGCCTATGATGTTTCCAAAAGGAATGGAATTGAGGGCGCTCGCGACCTTGCTACCAGAGTTTGTATTAGGTCCATCTGCCATAGTCTATAGTATTTATCGTTGGAAAGAACTTGCCTTGTTCAGGTTTTGCTGTGCATCGTTTACGTTTTTCAGTATCTCCATCGCACGTTTCGATTCGTTGCGGTTTATAGTGAGTGTCAGACCGCAATGCATACAGTGAAGTCCGCTTGAATAAAGCAGTTCGGGGATGGATGTAGGAATGAATGCTCCACACTGCGGACAGTTGAGTCCTGGGGTCTTTTGCTGATTGTTGTTCATCATAGCTGAAAGTTTTAATGGTTTTGTTATTAGTTTGTTCGTTTTTTAGTCTTTCTTCTCCACCACCTTGATAGTGTTCTCGGTGGCTTGTAGCAGTCCGCGCATGCCGTCGGGCAGCAGCACCGGTTCGAGTTTGATGTGCACCTTCACGTTCGTCATCTTCTGCATCGAAGTGGTTTCTTTCGTTGTGGTCTTTCCGCTGCGTAGCAAAGGATTTCTCTTTTTCTGCGTGCTTTGGTTGCCAAGTCGTACACGAATACCTGCAAGCGACTTGATTTTTTTCAGCAGTATTTCTTGTTCTTCCTTGCTGAGGTCGTCGATGCTTGTCTTTTTCTTCTTTTGGTTGTAGATAGGGTAGTTCTCCTCGAATTCCTTCACATCCTGCTTTGTCGCAGTAGAAATGTCGATTTGCGCTTCGATGTCGAACGTAGCTTCTGCCACACGCAGCAAAGGTAGCGGCAACAGCGAGAGTTTCGGAATAGACACTATTTGCTCGCGTCCGTTAGAGTCGGTCATCTCGAAGTCGACCATCTTCAGCCGTTCGTGTCCGTTCGAACCGTTCGCAGGTTCCAACGCATACGTACGCAATACATCCAGATAATCCTCGGCTGCTTTCTGGTCGGCTGCGATAGTCGACTCAATCAATGCGCTCAGCATGTCTGTCAAGTTCATATCAGTCGAATCGTTAAATTCGGCTGGCAGTTGCGTATTCTCCGCATTTTGGTTGTTGTCAATATCAGCCATAGTCGTATTATCAGAGGTTTTATGTTTCAGAAATCTTTACGCCGTTGCGCGTAGACACCTTCAGCGTGATGTTGTGTATAGCGCTCTCTGGCAGTTCTGCCAGCTGTTCGGCGTCCACAATCACGTCCAACGCCTTTATTTCGTCTTCCGACTTTTCTTCGAACAGTTCGCAAGTGTCTTCTATTGCGAAACGGAACGACAACTCAAGGTCGCCGATTGTCACGGCGGGCAGATTGAGTTGGTGCATGACGCCCGCTTCGCGATACTGGTCGGCGAGCGACTCTGTTAATAGGTTTGCCTGGTGCTGCGCAGACAGAACGTCGCGCAGCACTGAGGCTATTACATCTTGTAATCTTGCCATACTTAAATGGGTTTTTATGATACAAATACAATGCGAGTCAGTTCGCCGGCGGAAACCATGTAGACACCTTTAGCCTTGAAGATAAGCAGCATTTCGTCGCCACTCTCCAGCATGTCGGGCTTTGCTTCGCCTTCAATCGGCTCGCAGGTGACGTCCGTCGGTGCGTAAGCGCCTTTGCCGTTGCGGTATGATACAGATATGGCTCCGTAGTTGTTCACGAGCGATATACGATCTGCCGAAACCTGCAGCGTGCCCTTCGGGTCGATCACTTCTGTCGAGTCGTCGAGCACTCCAAGCAGTCGGTCGATGCCGCGTGGCATCTCGCCTTCGCTGGCTGTGATGCTGATGTCCATCGTCGTCTCCACGCTGTAGCGCGAATCGCGAGTTGCGCCGGAGTCTTTCTTCGACGAGTAGCCGACTGACATTGTCGGTGTCGTAGATATCGTAGGTTTAGCGCCAGTCGCACTTGCTGCAGTTTTGTTTGATGAAGCAGCGGAATTGTCTGTTGAAGCAGCAGGCTTTTCTGACGAAGCAGCAGGCTTGTCTCCAGTTTTTTCGTTATTGCCTTTCGCAGAAGAGTCCTTAGCCGGTTTTGCCGAAGCTGCCGACTTGCTGCCGTTGTCTGTTGATATTCCGGCGTTGATGGGTGTGCCACCGCTGCCTACCGATGCAACAACTCCAGACATCGCGTTCACCTTAGCCTTGAACGTATAGCTCATCGTAGAGATGGAGAGGCGCGGAACCGGCATCAATGTGAGAAGCGGAACACGCATCTTCACCTGCTTGCCGTCGCGGATAAAGTTCATCGTAACGTAAGTTATCTGTCCTTGTCCGTTTTCGTCCACCTTTATGCCTTCTTCGCGTATGTAGCTAAGCGTTTCCTTTGCCAGGTCGCGCTGCGCTTTCACAGCCGCACGGAGCGGATTACCGATAAGTTCGTCGAAAGAGATTTTGCCCAACAGATTAATAGAGTCGGAAACGAAAGCTTTGTCAACCTGCACTTCGTTCAAATCTTTTATCTGATCGCCTAAGGAATCCTTTTTATTATCGTTCTTTTTAGCTTCCAAAAGCTCATTATATTTTTGGGTTAAAGACTTGCCGACATTTTTTGCTGTTTCGGAAAAGTCGTTCTTATTTTCCTTATTGGGCTCTTCTCCTCCTTTAGTTTCTTGACCTTGACTTTCATCATTGTCATTGTCTGTAGAAGGAGCCTGTTGGTTCTCTTCTTCCGCTGAGCTTGTGTCTGTAGTTTCAGAGCCAACCGCTGTTGCATCTGTCTTGGGATCTTGATCCGTAGGTGGTGATGAGCCACCTCCCGGCTTTAAATCTTTGTTGTTATTCTCATTATCTGACATAGTCGGTTACTATTTAGTTACGTTAATGACCAGCATTCTTTCGCCAGCCTTTGCACAATAGAATCCCTCGTTCTTGAACACACACAGAATGCCTGAGTCGTCAGCTGCCTTTTGTAAGTCAGTAGATGTCAATTCTTTTGCAGGTTTAAAGTCCTCATATTTACATACCTTGATATCTTGTGGAGCGTAGTACCCCTCTGTATTCTTGTACGAAATATAAGTGCTGCCGCCATCCTTCAGGCTCACCACCTGGTTAGACACGTTCAGCTCACCCTTTGTGTTAATAGTGTCGATAGAGGTGTTCAGCATTTCTAACACTTTAGCCATGCCAGCCGGCATATCGTCCTGACCCGCCTTAACGTTTACGTCCATAGTGTACTCCACGCTGTACTTAGATTCGCGTGTAGCGGTGGAGTCCTTCTTACTCGATATGCTTGTGCTCAGTTCCAAACTCGATTTCACAATGCCGATATTGACACTGGTGTTCGATTTCATTCCCATCTCCATAGCGGTCGACTTCTTGTCGGTCTGCGATGTGGCAGATGCCGCCGAGATGCGCGCCTTGAATGCGATGTCAATCTCGCGAATTGCCATGTATGGAATAGGCACAATTGTCAGCAATGGCAGACTGAGAGTCACCGAATGTCCGTCTTTACGGTATTCGAAGTTCACGTATATAGCCTTTTTCCCGCCGTCTTCAGTGTCTGTGAGTCCTACGTCTCGTATGAACTCCCACGATGTTAGCGCCGCTTGTTTCTGCGCTTCGACACAAGCAGAAAGCGGTCCGCCGATGAGAGTGCCAAAAGGTAGTGACTGTAAGGCATTGTTCGCGACGGTAGAAGGTGTCGTATCAATCTTTGCCATAACCTTTAAAGTTAAATGTTAACGAATAGATGCTCTTTTTGTGAGGCATCGTGAACAAATATGCAAAGGTTTACTCTTGTTTCAGAACCCTGATGCTTACCTTCTGAACATCGCCACATGATATGGTGTATTCTTTGTCCGATGGGGAAAGCATAAACTCTCTGGTCTTGTCCATCGTGTTTACTTCACCATCACCGCCGCCATTGTCACACTTGATGAATGTCGGGTCATACAAGCCTTCTGGAGTCTTGTACTGAGCGATAACCTTAACCTTTTGATATTTGCCTTTGTCATTCGGGTCTTTCTCTGCGTAGAACGTTGTGTCGTTCACGCTCAGTTCGCCGTCGGGTGAACAAAGGTCCATAGCCGCTCCGAGCATCTCGAGAATCTTTGCCATGCCAGCAGGCATTGACTCCTGACCTGCGTGTACAGCAACGTCGATAGTTGCCTCTACGCTGAACTTCGAGTCCTGCGTGCTCTTAGAGTCGCGCTTTGTAGAGAATGATGTGTTTATTTTTGTCTCTTTCTTATTTTTGTTAAGAATGAATCCCCTTCTCTTTTGGCTCTTAGTGTTTGTGTCTCGTTTGTACTCTTCTGAATACGTGTTTTCGTTAGATTCGCATTCTACACCATTGACTGTGGCTTTGAAATTAATGTCAATGCTGTTGATTGCGATATACGGAATCGGAACGATAGCTATCAGCGGAACGTTGATAACCACCTTGCGACCATTCTGAATAAAGCTGAAGCTAACATAGATAGCCGACTTTTCGCCAGTCTCCTTGTCTTCGTTCAGACATACATTGTTGATGAAGTTGATACTTGTCATTGCTGCATCGTTCTGCGCTTGAATACAAGCGCTAAGCGGACCGCCGATAAGGTTTTTAAAAGGAATACCCTGCAGTGTACCGATAGATTTGTTTGCTACATCCATAGGTTTATAGTTTTAAAAAGTTATAGGTTCTTTGCTTAGACCTACTGACAAGATAGAACCTTATAAATTCTTGCCAAGTCTGTTTGTGTTAATGTTTTTTTTGTCGTGTTGTTAGGGTGTTTGTTATGAGAGTCTTACTTAGCTGCGTACGCCTTGTAAGCGTTGAGCAGCTTTGTGTCGTACTGGTTCTTGGCGTATTCGCTTCCGTTGTATAGACGTGCGAAGGTAGCCCACTTCTTTGCTTGTAGTGCGGCGTGCATCTGCGGGTTCTTTGTTATGAATCGGCAGAAGGCGAGCAACTGACTGCGTTCGCTCTGGCACATAGCGCTTACGAACTGCGCTACGGTTTTGAATCCGCAGAGTGCGTACTGGAAGCCCATAATCTGGAACATTCCCCAACTTGCCGAAGCGTTGGCTGCGTCAGCGTTTATCTTGCGTGCCTGCTCGAGGCGTGCGTATTCGCCGATGCCACCTTTGTAGTGGGTCTTTGTCCACTTCGGGTAGAGTATGGAGGCGTTTGCTGCCTGGTATTTGGCAGGATCTATTTTGCGCAGCTGCAGCTGTCGCCAGAAGATATGACCTTCGAAGAGTAGTTGCGGCTTGCCTGCGGCGAGGAATCCTCCGCGTCCGGCTGTCTCCACTTTCTGCACCGACTTGAGCGCTGCTGTCTCGCAGTCGAGTAGGAGAGCGGCTAATCGGAAGTCGTCTTCAGTGAGTCGTGCGGCTGCCGGGCGCTGATGGAAGAAGAGCGCCTGCCATGTAGAGTAACCGACGATGCCGTCAGCTACGAGTTGTAGACTTTGCTGGAATGCCTTTACAGCGGCGAGTGTGCCGGGGCCGAATGCTCCGTCAGCGGTTAGCTTGTTACCAATACGGTTGAGTTCTGTTTGTAGTATCTTTACTGCGGCGTCACGCATTCCGAGTTTTAAGGTTTTCATAGTGGTTGTGGTTTTAATTTAACGTTTTTGTGTTTGGTCGGGGCAAATATAGCGAAAATTTTAAAAGTAAAAAAGTAAAAAGGAAAAAAAGTGAAGAGGTTTTAGTTTTTTTTGTATTGTGGGCTGAAAAAATCCGTTTAATCGGGTTAATCGGTTGTTTGGTTGAGGTTGTTTAACAACGGATTAAGCGGATTAAACGGATTTTCTTTGTGGTTGTAATTGTGGGGTGTGGGCTACGGCAGGAATGCTGTAGCCTCCTACGGGGTAGGCTCTTATGTTACTTCACGACGATTTCGTCGGTGAAGAGCCATCCACCGTCCTCGGTAGTGCTGCCCTGCACGCGGATATAGCGTGTGCTGGCTTTGCCCTTCCATGCGAAGTTGCGGAAGCCGAGCTGTATGTCGCGGTCGACGGGAGTAGACTTGCTGTAGACCTCCTTGAAGTTCTTGCCGTCCTCGCTGAACGAAATCTTGTACTCAGACGGGAAGAACACCCATGCGCCGTACGCCTGCATGAAGTCGGCAGCCACAGACGAAATCTTCTGCACCTTGCCGAGGTCGATGGTGAGGTCGAGGCAGTAGCCCTTATTGCCGAGGAAGCCCTGCCATTTTTGGTCGCCGTATGTCCATCCGCCGTGCTGTCCGTCTACGAGAGTCTTGTCGCCCTGCGCCTTGTACTTATCCTCGTAGCGGTGGTTGAAGGTGATGTTGCAACCGAGCGCCTTGTGCTTGGTAGTCTTGAACGACTCTGGGCGTTCGCCGCGCTCTTTCTTGAGGTTGAAGGTGTTGACGCCCTGCTTGTGGAGACGCTCACACTCGACAATGGCACGCTTGCGGAACTCGGGGTAGTTCTTGGTCTTTGTGCCGTTCCATCCGATTTCTGCGATAGCCAGAGCACGCGGATAGAGCATATACTCTACATGCTCAGCTGTAGGCACGTATTCGGTCCAGAGGTTAGCCTGCACGCCGGTGATCTTGTTGCGTACGTCCTCGGGCAGGGTGCCGCCAGGGACGTAGCTGTATACCTTTTCGAGCGGAAGGAAACCGCCGATAGCCTCAGGCTGAGTGTTGGGAGCGTCCTGATAGTAGTCGAGATACCAGTAGCCGCTGGGCGAGAGCACTACGTCGTAGCCGTGGTCGATAGCCTCCTGCGCCTTTTCGAGACCGCGCCACACCATCACGGTGGTGTTCTTCTCGAGGTTGCCTGCAATCACTTCGTCCCAACCTACGAGCTGGCGTCCGTGTTCGGTGAGGAACTTGCCGAAGTGGGCGATGAGGTGCGCCTGCAGACCGTCCTTGTCTGTGCCCAGCTCCTTCATCTTCTGCTGGCAGAGCGGACAAGAAGGCCAAGAAGCCTTGTCAGCCTCGTCGCCACCGACGTGGATGTACTTAGAGGGGAATATGTCCATCACCTCTTTCAGCACGTTCTCGAGGAAGTCGTATGTAGCGACACTGCCCGGGCAGAAGTCCATCTGCTTGTAGGGTTCGTGCGTGCAAGAGAGTTCGGGGTAGGCGGTGAGCACCTCAGCCGAGTGGCCCGGCATCTCGATTTCGGGCACGATAGTAATGCCACGCTCAGCAGCGTAGCTCACGAGGTCGCGCAGCTCGTCTTGAGTGTAGTAGCCGCCGTAAGCGCCAGCTTCGCCCTCGTGCATATACTTGCATCCGAGCTTGCTCCACTCCTTCCATGTCTTTCCTTCGCGCCACGCAGCTAACTCGGTGAGGCGCGGGTAGCGCTTAATCTCGATGCGCCATCCGGCAGCGTCGGTGAGGTGAAGGTGGAGTCGGTTGAACTTGTACTGCGCCATGACGTCGATCTGCTTCTTGAGGAACGAAATGGGCTGGAAGTGGCGCGACACGTCAAGCATGAGCGAGCGCCACTTGAAAGCTGGAGCGTCAACGACGTCGCAAGCCATGACGGCGTTCTTCTGCTTCAGCTGTTTCACGGTCTGCCAAGCGAAGCGGAATCCGTCGGCAGAAGCGGCGCTGATGAGCAGCGTGTCCTTAGTGATGTGGAGGCGGTAAGCCTCGGGCGATGAAGCGCCGTTGAGACGTGTGAAGCGCACCACCTGACGAGCGTCGTCTGCGGTGTTGGCTGTGAACTGCTTCGAGTAGATGTTCTCTGCCTCGGCGCCAACCTCGTTGACAACCTTCAGCTTAGCGTTGGTGCTGAACGCGCCCTTGCCCGCAACGAACGACTGCGGCTTTGGGAGCAGCGACTGCGCAGAAGCGGCAGAGGCGGTAATGATGCAGCCGAAGAAGAGGGCTGCTAATGATTTGTTTGTCATCTTTGTAGTGTCAGTTTTTTTAAGTTATACGGGGTTATAGTTTCTTATTTGTCGAGGAAGTAGGCAGCGTATACCAGCGCCAGCATGAGAGCGGCGATTATGGACACCACGACGAACATTATTCGTGCGTACTGCTTCCTTCTGTGTATAGCGCGCAGATTGTTCTCGCGGAAGATGTCTATCTCGTCGCGGTGCTGTCTGCGGCTGTGCTTGTGTTTATGTTCTGCCATCGTATGAGAGTTTTTTTAATTGTTTGACAAATCAAGAAAAGCGTTTAAGGCCGTGTGGCGTTTAGAACTTCACGTCGAGCTGCAGGTCGAACATGTTATAGTTCGACTTGTTCAGACTGCGGTCGTTGACGCGCGCGTATTCGGCAGCCACCATGACGTGCTTGCCAATCCAGTAGTTGGCACCGATCTCGTACTGAGTCTTCGAAGTGTGCCAGTTTGCCTGCGGACGGTAGAGGTCGTAGCGAGCCTTTGCATAGAGTTTCTTGCTGATAACCGGCGCAATCATGAGCGCGTAGAAGCCGTCTGCCTTGTCGCCAGCAGCGTAGTTGATAGTGCAGTCGGTCTCCTTGCCCGAAGCGTTAGACGTCTTGAAGCCGTAGCCCTGACTGTGGATATACTCCGAACGCACGGTCCAGTCGTGAGCTGCATACTCGGCGCTGATGGCATAGCGGTTCTTCTCGAGCGAGCGCACACCGTTCTTTGTCTGCTCCACGCCGTTAGCGTCTACCTCAGTCCATGTGCCCTTGCGAGCATACGAACCGGTCCAGCCGAAGGCGCCGATGCGCAGGCCCTTCACGGGAGCCACCCATACGCCGCCGATGACGTCCTTGCGCTGATCTACATCCTTCATGTTAGTGCCCTGACCGTTGAACACGCCCACCTGATAGTGGAGGTAGTGGTGTCCGTCGGCTGCCTTGAGCAGATCGCCCTGCAGCTGCACGCCGATGTCGCGTCCGTTGCTTGAGTGTTCGCCGTTGCGGTCGCTGAATCCGGCGAGCTTAGTGACGTTCTGCGAGTAGCTCATGAAGCCCTGCGTAATGGGGTGCATGGGGTTCTCGAAGGTGAACGGACGCTTGAACTGACCCGCCTTCACCTTGAAGGCGTCGTACTTCTGCCACTCGGCGAACGCATCGACCATACGTGGTGCCACGGTGAGGTTAGATGTGTTGCCGTTCACCTGCAGCTGCGCCTTCCAGTAGAAGTCGCCTGCGAGTCGTCCTTCGAGCGCCATACGCACCATGCGTATGTTGAACGAGTTGATATCCTTTTCGCCCTTGTTGCTTTCCTTGTCGCTGTACTGATACTGCGACATGATGTAACCGCTGAACTTGATGTCGCTGAGCACCTTCAGCTTAGCTTCTTTCTCTTGTGCTGACACACTGCCGAAAGTGAGAGCGGCGAGTGCGAGAGTTGCTAATGTTTTCATTATGAGTTTTGAATTTTGAATTTTGAGTTTTGAATTGTTGCGACATGCGTCGCAATTTTGAGTTCTGAATTTTGAGTTGAGAGTTGCGAATTCAAAATTCCAAATTGATTAATTCCTAATCGGCGTAGCCGACAATTCAAAATTCAAAACTCAAAATTCAAAATTGTTCTTTTGGAAGAAAAACCTACGGCTTTTCTTCCAAAAGAACTACGTTCTCCACATGCGGCGTATGCGGGAACATGTCCACCGGCTGCACCGCCATCACCTTGTACGCCACATCGAGCGCCTGCAGGTCGCGTGCCTGCGTAGACGGGTTGCAGCTGACGTAGACGATGCGCTTCGGGTGAGCGCGCAGGATGGTGTCTATCACGTCCTGGTGCATACCGGCGCGTGGCGGGTCGGTGATGATTACGTCGGGTCGTCCGTGCTTCTCGATGAACTCGTCGTTGAGAATGTCCTTCATGTCGCCGGCGTAGAACTTGGTGTTGCTGATGTTGTTCATCTCAGAGTTCACCTTTGCGTCCTCGATAGCCTCAGGAACGTACTCGATGCCGATAACCTCGCGTGCCTGACGAGCCACGAAGTTGGCGATGGTGCCCGTACCGGTATAGAGGTCGTACACCAGTTCGTCGCCGGTGAGCTTGGCGAAGTTGCGAGCCACCGAATAGAGGTGATAAGCCTGCTCGGTGTTGGTCTGGTAGAAGCTCTTAGGACCGACCTTGAAGCGCAGGTCCTCCATAGTCTCGAAGATGTGGTCGTTGCCCTTGAAGACAGAGAGGTCGAGGTCGCCGAATGTGTCGTTGCACTTCTGGTTGTCGACGTACATGAGCGATGTTATCTCGGGGAACTTGTCGGCGATGTGCTGCAGCAACGCCTTGGCGCGCTGCTCGTCGCCCTCCTCGTCGTAGTGGAACTGTATGAGCACCATCCACTCGCCCGTGTTCGAGTTGCGTATCATGATGTCGCGCAAGAGACCGTGCTGCTGTCTGAGGTCGAAGAAGGTCATGCCGGTAGAGAAGGCGTAGTCGCGTATGGCGTTGCGAATCTTGTTGTGCAGGTCGTCCATGAGCCAGCACTTCTCGATAGGCAGAATCTTGTCGAAGGCTCCGGTGATGTGGAAACCGATGCCGTTCATGTTGTCGAACTGCGTGCCCTCTGCAATCTGCTCGCGTGTGAGCCATCGCTTGTTGCAGCAGCCGAACTCCAGCTTGTTGCGGTATTCCTTGATGTGTACCGAGCCCATGATAGGCATGAACTCCGGTAGATCTATCTTGCCGATGCGTGTGAGCTGGTCGAACACCTGCTTCTGCTTAGCCTTCAGCTGCTCCTCGTAGGGCAGGTTCTGCCATTTGCATCCGCCGCAGATGCCGAAATGCTCGCACATCGGCTCTGTGCGTACGTCGCTCTTCTTGATGAAGCGTATTACTTCCGCCTCGCAGTAGCTGTGCTTCTTCTTGCGCACCTGCAAGTCAACCACGTCGCCGGGTACGGCGAACGGCACGAAAACAACCATGTCGTTGACGTGTGCCAGTGATTTTCCTTCGGCAGCAACCGCCTCAATAGTTACGTTCTCGAGTATTGGTAGTGGTTTCTTCTTTCTTGACATTATTATATATGTATTGTTTTAAAATGCAAAATTAGAAAAATAATTTGAGATTTTAAAATAATATACAAAAAGTTGGAATAAGAAGAGTGAATTGCGCAGAAAACAAACAGTAGGAGGCTGCGGCATTCCTGCCGTAGCCTCCTACCATTAGTATTGTTACATTAATATTACTTGACGCCCAGCTCGGCGATGCCCATTGCTTCGCCAGCCACGACCATGCGCTCGGCGCGCAGCTTCACGTAGCGTGTCTTTGTAGCGTTGAACGATACGGTCTGCAGGATAGGGTTGTTCTGCAGGTTAGAGAACTCGCCGCTCTTCAGCACGCGTTCGTTGCCGCCCTTGGCGTCGCACGCCGCGATGGTGTAGGTATGGATGAGTCCGCGTCTGCCTTCGCTCTGGTCGGGCAGATACTGCAATGCGGAAATCTCCTGCTCGCTGCCGAGGTCGATGAGCACCTCGTTGCCGTTGCAGAACCATACGGTCTGCGGGTTGCGGTCGGTAGCCTTCTCCCACTCAGCCTTGTCGGCGCCGAGGATAGAGAACGGCAGAGACTTGATGGCCTCGGCTGTGGGGTTCCATGTGAGCTGTGCGTCCTTTCCGCCGTAGTAGATGCCCACGTTGTTGAGGCAGATTGGTCCGCGCGAGTCGATGATGCGCACGCGCACGCTCTTTGCCTCCACGGTGCGGAAGCGCAGCAGGCGCTTGTAGCCGATGGTGGTTGTTTCCTCGCCCTGCTCAACGCTGCGCCATGTCTTGCCGTCGAGATACTCTACGGCGAACTTCTTCACGCGCTGTCCGAGCGGTATGTACTCCTGCAGCATGATGCGGTTCATGAGCTGCGGCTTCTTGAAGTCGAACGTGATGGTAGCCGATGTTACGCCGTCGGCAGTAGCCCAGTAGGTGTCCCACGAGTCGTCGGTCATCGCCTTTGCCGCGAACGCCTTGCCGCGCTCGTTGCTCACCTTCGGTGTCATGCCAGCCACGAGGTTGTGCTGCAGCTCGCGCTGAATCATCTTGTGGAAGTTGACGGCGTTAGCCGAGTCGATAGGGTGGATGAGACCTTCGCGGTCGACGGGGAAGTTGAGCAGCAGCGTAGCGTTGTGACCCACCGAGCGGTAGTAGAGGTCGGCAAGCTGTTCGGGCGACTTCACGCGGTCGTCCTCCTCAGGATGGTAGAACCATCCCGGACGGATAGACACGTCGCACTCGGCAGCCGTCCACTGGTCGCCGTCGGCGTGTCCGTACTGCAGTTCGGGGTAGTTGGGGTAGCCCGGATATACCGTGTTCTTGCGCAGGAACGCCCAGTTGGTTTCGCCTGCGAAGCCCTTCTCGTTGCCTACCCAGCGGCATCCCGGTCCGCCGTCGCCGAACACCACGGCGTTGGGCTGAATGCTGTCGAGCATGGCGAAGATATGCGGGTAGTTGTAGTAGTTCTTGCGGTCGATAGTGCGCGAGTCCTTTGCGCCGCCATAGTAGCCGTCGCCGCCGTTGGCGCCGTCGAACCACACCTCGAACACGTCGCCGTAGTTAGTGAGCAGGTCGTGGAGCTGAGCGTAGAAGTAGGGCAGGTAGCTAGGCGTAGCGTAGTCGGCACGCGAGCGGTCCCACGGCGAGAGATACACCGCGAACTTCAGTCCGTACTTCTTGCAGGCGTCAGACAGTTCGCGCACGATGTTGCCCTTGCCGTTCTTGTACGGCGAGCGTGTCACGTTGTAGTCGTTGCCCTCGAAGGGCCACAGACAGAAGCCGTCGTGGTGCTTTGCTGTGAGAATGACACCCTTCATGCCCGCTGCCACGAGCGTTTTTGCCCACTGTTCGCAGTCGAGACGTGTGGGGTTGAACGTAGCAGGGTCTGAGTCGCCGTAGCCCCATTCGCGGTCGTTGAACGTGTTCAGACCGAAGTGGATGAAGGCGTAGGTCTCCATGCGCTGCCAGTCGATCTGCTTCTGCTCGGGGAGCGGCAGGATA
>UMHE01045463.1_pt1 | contig 15331 bp, 13 predicted proteins | sample 1965451 | NCBI WGS metagenome assembly UMHE01 (sample SAMEA4836090, study PRJEB28245) | human gut metagenome | biome: gut microbiome; material: fecal sample | place: Denmark | collected 2008 | reverse complement strand
TCTGCGGCTATGTACAGTTAACTATAGGGGCTTACTTTTTGAAATAAAGAGCATGAGGTCCCATTTATAAGGGGTTTAAGACAGAAAAGGTTGCGTTTCGGTGTTTCACCCGGACAGCAATATTTTTTAATTGCACAATTTGTCTGCACTCTACACTATTTGTCTGCACTGCGTTGATTATCAATCTGTTACGTAGTGTAGACAACTCCGTCTTTTATCTGCACGGCTGTCTGCACTTGTCTACACTTACCTGCACTTACCTGCACTTACCTGCACTCTACACTATTTGTCTGCACTGCGTTGATTATCAATCTGTTACGTAGTGTAGACAACTTCGTTTTTTATCTGCACGGTTGTCTGCACTTATCTACACTTGTTTGCACGCTAATTCTTCCTCAGTTTCCCTCTACCACCGCATTATGACGTAATGTTTGTGGGGGCGGTTAGAACAATAACGGGAGGTAGATTTTTCGGTTGCTCTAATCAAAAATTCGTTTCCCCTATACCGAATTATGTAGGTGGTATAGCCGTCGTCCAGCCAGGTGCAGAGGTATGCAATGAAGGGGAGTGCAGACAAGTGCATACAGCGTGCAGACGAGTGCAGATAAGTGCAGACGAGTGCAGATAGCGTGCATACAAAAAATGAGGTTGTCTACACTCCGTAATATATTGATAATCAGTACAGTGCATACGAAAAGTGCAGAGTGCAGACAGTTTGCAAAATAATTTTTTGTGGGCTTTGTGAGAGGTGAAACCTGAATTTTGAAACAATGGATACTGTCCCAAATAGTGTGTCAGCTCATCATTAAAAAAGGGCCAACACTTGTGTGTCAGCCCTGACGTTTGTAATTAAGGAGTGCTAATATCACCTAACGCGTATCATTCAGTGGTGCCAAAAGGTGATGAAGTCAGAGAATAGCTCAATATTTTTTTTCTATAAAGCTCAAAGGCGATGTCCAAGACTCTTTATCTTACACACCGGCCTTTTCACATTCTCATTTTATCGCACTGCTTCTTCACTCCGTAAATTTCATAGTTTTTTTCCGCATTTCTACTATCGGAGAATTGTTACCGTCATAGTACAGATCAAACCATGTTGATGATTCATTGGGATTCATACTGTCACTCAGCACAAAATGCTTGCCGTCCAATGATCGTTGTTGTATGCAATAACGTTGTTGTCTGTATGCCGTTTTGACGAACACCTCTCTTGATCCTAAGAAGCATATGTTATCGTACATCTTTATATCAGATCTTCTGTAGACTTCACCATTGTTTCCTCCACGTCTCATATACAATGTACCAATCATCAAGAATTCCATGAAACCGATGGTGACAAATATTGGTTTTCGGGTGAAGCATGTCATGTTCTCCAAATATACCCAGTATTCCTTGCCTTGCTCTGTAAAATGCAGCAGGACGTTGTCCTGCAGCTCCGCAAACTCATACATTTGTTCTGGCTTTTCCATTGGCTCGTACAGTTTTGTACGTACAAGGTATTTGCCAACTCTGTTTTGCACAACTCTTATGCCGTATGCCTGGGGAAATATCTTGGTATAACTGCCTAATGATTCCCATTTATCCAACCAATGTTTTCGATAGTATACTTGATAATTGTTCTTCGTGACGCTGGTGATTCTCAGATTGGCTGGCTCCTTATAATCTTCCAACCGTGTCTTGCCATCAATGTCGTCTATTCTTATTTTGGGTCTGAATAACCTCAGATATAGTTTCTTCTCCTCTTCAAACTGTTTGATTTCTTTCTCCCATGCGTTCTTCATTTCCGTTAATTCTTCTGCGGTCATAGGGTGTAACATGGTATCCAAAGACTTGCGCCATGCCAAACCTCCTTGCTCGTCTTCCCATATCGAAAGATCTCCTATTTTCTCTTTGAACATGTATAGCTTGTCTGGCTCTGATGGCTGCACAAAGAAATTGCGGAACCGCAGCCCTTCGTCTGTGCCATAGTTCAACGCATTCTGCAACACAAAACAACTTTCGTTCATTTGCCGTGTCCTTACTCTTGGATAGAGGCGCACCCCGTCTGTAGTGGTGAACTCCAGAAAGCCATGCTTCTCGATCCTTGGTTGCTTGAAGTACCGTATTCCATTGCGCAAGTCCATCCAAGGACGTTCTCTGTCTATCTTTCGTCGAGAATACAGTTTTGCAATTCCGTATGCTTTCATTTCTACCTTATTATATTCATAGGGTAGCACTTCCTTGCCGTCCTTATCCACAACACCTGACAGCCCATTTTTGTTGCTGATCACCTTGTAGCCGTATGCTTCCTCCAAGTCCATACGTTGCCCTTCATGCGTCATCACGGTAATTAGCTCTGTTTGTGCGTCAGAAGTGATTGCATCTTTTTCGTTACAAATGGAATAGCCTATGTTGTACGGCCTTTCCACGTCATTGGTTAGAATGCCTTTTCCTGCAACACGTCCCTCAAACATGGCTTGCCAATCTCTGTCATCTGACGGCAGACCAAACAAGCGGTACAGCCCGACATTGTCCAATATCAGACAATACTTCTTGCCCTCAAACACACGCATGCCACGTCCTACTTGCTGAAGGATTTTCGCCAATGACAGTGTGGGCCTTGCCAACTGAATAAACTCAACATCGGGACAGTCAAAGCCCTCACCAAACAAATCGACATTCACTAATACTTGTATGTCGTTGGTTTGATTCAAAGATGTACGGCAAGGCTTATCATTACAATCCCCTACAATCGTTCCCTTAAATCTTTCAATGATTGTATTCCTTTCTGTAAACGGCGTTTTGCTGCTTATAGCTACTGCATTTATGCCATGCTGTCTGTACGCTTCCGCTATATGCTCTGCGTGGGCAATGTCTATGGCATAAGTAATGCCTTTCTTGTTTGCTGCATATCTCATCACCGTATCGCAAAGTCTCTCGATGCTTGGTCGCACATTTAGTTTTTCGTTCATCTCTTTCAGTGAGAAGTCTCCGTCGGCACCTCGTTTTTTAAGTGACTTTACCATGCGCCAATCTTCGCTGTCCTCTTTGATGGACATATAGTCATACAGTGACAGCCACCCATTGGCAATGAATTTATTTGCCGACCATGACTGCAACAGTACGTCAAATAAATCAGTAAACCCTCGTCTGGTTAGTCGGCAAGGCGTGGCAGTCAGTCCCAACTTTTTCGCTTCAGGATATGCATTCATCATCTCCTTATATGTCTTTGCCAGGGCATGATGCGCCTCGTCAATTACAATCAATGAGGGATGTTCCTTCATATCTCGATAGTGTTTTGACAGCCATTGTATTGACATTACCTTAATATGGGAATTGTGCGATAAAAGGGCTGGTGTTGTGCAAGAAGCAGGGAAGCTGCTCATCATGGTTTCAAGCGTCTCCTTTATCTGCTCAACCAATTCTTTGCGATGCACCACAATCCATACACATGGATTGTTCACTCTTCGTTCTTCAATATTCACTTGCTCTGCCAGAAGCACAGTCTTTCCCGTACCTGTCGGCATCTGCACCATCACGGATTGATGCAACCGAAAAGCCGCTTCAATCCGTTCGCACATATCTTTTTGATAGTCGTACAGCTGAATATCCTTCATATCAGTATCTCCTCGGCAAACATGTCGAGGGTATCTCTTTCATTTCTCGTGGATTCTTTCCCCATACTTTCTGCAACTTCAGATGCCATTGTTTGCCTTTGTTGCACTCGTCGTCCACTTTGTAATGCGGCTTTCCAAGTCGTTCATGAGGATAGATCGTGTTTCCTGCCGCTTTCCCTCTCTCGACTTCATAAAGACTTCAAGCAATGAAACAAGTGTCATAACTTTCTTTTTGACATTATTCCACATGCTTGATTCTATCCAAACTTTGTTTGTCGATTTTCTCATGCATGGTAGGTGTGAACTTATATATGTAAATATATCTTGTAAAGCGTCTTTAAGCAAAGGTGATTCACAAGACATTGAATAATAAGTGTTTGTATCTTACATCTATGACTTATAGAGCCTTTGTAAAGAAATAGAAACTACATCTCTTTCATAACCTTCTCCACCTCTTCCAAAGGCACATTCAGCATACGAGATACATAAAGCGGAGTAATGACATCCATGCTTCCCGACTGGCGTTCCATGCCAATCAGATACTCGATGTTCTTTTTCAAATCGCCAAGACTGTTTGAGAATGTAGATGAACCCAGTTCTTTGTTTCCTGCCTCCTTTGCTTTGAAAGCATCAAACGTCTCACTACCATCCTCACCATACTTACCATCCTTTGCCTCGTATATAACCGAAGGTTCCAATACCTCAACAGTATGCCATGCACCTTGTGGCACAACACAACCATAATTACCAACGGTAGGGTCAAGATGAATACGCTCTATCTCATTTCCGTTTTCATCACAGATAACTTCCACAATCTTACCGCACAAAAGCAAAACATTCTCCGTACTTTGTGGATGTCTGTGGATAGGAACAACGGTTCCAGGCAGTAAGGCATTCAGCATACGTTGAGAATTATCATTGGCAGATGTTCGCAAGTCCAAATTCTGACGTAAGCGAGGATTAACAACAGCTTGCTCAAAGAGCTTACCTAAAAAATCTTTATTAATTTCCATAATTGTAGTAAACGAACAAAACATGAACCCCATAAATTATACGAAAGACGTTCATATAACCTATGAAATTCATGTCTTGAATTTTGTAAATATTATTTCTTTAGTGAATTAAGGTATTCCTCATGTAAGTGATAGTATTTCTTCATGAACAATACATAGATGATAGCTAATACAGCTAATGCTCCAATCAAATACATCCAATGGCAAAGTGCTGTATTAGGACACAGATAAACAAATCCCAATGATACAGCCAACTGCATAGTCATATATAGTAGCGTTACTTTTACATGTCCTATCTTCAGCTCGTTTGCCATAATCTGGTAAGCATGCTTACGGTGTGCTTCGCCCAGGTTCTCGTGCAACATGATGCGATGTATGATAGTCAAACAACCATCCACACCATACACCAATAAGAATATCAGCCATGTTATATCTTCAGTCTTGATAATCACATTACCTAACAGGAACAACATAATGAATGCTATACCTATTGACCCGACATCGCCAGCAAAGCATTTAGCCTTACCCTTCGGTCGAAAATTAAATATACAAAACACTATTGCTGCAATAATTGTTGTAACGATCAGCGATTGCGCCACATACTCATTGTCAGTATTTAAAGTAGCTAATGGAAGTAAAACAGCTAATGAATATCCAGCCGTTATTCCATTTATTCCGTCCATAAAGTTTATTACGTTTGTTGCTCCTACATAAACAATCAGAGCCACCAACACAATCCACCACATCGACCAATGCAAAATCCCCAACTCATAAAAAGCCATAGCAGCTGCAGCAAATTGAGCAACTAACCTCACCGAGTCTGGTAAAGACCGAATATCATCCACAAAGCTAACCCCAGCCACAAGCGTCAGTCCAGCTAAGAACCAAGGATATTCAAAACCGAAGAATGCGCTCCATACCCATGCCCCAATCAGAAAGATAATACCACCGCCTCTTAATACTATTGTTGAATGCGATGACCTTTGGTTTGGCTTGTCAATTATGTTATACTTATCCGCAATGCGGAAATATACGAGTTCTGCCAATAAGAGCAGAACGAAAATAAAGATGTAATTTATCATATTCTAATTGATTTATAATCCAAACAAGCGTATAATTTATGACTACAACAAATTCAAAAGTGTCCATACTCATTCAAAGTCGTCTATAATCTGGAGAATTTCACAGGTAATTCCATATCTCTAACAACTCATCACTCCTATTCGGGTTAGAATAAGCTAGCTAGGTATGCAAAATAGAACAAAATTCACTTCATCTGCATGGTATTCACAATACAACCTTCCTCCATGTCTCATGTAGCAGATGAGTGGATTTGGCTTAGTTACCATTCCCCTTATTGTAATTATGAAGTAAAATTTTTACCATGTTCAACCCAATCTTTTATTTCCTTGGATGAAATCATGGCTTTATATATTTCAACATCAATAAAACAGAAACTTTGAGGATGATTTATGTATTCCTGATAAGAACTTATTCTTGATTTCCAGAACTTTGCTCTGTCATTATGATAGACATCTTTCTGTTGTGAATAATCAGATATAAGTCGTCGCGTTTCACCTCGCATAAAAACATCAGCATTCATCTGCATCCTTTTTAAAAGCTTTTTTTTACTCTTCTTCTGAATAGGAGAATCTGCAATATCCTCAGCCCATATTGGATGTAAGTTTTCTAAGGACACAGGATTGGTCGTAGAGTGTAAATCATAATTTAGGAATGCACTCTTCAAGTTCGCTTTTTCAGTATCGAAAAATGTACGTTGATCAATATGCAATCCTTTTTTTACAGAATCGAGATTATCGTCAATACTAATTGGGTCCCTTTTAAATTTATGCATTGTCTCTTGCTTCTATTGCATCACGTATAGTCAGCAAAGCATTAACATTCAACTTAATACCACGCTGAAACCAATTTACAATATATTTATAATCTTTGCCTTCATGACAAAGTTTATCAACCATTTTCTTAAAGTAAGAACTCTTTTCATCATAACCAAACAAATTGCGATAGAGCGTAGAAACATCCTCACCAAGAGTTTCAAAAGCAACAGGAGCAATTTGCGGAATATCTTCTTGCATTTTCTGCATTACATATACATTCTTACCAGCCATTTCGCGAACCACTAAAGGGGTATGTGTTGCTATAATAGAATAGCTTTTAAACACCTCAAGCAAATCACTTAAAACAGCAATAAACTCCATTGTTATATGCGGATGTAGATGTACCTCAGGTTCGTCAATAATCAGTAGAGAACGATAATGAATGTTAGCACAGATATATGTAACAAGTGACAAAATATGAAGTTGACCAGAACTCAATATTTTGACATTATCTTCCAATGCTTCAAAAACTATTTTTATATATTCATTATCATCTTTGTCTCTCAGTGTTTTAGTCACATTATAAACGAATGTATTGTCCACATAGTTGGTTGTTAAATCCTTCCACAATGAAAGCATGGACTCACCTTCTATTGTTGGACGTTTTTCAACCTCTTTCAGATTCTCCTTTAGTTTTGTAATTGTTCCTTCTTTGTCTTGTTCAAGGCAACATAGTTTATAATATATATCGCCAGGATTTTGCGATTCATTAGGATAACTATCAAATGGAGTAGAACAAATAACAAGCAGACTTTTAAATAAGGGAATCTTTGTTTTAAAGTTAGATTGGTTCTTTTTGAGCAAATCCGCTACGAATTTCGACAATATTTGTGTCTTTCCAACACCGTTATTACCAATAAGTCCTATGGTACGCATAAAAGGTAAAGGTCTATAAGGAACAAAAACTTTCCAATCAGCAAATAGTGACGTGTCATATTCAGGATGAAACGTATAAATAAACGAATACATCTCATTTTCGTTTATTCCCATCACTAAAGCCTGTCCTTCATTAAAAGCTTCGTTCGTTGAAAAGTCGCGCATCAAGGACTTTTTAAATATGCTCTCATCACGATGTAGATCATAAATTGTCGGATTAAAGGAACAGTCACAAAGATAATGCTGCACCTCTTTTATTAGATTTATATCTTTCAAGACATCTCTCAAGCCAATATAATAGTTTGAATCTATTCCCACAGAACAAAACGAATCATCTAATGGTTCGTCAAATTCTTTTGGCAAAGCATCCATCGTATTCTTATGTGCAGAGTTCATTATTTTCAATTCTCCTATTTTCCATTTATCATATTCTGAAGCAAAATAGAACAAACAAAACCATGTACTATAATCAAAATCAGTCCAATCCCAATTGAATACAAGAATGAAACAAGGATAACGCTTTGGTGCTTCTACGCTGTCTATATAATCAGCCCTTCTACCTTGTTTAACTTGTACTTCAAAATGAAGTTCTGTTTCAAGAGGTTTTTTATTTTGTGGCATTTCATTTTGACCAACAGCAGTAGGACGTATTATTACATTACCGATATATATATATCGAATACCCTTAACTGCGATTTCAAAATTCTTTTTGATAATACTTTCTTTGTTTTCAATACCTCCTTCTGCAGCTGTCCAATTACTAAAAGTAGAGACTGGTACTTCTAATTCGATTTCGTATGTATCTATGCCACCATCCAATTTATCATGGTCAACAATAGAGTCCGACATATATCGTTCATTACAAAACATAGACAAATCTTTATATCCCTTGTTTTGTAATAGCTCAGCTACCGTTTTATAGAATGATTTGAGATTTTCCATATACGACTAATTTATTTCTTTTGCAAACATATTTCCATCTAACTCATGGACTTAAATCTTACAACAATTATTTCTGCCATGTTGTTGAAATAAATATCCTTATGGACATTTACCGTTGTCCTAATATTCATCTTCATTTGGGAATCATCCGATTCTTCTTGGAATTTTATGGAGACGTTCTCTTTTGAAGAATTTAAAAGAGTTGGAAGACATTTATCGTACATAAACATGCGGACCAAACACAACTTTGCGGAGGGTATCACTATACCATTTTGAAAAGAGGCTGTAGGGCAAATTATTGTTCAGACAAAATGACTGAAGGGATTGACCATGAGGTAAAGCCTCTGTTTGGTACTTGAAATAAAAGCGTTCTAAATCTTCGTTGCTGTACATATTTTTTAATTTTTGTTCAGCGCAAAGATATAAACTTCAGAGGTAAGCCCTAATTTGACTGCTTACAAGAATCCTTTGACGATTTAATGTTCAAAATACGATAAATCCAATCACACATACTAAATGAATCAGTTACAAATACAGTTCTTCAATCAAAACTAATCTATTATTGTTTTATATCTTCTCAAATGACTCCATAGCAATGTTAAGAACATGGGGAGGAGCCATTCTTTGTAAACAAGGGGATGCTTCCAACGGTTGTGCCACCAACGATGAAGCTTGAAAGTGGGGACGGGGTATCAATCCAACTCTGGCTTATCCTCCCTCAGATACGCCCAAACCGAGTGTGACAATTCTTTTATCATTGAATCGCCACAGAAATGCTTAAATTTCCAACTTGAGCGCAGCACACCGATAGCCTTTTCAATGCGCTGCCTCATTAAGTTCTTCGATAACGTCACTTCCTTGAATGTGTCATCAAGCACTCGCTTGTCTATCGGGAGCAAGTCCTTATAACTGCATTTGCCAAGTATATAGTCTGCCAAATGATTAAGGCAATCTACAAAGTTCTTCAAGCCAAAGCGGATACATTGCTTGTCAAACTCTCTCCAGTCAAGTGTGTCTTTGAAAGCCTGTCGCATCATAGCCCAATCACATACATGCTTTATGCTCATCTTTGAATATAGAAAATGACCATTGGCATGCTCAATCATAAACAGAGCCTGAAACATTTCAGGAGGCAAGGCAAGCTTTGTATCATCAATACGCTGCGGAGTATAATCATTCAGCAGACCTTCCAAATAGTTCTCCAAGTCTCTAGTACGCTTACTGCGCTTCACCGAACAGCAGTAACGATGGTTTTCTACAGCCAGACCTTTATACGAAAACACTGAATGTTTGTAATAGTCAGCTTCCACCTTGCATCCAACAGAAGCAATTAATGAATTGCCTGATTCGTATGCATTACAACCATCCGACTTATTGATTAAGAAGCAATCCAAATCGCATGAAAAACGATGTGAAGGAACAGGATAATGTTGAGATATAGAAAGACCCTTCAATACGTATGTACAGATACCATTGCTGTCATACAATTCAGAAAGATCCTTAGCAGCACTATAATTTACGGCATATCGCTTTTCTTGTGCCATCAAACTTCCTATCCATTGCATCTTCACCGCTTTAGTTTGAACATCCAGTCTCAACACACCATTGTATGCAGTAAACAAATTCTGTAGACCATCCAAAGCTATAGCCGGTATCTCCTGTTGTTGCGACAATTTAAACAAAGCCTTCAAGTCAAGTTCTTTCTCTATAGACTTAGGCATTTCCCCTAATGCAGCCTGCAATAAGATTATCAATTGAGAATAATTAGAACGAAGCATTTCTGTCTTTTTATGTATAACGAAGATCAAACAACCTTCTTCAGTTTTTTCAATATATTGCTTGGCAAGAAAACAAATAATCCTGTAAACCAAGCCTTCACCACATTCATCTTCAACACCGTCTGATACATCTTCACCACAGCCTTCAGCATTACCCATTTGTTGCTTGTTTCAGAACCAGAAATATGACGATATTTCCACAAGACCTTAGGATAGGTATAGATATAATCCACATCCTTTAGAATGTTCATCCACAATCCCCAGTCCTCAGCCCTACGCAGAGGAGGCATATACTTCTTGCCAACTCGCTTGGTATCAAACAACACTCCTGGAGTACCAATGTTGCATCCAGCAATCATCGATTTATACGACTGTCTTGGTGCTTGCTTCATCGTATAATAAGACTCCAACTTTTCATTAGCGTCCTCATACCAAGTGCAGGTAAGTTCATATCCATTATCTTGCATAAACTTCAATTGCTCCTCCAATTTAGTAGGATACCACCAATCGTCACTATCACAAAATCCAATATATCTGCCTTGTGCAGCCTTTATACCAATATTTCGTGCAACTCCAGCCCCACCATTCTTTTCAGCACGGATAACCTTTATACGGTCATCCATGCTTTTCACTTGGTTTAATACCTCTGTTGTCTCAGGTGCAGGACTACAGTCGTCAACAATTATCAATTCCCAATCCTTATAAGTTTGGGCTAGAATTGCCTCAACAGTCTCACGAATATAAGATGCCGCATTGTAATACGGCATTACTATTGAAACTTTCATATTATCTAAACAATAGATTTTTAATTTTCAAATAGTAACCTCCAAGAACAGTCTTTATTATCTTTAAGACAGCACGTTTGCATAGAAGTAGAAATCTTTTCTTTGAACTGGTTATGATAGACATAACATATTTAGTAGAACTATCTGAGAGCAAAACATATCGTCCAATCACCTGCATATCATCAAAATAAGACACTTTAGTAATAGGTTCTGATGTATAGATATATCTTATACCGTATTTGTATGCATTGGCTAATACCCGTTTAGAAGAATCTCCATTAGGAATTGAAGCATACTTTATTGGCTCTCCAAGAATACAACTAAGGATTTCAGTTGAACACTTCCATTCGTCCTCCACCTGTTCATCGGTCAAAGTATAAAGATGCTTGTGAGTATGAGCATGTGAACCAATGATATGTCCCCTTTTATGAAGATCTCGAATATCCTCTTCATCCAAAAAAGTATCTGTTCCTATATACTTTGTGGTTATAAAGAATATACCTTTAAATCCATATTTTTCAAGTATAGGAGCAATTACCTGATGAAACGATTTTCCACCATCGTCAAATGTGAACACGACATGATTCTTAGATTGATGTGTTGATTCACAATAATCAGATATGGATTTAACATGCCTCTCAAACATACTTGCATTCATTTTGTAAGGCAAGTCACGTTCTCTTTGAAATCCAGATTCATTTGTATCATGAACAAAAACATCATGATACATTAAATTTATTATCATCTTATTTTCTCTTAAAACCAATTTTATCAAGGAACCAAACAATATACAATCTATATTTAGCGACAAATGACCCCATAAACAACTTTCTGTTTTTAATTTTCAGCATAGCTTCATATGGAGCCAAATCTTCCTTATCATAATACTTAAAGACCGTTGCCTCAGACTTTTCTTTTTCCCACTGTTCTTTAGGAATCTTGCCTTCTTTCACATTTTGGATATCATAAATTTCATCCATATAGTAAGAATCACCATCAACTACAGTTTTAATTTTGGAATAATCAAGACCGAGTGAACTATAAGCCCAAGCTAGAGGAATATTGGCACCTGCTTGGAAAAAGAAATGAGAAGTACCATCATTTCTGAGATTTACCTCAAAGAAATAAGCCTCATTTTTAACCATTCCATATTCTACGCTAAACAGTCCATAATAGTCGATTCTTTCAAGAAATTGAGCAATATGTTCAGTATTCACACACTTTGGAATATTTGCAGTAATAACGCCATGTGAACTTTCGCCTGTACCACAAAAACGATCACGTATTAAAGCACCAGCCAAGCATGTTTTACCATCCATCATTCTAGCACCATAAATTAATATGTCCTTTTCTTTGGGAATATATTGTTGTAGCAAGAATTCAGAATCATGGCGAACAAATCTTAATGTATTCTTAAGCTGCGTAGGCGTTGTACAAACCTTAAATTTAAATTCATTATATTTACCAACAGTTTGATGACAAGGTTTAAGAATGCATGGAAATTTCACATCTGAAATATTTGTATTCCAATTGCATCTTTTTGTCTGAGGAACTAAAAAACCAATATCTTCAGCTAATTTTCCCATAGCACCTTTATCATCATATTTCTTAACTGTGCCAGGCTTAGTTGTTCCTGTAATTGTAAAATACTTCTTAAGTTCGATGCTATGCTCATCAATAAACTCTGCTATCAAATCATTTGAATTTATCAAAACTGCCTTATCTTCGGTATTTGCACAATGCGTCATAAGATAATTATACCCATCTTCAATCGTAAGTGCTTCCACAAAGTTTGTGCAATACTTACTCACTGTGGCACAATTTGCATTTCCACGATAGGCAATAAATAATAACTCAAAATCATATTTGGCAAATTGTCTGCACAAGCCCAGGACATTGTAATCGTCAACGCCCCATATTATTACTTTTTTCTTTGTTTCATTCATATTATTCAAATAACTTATTAAATTTCTCTTGCACAGCTTCATTGCTGTAATTCTCTTTAAAAAGTTTTAATACGTAATCATTGATTAGAGCGCCATTAAAACTATTTATTTTCTCTATAAACTGTTTATCTGTATTACAGAGTCCACCTATCTTCTCATAGTTGCAGTCAATACCTTGGAAGCATTCATCAGTTCCAAAGATAGTCTTTCCGTAACTCATTGCTTCAATGGTTTTGGTCTTCATACCACTTCCCTTGAACAAAGGCACTATCACAAAAGAAGCACCTTCATATACGGAAGATAAATCATCAACGAGTCCTAGCACCTCAACTTTATCTTTCAGTTCATCTGTGAGATATGTAATTGTTTTGCAACATGAACCAACAACCTTGATTTTTTTATTAATATAAGGTGCTACATGCTTAACAAACCATTCTATACCCTCATTATTTGGAAAGAAGTTTGAACCTACAAACAAGCCATACTCTTCTTTCTTTTCAATATTCTTTAAAGTAACCGATGGAGAAGAAACTGGTATGATCACATCAGCACATTTACCGAAAAACTTTCTAAAAGTACTAGAATCTCTTTGGGTTAATCCTATCAATGTTGATGAATAATTAACGGATTTCTCTTCATTTCTTTTAACGCAAAAATACTTCAGTTGCTCAAGAAGGTTATATTTATAGGTCTTTGCTCTTTCTTGATACAAAACTGTTTCTACGTTATGTCCAAAAACAATTAGTTTCGTCCCAGTTTTTGCTATTGACTTTGCCAAATGCCCACTTGTAGTTCCTTCCTGAAAAACAAAATCATACTGGCCAGCAATAATCTGATCGATTATTTTTTTTTCATCTTTATAGCTTAGTATAAGATTACCACCAGTCAATGCAGAATACAAAGCACTTATTTTCGATTGCATCTGAACTTGACAGATATGTAAATCTATATTAGGAACGCCCTTAATCAATTTTAAATTTCGATTAAGGCCAGACATACCGCCTCCAACTTGATTAGAGACAATAGTAATATATAAAACTTTTTTCATATTATATTATTTTGTCAGTTAACTCTTCATTTGCTCTTCTGTAATCCTCAGGAATACCTATATCAATAAAATATCCATTTTGGATTACTCCGAACAACTTACTCAACTCACATTGTGTTTCCAAGACTTCCTTCTCAAAAGAGAATTTCTCAGGAAGCTCATCAAAAACAGAATCCAACTTATTGATTATATACACACCTCCGTTGATAAGTCCCTCCTGACAAAACTCCTTCTCTTTGAACTCAACTATATGGTTATCAACTTGGTCTATGATTACACGCCCATATCGTTCAAACTTATACATTGGTTTTAAGGCTAATGTTATAGTAGAAGGATAAAGTCTATGACAATCCATAAGTTCATTGAGATTTACGTCGAAAAAGGTATCTCCATTAAGAACGACAACATCGCATGTCGTAGCTTTTTTCAATGCCAATTTGATACCACCACCAGTTCCGAGAGGATGCTCTTCTACAGCATAATCAAACTCAAAAGGAAATTCATCCCTTACTTTGTCAATCCACTCTTCGATTATCTGACGAAGATATCCAACAGAGAGTATTACTCTGTTTACATCGTACTTTGTTAAGTACTTGAGAAGATACCAAAGAAAAGGTTTTCCTGCTATAGGAGCCATACATTTTGGCACCTCCTTAACTACAGAACGCAAACGTGTTCCTAACCCACCTGCAAGAATAATTACTTCCATATGATTATGTATTTCAAATTATTAAAAAATTAAGCCAGAACCCAATATTTTTTATTTCCTTGCTTCTTCAAAGAATCAACACGAACAAAATCAATACCGATATTTTTTGCAAAATCCCGATCTACATCACTATCCCCAATCATAAGAGTTTTAGAGATTTCCACATCAGGATAATCATGAAGTATATCGTCAAACATACCCCTTCCCGGTTTCCTTCGTATATCATCATTGGTCAGAGAAGAACAGAAATAAATATGATCAATTCTGCCACCACTCTTCTCTATTTCTTCTACCATATGAGAATGAATAATATCAAGATCATTTTCAGTATATTTGCCTTTTCCTATACCTCGCTGGTTGGTTACAATAAAAATATGCTTAAGCTGAGAACTCCATTTTGCAATTGTTTCTACAACATTAGGTATAAACTCAAAATTCTCCCAACAGCGAACATAATCACCAATTATATGAACATTGATTGTTCCATCTCGATCAAGCAGAAGCGTATCGTATTTTCTGATATCTACTTCGTTAATTTTCATTGCTAAAAAAATGTTCTTCCAGCATCATGCACAGGCAATGATATACAGGAAGGTGAAGTTCTTGAATTTTATATGTCTCTGTTTCAGGAACCCGAATACAGACATCAGCAAGTTTTGACAACTTACTTTCTTTATACCCTGTAAGTCCAATAACAGAGAGTCCCTTTGCCTTAGCAGTTACAGCGGCGTAAAGAACGT
>UMHE01020101.1_pt1 | contig 15358 bp, 11 predicted proteins | sample 1965451 | NCBI WGS metagenome assembly UMHE01 (sample SAMEA4836090, study PRJEB28245) | human gut metagenome | biome: gut microbiome; material: fecal sample | place: Denmark | collected 2008 | reverse complement strand
GTTGCAGTGCGGTTTCGTCCTCGAAAATTTCTCTTTCGCCATTTTCTTTCAAACTCCAAATTCTAATTAACCGGCCATCTTGGACTTGATTTCGTCAGCAACGTTCGCAGGAACTTCCGCATAGTGCGAAAACTGCATCGTGTACTGAGCACGGCCCTGGCTCATGGAACGAAGCGTGTTCACATATCCAAACATGGAGGACAGAGGAACAGTCGCATCGATAACACGGGCATTCCCGCGTTGATCCATGCCGGAAACCTGACCGCGACGGCTGTTCAGATCGCCGATGATGTCACCCATATAGTCTTCCGGAGTAACAACTTCGACTTTCATAATCGGCTCCAACAGCTTGGGCTTTGCTTTTGCGATCCCTTCGCGGAAAGCCGCGCGAGCCGCAATTTCAAACGCCATAGAGCTGGAGTCGACGTCGTGATATGCACCGTCAAACAGGTTCGCCTTGAAGTCCGTGCACGGGAAGCCGGCAATTACGCCCGTTTCCAATGCCGCACGAAGACCCTTTTCAACGGCAGGAATGTATTCTTTGGGAACATTACCGCCAACAACGGTGTTCTCAAAGACGAAACCCGAACCGGGTTCCAAAGGTTCGAAACGAATCTTGACGCGGGCAAACTGACCCGAACCGCCGGATTGTTTCTTGTGCAAGTAATCAATTTCATAAGGCTGCGAAATCGTTTCACGATAAGCAACCTGCGGCTGACCGACGTTCGCATCGACTTTGAATTCGCGTTTCAGACGGTCAACAATGATTTCCAAATGCAATTCGCCCATGCCTTTGATGATCGTCTGACCGCTTTCCGTGTCGGATGTAACGCGGAAGGAAGGATCTTCCATCGCCAAACGGTTCAAAGCCAATCCCATCTTCTCAACGTCCGCTTTTGTCTTAGGCTCAACGGCAACTTCGATAACGGGTTCGGGGAATTCCATCTTTTCCAAAATAACGGGTTTGCCTTCGGCACACAGCGTCTCACCGGTCGTCGTTTCTTTTAAACCGACCAATGCAACAATGTCACCTGCATAAGCTTCTTTCAGCTCTTCGCGGTGGTTCGCATGCATCAACAGCATACGACCGATACGTTCCTTCTTGTCCTTGACCGAGTTCAAAACATAAGAACCGCTCGTCATAACACCCGAATAAATACGGGCAAACGTCAGCGAACCGACAAACGGGTCGTTCATAATCTTGAACGCCAAAGCCGACAAAGGTTCGTCATCAGACGCTTTGCGGGTTACCATGTTACCGTCCAAATCAACACCCTCTACAGGAGGAATGTCTATCGGAGACGGCAAATAATCAACAATGGCATCCAACATCGGCTGAACACCCTTGTTCTTAAAGGCAGAACCGCAAAGAACAGGGACAAAATGCATGGCAATCGTTCCTTTACGCAAGCATTTCTGCAAGACTTCCAAAGAAATTTCCTTGCCTTCCAAGTAGTCTTCCATCGCCTGATCGTCTTCTTCAACGACGGTTTCAACCAACTTGGCATGCAATTCGGCAGCCTGTTCTTTCATATCTGCCGGAATTTCGGCATCCACAAATTCTGCGCCCAACGTTTCGCTTTTCCAGACAACGGCTTTTTGGCGCAAAATATCGACAACGCCAACAAAATCCGCTTCCGCGCCGATCGGCAACGTCATTACGACGGGACGTGCGCCCAAACGATCGGAAATCATATCAACCGCGCGCATAAAGTTTGCGCCGATACGATCCATCTTGTTAACAAAGCAAATGCGGGGAACATGATACTTATCAGCCTGACGCCAAACCGTTTCGGATTGGGGTTCAACGCCCGCAACCCCGTCAAAAACGGCGACCGCACCGTCCAAAACGCGCAAAGAACGTTCAACTTCTACCGTAAAGTCAACGTGCCCCGGAGTGTCAATAATGTTCAGACGATGCCCTTTCCAGTACGCAGTCGTCGCGGCAGACGTAATCGTAATTCCGCGTTCCTGTTCCTGTACCATAAAATCCATGGTTGCGGCGCCGTCATGAACTTCACCCAGTTTATGAGACTTACCCGTATAGAACAAAATACGTTCTGTTGTTGTCGTTTTCCCGGCATCAATGTGTGCCATAATACCGATATTACGATATTTTTCAATGGGGGTTGAGCGAGCCATTATACGAAACCTTCTATAAAATCAAACCTGTTATTACCAACGATAATGCGAGAACGCCTTATTCGCTTCTGCCATACGATGCGTGTCTTCGCGTTTGCGAACGGCGCCGCCGCGGTTGGCCAAAGCATCCAAAAATTCACCGGCCAAGCGTTCTTCCATCGTCTGTTCGGAACGCGAGCGGGCGCTGTTGATAATCCAACGGATTGCCAATGCCTGCTTTCTGTCCGGACGGACTTCGACGGGGACCTGATAGGTCGCACCGCCAACGCGGCGGGAACGTACTTCTACAGAAGGCTTTACGTTTTCCAACGCTTCGTTAAAAGCCTTCAATGCGTCCTGCTTGGATTTTGCCGCAACACGTTCCAACGCACCGTAAACAATGCGTTCAGCCGTAGCTTTGGCTCCGTGCTGCATAATGCAGTTCATAAATTTTGCGACCACCAGATCGCCGTATTTGGCATCAGGTACAATCTCGCGTTTTTCTGCTGCATGACGACGTGACATATTCTTTTTCCTTCCTTATTTAGGACGCTTCGCGCCGTACAAAGAACGACGCTGACGACGTGCAGATACGCCCTGAGTATCCAGCGTACCGCGAATGATATGGTAACGAACGCCCGGCAAGTCCTTTACACGACCGCCGCGAATCAGAACAACTGAGTGTTCCTGCAGATTGTGACCTTCACCCGGGATGTAGCTCAATACTTCAGCACTGTTTGTCAAACGAACACGCGCTACCTTACGAAGTGCGGAGTTCGGCTTCTTCGGAGTCGTTGTATAAACGCGGGTGCAAACACCGCGCTTCTGCGGGCATGCCTGCAGAGCCGGAGCTTTATTACGTTTCACACGCGGTTGACGCGGACTGCGAATCAATTGGTTAATCGTGGGCATTAAAAATTTCCTTTTCCTTTAGCCTTCTTTCGAAGGGCCACTAACCATCACAATACTTACTCGATCCCCGCCCTGCGACGGGAAGCGCGAAAGCTATAACCTGTTAAACGGCGGATTCCCGCCGTTTTTCCCTTGCCTAAAGACGATTTGGACGATGTTTTATACCGTCATTTCCATACTTTAGGCAGTGCATATTCTCAAATAACCCGCTCCGAGTCAAGCGGAATAAACGTTTTTACCCCCTTTTAAATTTATTTTTTACCATAAAAAAGCAGCCTCTGTTCACAGAGGCTGCTTCTCCTTACTTATACCTTTTATCAGCCTTCAGCCGTATGCTCTTCTATTTCCGGCAAATCCGCATCCGTATGAACGGCTTCTTTGTCGCGTTCCGCAGCCACGGCACGCAGGCGATTGATGACTGACCCCGTACCTGCCGGTATCAAGCGACCGACAATGACGTTTTCTTTCAAACCGACCAAATCGTCCGTACGACCGGAAACCGCGGCTTCCGTCAATACGCGTGTCGTTTCCTGGAAGGACGCCGCCGAAATAAACGAATTCGTTTGCAGGCTTGCTTTTGTGATGCCCAGCAAAACCGGCGTTGCTTCCGCAGGACGACCGCCCGCCGCAACAGCTTTGGCATTTTCCTTTTCCAGCGTCGGATGGTCAATCTGTTCACCCTGCAACAGCGTCGTGTCGCCGGGATCCGTCACTTCAAGCTTCTGCAACATCTGACGTGCGATAACTTCAATGTGTTTGTCATTGATCTTAACGCCCTGAAGACGATAAACGTCCTGAATTTCTTTCACCAGATAGTGCGCCAGCTTTTCAACGCCCATAACGCGCAAAATATCGTGCGGTACGGGAGCGCCGTCAACAAGCATATCGCCTTTATTGACGTAGTCGCCTTCCTGAACCGTTATCAGCTTGCCCTTCGGCAACAGATATTCGCGTTCCTGACCTTCCGCATTGCGGACGATAATGCGACGTTTTGCCTTGTAATCCTTTCCGAATTCGACAACACCGTCAATATCCGAAATAATGGCATGATCCTTGGGCTTGCGCGCTTCAAACAATTCGGCAACACGAGGCAGACCGCCCGTGATGTCTTTTGTTTTCGAGCTTTCGCGCGGGATACGCGCCAAAATGTCGCCCACGCGGACTTTCTGTCCCTGTTCTACGGACAATACCGCATCAACAGGCAGGAAGAAGCGGGCTTCCATTCCGTTCGAAGCTCTCAATACTTCGCCGTTTTCATCCGTCAAAGCAATATGAGGCTTGCGTTCCGCAACGCGGGAATGTTGTTTCCAGTCCATAACGACTTTGGACGTCAAACCCGTAGATTCGTCAACAACTTCACGCATCGTTTCGCCGTCGACCAAATCTTCGTATTTCACAATACCTTCTTTGTCCGTAATGATCGGCAACGTATACGGATCCCATTCCGCTATGCGGGTACCGCGCGTGATTTGCTGGCCTTCTTCGACCGTCAGGCGGGAACCGTACGGAATGCGGTGACGTGCTTTTTCACGACCGTTCGCATCAATCAAAGCAACATCGCAGTTACGCGTCAAAACAATCGCTTCGCCCAAAGAGTTCTTAACAGGCGTGTAGTTCTTGATTTCAACGCGCGCATCAAATGCCGCATCAATGCCGGACTGTTCCGCTCCGCGCTGAGCCGCACCGCCAATATGGAAGGTACGCATCGTCAGCTGAGTTCCCGGTTCGCCGATGGACTGAGCCGCAATGACGCCGACGGCTTCGCCGACGTTCACGGGCGTTCCGCGAGCCAAGTCACGACCGTAACATGCCGCACAAATGCCGCCTTTCGCTTCGCAGGTCAGCGGAGAACGAATCGTGACTTCGTCAACGCCTGCCGCTTCAATGCGTTCAACGTCAACCTCGTCGATCAGCTTGCCTTTGGGAACGATGATTTCGTTCGTTGAAGGATCAAGCACGTCTTCCAAAGCCGTGCGTCCCAAAACGCGTTCGCCGATCGTCGCGACAACGTTGCCGCCTTCGACAACGGCCGAAACCGTAATGCCGTGCGTCGTGCCGCAGTCGTGTTCGGTAATGATCGCGTCCTGAGCCACGTCAACCAAACGACGGGTCAAATACCCCGAGTTCGCGGTCTTCAACGCCGTATCGGACAAACCTTTGCGCGCACCGTGCGAAGAGTTAAAGTATTCGGCCACGGTCAAACCTTCTTTAAAGTTTGAAATAATCGGCGTTTCGATAATTTCGCCCGAAGGTTTCGCCATCAAACCGCGCATACCTGCCAGCTGCTTCATTTGAGCCGCAGAACCGCGCGCGCCGGAATGAGCCATCATGTAAACCGAGTTCAACGGTTTCGTCGGGTCGTCTTTTGAAATTTCTTTCATCATTTCTTCGGCGACGCGATCCGTACAGGCAGACCAGGCGTCAATGACCTTGTTGTACTTTTCGCCCTGAGTAATCAAGCCGTCCTGATACTGCTGTTCGAATTCCTTAACCTGCTTTTCGGTTTCCTTAATCAGCTTGGTTTTGGTCTTGGGAACGATCATGTCGTCTTTACCGAACGAAATACCCGAAATCGCCGCGTACTTATACCCCATATTCTTAATTTTATCGGCAAAAATACACGTCGCCTTCTGACCGCAGTAACGATAAACCTGATCGATAATGTCGGTGATTTCCTTCTTGCGCAACAGCTTGTTAAACAGCGTAAACGGTATCTTCGGATGCTTCGGCACAATCTGAGACAACAAAACGCGTCCCGGCGTCGTGTCAAAGATCTTCTTTACGGGAACGCCGTCATCGCCCATGACTTCCAAACGGCATTTAATCTTGGACTGGTAATTGACCAGATGTTCGAACAAAGCCATTTCGACTTCTTCAACACCCGAGAAAACCATCCCTTCGCCGGGCTGGCCGTCTCTCGCCAAAGTCAGGTAATAAATTCCCAAAATCATGTCTTGGGTCGGAACGATAATCGGCTTACCGTTCGCCGGAGACAAGATGTTGTTCGTGGACATCATCAAAACGCGCGCTTCCAGCTGAGCTTCCAAAGACAGCGGAACGTGAACCGCCATTTGGTCACCGTCGAAGTCGGCGTTAAATGCCGTACATACCAAAGGATGCAACTGAATGGCTTTGCCTTCGATCAAAACGGGTTCAAAAGCCTGAATACCCAGTCTGTGCAACGTCGGCGCACGGTTCAACAAAACGGGATGTTCGCGAATGACTTCTTCCAGAATGTCCCAAACTTCGGGGCGTTCTTTTTCGACCATGCGCTTTGCCGCCTTGATGGTCGTCGCCATTCCGTACAATTCCAATTTTGAATAAACGAACGGTTTAAACAATTCCAAAGCCATCTTTTTCGGCAGACCGCACTGTTGCAATTTCAGTTCGGGGCCGACAACGATAACGGAACGACCGGAATAGTCAACGCGTTTACCCAACAGGTTTTGACGGAAACGACCCTGTTTGCCTTTGAGTATATCCGCCAAAGATTTCAGCGGACGTTTGTTGGCGCCCGTGATGGCGCGACCGCGACGGCCGTTGTCAAACAAAGCGTCGACGGATTCTTGCAACATACGTTTTTCGTTGCGGATGATGATTTCCGGAGCCCGCAATTCCATCAAACGTTTCAAACGGTTGTTACGGTTGATGACGCGGCGGTACAGATCGTTCAAATCCGACGTCGCAAAGCGGCCGCCGTCCAACGGAACCAACGGGCGCAATTCGGGCGGAATGACGGGAATGACATCCAAAATCATCCATTCGGGTTTTGAACCGGATTCCAAGAACGCTTCCACCAGCTTCAAACGCTTTACCAGCTTTTTGCGGCGGGCTTCCGAAGACGTCGAACGCAATTCGGCGCGAATCGTTTCGGCTTCCTGTTCCAAATCGATCGCGGACAGAATTTCTTTTAACGCTTCGGCACCGATACCGGCACGGAAGGAATCTTCCCCGTATTCTTCAACGGCGCGCTGATACTGTTCTTCGGTCAACAGTTCGTTGACTTTCAAAGGCGTCAGACCCGGTTCGATAACAATGTATTTTTCAAAATACAAAACGGCTTCCAAGTCTTTGAGCATCATATCGACCAACAGACCGATACGGGACGGCAAAGACTTTAAGAACCAAATATGCGCAACGGGAGCCGCCAATTCAATGTGTCCCATGCGTTCGCGGCGCACCTTGGACAACGTTACTTCAACACCGCACTTTTCACAGACAACGCCGCGGTATTTCATGCGCTTGTACTTGCCGCACAAGCATTCATAGTCCTTTACCGGACCGAAAATGCGCGCACAAAACAAACCGTCGCGTTCGGGCTTGAACGTACGATAGTTAATCGTTTCAGGCTTCTTTACTTCGCCGTACGACCACGAACGAATGCGTTCGGGAGAAGCCAGCGATATCTGAATCTGGTCAAAGGACTGTGTTCCCGTGACCGGACCAAAAACTTTCATAAGCTCGTTCATACTATCCTCTTTTCCGTTAAAGAGCGTTTCTTAGAATTCACGTTGGTTCAATTCGACGTTCAGGCACAAAGAACGCATTTCTTTGACCAAAACGTTGAACGATTCCGGAATACCGGCTTCAAACTTGTCATCGCCTTTGACAATCGATTCGTAGACTTTTGTACGACCCGAAACGTCGTCGGACTTGACCGTCAGGATTTCTTGCAGCGTGTACGCCGATCCGTAAGCTTCCAAAGCCCAGACTTCCATTTCGCCGAAGCGTTGACCGCCGAACTGTGCCTTACCGCCCAAAGGCTGCTGGGTTACCAGACTGTAAGGTCCGATCGAACGGGCGTGAATCTTTTCGTCAACCAAGTGGTGCAGCTTCAACATGTAGGTAACGCCGACCGTTACGGGACGTTCAAACGGTTCGCCCGTCCGACCGTCATACAGCGTTACTTGTCCGGAAACGGGCAAGCCTGCCTTTTCCAGCATCATGTTGATGTCCGATTCGCGGGCTCCGTCAAATACCGGCGTCGCAATCGACATCCCTTTCTTCATGTTGTCGGCGACTTCCATAATTTCGTCGTCGGACAGCTTCGAAAGGTTGTCCTTGTATTCTTTTTTGCCGTAGACGTCTTCCAGTTTGGCGCGCAAATCGTCAACCGTCGCTTTGTGTTCGACGACCTGTTCATACAAATCGTGAACCTGACGACCCAATTCGCGGCATGCCCAACCCAAGTGGCATTCCAAAATTTGCCCGACGTTCATACGGGAAGGCACGCCCAACGGATTCAATACCAAGTCAACGGGAGTCCCGTCAGCCGTGTGCGGCATGTCTTCAATCGGCAATACGCGGGAAACGACACCTTTGTTTCCGTGGCGGCCTGCCATCTTGTCACCGGGTTGAAGCTTACGCTTAACGGCAATAAAGACTTTGACCATTTTCAAAACGCCCGGAGGCATTTCGTCGCCGCGTTGCAGCTTTTCAACCTTGTTTTCAAAGCGTTCCTGCAGCTTTTCGATGCCGGCGTCAAAGACTTTGGACATCTGTTCGATATCCTTCATCACGGCGTCGTCTTCAACCGCAATCTTGCGCCACTGGCTGGCAGGAATGTCGTTCAAGATTTCTTCGTTCAAAACGGTACCGGCTTCAACGCGCTTAACGCCGCCCGTTGCCGTTTGCCCCAACAATGCCGCTTTCAAACGGTCATAGTAGTTGCCTTCCAAAATCTTGCGTTCATCATCGCGATCCTTTGCCAATGCTTCGATTTCGGACTGTTCAATTGCCATCGCGCGTTCGTCTTTGTCAACGCCGCGGCGCGAAAATACGCGTACTTCAACGACCGTTCCCGAAATGCCGGGGGGAACACGCAAAGACGTATCACGGACATCAGCCGCCTTTTCGCCAAAGATGGCTCTCAACAGCTTTTCTTCCGGCGTCATCGGCGATTCGCCCTTCGGCGTTACTTTGCCGACCAGAATGTCGCCCGCCTTGACTTCCGCACCGATGTAAACGACACCGGCTTCGTCCAGCTGTTTCAAGGCTTCTTCACCGACGTTCGGAATGTCACGGGTGATTTCTTCCTGCCCCAGCTTCGTATCGCGCGCCATAACTTCAAATTCGTCAATGTGAATCGACGTAAAGACGTCATCGCGGGCTATGCGTTCGGAAATCAAAATAGCGTCTTCGTAGTTGTAACCGTTCCAAGGCATATAAGCGACCAAAACGTTCTTGCCCAATGCCAATTCGCCCAGTTCCGTCGAAGCACCGTCCGCAATAATGTCGCCTTTGGCAACGATATCGCCGACTTTGACCAGCGGATGTTGCGTAATGCAGGTCGACTGGTTCGAACGTTGGAATTTGTGCATCTTGTAGATGTCAACGCCCGAAGTCGATGCCGAAACGTTATCCGTCGCACGCACAACAATGCGCATACCGTCAACGGATTGAACGACACCGCCGCGTTTCGCAATAATCGAAGCGCCGGAATCGCGGGCAACCGCTTCTTCCATTCCCGTGCCGACCAGCGGTGCGTCCGACTGTAACAGAGGAACGGCTTGACGCTGCATGTTCGATCCCATCAAAGCACGGTTCGCGTCATCGTTTTCCAAGAACGGAATCAACGCCGCCGCAACGGAAACCAACTGTTTCGGCGAAACGTCAATCAACGTGATTTCGTCGGGATGAACCAAAACGAATTCGCCGTTTTTGCGGCAGCTGACCAAATCTTCCGTAAAATGATTCTTTGAATCCAACGGAGCGTTTGCCTGCGCAATAACGTACTTGTTTTCTTCCATCGCGGACAAATAAACGACATCGTTCGTTACTTTGCCGTCGACAACCTTGCGGTACGGGCTTTCGATAAAGCCGTACTGGTTGACGCGGGCATACGTCGCCAACGAGTTAATCAAACCGATGTTCGGACCTTCCGGCGTTTCAATCGGGCAAATACGACCGTAATGCGTCGGATGAACGTCGCGGACTTCGAATCCTGCGCGGTCGCGAGTCAGACCGCCGGGGCCCAAAGCCGACAAACGGCGTTTGTGCGTAACTTCCGCCAACGGGTTGTTCTGATCCATGAATTGAGAAAGCTGTGAAGAGCCGAAGAATTCACGAATCGCCGCAGCAGCAGGCTTCGCATTGATCAAATCGTGCGGCATATCGACCGAGCTCATCCGTTCGCGAATAGCTCTTTCCATGCGCAGCAAACCGATTCTGTACTGATTTTCCATCAATTCGCCGACGGAACGGACACGACGGTTGCCCAAGTTGTCGATATCGTCGATTTCGCCGCGACCGTCTTTCAGTTCAACCAAAACGCGGACGATTTCCAAAATGTCTTCCTTGCGCAAAACGCGAACCGTATCGGGAACTTCGTTTTTGTCAAAGTCCAAACGGGAATTCATCTTGACACGACCGACAGCCGACAAATCATAGTGTTCCAGGTCAAAGAACAAACCGCGGAACAACGCATCCGCCGATTCAACTGTCGGGGGTTCGCCCGGACGCATAACTTTGTAAATATCAATCAAAGCATCTTCGCGGCAGGTGTTCTTGTCCGCAGCCATCGTGTTGCGGATGTAGGGACCGATATTGACGTGATCAATGTGCAACAAAGCGATTTCGTCAATCTTGTGTTTCTTCAGCGTCTTTAACGCTTCTTCGGAAACTTCCTGTCCCGCTTCGACCAGAATTTCACCCGTCTTGACGTTGATCATGTCTTCCGCAAAGTAGCGGCCGATCAATTCTTCTTCGGAAACGCGGATTTCTTCAACGCCGGCTTTCTTCAGTTCCGCAATCTTGCGCGCCGTAATCTTCTGTCCCGCTTCGACCAAAACTTCGCCCGTCTTGGCGTCAACCAAGTCGTAGTGAAGCTTTAATCCTTTCAGACGTTCGGGTTCAAAAGCCGTCTTCCACCCTTTCTTGTCCGACGTAAAGATAACTTTCTTATAGAAATAGGACAGGATTTCTTCCTGAGACATTCCGCGGACTTCCGCTAAATCGACCGTACGTCCTTCGGCTTCGCGTTCTTTGCGAAGAGCGACCGTTTCAGCACTGTCCAAAGCATATAACAATGTTGTCACGGGCAGTTTGCGACGGCGGTCAATACGAACATAGACCAAGTCCTTCGCATCAAATTCGAAATCCAACCAAGAACCGCGATACGGAATGACGCGGGCGGCAAACAAATATTTGCCCGAAGAATGCGTCTTGCCTTTATCATGGTCAAAAAACACGCCGGGAGAACGGTGCATCTGCGATACGATAACGCGTTCCGTTCCGTTCACGACGAATGTTCCCGTTTCCGTCATCAAAGGCATGTCGCCCATATAAACGTCTTGTTCCTTAATGTCGCGAATAGAACGGGCTCCCGTATCTTCGTCAATGTCCCAAACGACCAAACGCAACGTAACGCGCAACGGCGCGGAATACGTCATGCCGCGCTGGATGCATTCGTCTACGTCATATTTGGGTTCGTCCAATTCGTACTTTACGAATTCAAGCTCGCCGCGTCCGGAAAAGTCCTTAATCGGAAAAACCGACTTTAAAACTTCCTGCAAACCCGTTTCGGTCCGTTTCGAAGCCGGAACGCCAAGCTGGAGAAATTGGCTGTAGGAGCTCTTTTGCACTTCAATCAGGTTGGGCATCGGCGCTACCGTAGGAATTCGCCCGAAACTTTTACGTACACGTTTCCGTCCTGTAAAGGATTTGACCATTATCGCTCCCCATTCTTATAAAAAAGTCATCTGTACATGTTGACCGGATTTATTTTCGGGCGCCCCGATCCCGGCGCCGCTCGGAATAAAACGACTTCAAGGACCGGACATAAAAAGGTCTTTTCCAACCTTTTTCGCCCGGTCCCTAAAACCGTAAAGGAAAAAGCGAATTACTTCACTTCAACCTTAGCGCCGGCACCTTCCAGCTGTTTCTTAATCTTATCGGCATCTTCCTTGGATACGCCTTCTTTAACAGGCTTCGGAGCCGATTCAACCAAGTCTTTGGCTTCTTTCAAGCCCAAGCCGGTAATAGCGCGAACTTCTTTAATGACGTTGATCTTGTTTGCACCGGCTTCAGCCAGAACAATGGTAAATTCCGTCTTTTCTTCGGCAGGAGCGGCACCGGCAGCACCGGCAGCGGCAACAGCTACGGGAGCAGCCGCAGAAACGCCCCACTTTTCTTCCAGCATTTTCGACAGTTCAGCAGCTTCCAAAACTGTCAGAGCAGACAATTCATCAACGATTTTGGCGAGATCAGCCATTTTTTTAACTCCGTTTAACAACATTTAAAAAGTTATGCGTCTTATGACGCGAAAAATTTGGAACCTTGCGATTCCGTGACAGCAAACTTTTACGCCGCCTGTTCTTCCTTGTCGGCATACGCCTTCAGAACACGCGCAATCTGTGCCGCAGGCGCCTGAATCAAGCCGACCAGTTTGCCGCGCAGTTCATCCATCGTCGGCAATTCGCCCAAAGCCTTGATTTCGGCTACGGACAACGCTTTGCCGTTCATGATGCCGCCGCAAATGATCAACTTTTCATTCTTCTTGGCAAATTCGACAACAGCCTTGGCCGCCGCAACAGGATCTACGGAATACGAAATCGCCGTAGGACCTTTCATCAGATCGGCCAATCCTTCATACTGTGTTCCAGCAAGAGCAAGACGAGTAATACGGTTCTTTGTCACGCGAAACTTTGCATCCGCCTTGCGAACTCCGTCACGCAACGCAGACATCTCGGCAACCGTCAACCCCGAATAGTGGGTCACGACAACCAATGATGCGTTGCTGAAGTCTTCGTTCATCTGCGAACGCAATTCAGCTTTTTGTTCACGTTTCACTTTTGTATCCTCTTCATTCCTCCGCCCCTTCGCAAAAAAGAGCGGATACTCAAAATTTTCGACCCCATGTCGAAAACTTTCCCTGTCCAAAAGCTCAAGCCATAAACCATTCCAACGGAGCAGCTAAAAAACTTGTTCTTCTGTCTATGCAGGCGGTCTGACCTTTACGAACCCTCGCGGGTACACCTGCAGTCTTGGACAGGACGGGGGAAATCGGCAAGCCTCATTCCCCCCTTGTGTCCCGATCCGGTCACCCGGATCCGGCTTTTTATCAGTTCCCCGATGCCGCAGCGGCAACACTGGGAACGGAAACCTTTACACCGACGCCCTGAGTCGTGCTCAGACCGACGCGTTTCAGGTATGTACCTTTAACACTCGCCGGCTTGGCTTTCAAGATGGCTTGTGCAAAAGCAACAATATTTTCTTTAATCTGCTTTTCATCAAAGCTGATTTTGCCGATACCGGCGTGAATCTGTCCGGCGCTTTCAACGCGGAATTCAACCTGACCGGCTTTGACAGCCTTAACGGCGCCCGCAACGTCGTTCGTTACGGTCCCCAGTTTCGGGTTCGGCATCAATCCGCGAGGACCCAACACCTTACCCAAACGGCCGACAACGCCCATCATGTCAGGCGTCGCAATGCAACGGTCGAATTCGATTTTTCCCGACAATACGGTTTCCATCAAATCTTCCGCTCCGTAGACGTCGGCGCCGGCCTTGACGGCTTCTTCCAACTTCGGACCTTTGGCAAAAACAGCTACGCGAACCGTCTTGCCCGTGCCGTTCGGCAACGCGACAACGCCGCGAATCATCTGATCAGCCTGGCGGGGATCCACGTTCAGACCCATGACGATTTCTACCGTTTCGTCAAACTTGGCCTTCGGCGCATTCTTCAAAACGGAAATCGCTTCGTCCAGTTCATAAGCTTTAACGGTGTCGACGGTTTTATACGCACCCGTCAAACGTTTTCCTTTATTCGCCATGTTCGCTTACTCCACAACTTCAATGCCCATGGAACGAGCCTGTCCGCTGACCATCGCCATGGCGGATTCTACCGTCGAGCAGTTCAAATCAGGCATCTTCTTTTCGGCAATTTCCTTAACCTGTGCTTTCGTAAGCTTCCCGACTTTGGTACGGCCGGGTTCTTTCGAACCTTTCGCTACGCCGGCTGCTTTCGTAATGAAATAGCTGACGGGCGGCATTTTCGTGATAAACGAAAACGTACGATCCGCATACGCCGTGATAACTACGGGAATGGGCATCCCCGGTTCCAGCTTTTGCGTCGCTGCGTTAAACGCTTTGCAAAATTCCATGATGTTCAGCCCGCGCTGACCCAAAGCAGGGCCGACGGGAGGAGACGGGTTTGCCTTTCCGGCCGGGATCTGCAATTTGATAAACCCGACAATCTTCTTTGCCATTGTTCTACCTCAAAATTAAATTTTCGATTCGTTTGCCTTTCGGCTTTCAAGGTTCGTGGTCCGGCGATGGCTCGCCCGCCACGTAAAAGCGTCCTTCGGCGAATCGATTTCCAAAAGACGCTTAAAACTCTTTTTCTCAGACTTTCTCGACTTGGGAATATTCCAGTTCGACGGGCGTCGGACGACCGAAAATGGAAACGGAAACTTTCAAACGTTCCTTTTCCGCATCGACTTCTTCGACAAAGCCCGTAAATGCCGCAAAAGGACCGTCGGAAACGCGAACCTGTTCGCCGACCTCGTAGGTCACAGAGCTCTTGGGACGTTCCACGCCTTCATCCACCTGATGCATAATACGTTGTGCTTCGGCTTCCGAAATCGGAGTCGGGCGACCGCGACTGCCCAAAAAGCCCGTTACTTTCGGCGTGCTTTTAACCAAATGCCACGTTTCATCCGTCATATCCATCTTGACCAAAACATAGCCGGGGAAAAACTTGCGTTCCGAATTAACTTTGGAGCCGCGACGAACCTCCACAACCGATTCGACCGGAACCAACACCTGTTCAAAAGATGCCGACATACCCTTGCGTTCCGCATTTTCGCGAATCGCTTCGGCTACTTTCTTTTCTGAACCCGAATAAACGTGCAATACATACCAACGGGCGGCCATTTCGCCTTAACCTCCCAATCCCAATATCAGCTTCATGGCATACGCCAGAACCTGATCAACTACAAAAAAGTACACGGCAGCACACACCGTAAATAAAATAACCATCAACGTCGACATCGATGCTTCACGACGAGTCGGCCAGACAACCTTGCCGATTTCCTGACGTACCTGACGCATAAACAATACGGGATTGAGCTTTGCCATAAATTCTTTCCTAATTTCTGTCGCGATCTTGGCAGGGGCGACAGGGATCGAACCCGTAACCCCCGGTTTTGGAGACCGGTGCTCTACCAGTTGAGCTACACCCCTGCAAACCGCATAAAAATTCCTTCCGACTCCGTACAGAACGAAAGGGATGGGTAAAACTACCCATCCCTTCGCAAAAAATCAAGTACTAATTTGATTTTTTTATTATTCGACAATTTTGGAAACGACGCCGGCGCCGACCGTAT
>UMHE01064212.1_pt1 | contig 15365 bp, 6 predicted proteins | sample 1965451 | NCBI WGS metagenome assembly UMHE01 (sample SAMEA4836090, study PRJEB28245) | human gut metagenome | biome: gut microbiome; material: fecal sample | place: Denmark | collected 2008 | reverse complement strand
AGATAGAGCCACAAGAAGGATTTCAAATGTCCTTCGCAAGTAGCAATGTCGATGTGGTTTTCGGTGGTGGAAATCTTGGGGGCGGCAAGCTTCAACCCTTAAACGCTAAGATTTTAACACCTTACGGATGGCAGACAATGGGCGATATGAAAGTAGGCTCAAAGGTGATGACTCCTTTTGATGGAGTTGCCACCGTAACGGCTGTGTTTCCGCAAGGTGTTCAAGATGTGTATGAACTTGAAACCTTAGATGGGAGAAAGTGTGAATGCGGTCTTGAGCATTTGTGGACTATAAGAACACCTAAGCAGATACATAAGTATCGTGCGCATAACAAAGAATGGGGATGGACTATGACCTTACAAACAAAAGATCTGATAGATGGTCTTACAAAAGGTAAGAAGTACTTTATTCCGAACAATAAGGCTGTAGAGTTCAATGAGAAAGTTCTACCGATTCCACCTTATGTACTGGGTGTTATGCTTGGAGATGGCTGTTTAACAAATTGGAAGAACGGATGTTCCTTTCAAATATCCAACAGCGAAGAGGATATAATAAAAAAGGTATATGCTCTAACCGACTCGACAAAGATATACGAAAATAAATCTTGTTACACAAAGAGTTTCTTTACGCCACACCATAAAAAGTATAGAGATTATCTGTTAGAAAAAGGATTACTTGATTACTCGTACAACAAGTTTATACCCGAAGACTATCTCTTTGCAAGTATAAAGCAACGTAAAGAATTATTAGCAGGCTTGTTTGATACTGATGGTAATGTAGAACCGTATGATAACAGCTTTAGCTTTAGTACAACAAGCAAAAGACTTAAAGATACATTTATTGAATTGTGTCATAGTCTTGGCTATATGTGTTCTTGCCGTGAAGATAGAAGAGAAGAAAAATACACTACAGGCGTAGCTTATGACATTGTTATACGTACTGACGATATTATTTTCACAAGTGAAAAACACAAGTCAAGATACAACAAAGAACGAAACAACAGAAGGAGCTACGCACGAAGTAACGACCATTCACGGATTGTGTCTATCAAAAAGGTCAAGAGAGCAGAATGTCAATGTATATTGGTTAACGATAACAAACATTTGTATATTACAGATGATTATATCACAACCCACAATTCCTATGCTCTTGTTTTGGCTATGGCAGAGCCATTGCTTACCGACCCTGACTTCCGTGCCATGATTTCTCGTAGGTCTCTTGGTAATATTAAAGCAGGAGGTGGTTTTGTTGAGAAGTTCAAACAGATATTCGGAGCGGACTACGTAAAGGTGCGTGAAAGTGATTCGCCAAGAGTTTCGTTTCCTAACGGTACGTTTGTAGACCTAACATATTTGGACGATACCAATATGGATAAGCTGAAAGAGCGTGCTAAAGGTTGGGAGTATGACATGATTGCCATTGACGAGTTAACCGAAATGCCCTGGGAGGTATTCTCTTATGTAATGACTCGAAATAGAGGACAGAGCAAGACTTTCACAGGTAAGTTCTTTGCGACACTTAACCCAAAAAGAAGCCATTGGACTCGTACATTCCTTGATTGGTACATCGGCACAGACGGTTTTATTATTCCTGAGCGTGATGGCGCAGTAAGATATTTTTATTGTGCAGGACCAACAGTAAAAGATGTGGTTTGGGGGAACTCGCCAAGAGAGGTGTACGACAAATGCAAGATAGACATAGACCGCAAGCTGAAAAGTATTGGAGGCAACTATGATTACAAAGTAATGATTAAAAGCTTTGTGTTCTATCAAGGTAAGTTGGGTGACAATAAGAAGATGTTGGAAAACAACGCAGGCTACCTTGGTTCTGTTGCAGCTTCAGGAGGAAAGATGGCGCAAGCTCTTATGGAAGGAAACTTTAATGTTGACTCCGAAGAAGAAACAGATCTACCAATACCAAGTCAGAGCGCACGTGACGTATTCACATCAGACCCACAAGTTAATGGTGACAAATGGGTAACAATTGACTTGGCAGATTACGGTACAGACAACATGATAATGCTTGGTTGGAACGGCTTTCATGTAACACATATTGAAATTGCTATGCACACTACACCAAGGATAAACGCTCAAAAAGCAAAAGTGTTCGCCTCGAAAGTAGGAGTTGCTGACAGCCATATCATCTACGATGCAACCTCTGGTCGATACTTTAACGACTATATACCTGAAGCAATACCTTATATATCAGCTTCAAGACCTTTAGGTATGTACGCACTCTCAGCCATGTCGTTAAAAGACCTATGCTATCTAAGGCTCTGCTACATGATTAAACGAGGTCAGTTAAGCTTTGACGATAGTGTTGCTAATACGATATATACGCACCAAAACTTAAAGTATGACGTGACAGTACAGAACGAATTTATGGAGGAATGTGCTGTAGTCCGTTTTGATAAGTTGCCAAGTGGAAAGCGAAAGTTGCAGAGTAAGAAAGAAATGAACAGAAACCTTGGCAAAGGTCGTTCAATGGACTTGTTAGACCCTTGCGCTATGCGAATGTATCCTTGTATGGAGATGGAATATGGAACGGAGGTGCAGCGAGGTTTTGAAGCAAACTACGAGGAGTCTGAAGAGATGAAAAACCCAAATGCGCAGAGTATTTACGATGATACCTTGTGGTACTAAATATAAAGCTGTATGATAAAGAAGGAAGATATAAAGATTGTATTAGATACTGTTAGAACAGATTGGCAGTCGGTATCAGAAAAAGATATTGCCTTTGCTATTCTGTGCGATGTTTTAGAGGATAAAACTCTTGCGTATCGTCTTGCGTATCGTAAGAGCGAAAAGGAGGCAGAAAGCTTTTATAACACACCTCGTTTTAAAAAGCTTTTAAATGTATTAGAGCCTTTTGGTGTGGGCATTGTTGACACAAACGCTATCACCAAAGAGGAAAACAAGGGCGAACTTTTAAAGATGCTCGACAGGATAGATAACCTGCTGAATACAGGAGACCTCGAACCAAAAGACGCAATAAAGATGCAGACTGACATCCGTGTAAAGCTGAATGATAAGTTTGAAATGGAGGAGTCGCAAAAACAGAAGCGTATCATCGTTGTACCAAGCAAGCATGACATAGTTTGTCCTATGACGCATAGGGAGTGTAATTACTGGCCTACTAAAAAAGCATGCTGCACACATTTTGGACTGATAGATCCAACGGAGACCAAAGTAGAAACACATAATACAGATAGCGATGAGTAGAAAAAGACAGGATATAATAGACGATTTTTTGAGAAATCCACAAAAGATGCTTCTCAAAAAGCCTTTTCTGCGTGGTGTAGCCAGCGTAGAAATCAATGATAGTAGCGATGGCGAAGAGATACGAACATCATGCCGAAGAAAAGTTAGTCTACCAAATATACGTAAGAAGATTGTTAGCCAAGAGCGATTTGCAAGAGAGCTTGACCCTAACAGTCACGATGTAATCTTTGACAACAACCTTCCTTCAATCTGTGTTAAGCTTGATGATGGTGGTTATCAAGAGATTAAGTTTAAGAGATTTGGTATTGCTCTCCAGCTTCGCATCAAGGAGAAGGTAACATTGTCGCTATGTGGTAACAAGCGAGTACATATACTTCACGATACAAACCCAAGCGAACAGCAGAAAAAGAACTATGCAGATTTTAAGTGGTATTGGGAGAATACAAACCAAGACGGAATAGAAACAGAAGCCGTAGCCACACAATGCAGTTACGGAGATGTTGGTTTGTTAATCTATATGAACGAGAAGAACGAGGTTAGAAGTCGTATTTTCTCTTATGCGGACGGTTATCAGATAATCACACATAGGGATGATAATGGTGAGCCATTGTTAGATTGTGTGTATTATCAAACAGAAGATGGTGTTAAGCACATAGATGCCTACGATGATGTTAATCACTATCATCTTACTGACACCTATATTGAAGATGTAGAAACAGGCGAGGTTAAAGCAGGGTGGAAAATAACCCTTAATGAATCTCACGGCTTTACAGAAAGTCCTCTTATCACCAAACGAGGTAGTGTGCCATGGAATAATGTACAAGACCTTATAGAACTCTTTGAGATTGTGTTTAACCTGTTTGCGGTAATTCAGAAAAGGCACGGATGGGGTATTCTGTATATCAAAGGTAAGTTTAATGAAACAACCAAGAAACTTGCAGGCTCCATTATTCTTAACGACACAAGCATAGACGGAAAAGGCTCTGCTGAGTTCAAGACACCACCTTCTCCACAGAACATGATAGAGTTCTTGCAGTCGATACTCGACCAAATTCAGATAGGTTGCGGTTGCACCTTTATCCTCCCTAAAGATGTTAAGTCGAGCGGAGATATAAGCGGACTTGCAATCCAAATGACACGTTCTTTGGATATTGAGCATGCAGCAAATGCGGTGATAGAATGGCAGAATTTTGTCAGCAAACATTCGAGACTCTTTAAGCAAGGTTTAGCAAAGCAACTTGTGGCAAATGGTAAAAACCCAAGAGCTATAACCGAGTTTGTAGATATGAATATAAGCACCTCTTTCAAGCCTTGGCAACCATTTGATGAATCAACATGGAATCAGATGCTATGCACATTGAAAGGTTCTGGCATTATATCCACAAAGACTGCCGTTGAGAAGAATACCGTATCTGCTCCTGACGAGGAGGTGCGTATGCAGAACGAGCAAACAGAATTAGAGTTAAAGAACCAAGTACAGGACGTTAATAACAACGAGTAAACGATGTTTAGCAACCTATTATATCTTAAAGTCGATAAACTTGACGAAAGCGGAAAGGTAGTTAAAACACTACCCTTCCCTTCCGCATCCGACCAGATAATCTTGGGCACTTATACCTACGAAGCAAAACGTATGGGTGGTACGCCAACGATTACCGACAGCTTTTACTTTCCTCGTTGTTTGAATGACGAGTGGAAGCGTGATGGATATAGCGAAGTATATGCAGAATACGAAAACGAGAAGTTCTGTGTCACATCAGTACCATCTTCCACTAAAGACAACTCTACTCTACTTTTTAAGCATGAGATAACTCTTGTGTCTCGCAGGGAAATACTTGACAACACTCTATTCTTTGACGCTGTAGCAAAGGATAGCGATATGTTTAGTGTTGACAAATATCGCTCTAACCAAACAACGTTTAGTTTTAGTGGTACAATATATGAGTTTGTAGACCGAATAAATAGCAGTTTAGCATACGTAGGCGCTTACAACCCTAAAGCTAAGGAAGAAAATGACAAAGGTTATCATGTAGAGATAACTGAAGGTTACGGAACGGACGATATTCAGGAGTTGTCTTTTAGCGACCAATATATAACAGATGTATTGCAAGAGATATACAATACGTTTGGCTTGACTTACTATTGGAAAGGTAATATTTGCTATGTAGGCAAATTCGAGAACGACCTGACGGACGAAAACAATGTTATCAAATATGGTGTCAACGATGCACTTATCTCTGTAAACGAAGGGAATACCAATAACAAGATTATTGATATGGTTACAGGATATGGCTCGTCAGACAACATTCCTTTCTATTATCCTAACGATGATGAATTTGGTAAGGCTATATATACAACTTCAGGAATAAACGAGAGTCAAGTAGCAATAACATTATCAAAGCTTCAAAAGAATGTAGGTGGCGACTATACTAAAACCTATCAGTTCTGTAAGAGAACTGGTGAAACAATCGGAGTTATCCCTATTGTTCAGTTAAACACGCCATTTAGCGGTGCGAGTGGAAGCCTTGTCGTGAAGAGTGGCGAAAGTTTTGTTCGTATCAAGACCTTTGTAATAAATGCAAAGGCAGGAACAAAGATACACGAAGCCGAGATAAAAGCTTCGCATACAACTATAGACAGCGTTACTATCAAGTCTGATACCTTTGAATCTTATATAGAAGTCCTAAAAAAGACGGATAATAAATACGAGGGTAACAGAACCGACTGGAACGGAAAATACAACGGTGTCTACGAATGTATTGAAGCAGGCTTATACCATATAACACTTAGGGAGACTATAACAGTAGTATCGAAAACAGGTAAAAGTATATCTGTAGATGATGCTATCAACTATAGCTATCAAGGTAGCCTAAAGGTCGATTATCAAAATCAGAGCGAATACTATTGGAAGTACGACAAAGGTATTGTAGAATACGAAGATGGCGGTATAGAGGTTGTCGCACCAAGTACTACTCCTTTTGCAAAATCTGTAGTAACTTTCGAGACAAAGAACAATCCTTCTGTTACTGTCTATACATATTATGAATTTAGCGAAGCGATAGATACGACAACAGAAGCAGAAGCTGCAAAAGTATATATTAGTGGGCGTGAATGGATTATGCCTACAGACAAGCTTATGCCAAGTGTGTATCGCAATACAGGTGGCGCACAACGCTTTTATTTCGCAACAGACAACATCTCTGAGGAGTATCGTGATATTTACTTAAACCCAAGTACGAACAAACAATACGAGTTTAAGAATAAGTATAAAGAAGGCAACCCACATCAAGGAAGCACTTCTTTTGATGATATTAAGCCAACTATTAGAGATATACGTAACGATGTAATACAAGCAGACGGTTTAGGTCAGTTGTTTGGTGAAATTGCAGACGTTGCATTTGATAGTGCTGATAGTGATGTAAAGGACAGTGATGGAAACTTTGTACACCAATATTTCTATATAAAGCTGCATAAGTTTAGTGGCGAGTTTGGTTTCAATCTCTTTAGTAGTGCTCTTGAGGAAGAAGCTAAGATAGAGATGATAGATTGCCAAGGTTGCCCTGCATGTTCTTTCCCAATAAGGGTTGTTTGGAATGCTACAAAGAATAAATGCTATAATTGTGTTAGTGTAGACAAAAACGGCAACTTAAAATCGTTAAGAAGCGAGGCTAACGATTACATCCTAAGCGATACCGAAGCGCAGTTAGATACACTAAACCAAAACACTTTATTTACCGAGGTTTGGATTGCTGTACAAAAAGACGCTTCTACACTTGGCTTGGTTATGCCTAATGTAAATGGTAATTTTAAGCCAAAAAGCGGAGATAAATTTGTAATAACAGGTATTAACCCCCCAAAGGTATTAACTCTCGCAGCCGAAAAAAGACTCGACAAAGCTCTGATAAAATATATGAGCGAAAACAACATGGATAAATTTGATTATTCTGTTAAGTTTTCACGAATATACTTAGCTGAGCATCCGAACTTTGCTCAGAAGCTAAATGAAAATGCAAAGGTTTGTCTTGAATACAATGGAGAACGTCACGAGTTGTTCGTAAATAACTACTCTGTAAAGCGTGATGGTAAGATACTTGCAGAAGTAAGCGTAGAACTTACCGAAAGTGTTGAACCTACACAGAGCGATATTAAACAGATAGTAGATAGCATAAAAAATAGTATCTCTTTCGGATCATCGGTAGGCTCAAACAAATTTAACGCTTCTACAACCGACAAATTATACCTTTCCAAGCTCAAGGACGACACAGCGCAAGGTCTTATAACCTTCTCGAAAGGGCTAAAGTCGCAGGATGTCATCAAGGCGATAAACGGAATGAGCTTAGGCTATGGTGAGAACTATGTGAATGGAGCTGGCAATGCAAAGTTGGCGGATGTCATTGTTGATAGAATACACGATAAGAATAGTACACCTTCGGATAGAGTAATCATTGGAGCGCAAGGTTTCGACCTATATATGGGCGATGATGGTAAGAGCCACCTCTATGTAGACTATCTGACCGCAAGAACGAGGATGTTTGCTGCGAGCGTAGAGATACGCAAGGTTAGCTATTCTGGCGGAACAACCATCTTTAGCAATGCTGGCTCACAGATAGCTAAGGTTAGCTATATCTACGACGCAGCGAAACAGAAGGTAATCGCATATAAGTGCTATGCGGTTGCAGACGATGGAACGACCAAGACGATGAACTGGTGGCATGTAGGAATGATGGCTCTCTGTCAGACCTTTAATGTTAAGGCAGGAGAATCAGAGGCTCTTGCTAACAGATATTACTGGCGTATGGTTGTAGGTGTGGGGCAAGAGAAGATAGATGGCAAGCTCTACGATTACGTTATACTTAGCAACGTCAAGGAGTTTCAAGGAAATCTGCTGACCATACCATCTTTCGCAGACAAAACGCTTGCTAATGAACAGAGCAAAAAACTTGTATGGGGAAACGTCATGGTCGAGGTTACTATGGACGAGGGCATGCAGACTCTCGCTTCATTGTTTGCAGAGCAAGAAGGCACGGATGTAGACGACAACGGCAATAAGATAGCAGACAGGGTGTTTTATGGCTATGATGGCGAAGAGCCTGATGCTCCTGCGCCTTACGATGTTATCGTACAGGTGGGCGACCAAATTCAATGGAAAAAGTATGGCAACGTGATTAAGCTGTCTACCTCTACAGAGGATAGCGCTACAGATAACGCTCCTGCTATCACCATGTACCATAAGCTCGGTGCACCACATTACACAGGCAGCTTGGACGCAAACGGCAACAAAATTGTGAACCCTTACCAGTGGAAGATAATCACAACGATTATCTCTCCTGAAAAGGTTATGCACAATACCGACAACTTCCAACTTTTCCAGGGCACGCCTGACAATATCATCGACCCTATCACGATAATGTACGACATTGTGCCTTCCGTGACTTACTACACTCGCCATCCGTCTACGCAGACAACGACTCCTACCGATATTACCTTCTCGCTTCGCAAGCGTACAGGCAACAAGGTTGAAACTCTGACCGATGCGCAGATATATGCCGAATACACTCTCTTGAACGGAAGTAGTGCGACCATGATATTGCCTAACAAGGCTCTCTCTGATATTGGCAACCTATATCAGATTACTTCTGTTAAGCTGAAATCTACTATTAAGGAGGCAGACCATGAAGACATCGTTGTAACACTTGACCTGCCTGTACTTACGGACGGAGTTAAGGGCGACCAAGGTGCAGCTGGTAAGGACGGAACGAACGGAATTGATGGTAAGGATGGTAAGACTCCTGCTGTTGTATCTACAACATATCAGTATGCCATTACTGCAACTTCGGCAAAGCCTGCTGATAGCGAGTGGAAACCTGTTATGCCCGACCCTTCTCAGTATGAGGGTCAATTCTTTTGGACTAAGACAACGACAACGTGGAGTACAGGCGATAAGACAGACACTTTCAGTTGTGCCTATATCGGCACTGATGGAGCTAATGGTACGAGCGTAACTATCAAGGGTACGCTTGGCAGCATTTCTGAACTTCCTACAACTGTAACAGCAGGCGATGGTTATATCATTGATGGTTTCTTGTGGGAGTACACAGGCACAGATACCGAGGATGCTAACAACCATAACGGCTATACCAACGTAGGTAAGATTAAAGGTGAAGATGGTAAGAATGCAACGCAATATTACATCCATACCGCATGGATGAAGGCTTCCGATGGCACAGGCTTTACGGTTGCGAATCCAAATGGTGATGCTTACCCTTATGTTGGTACGCTTGTCGATGTAAATGAGAATGACTCTACCAATTGGCGTGATTACAAGTGGACTTATGTCAAGGGAGCCACAGGTGCTAAAGGCGATAAGGGTGCGGATGGCGTAGATGGTGCGGATGGTACAGATGGCTTGGATGCACTCGAAGTCACCATCAAAAATGCGCCTTTGGTCTTCGACACGAACGATAATGGTGTTGTCAGTTCTTCGGCAGTACAGACAGCAGAGATATGGATAGCAAGAGAAGGGAAGAATGTTATTGCCGACATTAAACAACCAAGCATAACAGGCAGTTTAAACTTTACGATTGGAAGCGATAACGCAGTTATCCGCAAGACTTCGGAATGCTTACAGATTATCTTGAAGGGCATTGGTATAGCTAAAGAGTCGGTAAATGGTAACTACGTTAGCAAGACGAGCGGATATGTGGTAGTGTCGTTCAACGATGGTACTAACCCGTTCTCTCGTCAGATTGCCTTTAGCGTTAATGTTTCAAGATTCAATAGCTCTGTTATTCAGACTGCCAAGCTTTATGAGCGGAAATACACAGAAGTTAGTAACAAATATGACGCTCTGCCAGAAGAAGTTAGGGATAAGGCGAGCTTTTCCGAATATAACAGCGCAATTAAGCAGACAGCAAGGGAAATCTCTCTTAGCGTAACAGAAGAAGCAGCGAAGAAGCGTAATCTCCTCGTTAATTCTGACTTTATGAGAAATGGCGGATTCTATATCTTCCAAACGCTTTTTGCAACAATAGAGCGTTATGATAGTCTCAACGATGAGAATGTTTGGTATTCCTATCCGACAAACCAAGTTTTTTATTCTAAGCTGATGTGGGAAGGCAGTAAGGTTGGCGACATAGACCGAGGAAGTCATAATATCCCTATCGTAATAGGAAAGAAATACACCATCTCATGTTGGGCAAAGGTTTCTGATACTTCAGTGCCTTTGACCTTACAAGTGTACAGTCAGGTAGCACAAACAGGCAACAGCGCAACAGCTTCAAAAGGCGACTTGCTAAACCAAGAAATTATGCTCGATGCCGCAAACGTGTGGCAGCTCATTTCCTATACCTTCGAGGCTAAAGGCGACTATCCGTATTGCTCTGTGCGACTATTCTTCCAACCGCTTTCGAGTACTCGCATTAAAGGTTACATATCGCAGCCGATGCTGGAGCAGGCTGACTCGTATAATGGCTGGACTCTTGCCGCGGAAGATTATGTATATCGCAACGGTAATATGCTCGACAACACACGCTATCTCGATGTCGGGGGTAATCTTACACAGGTTGGCACTATCGTTAACAATGCTAAGGATAATTGCAGTATGAGCGAAGCAAACGTAGACTTAGCAACCACCGCCAGAAGGACAGGCACACTTCTTCGATACAAGATTCCGCTCGAAGCCCACACCGACTATGTGCTTTCATTCTACGTCCGCAGCAAAGACCTTGAAAGTAAGCAAAACGTAATCTGTACAATTAATCTGGAAAGCGGAGCGTTCTTTGCCGAAGGCTACATGCAGACAGAGAATGAAAATGTAGGGCATATATCTAATTACATCTATCTGCATGGAAACTCTCCAACGTCTGGCTATATGCAGTTTTCATCCGTTTCCCAAGAATGGACTAAGGTATGCTATCACTTCTCGCTTAATAGCAAGAACACTGCACTGCCTATCTCCATCCTCGCTTATGCACAGAATGGCGCAGGCGCATTGCAGATATGCCAACCGAAACTCGAAAAGGCAGTTACCAACACCGCCTGGACGGAAGCAAAGCAAGACGTAGCCTTCAAGGATAAGTATAAGCGAGCAGGCATAGACCTTGACGCTGAAACTATTCGCCTTAGTGCCGAACGGACTATCATAGATGGCGACATGTATCTGAAAGGTATATTGATAGAGAATACTGCCGAGCCTGTTAAAGCCGACCTTTTCCCTATCGTATGCGACTTGAAGCAGAATAAGTCTATCGCAGTTGGAACGTACACAGGCACAGAATCGTATGATACTGGTAGTAAAATGCAATTCGTTCTCCTGCCAATGGTTTATGACGTTCCATGTATCAATTCGGATGGCAACGAAACAACCGTAGCAGGACTAAAAGAGTCAGGAGTTAAGCTTACTATATTCTCAAAATATAACCCTGTAGTCTCTAAGTGGGCAACAGCAAGCAGATTGAGATACCGAGATTCTGAAGCAAACTCTGATTGGGGAGGTCTAAAGCCTTATCAGATATTGCACGATGCTATAACTGTTGTCTACGCAGACCCTCGTATCGCTTTCACAAAAAACTACGAAAGTGATACTAATTCCAAGGTATTGCCTGAAGGTTCGCCCAAACCATCTTACAATGATGGTCGATACAAGCATGGATGCTTCGTTTGTAATGGTCGAAGAAGTCGTATGCTCTTGCTTATGCCAGGACAGGCTCTTCACCTCACTTCCTCGGTCGAGAAATGGGGCAATGAAGACGTATTAATGTGGTATGTTGACAATGCGAGCGAATTTGAGCCGACAAGCAAAAATGTTCAATTTGGTGACTCGGTGTACACTTACAACTGGGAGCATGCAGCATATAGCGACACGCACGATAATTCCTTCCCTGGTGATACTATCAATGGCATGGAAGGTTATCGCTACGAAGATGTACTCTTTGCACCTCCTCAGCTCTCTAACGACTATCCTGCCAACGATAATCTTGGCTACGAGATAATAAAATCAGAGGTTCCTTTGGTAATTCCGCTATTCTAAAAATTAAAACAAAAAATATTATGGAAGAAGAGAAAATTTTAAATGTCACGCAACTCGAAGTCGTAGACAGATTGAAAAACGAGGATGTGATATTGCTCATCCGAGATACAGGTAACGGTAAGCAATGTTATCAAATAAAAGGCTTCGACTTTCGAGGCGAGTCGGCATACGAAGCTGCACTAAGTCAAGGCTTCGAGGGAACTTATGCAGACTGGCAAGCGGAAATTGGCAAAACAATACAAGTGTCCGCAGCTGTTGATGCTGCTAATAAGGCAGCAGATAGCGTAAAATCTCTTTTAGATGCTTTTGCAAGCACTAACCCTTATATTGGTTTTGCCCGTGTTTCGGGAGATGCCGACCCTACTCCTGCCACAGATTTCGTGTATGGTGGTAGAACGTTGGTAAGAGAAATAGGTAGCCATATCAAACTCGGAACTATTAAGCGAATTGGCAATGATGCAGTGTTGCAGCATGAATGTGCTAAAGGTCGTATCACTCTTGCCACCAATGGAGACGAAGTGGCTGTAGATGGAACAGAAGGCGACTTGCTCGTATATACAGATATTCCTCTCTATCTTCTTAAAGCTAACGAAGTTGTTAACTCTAAGGAGATGAGCTGTATGGGTGTAGGCGTAGTGCCTTGCTATTGGCAGGACCATGCCGCTAAACGTCTCGACTGCTTCGGCATTTCTCCTTTTTATACCACCAACTGCAAGTTGGAAGGCGATGAGCGAGAGCAGGCACATTGTGTCATCACAGACAAAGCAATAGGTTGGATAAAACCTTCTTACAATGTTATTTTTAAAGAGGTACTAAAAAAGAACGGAGCAGGGTATCCTTCACAATTTATATCGGGATTAAAAAGTATAATAGAAGCACAAAATAAAAACGCAGACCCTTCTACTAATTCCCCTTATATGGGATGTTACTACGAGTTTTACGAGCTGTTGCTTATAATGATGTATGTAGAGTGTGGAACTCTTAATACTACCGACCTTTACTCTATGGGTGTTGGCTGTACTATACAAAATGGTGTGGATGAGAACACTTGGAATAACGAGCAGATAGCTGCGAACTCTGGCGCAAAATTATTTAGTAAAAATGGTTTAGAGTCGATATTTGTAGGTTTTTGCGAAAGGTCTTTGAAAAGCGGGAACTCCTTATATTCTGTCGCAGACGAGGTGTTTGGGGGTGTTTTGTCTTGCATAATAAAAAGCGGAGAAGTATTATCTTTGCTCGATAGCATCACTAAAGCTGGTTTTCAATCATTTGTAGGCTCATCGTCTAATGTCTTTTATTACGATGAGAATAATAATATAGTATGTTCTTCTGATGGAAGTATAAATCTAACTACAGGTGTAGGAATGGAGATAAAAAAGCGATACTACATTGTGCGTAATGTCCCTAATTGCGAAGGTATCAAAGAGGGAGTTATGACTGCTGTTGTCAACTGCTATGTTAAGATGAGTTTGGCTGATGGTATTTTTGTTAATTCTACTGATTTAACAGGAGGCTATGCTATTCTAAAATTTTCAACTTCCATCTATCGTGGTTTTAGTCTGCCTATGGATGGTTTATTTAGACAACTTAGTGGTGCGTATTATGTGACAGGACGGACTACAAGCGGATTTTACAGTAAATTCTATTGTGCTGACAAATGGCAAAATACTGCGCCTCTTACTGATATTGATGTCTATAATGACATCGGAACAAAGTTTAATGTTCTAAAAGGATTAAACAATGAAGTTAAAACGCAAGGCAATAGTGGTTGGGTAAGCAAGGCTAACTATACGTTATCTTTGTTCAATTTTACAGAATATTCTGCAAGTGAACACACTCATGAAGTACAATATGTGTGGGATAGTGCCTATTGCTGGGGAGCTGAACCAGACGGCTTGATTCTAAATAACAAAGAATGTGTAAAAGCTCTTTGTGTTGGATGCAATTGGGATAGTACAGAAGTATCGGCACGTTCTGTTAATTGCAACAAGTCTGCGAATTTCACATATCAAAATTACGCAGGTGCTTTTTCCGTTTCCCCACTCAAATTAACCTAAAAAGCGAAATAGACAATGAAAGCAACAAGACAATTATTCGACGCACCACAAGAGCGTGTGCAAGTATGTGAAAGTGGTAGAATTTTGGTGGTAACAGGTGAAGAAATCGTAAAGTCGGTAGAATCTGTTCCTACAAGTATGAATAAAAATGGAGAGCTTATCTACTCTGAACAGAAAAAGACTCAGTATGCCTACAAAACTTATTGGCTCAACAATCCTGCAAAGTCTGTAGATGCGCTCTCTGTAGCCAAGCAAACAGTGCTCAACGAACTTGCAGCCTATGATATTTCGTCAGAGATAAATTCCTTTAACGTAAACGGAATAACAGCTTGGTACGACAAGGCAACACGTGTAGGACTTATGAACTCCACAACAATAGCTAAGAGCCTTGGCTATAAGATAACAACCCTTTGGTTTGGCGATACAAAGTATGACCTTGATTGCGACAAGGCTATTGACTTGCTCTCCAAAATTGAGATGTACGCCATGGAATGCTACAACCGCACAGCAGCTCATCGTCAGGCTATCGAGGAACTGACAGACATCGCAGACGTGTTGCAATATGATTTTAAGGTAGACTATCCTAATAAATTGGAGATAACACTATGAGTTGGCACAAGATAAACAGCCGAGACATACTCGGCTTATGCCTGTGGTTCATGGTAGCCCTCGTAATTGGCTGGGTAGCCTACACAATAATGATAGCGAGAGAGATATATCAGTTTTTTCGCTATCGTCTTGAGAGATTTGAGTGGGAGGATGTGGTGAGATACAGCCTCGTGATAACCCTTGGATGGCTCGTAAAGAGCTGTTTAGAGTAGAGCGAACAGCCTACTCTATACCTTTTATATTAATTAAAAAACAAACATTATGAAAGCAAGCAACAGATTAATTGAAAAAATTAAGGAATTTGAATGCTACAAATCAAAAGCTTACCGATGTCCTGCTGGAGTGTGGACTTGCGGTTATGGACATACTAAACATGTTACACCTCACACTTCCTGCACTAAAGCACAGGCAGAACAATGGTTATTGGATGATTTAAAGCCGATTGAGATA
>UMHE01015370.1_pt1 | contig 15368 bp, 15 predicted proteins | sample 1965451 | NCBI WGS metagenome assembly UMHE01 (sample SAMEA4836090, study PRJEB28245) | human gut metagenome | biome: gut microbiome; material: fecal sample | place: Denmark | collected 2008 | reverse complement strand
TTTGGTTGTCTAAGAGCTGTTGCACTTAGATTGTAAATCCATCTGCCCAATAGCATAAGATACGGGGGCAATCATCTTAATTTGGTTTCTTGTGAGCTGTTGTGTTTAGATTGTAAATCTGTTTTCTTTATTCATCAGATAAAAGGAGGATAATGATATGTTGACGTTAGAGGATCAATTAAAATCGTTTCATGATGATGATCCAGTGTATGCTCATTTATATGAATTGTGGAAAAATGCAAAGTTTGATCTTGAGAAGATCCTGCAGAATATCATCTTAATATTTCCTCACTACAGTCTGCATAATGCTTCTCATTCAGAGATGATTATTCGCTATATTGAAGCGGTGTTGGGTGAGGAGCGCATCAAGATGCTGAAGCCGACGGAAATATGGCTGATGCTCATGAGTGCGTATGCACATGATATTGGTATGCTGGTATCAGCTGAGGAAACACGGTCATTCTGGCAAAGAGACGATTTCAAGGAGTATATGGAAGGGATTCCGGATTCATCTGATTTGCGTAAGTATGCAGAATGTATCCTGAAGCCGCAGGGGGAACGAGAGAATCTGGATCTTCGTTCTGATTGGCCGGTGGATGTCAAGATGGCGGTCATCTATCTGACGGCTGACTATGTCCGACGCTGTCATCCAGACCGAAGCAAGGATATCATCACCTCTAGAATCGACACCCCTCCTACGCGTCCTACCCGCTTTGATTTTTCTTTCTTTCATTTTATCAAGGAGCGTATCCAGCTTTTGCTGGGCAAGTTGGCCAGCCTGCACGGTGCATCCTTTGACGATATCTTCACTTTAGAAAAATGTTGCCAAGGGATGGGGCAGGCAGATGATATTGTCTATCCGCGTCGGATTGCAGCATTCTTGCGACTGGGTGATCTTCTTGATCTTGATAACAAACGTTTTGATGAGAATGCCTATGCTCTGATTGGTGATGTGCCAGCTACAACAGAGGCGCATCGTGACAAACATGCTTCGCTGGAACATTTCCTTGTGAAGGATAACAAGATTGAAGTGGCCTATGATTGTTCGACTGAAGATGCCTATCTTGCTGCGAGCAGTTGGATATCCTATCTGAAGCAGGAGACGGAGAATCTGGCACTGCGCTGGAATGATATTGTCTCGGATGGCTTTGGCTCTGCGCCAGTAGTAACCTCTTGCAAAATTAAGCTGAATGGTGAACTGATACAGGGAAATGCGCTGAACAGCTTCAACTTTACACGAGATACGATTTTTGAGCTCTTGCAGGGAGCTAATATCTACCGCAATCAATTTGCTTGCTTGCGCGAGTTGATACAGAATGCAGATGATGCTTCTAAACTGCGTTTGTGGGAAGACCTGAAGGCCGGTAATGTAGACGGTTTTGATAAGTCTAATCTTACTAATTTGACTCCATTTGATATCACAGATGAGATTCGTAATCGATACCCGATAGACGTTGTTTTTCAATATGATGAAAAAGAAAAGGGGGTTCAAGTCAGTGTATCGGATAAGGGAATTGGTATCTCAGATCAGCAGCTGAAGCAGATGGAGAATGTTTCTTCGAGCTGGCATATGCGAGCTGACAATAAGAAATTGTATGCTAAAATGGTGAAGTGGTTAGCGCCCACTGGAGCATTTGGTGTAGGCCTGCAATCAGTTTTCCAACTGACGGATACACTGCGATGTGAGACATATCCGAGAAATGAAAGCGCAAAAGAAATCATATTCCGTTCTAAGAAAAAGGGTGGACGTATTTCTAAACGTAATCTTGTTACAGATGAAACCTATCGAGATGGAACAGTATTTACATTTTTTATACCGGACGATTCATTCAATCATATGACCTGGTCGCTTGGTGGAATATTTGATCAAAAAATCAATGAACTCGATCCATTTGAATACGATGATTCAGATGCAGGAGTAATTCAAAAGACTTTTTATCTAATAGAATGTATTTCACGTGATGCTGATAACAATTTCTTCCCAATTCGAGTTATATCAAAACAGAAAGATAAAAAGACAGGGCAAGAATCGACTCAGACATTAATAATATTGAGCAAGGATAAACATACAGCAAAATCGAACAAATTTGAAAAAATATCTGATGATTTATCAGCATTATGTATTTGCAATACTACAACAATTATTGCTTATAATAGGGAATATGCAATATCATATGTGATAAATATAAAACATGGAAATGATTTTGGGCATATGACGCAAGCATTCTTTAAAGGAATGCGGTTGGATACAGATCAATTTCGTGATCTTATCGCATCTCCATATGATAAATATATGCAAGTGAATATTTATTTTGATGGTCTTCCTACAAAAGAGTATCTAACTCTGAGCCGTGAAAAGATACGTGAAGAAAAACGAGGACAAGTCTTTAAAATTGTAGAGAAAGATATTTGCTTGTTAATAGTTTTTTTGCTAAAGACCTATAAAAATTCCCCAATTGATAATCCTAATTTCGCTCTTTCTTTAGCTTGCTTAACTGAATGTCTTCTTAATGCTCATAAGAAAGATAGAACTTCTTTTCAGGAGGAGATTGCTGAGTATAGGAAAGTATTATCGCCACATTTAACTAGCACAATATCCTGTTTTCAGATTTTTGATGATGATAACGTAAAACAAGTTTCAAAAAAAGCAAGTGAGGTATTCTCAAAATTTTGGGGTAACGAATCATTTTATTTACTTCAATTAGGAGAGAGTCGTCATTCCTTTCCTGCTTATTTCAATCCAACTGAAGAACAGATGATTTCAGAAATAAAGGAACTCATTCCTTTTCATAAGGAAATTGAAAAAATTAAACCGAGCTCCATTCTCTTTCTTGATGGTATGTTCCGTAATATTGTCCATCGAGGTAATGTATCTGCGCAGTATATAAGTGGCAGTATTGCGACTCAAAAAATGCTGTATCACTGCACATTGAATTCGGATATTGGTATTCCTGTTGTTACTGAATCAATCAGGAATGAAATTAATGAACAAATGGGAAAATATGGTCGCATCATAACGGATGCAATAAAAAATTATGAAGATATTGCAATATGTAATACGGATAAGTATTTTTCCTATCAGCACAGATATATATGGTGCATAGTATCAAAGGCCTTTATGATATCTCCTTTTTCCAAGAATGATATTGATAAAAAATTACAAGAGATTAAGCTTAATGATGATATCGATAAATTCTGGGAACAGTTGATGAATCGAGACGACTTTAAGCGACTTGTTGCTTACGTTAAAGAACATAATCTCAATCCGACTGTTTCGGAGGATAAGATTCGAGATACATATCGCAGATGGGTCTATGATATTTTATCGCATAAAGAGACCCCAGAGAATTCAGATAGTAAGGAGAATAATGCATGAAAATCATAATCTTAGCCGGTGGCGGCGGCTCAAGGCTTTTTCCGCTGTCACGCAAGTCGTATCCGAAGCAGTTCTTGAAGCTGGAGGATGAGAAGTCGCTGCTGGTGCACACGGTGGAGCGGTTCTTAGATTTTGTGGTGCCGGAGGATATCCTGGTGGTGACGAATCAGCGGTATCTCTACCATGTGCAGAATGAGCTGGCGGAGTGCCAGGCGGAGGGGGTGCATATCATCCTGGAGCCGGTGGCGCGCAACACGGCCCCGGCGATTGGCCTGGCGGTGCAGTTCTGTGAGGAGAAGCTCGGCTGCGAGGGGCGGGAGCCTCTGGTGGTGGCGGCGGCGGACCATGTGATCCGGCCGCAGGAGATGTTCACGGCCTGTATTGCGGAGGCGGCGGAGGTCGCGCAGCAGGGGACGGGCAGTCTGGTGACATTCGGCATCCCGGCGAAGTCGCCGGAGACGGGCTACGGCTACATCGAGGCGGGCGCATCGGACGGCAAGTCGTTTGTCGTCGAGTCGTTCAAGGAGAAGCCGGATCTCGTGACAGCAGAGCGCTATGTCGCCGCGGGCAATTACTACTGGAATTCGGGCATGTTTGCCTTCACGATTGACTTCATGAAGGGGGAGATGGCGAAGTACCAGCCGGAGATCGCGGCCATCCTCGAGGGCGGCTATGATCGTGCGGTGGAGCGCTTTGCGGATATGCCGGAGATCTCGATCGACTACGCGATTGCGGAGCGCTCGCAGGCGGTCCGCATGGTGCCGCTGACGTGCTACTGGAATGACATCGGCTCGTGGGATGCGATGTACGATATCCTGCCGCACGATGAACACGGCAATGCCCTGCAGGGCGATGTGCTGGCGCTCGACTGCAAGGACTCGCTGATCATGGGGCACGACCGGCTCATTGCGGGCATCGGCCTCGATGACCTTTTGCTCGTCGAGACGGACGATGTCATCGTCGTGGCGAAGAAGGGCGAGTCGCAGAAGGTCAAGATGGTCGTCGAGAAACTCAAGAAGATGGGCCGCAAGGAGGCCGTCGAGCACACGACGATGTACCACCGCTGGGGCACGTCGACGGTGATCGGTCAGGGCGTCGGCTACCGCATGAAGAAGGTCCGCGTCATGCCGGGCAAGGCCATCGTGATGCAGATGCACTACCACCGCACGGAGCACTGGGTCGTGCTGCGCGGCACGGCGGAGGTCACGCGCGGCGGGGAGAAGATGATGATCCACGAGCGCGAGTCCGTCTTCATCCCGCAGACGACGAAGCACAAACTCGCCAATCCGGGCCGCATCCCGCTCGAACTCATCGAGATCCAGAACGGGTCCTACATCGGCGAGGACGATATCGTACGGTTTGAATGAAGACACAGGAAAGCAGGGGATAGACGATATGTCATACATGGATACCTATAAGGACTGGCTGAGCTGGTGTGATGATGAGGCGAAGACGGAGCTGCTGGCGATTGAGGACGCGAAAGAGCTGGAGGACCGCTTTTACTGTGAGTTGAAGTTTGGCACGGGCGGGATGCGCGGTGTCATGGGCATGGGGCCGAACCGCATGAACAAGTACATGATCCGCAAGGCGACGAAGGGCTTTGTGGATTACCTTTTTGCGCACTGCACGGAGGAAGAGCGGGCGCGCGGTGTCGTGATTGCCTACGATTCGCGCCATCACTCGCAGGAGTTTGCGCGCGAGGCGGCGAGGGTGCTGACCTCGGCGGGCATCCCGGTCAAGATCTTCGCGGAGCTCGAGCCGACGCCGGTGCTGTCGTTTGCCGTGCGCCATCTCGGGGCCATCGCGGGCCTCGTGCTGACGGCGAGCCACAACCCGAAGGAGTACAACGGCTACAAGGTCTATGACCGCCACGGCGACCAGATCGTGCCGCGCATCGCGAACCGGTTGATTCAGTGCGTTAAAGCAGTGACGGATATCCCGGGCATTGAGGCGGCAGGCAATCCGAGTCTCGTGCAGGAGCTCGGCGAGGATGTCGTCGATGCGTTCGTCGAGGCCGTCTACCGAGAGTCGGTCTGCAAGGGGGATGTGGGGCCGCTGCGCATCGTCTATACGCCGCTGCACGGTGCGGGCATGAAGCCCGTGCGCAAGGTGCTCGCACGCGCGGGCTTTGCGGATGTCCATGTTGTCCATGAGCAGGAAATGCCGGACGGGGATTTTTCGACGGTGAAGTCGCCGAATCCGGAGGAGAAGAGCGCGCTGACGCTTGGCCTGCAGCTCGCGTCGGAAATCGGGGCGGACATCGTCATCGGCACGGATCCGGACAGCGACCGCATCGGCGTCGGCGTGCGTCAGGGGAACGAGTACGTCCTGCTGACGGGCAATCAACTTGGCGCCCTGCTCGCGGACTTCCTGCTCGAGGCGCACAAGGCGGAGCTGACGCCTGCGACAACGGTCATGAAGACGGTCGTGACGGGCGAGCTCGGCGCGGCCATCGCGCGCGCCAGGGGCTGCCAGGTCGTCGAGACGCTGACGGGCTTCAAGTACATCGGCGACAAGATCACGGACTACCGCACAGACCCCGCGCATGACTTCTTCTTCGGCTATGAGGAGAGCTACGGCTGCCTCGTCGGCACCTACGCGCAGGACAAGGATGCCGTTGGCGCGGCGCTGCTTGTCGCGGAGATGGCCGCCTGCTGCAAGAAGCAGGGCAAGACGCTCTGCGACCGCCTGCACGAGCTTTACGCAGAGTACGGCTACTACTACGACGCGCAGGCCTCGTACAAGCTTCAGGGCATCGCGGGCAAGGAGAAAATCGCCTCCACCATGGATACCCTGCGCGAGCAGAAGGCTGCCTTCATTCCCGAGCCCACAGAGGTACTCGATTTCGCCAAGGGCATCGCAGACCTGCCGCGGACGAACCTGCTCAAGTACCGCTTTGAGGACGGCTCCTGGATCGCCATCCGCCCGTCCGGCACCGAGCCGAAGCTCAAGATGTACTGCTCACTTGTCGAGAAGGACGAGGCGGCCGCCAAGGCGAAGTTCGCTGCGATACGGGAGAAGTTTGAGCAAGTGTTCGCTCTCTAAGTCCGTGGGTTTGTGCCGAGATTGCGGGGTGTGCTGCCTTGCGCGTGGTGTTTTGTTCCTGCGGATGTGGTATAATGATGGGGTACGGATTCGTTTTAAAAAGGGGATTTTGACGTGAAGGTAACGGAAACGAAACTCAAGGGTGTATTTGTGCTGGAGCCGCAGGTGTTTGGGGATGCGCGCGGGTGGTTCATGGAGAGCTGGTCGAAGCGCAAGATGGAGGCGACTGGCATCTCGGTGGATTTTGTGCAGGACAATCAGTCGTACTCGGCTCAGAAGGGGACGCTGCGCGGGCTGCACTACCAGCTCAACCCGATGTGCCAGGCGAAGCTCTTGCGGGCGACGCGCGGGGCAATCTTTGATGTGGCGGTGGACATCCGCAAGGGCTCGCCGCAGTTCGGCCAGTGGGTCGGCGTGGAGCTGTCGGCGGAGAACAAGAAGCAGCTCTTCATCCCGCGCGGCTTTGCGCACGGCTTCATCACGCTGACGGATGACGTCGAGGTGCAGTACAAGGCGGATAACTACTACGCGCCGGAGTGCGACGGCAACATCCGCTGGGACGACCCGGACATCGGCGTCGCGTGGCCGCTTGAGCCGGTGATCCTGTCGGACAAGGACACGAAGGCGCCGACGCTCAAGGAGAGAGTGGCGACGTCGCTGAATTTTGTGTATGAGGGCTGAACTATGATACGTAAGGGAATTATCTTGGCGGGCGGCTCGGGGACGCGCCTTTACCCGCTGACGATCGCGGTGTCGAAGCAGCTGATGCCGGTCTACGACAAGCCGATGATCTACTACCCGCTGTCGACGCTGATGCTCGCGGGCATCCGGGACATCCTTGTGATCACGACGCCGGAGGACAATGCGAACTTCCGGCGTCTGCTCGGCGACGGCTCGCCGTGGGGCATCTCGATCTCGTACGCCGTGCAGCCGGAGCCGAAGGGACTCGCACAGGCGTTCCTGATCGGGGAGGAGTTCCTCGCGGGCGAGGGCTGTGCGCTCGTCCTGGGCGACAACATCTTCTACGGCTCCGACCTCGCCGTGATGATGCAGCGCGCGGCCGCACAGACGGACGGCGCGACGGTCTTCGCCTACTACGTCAGCGACCCGGAGCGCTACGGCGTCGTCGAGTTCGACGAGCGGGGCGAGGCCGTGAGCCTCGAGGAAAAGCCAGCCGCGCCGAAGTCGAACTTTGCGGTGACGGGCCTCTACTTCTACGATAAGGACATCGTCGATATCGCGAAGCAGGTCAAGCCCTCGGCGCGCGGTGAGCTCGAGATCACCGACGTCAACAAGGCCTACCTCGCGCGCCACAAGCTCCACGTCGAGACCATGCGCCGCGGCTACGCCTGGCTCGATACCGGCACCCACGACTCCCTGCTGCAGGCAGCCGCCTTCGTCCAGACCATCCAGTCCCGCCAGGGCCTCAAGATCGCCTGCCTCGAAGAGATCGCCTACCGCATGGGCTACATCACGCGCGACCAGGTCCACGAGCTCGCCAAGCCGCTCAAGAAGAACGACTACGGCAAGTATCTGCTGAGCCTCTGAGGTCTTCCGCAGCAAAACGGAACAAAACGCTTCCTATTATATATAGGCGCAAAAAGCCGCCCTGCAGGTACGATGCTGCAGGGCGGCTTTTTATGGGGAGGGGGTCAGTGGGTGAGGTGGCGCTGCTGCTGGAGCTCTTTGACGAGCTCGCTGAGCTGGTCGGTGAAGCGGTCCATGGAGCGCTGGAAGCTGGTCAGCAGGTAGAGCGTCACGACGATGGGGAAGCCGACGCTGGAGATTGCGGTCAGGAGGTTCTGTTCCATGCGGGTCACCTTCTTGTCAGGGGGCGATTGCCGGAGGCGTGGCAAAGTGGGGCGATTGAGCCGTGGGGCAAAGCTGCGGCAGCCGGAGATGGGAAGCCCGGCTGCCGTCAGCTGGGGAAATTGGATCAGGCGAGCTCTTCGACGTCGACCTTGCGGATGCTGGCGCCCTTGTAGGCGACGGGGAAGGCGCCGCCGATCAGGAGGGCTTTCTTGGCGACGACGTTCTCGGCCCAGGTCTGGACGGCGGTGGCCGAGATGTCATCCTTTGGGTCGGTCAGGGAGAGCGTCTTCGTCTTGGCGTTGTCGAGCAGGAATTCGATTTCAAGCGTGCGTTTCATGGTGGTGACTCCTTTCGATGCGTGAGCGATGGTTCATCCGTTCATCCGGCCAGGGTCACGGCTGCTGCCGCGGCGGCCGGTGCAGGGGCGAGTGCGAGTCAGCTGTTCAGGCCGTGACAAGCGTTGCGTTCTCGGCGCGCTGGATGTCGCCGACGTCGTGCGACTGCAGGGCGGCGAGGCCCTGGCCGACGGCGAGCAGGTCCTCGTCGCTGATCTCCGGGTTGATGGAGCTGAACGTGCGCGTCGCGTACTTGACGGCACCGGCATCCGTCGTGCCGTTCTCCACCTTGATCTTGAGGGAAGTCGTGATGTTCGTGCGCTGCGTAGCCATGATAGTTCTCCTTTCAGGTGAGAGGGTGGGGGCCTCAGCAGGCAGCCGCGAGGCCGGGCGGCTGCCCGAGGCTCAGGAGCGTTTTCCCTTGCCTTGATTTTATTGTACGGGATTGACATGTCAAAAGCAAGGGGTATTTATAAGAAAGTTTTGACACTTAAATTGACACGTCATTGACGATTTCCTTCCTATTATATAGTAGCGGGCACATACCGCCACATCAACGGTGCTGGCTCGTCTTCTTCGAAAATGAGGTCGCCCTCCGGCGTGATGTGGGCGCGCAGGAACTGGTCGATGGCGCTGGCGATGGCGTGGCCGAAGACGGCGGCGTGGCTGACGAGCAGCTGGAAGTCCTCCTCCGTGTCGAGGAAGGCCGTCTCGACGAGGATGGCGGGCATGGCCGTGCGCCGCAGCACCGTGAAGTCGGGGTTGACCTTGACGCCGCGGTTCGGGAAGCTCTTGTCGATGCGGCTGACGGCGCGCCAGAGCGTCTGCTGCACCGTCGTCGCGAGCGCGTGGCCCCACGAGTGCGTGCTGAACGCGTACGTTTCGCAGCCGCGGCCGCCGCCGGCATTGGCGTGGATCGAGACGAAGACATCGGCGGGCCAGCTGTTGGCGAGGCCCGTGACATTCGGGTAGCCCGGCGCCTCGCCGCGCAGGTTGTGGCTCTGCACGACCTTCGTCTCGTAGCCGCAGCGCTCGAGCGCGATGCGCGCATTCTCCGCGACGCGCGCGTTGATCGCCGCCTCCGTCACGCCGTGCTCGCAGTTGACCGCGCCGGGGTCCGGACGGCCGCCGAGCGCATGACCTGGGTTGATGAAGATTCGCATGATAGACTCCTTTCTAGAGAGGTGGTGGGGGATAGGGATAAAGAAAGGATGGACCTTGCACAAATTCCATCCCATCCCATCAACTATCGAATCTATGAATGCCTTAAAGTACCATGAGGCCGTCCGGCATCGGCCAGACCTCGTAGTGGTCCTCTCTGCGCCGCGCGGGCACATAGAGGACGTACGTCCGCGGCGTCTTGCCCTCGTCGAGGTCGAAGTCGCCGAACGCCTCCGCGAGCGCCTCGTGCCAGTCTGCAAAATCCGCGAAATGGCCCGCGATGTGCGGCAGGCCATCCTCGAAGATCGCGATCGGCACGAGCTTCAGCGCCACGCCGTCCATCTTGTCTGTCGTATCGCGAGAATCCCGGGAATTTTCCGATACCTTCTTTGCCAGAGCAATCCGGATCGGGATCACCTTGCGCGGCGGCGGTGCCTCTGCCCGGGCGGCCGACTCTTTCGCCTTTGCCTCGAAGACGGCGACCTCGCCCTGCGCGTAGATGGCCTCCGACTCCGCGATGACCTTTGCCGCGCGCTCCGTGTCGATGAGGCGGTAGTGCGGCTTGCGCGCCGTGCGCTCGATGGCGAGGAAACCCGCCTTGCAGAGCTCCTGCCGCGCCGCGATGAACGTCCCGTGCGAGATGCCGTCTGCCTTTGCGCGCAGCACCTGCTCGCGGATCACGCCGCCGCCGAGCGCCTCAATTCCCTGATACAGCTTCTGGGCATGATTCGTAAGCAACATGGTTTACCTCCTTCTGCACTGGTGTTCCTGAGAGAAAATCCTGATAAGACTTTGTGCCCGCCAGCATCTCAGCCGGCGTCACGAGCATGTGCGGCCGCACATTGCTGACGAGGTAGTACTTGACCGTCCGCGTGCCCGGGTCATGCTCGTAGAGCAGATAGCCCGCGCTGCGGAGCTCCTCGCGCGAGCGCATGAACGCCGACCGCGAGATCCGCAGCGCCCCGGCAATTTCGTTGGCCTGGATCTTCAGGGGAAATTGCCAGAACGCGGCGTTTGCCCGGTAGAACAAGTAGTGCCAGAGTGCCTGCGCACAGGCCGAGACCGGCCGCACCGGCTGCATCTGGTGAAAGAAACGGAACTCCGTGATGAAGCCCGTCATCGCCTCTTTGGCCATCGAATCCCTCCTTCGAGTCCATGAAATGCTCCTCGCACAGACAAAAGAGCTTGCCGCCCCTCCGCAGACCGGCCTCAAGAACATAGAGCCGCCGATCTGCTACAGAGAGACAAGCAAGCTCATACGTCTTGATTGTGGTCGTGCAAAGGTGTGTTCCGCGTTTTCACGCGTTTTGTCGTGCTATGCTCCTAGTATACCGAGAGAGTATGATTCTGTCAAGAGAAGATTGCCCACGAGACGCAGACAGGCGAAGTGTCAAACATGTGTCAACCCTTGCCAGACATGGCGCGACAGCCATTCAAGAAAAATTTTTGACACATGCGAAAAGACAGAGAAAACGGGCAGAATCGTGAGGCAACTCGAAGAAACGAGAGATCAAGATGACGCTGCCGAAGGACGGGAAGATGAGCAGAGGAGCGCGCGACAGTCACCAGCAATCGCCAGGAGAGACGCCGTACTACGTTACTTTTCTTTCTCTTTGCTTGAGCTACGTCTTAGGAGCGCCCGGAAGCCAGCCGCGCCAACGCCTGACGGCTATCCACAGTGCCTGAGCAGAACACAGAGCGGACACAGGACGCGCACAACCTGACACATAAAGCGGAGCACTACCTGTATTTATCCACAGCCACAAGGTAGATATCCACATATTGTCCACAAGATATGCACAGGATATCCACAGGAGATCGACGCCCGGCAACACGCCCCCATCCGTACCCTGTTGTAATGCATAGGGTTTTGGAGTATAATAAAAACATAACACTTTAGTATCAAAAGGGGAGATTTTTATGACAGTTGCTCTGAAATCAATCCATATTGAGGGGTTCAAAAAGTTTAGGAAATTTGATATGGAGTTTAATCCAAAGGTCAATATTCTTGTCGGTGAGAATGAAGCGGGCAAGACTGCGATTCTTGAAGCGATAAAATTAGTCTTGAACCAGACTTATCGGTTTGCAGATAAGTCCTATCTGCAAGATTTATTCAATAAGGATATCGTCAAGCAGTTTAAAGATAATCCACAAGAAGAGAATCTTCCTATGGCCTTTTACGGGAGTTCTTCCCGAAAGGCAAGGACATCACGGATACGCCAGAGGATTACATCCAACGGAAGTACCATGAGCTGAACCTGCGCCCTAGGAAGTGCCTCGGCTACGAAACACCATATGAGGTCTATTTCTCAAAGGTGTTGCACTTAGCTTGACAATTCGCCTGATAGAATCTGGCAAGATGTCTTTGTACGTAGAAATGCCAGGAGAAAGTATGAAAAAGAGTTAAACTGGGATGCCTGGAGAAAGGCGTTTGATGAAATTTTAAAGGATTTTATTATCAAGAGATAAATTTCCGTTTTGGAGGATTAAAAGAAATGGACTCATCAATGGTAAAGATACGCGATAGAATCTTTGTTTTTATGTGTTTGTGTATGCCTTTTTTATGCACACCTAAAATTTTAAATATGAATTTTCTTGGTGGTCCTATTGGTCAAGACTTGATACTGTATCCCATATTATTGCTCTTCCTCTATACAGTGTATGTGACTATAAATAAAAAAAATATTTTCATTAGTACTGTCATTTTCAAACGGTATTTGTCTGTTTATATTGTTACTTTATTAGTTTCTTCTATCATTGGTATCTTTATTTTTCCTTATTACGATGTGATATTTAATGGGCCTGTTGATCAGATTGAAAAATTGGCAAAGTTAATGGATGTGCTACAAAACCATCATATAGCCTATGATCAAAATCTATTAATTGGGTTTTGGTTGATTGGGCGTTCAATTAAAGTCGTACTTTTTCAATTTTTATATACATTTTTTTTCTCTTATCTGATATATTGTTGGTATAAAAACAATTATAAAAAAGCATTGGATATTATATTAAAAAGCATTAAGGTTATCTCATCTTTTGCTATTTTATATGCTGCAATACAAATTTTTTATTATATGGGATTTGAATTGGCGCGTAATATCCTTGTTGTAATAAATCCAATTGTTCATGATATTGAAGTAGGAATGGGATGGTATCCTCCATTGCTCTGGTCTCCTGCACGGCTTCGTTCATTCTTTCCTGAACCATCTTACTTGGGAATGTATATTGCTTTTGCACTTCCTTTTCTATGGATGGATTTTCTTAGAACAACTAGATGGTTTAGTTTATTCCTTATTGCAATGTTAGAAATCATATGTTTCCTGACATACTCGAAGACGGCTGTGATGCTTAACTTAGGCGAAAGTGTGTTATTTTTCTGTCTCTGTATGGTATGTAAAAATAAAGATTATTTTAAGAAAAATGTAATCCTGGTCTTGACTTTTCTATTAGCATTTAGCGCAAGTGGACTCATCGGAAGTCAATTTACGAATTCTCCTATTAAATCTGTCAAAAGTGCCGACTATATGACACAGTATCTAGAAAGTAATGTTTCTGGTGTCACGAAAAAAGAATCTGGTAGCAATGGTGCGAGATTTTCTGTAATTAAAAGTGAATTACGTATATGGGAAAAATATCCTATATTAGGGGTAGGCGCAGGGAAAAGAGATTGTTATATCGGTGATTTTTTAACTGACGAGGAAAAGAAAAATGCTGAGTTAGCTAATTGCCTAAAATATCAGGAAAAACTGGGTCTTTTAAAGTCTGGTTTTCCAACTCCATGCGAGTATAGTACAGATTTAGCCGAGTTGGGAATTGTTGGTACTTTGGTAAAATTATTTCCATTTATAATGCTTTTTGGAGGATTTTTTAAATATAGAAAAAGGATATTTTCTTCTTCAGATAAATTAGATTTTATTACGGTTGTGATAGCTATGATAGGATGCGTTGTTAACGGATTCAGTAATCACTTGACCGTAATTTATACAACTTGGATTTTGTTGGGCTTGGCATTTGCTATGCTACGTTCTATATGGAAACAAAAAGATGAAAATTAATTTAGTTATAAAAAATATAGCCTATTCCTTCGGTGCGAATCTCATTTCTTTGGGTATCTCTGTCTTTATGGTGGCGTTTGTCCCAAAGTTTCTTAGCGTGGATGATTACGGCCTTTGGCAACTTTTTTTGTTCTATTTTTCCTACCTTGGTTTTTTGCATTTTGGTTGGGAAGATGGAATCTATCTGCGCTATGCCGGAAAACGATTCGAAGAATTGGACCAGAAGACTTTTGCTGGACAATTTTACGGAGTCACGGTGCTACAGATTCTCTTGGCTGTCGCAGTTACGATAGGGAGCCAGGTATTTGTTGATGATTCTGTGAAACGGATAGCTTTGGATTGTGCTGCATGGCTGGCACCTTTCGTGAATTTTACAAATCTATGCAATTTTGTTATGCAGATTACGAACCGCATCAAGGATTATGCCAAGTTTCTCTTAACGGAACGAATTGTGTTTTTCTTAGGCGTTGTTTTTTTCTTGCTGATCTTGCATCGTAATGAATTCCGTTATATGTACTATGCAAAACTGTTTTCTATGATTAGCTTGACATTGATTGGTATTTACCTTTGCCGGAACTTATTGCGGCCTCACTTTTACCCCATTGGAAAGATTTTTCGAGAAGTGAAGGAAAACCTTACTGTAGGCAGTAAGCTGATGTTAGCGAATATTGCCGGCATGCTTATTATCGGCATTGTCCGTTATGGGATTTTTATGGGCTGGGATGTTGCGACTTTTGGCCGGGTATCGCTGACGTTGGGTATTTCTAATTTCCTGATGGTCTTTATTACTTCTGTAAGCGTTGTCTTTTTCCCTATTATCAAGCGGATGGATGAAGACAAACGAGCTGCAGCATACCGAACAATTCGCTTGAGTTTAGATGTAGTTTTGTTTGCTGCATTAATTGGTTATTATCCATTGAAATGTATTTTAGCGTGGTGGTTGCCCCAATATGCCGATAGTCTAATCTATATGAGCGTATTATTCCCCGTCTGTGTCTTTGATAGCAAATTGAGCCTTTTGATTAATACCTATCTGAAAAGCATGCGTCAGGAAGCATTAATGTTGAAAATTAATGTTGTGAGTGTCTTAGTTTCTCTGATAGTGACATTTATCACTGTGCAACTCTTCCATAATCTAAATTTAACAGTACTTTCTATTGTCGGAATTTATGCGTTTCAATGTTGCTTGGCAGAATGTTTTATTAATTATCTTTTAAAGATGAACTTGCGTAAAGACATACTTATTGATCTTGTCATGTGCGGCGTTTTCACTGCCAGCGGCTGGTTTTTGGATAATATTTTTGGCATGATTATTTATGCTGGTTTTTATCTAGTTTTTGTGTTGGCTCATCATAACCGGGTAAAAAATACGTTTGCAATAATTCGGGGCAAATAAATATTGTAAATATCAATGAAAAAGTGAGCCACGTGATTACAAATTAAGTATTTGACAGCATTGATCCCTTGAGACAATGTGCTTTTAGCAGATTTATTATACTTCAAAGTGTGGGTAAGCGATATTTATTTGTTCGGCGAATTGTCAATCTAAGTGCAACAGCTCCTAGACAACCAAATTAAAATGAC
>UMHE01015380.1_pt1 | contig 15385 bp, 10 predicted proteins | sample 1965451 | NCBI WGS metagenome assembly UMHE01 (sample SAMEA4836090, study PRJEB28245) | human gut metagenome | biome: gut microbiome; material: fecal sample | place: Denmark | collected 2008 | reverse complement strand
GAGCAGAGTTTTACACCTAATTGGGGATAAAACAGCTTGTCGCTGGCGGCGGCGTGGCTCTGATCGGTGTGACCCTGATTCCCCTGCTGTCCGGCCTGCTGGGATAAGCCCGGCATTTGTCCGTAACCATCCACACTAATCCCCACCGCGCTCTCCCGGCCTGACCGGGAGGGCGCGGGAAAGGAGGTGTTTACCCGTGATTAGTGAAATCATTGAAGAATGGATAAAAGGTATTCTGATCGACGGCATCACGGGCAACCTGTCCGGGCTGTTTGACAATGTAAATGCCAAAGTCGGAGAAATCGCCGCTGATGTGGGAGCCACCCCGCAGGCGTGGAACAGCGGCATTTTCAATATGCTGCAAAACCTGTCCGAAACGGTGGTGCTGCCCATTGCGGCGGCCATCCTTGCCTGTGTCATGTGCATGGAACTGATACAGATGATAACCGAGAAAAACAATATGCACGACTTTGACAGCTCCATGTTCTTCCGCTGGATTTTCAAGTCTGCGTTTGCCATTCTCATTGTCAGCAACACATGGAACATCGTCATGGGCATCTTTGACGCCACCCAGAGCGTCGTCAACCAAAGCGCCGGTGTGATTATCGGGGAAACGTCTGTGGATTTTAACAGCCTGATACCTGACCTTGAAAGCCAGTTGGAGGCTATGAGCGTGGGCGGGCTTTTGGGCCTGTGGTTCCAGACCCTTGTGGTGGGCCTTACCATGAACATTCTCGCCATCTGTATTTTCCTTGTGACCTACGGGCGCATGATTGAAATTTACGTCGTAACCTCGTTAGGGCCTATCCCCCTTGCCACCATGGGAAACAGCGAATGGCGCGGCATGGGGCAGAACTACTTGAAATCCCTGCTGGCGCTGGGCTTCCAAGCCTTTTTAATCATGGTTGTTGTCGGTATCTATGCGGTGCTGATACAGAACATTGCTTCCGCTTCTGACATATCCGGCGCAATCTGGGGCTGCATGGGCTATACGGTGCTTCTGTGCTTCTGCCTGTTCAAGACCGGCAGCATCAGTAAATCCGTATTCTCGGCGCATTAAAAATCAACTACACACAGGAGGAAATCATTTATTTCAACATACAACATCATTTACGCTGATCCGCCGTGGCGGTATGAGTGCAAAAACAAATCGGGTGCAGCGGAAAATCACTATCCCACCATGAGCATAGACAAGCTGTGCGCCCTGCCGGTGGAAACTCTGGTCGCCAAGAACTGTCTGCTGTTTTTATGGGCCACGTTTCCCATGCTGCCGGAGGCATTGCAGCTTATCCGGGCATGGGGCTTTACGTTCAAGACGGTGGCTTTTGTCTGGCTGAAACAGAACCGCAAAAGCCCTACATGGTTTTACGGGCTGGGTTACTGGACAAGGGGGAACGCGGAAATCTGCCTGCTGGCAAAGCGCGGCAAACCGAAACGTCATTCTGCCGCTGTCCATCAGTTCATTATCAGCCCGATTGAACAGCACAGCAAAAAGCCGGATGTGACCCGTGACAAGATCGTGGAGCTGGCGGGCGACTTGCCCCGCGTGGAGCTGTTTGCCAGACAGAAATGCCCCAGCTGGGATGCGTGGGGCAACGAAGTGGAATGTGATCTTACCCTGAACCCGTCGTGAAAGGAGGTGCCAGATGGCTTATGTAACTGTCCCCAAGGACTTAACCCATGTGAAATCCAAGGTTGTGTTTGGCCTTACCAAACGGCAACTGATCTGTTTTGGCGGTGCGCTGCTGGTAGGCGTCCCGTTATACTTTCTCACCCGTGACTATCTCTCTACCAGTGCGGCGGCCCTGCTCATGGTGTTTATCATGCTGCCGGGCTTTTTGCTTGCCATGTATGAGCGTCACGGCCAGCCCCTTGAAGTGGTGGTAATGCAGATGATTCAGTGCTGCTTCCTCCGCCCCAAGGAGCGCCCCTACCAGACCAACAACGCCTACGCCGCACTTATGCGGCAGCATCAAATGGAACAGGAGGTAAAGGCCATTGTCCAAAAAAGAAATTCCAAGAGAACCCGAAAAAACAAAGCTGACCCGCGCCCAGCGAAAAGAAATTAACGCGGTAATCCGCAAGTACAAGGGCGACGGGAAGCCCCATACGGCACAGGCCACCATCCCCTATGAGGCCATGTACCCGGACGGCGTGTGCCGCCTGACGAAAAATACCTTTTCCAAGTGCATTGCCTTTGAGGACATCAGCTATCAGCTGGCCCAGCCGGACACCAAGACGGCCATCTTTGAACACCTGTGTGACCTCTACAACTATGTGGACGCCTCTATCCACGTCCAGTTTTCATTCCTGAACCGCAGGGTTGACCCTGTGCAGTACGCCAAGAGCTTTGAAATCGCGCCGCAGGGGGATGACTTCGACGACATCCGGGCCGAGTACACCGGCATCCTCCAAAAGCAGCTTGCAAACGGCAACAACGGCATTGTCAAGACCAAGTACCTGACGTTCACCATTGAGGACGACAGCCCGAAATCTGCCAGAGCCAGACTGAACCGCATCGGCCTTGACCTCTTAGGTTACTTCAAGACGATGGGAGCTGTGGCCCATGTGATGAACGGCAAAGAACGGCTTGCGGTGCTGCATGGGGTGTTCCACCCGGACGGGGAGCTGTTCAATTTTGACTGGAAGTGGATGACCCCCTCCGGCCTTTCCACCAAGGACTTTATCGCTCCATCCTCCCTGTGCTTCGGCACTGCAAAGACCTTTGGCATGGGCGGCAAATACGGTGCGGTGAGCTTTTTGCAAATTCTCGCCCCGGAGCTATCGGATGAAATGCTGGCGGATTTCCTCAATACGGACAGCAGTATTTTGGTGAACCTCCATGTGCAGGCCATCGACCAGACGGAGGCCATTAAGACCATCAAGCGCAAGATCACCGATCTTGACGCTATGAAGATACAGGAGCAGAAAAAGGCCGTCCGCAGCGGCTACGATATGGACATACTTCCCAGCGACCTTGCCACTTACGGGGAGGATGCCAAGAAACTGCTGACCAAGCTGCAAACCAGAAATGAACGTCTTTTCATGCTGACGTTCCTTGTGCTGAACGTGGCCGACACCAAGCAAAAATTGAGCAACGACGTGTTTCAAGCCGCCGGTGTGGCGCAGAAATACAACTGTTCCCTTGTCCGTCTGGACTACCAGCAGGAACAGGGCCTTGTGAGCAGCCTGCCGCTGGGCGTCAACCAGATCAAAATTCAGCGGGGCCTTACCACTTCCAGCGTGGCCGTGTTCGTGCCGTTTGTGACGCAGGAGCTTTTTCAGGGCGGCGCAGCCATGTATTACGGCGTCAACGCCAAGTCCCACAACATGATTATGCTGGACAGGAAACAGGCCCGGTGTCCCAACGGTCTGAAATTAGGCACCCCCGGCAGCGGTAAGTCCATGAGCTGTAAATCCGAGATCGTCAGTGTGTTCTTAACGACGCCTGACGATATTTTTATCTCCGACCCGGAGGCTGAATACTATCCGCTGGTAAAACGGCTCCACGGACAGGTAATCCGGCTGTCACCCACCAGCCGGGACTATGTGAACCCGCTGGACATCAACCTGAACTATTCCGAGGACGATAACCCGCTGGCCCTGAAATCCGACTTTGTGCTGTCGTTCTGTGAACTGGTCATGGGCGGCAAGAACGGGCTGGAACCCATTGAAAAGACGGTCATTGACCGGGCCGTGCGGGTGATTTACCGGCCCTATCTGGCAGACCCCCGCCCGGAAAATATGCCGATTCTGTCCGACCTCTACAAAGCGTTGTTAGATCAGCACGTCCCGGAGGCTGACCGTGTGGCGCAGGCCCTTGACCTGTATGTATCCGGCTCCCTGAACGTCTTTAACCACCGTACCAACGTGGACATCGGCAACCGGCTTGTGGCCTTTGACATCAAGGAATTGGGCAAGCAGCTTAAAAAGCTGGGGATGCTCATTGTCCAAGACCAGATTTGGGGCCGCGTTACCGCCAACCGCAGCCAGGGCAAGGCCACATGGTACTTTGCCGACGAGTTCCATTTGCTTCTGAAAGAGGAACAGACGGCAGCCTATTCCGCTGAAATCTGGAAGCGATTCAGAAAATGGGGCGGCATCCCAACCGGCGCGACGCAGAACGTGAAAGATCTGCTTTCCTCCCCGGAGATCGAAAACATTCTGGAAAACAGCGATTTTATCACGCTGCTCAATCAGGCATCCGGGGACAGAAAAATCCTTGCGGAACGGCTCAATCTGTCGGCAGACCAGCAGAAGTACATTGACAATTCCGACCCCGGCGAGGGCCTTTTGATCTTTGAAAATGTGGTGCTGCCCTTTACCAACCCGATTCCCCACAACACCCAGCTTTACAAGATTATGACGACCCGGTTAGATGAAGTAACCTTGTGAGAAAGTTCAGCTATCTTTTATAAAAAAGGTGTGATACTATAGGGATAACATAGAAAAAGTGAGGTGTTTACATGGGATCAATGATAACACTTGGCATTGGCCGGATGGAGATTGACTGGGGGAAAAATAATTCTTTCAGAGACCATTCCATTCTTTTCAAAATTTCCGACGTGAAACTCATTCCATATTATTACGTTGATATGGATTCAGATGAACCGATTATAGAAATGAAAGAGGGATATGCTAGAAAGCTTTCCAGCATAAAAAAACGTCTGAATTTACTGGGATACGATCTTGTGTCGATTAGGAAAATGTATGAAGATATTGTGCGGGAGCACCAAGAATATGGTTACAAGATAAAATTATCCTTTGATGTGTTTTATGACGTTCTACGAGCCATCAATGTTTCGGATATAGATACTGTCAAGTTGGCGGTTGAATTTGAAGAAAACGGGTATGATTTCGGAGAATATGTCAGAAGGTGTGTCCTTAATGCTCCACAGGTTAAAGGAAAACTTCTTGTGGAATACGAAGATAATGAGGACAGTGAATATCAAAATCCAGAGTGGGAATTATCTGAGTTTTTGGAGAATCTTGACCCATATATCACATTGCGTATTATAGCCGATAACCCTGCCAATGCCGAGCAAGAGGTTTTCTGGGGGTTTGCAGATGTGGTTGAAAATGGTTGGGTTCACAAGGATGAAGTTGTGATGGGGTTACCTCCTGAAAAGAGAATCCTAATCGTTACAGAAGGTTCAAGCGATTCGTATGTGCTTCGCAAGGCAATCGATCAGATATATCCAGATATATCGGATTTTTTTGATTTCGTTGACATGAAAGAAAATTATCCTTTTACTGGGACAGGGAATCTTTACAATTTCTGCGTAGGGCTTTGTCGAATCAATATCCAGAACAATATAATTGCCATTTTTGATAACGATACAGCCGGTCTTGAAAAGTACCATCAGTCGCAATCCTTGCAGAAACCAGATTCTTTTGTGATTACCAAACTGCCAGATTGCCCAGAGTTTTCTAGCATTTGTACCCTTGGCCCCCAAGGAAGTTCCATGGAGAATATAAACGGCAGAGCTGTAGCCATTGAGTGTTTCCTTGATTTTGGTAGCGTACAGAAGTCTCCATGTGTTAGATGGACAAGTTACAACAAAAATGAGAGGCAATATCAAGGCGAACTAGAAAGCAAGGATGAATACGTCAGGGCCTTTAAGCAATGTGACCTCACGGATGGTTCGTATGATACTAGTAAATTAGAATTTTTGATTGAGTATATTATTTCTCAATGGACAGACAGAAAAAAATAATTGTAGTAAGCAACCCGCCCATGTGGCGGGTTTTCTTATGCCCTAAACAGGAGGTGACGGCCATTGAAAGAGCTGAAAGCCAAACCCAAGGTGACACAGGCCATGACCCGCGACGGCCTCACTCTGGAAAATCAGGCCACCGGCGAGGTAGAGAACATTTCCAGCCGGGAGGCCGAACAGGACTATACCCCGGAGGCTGACGGCATAGCGGAAAAGCTGCTGGAACGGGCCGACGATGCCCATGACCGGCATAAGGCTAAAAAGTCCGCAAAGCAGGCAGCGGCCACCGCTGCCGAGGGGGACGCCGCCCTGCACCGGCCATCCTCCCGGCTCCAACTGACCGAGGAAGAACGGGCCGAGCCGGATTTGCAGCCCTATATCCGCAAAGCAGATCAGAAAGCTGACAAGTTGGATGCAGCCCGTGACGCCATCCCGAAAAAGCGTGTTGTCGTGAAAGAAACGGTCTATGACGAGGCCACCGGCAAGGCCAAGAGCGCCCTGCGTTTTGAACAGCAGGACAAAGGGCCTCCCAAGTTAAAGCCCAACCCGGCAGGCCGTCCCGTTTCGGAGGCGCTGCTATTCGCTCACGGAAAAATCCACGAAGTTGAACATGAAAACGTGGGTGTGGAGGGTGGCCATAAGGGGGAGGAACTTGCCGAGCGTCAGGCTGGCCGGGCCATCCGCAGCAGCATCCGGCACCACAAGCTGAAACCCTACCGGGCCGCAGAAAAAGCCGAGCGTCAGGCCCTTGCCGCCAACGCGGAGTATTTTTACCAGAAGTCCTTGCGGGATAACCCGGAGATCGCGCAGGCGGCCACTAATCCCGTTTCCCGGTTCTGGCAAAAGCAGCAGATCAAGCGCCAGTATGCCAAGGCCGCCCGGACAGCGGGCCAGACCGCAGGGACGGCGGCACAGGGCGCAGCCAAGACAGCCGCATCCTCCACCAAAGCGGCCAAGGCAGCCACCGAGGAAAGCAAACGGGCCGCCTCCTTTGTGGCCCGTCACTGGAAAGATTCACTGGCCGTTCTGGTGCTGGTGCTTTTGCTGCTGATGGTTCTGACCGGCCTCCAATCCTGCACCGCCATGTTCGGCAGCGCCGGAAGCGGCATCGCGGCGTCCTCCTACTTTTCCGAGGACAGCGATATGCTGGCCGCCGAGAATGCCTACGCTGCACTGGAAGCTGAGCTGCAAGCGTATCTGGACAACTACGAGGCCACCCATGACTATGACGAATACCACTTTGACCTTGACAGCATCGAGCATGACCCCTATGTGCTGATCTCCATTCTGTCGGCGCTCCATGACGGCCAGTTTACCATTGGAGAGGTTCGAAGCAATCTGCAAATGCTGTTCGACAAGCAATATATCCTAACGGAAACTGTTGTCAAAGAGGTGCGCTACCGCACGGAAACCCGGACAGGGACGCGGACGGTCACAGACCCGGACACCGGCGAAATCTCAACTGAGGAATACGAGTATGAAGTAGAAGTACCGTATGACTATTACATCTGTACTGTGACGCTGGAAAATTTCAATCTGTCCCATGTGCCGGTCTACATCATGGACGAGGAAACGCTAAGTGCCTATTCCCTGTATATGTCCACGCTGGGCAACCGGCCCGACCTGTTTTCCGGCAGCCAGTACCCCCACGCCTCCACCCTGAAAGAACCGACCTATTATGACGTTCCCCCGGAGGCTTTGGAGGATGAACAGTTTGCCGCCATGCTGAAAGAGGCCGAAAAGTACATCGGCTATCCCTATGTGTGGGGCGGCAGCTCTCCCAGCACCAGCTTTGATTGCAGTGGCTTTATCTCATGGGTCATCAATCATTCCGGCTGGAACGTGGGACGGCTGGGGGCGCAGGGCCTATACAACATCTGCATCCCTGTTTCCAGTTCGCAGGCCAAGCCCGGCGACCTGGTGTTTTTTGTCGGCACTTATGACACCCCCGGCGTATCCCACGTCGGCCTGTATGTGGGCAATTCGGTCATGCTGCATTGCGGCGACCCCATTTCCTACACAAATCTCAATTCAAACTATTGGCAATCCCATTTTTACAGTTTCGGGCGTCTGCCCTGACGCCAGAAAGGAGTTTTGACTATGGCAAGTAAACTTGACCGCATTGAAAAGGACATCCAGAAAACCAAGTCCAAGATTGCGGAGTATCAGAAGCAGCTTCGGGAGCTGGAAGCGCAGAAAACCGAACAGGAGAATTTGCAGATCATCCAGCTTGTGCGCGGCATGAACATGAAGCCAGAGGAATTTGCCGCGTTTCTGTGTTCCGGTGCAATGCAGGCCGCCCCTGCTGTCACAGCGTACCATGAACAGGAGGACAATGCCCATGAAGAATAAAACCAGACGAATTTCCCAGATTCTGCCCGCAATTCTGGCCGTGATGCTATGCGTCACAGCTTTTCCTGTTACCGCTTTTGCAGGCGGCGCCGACCCGGCCCCAGAGCCTTTGCCGGAAGCTACCGCCGAAGCAACCGGCGGCGTGGAGCCTGACACAGACAATCACTCCAAAACTGAAACCGCATCCGCAGGCAAAACGGAGGATGATAAAAGCAAGAGCTTGACCGGCAAGGAGGCCGCCGACCTGCTTTCCTCTCTGTTCGGTTCCAAGGTAAACATCACCGCTACGGACGATGGCATCCAGATCACCACCAGCGGCACGGAGGAAACTACCCAGACCGGCACCGTGACTACAAACGGTGGAAAGCTGAACGTCCGCACCGGGGCGGGGCTTGATAAGACTGCGTTTACCCAGCTTCCCAATGGAACGCAGGTGGAAGTGATTGGTACAGATGGCAACTGGGTGAAAATTCTTCTGCCGGAGCGCATCGGCTATGTCCATTCCGACTATCTGACCGTCAGCGATACCAAGACAGAAAGTACCGGCGCAGGCAGTTTCTCCCTCTCCCTTGATGAAGAAGAACTTGCCGTCCTGCTGGGGCTATTCACCGGCAACCAGACCAGCGGCGGCAGCGCCGCCCTGACCCCGGACGGGAACCTGACGCTGATTGACGACATCGGCAGCACCACCCAAAGCGGCAAGCAGTTTATCACCGTGGAAACCAAGACTGGCAACATCTTTTACCTGATTATTGACCGGGACGACGAGGGAAAAGAAACCGTCCATTTCTTAAATCAGGTGGATGAAGCCGACCTGCTGGCGTTGATGGAGGACGGGGAAAACACCCCCACCGCCGCTGTCTGCACCTGTACCACCAAATGCAAGGCTGGGGCCGTGAATACGAATTGCCCGGTCTGCAAAACCAACATGACCGAGTGCTGCGGGCCGGAGCCGCAGGAAAATAAGCCGGAGGAAACCAAGGCCCCACAGGGGGAAGCCAAAAGCAGCGGTTCCGGTGCTGGCGGCCTGATCGTATTCCTTGTGGTGGCACTGGCTGGCGGCGGCGCGGCCCTCTACTATTTCAAATTCAGAAAGCCCAAGGCTGAAACCAAGGGCAGCGACGATCTGGACGAATACGACTTTGGGGACGACGAGGATTTGGAGGACGAGGAACCCGAAACCGAGTTTGACCCGGAGGCAGATTTTGTAAGTGAACAGGAGGATGAGGAATGACCCATAAACTTGTAATCGCAGAAAAACCGAGCGTGGCCCGCAGCATTGCGGGCGTGATCGGAGCCACGGAAAAACACGCCGGCTATTTGGAGGGAAACGGCTATGTGGTGAGCTGGTGTATCGGGCATCTGGTGTCCTTTGCTGACGCTGGCCGCTATGACGAGCGTTTCAAGAAATGGCGCTATGAGGATTTGCCCATCCTCCCGGAGCCGTGGCAGTATATTATTCCCGACGATAAGAAACAGCAGTTTGACGTTCTGCGTTCCCTGATGGAGCGTGACGACGTGACCGGCCTTGTGTGCGCCACTGACGCCGGACGGGAGGGAGAATTGATTTTCCGTTTCGTCTATCAGATGGCAGGCTGTAAGAAACCGTTCAAGCGCCTCTGGATTTCCAGTATGGAGGACAGCGCCATCCGGGACGGCTTTGCACACCTGAAACCGGGAACGGACTATGACCCGCTGTATCAATCGGCCCTGTGCCGGGCGAAAGCCGATTGGCTGGTGGGCATCAACGCCACCCGGCTTTTCTCCGTGCTGTACCACAAGACCCTGACCGTGGGCCGCGTCCAGACCCCGACCCTGAATCTGCTGGTGGAGCTCGACGCCAAGATCACGAATTTCAAAAAAGAGAAATATCACATCGTCCATATCGGTGTAGGCGACGCGGACGCAGTAAGCAGCCGCTTTTCTGATGCTGGCGAAGCAAACACCGTCAAGACGGCCTGTGCCGGAGCGCAGGCCGTTTGTGCTTCCGTAACGCGGGAGAAAAAGACGGAGCAACCGCCCAAGCTCTATGACCTGACCACCTTGCAGCGGGAGGCAAACCGGCTCTTTGGTTTTACCGCCAAACAAACCCTTGATTACGCCCAAACACTCTACGAAAAGAAGCTGCTGACCTATCCGAGAACGGACAGCCAGTATTTGACCGATGATATGCTGCCCGTGGCCGAAAACCTTGTGTCCGGCCTTTGGGAGCTGGTGCCTTTCGCCAAGGGCCTGAACATTTCCCCGCAGTTTGACCGCATCCTGAACAGCAAAAAGGTGTCCGACCACCACGCTATCATCCCCACCGCTGAATTTGTGAAGCAGGGCTTTGACGGATTGGCCGAGAGTGATCGAAAGCTGCTGTCCCTGATCTGCTGCAAAGTGCTGTGCGCCGTGGCCGGGCCTTATGTATATGAGGCCGTCACCGCCACATTCACCTGTGCAGGGAAAGAGTTTACCTCCAAGGGCAGAACCGTTCTTTCCCCCGGCTGGAAAGAGATTGACCGCCGTTTCCGTTCCTCTTTGAAAACCGCTTCCGACGAGGACGCCGAGACCGTGCGGGAGTTGCCGGAGCTTAAAGAGGGCCAGACCTTTGCGGATGTGGCTGCATCCGTCACGGAGCATTTCAACACGCCGCCCAAACCCTACACGGAAGATACGCTGCTGTCTGCTATGGAACGGGCCGGAGCCGAGGATATGCCGGAGGACGCCGAGCGCAAGGGGCTGGGAACCCCGGCCACCCGCGCCGCTATTTTGGAAAAGCTGGTTCAGATGGGCTTTGTCCAGAGAAAGGGTAAGCAGCTCATTCCCACCAAGGACGGCATCAATCTGGCCGTGGTACTGCCGGAGGCTTTGACCTCTCCCCAGCTTACCGCTGAATGGGAAAGCCGTCTGACCGAGATCGCCAAGGGGCAGTCTGACCCGGACGAGTTTATGGCAGGTATTGAGGCCATGACGCGGGAGCTGGTGAAAACCTATTCCTGCATCAGCGAAGATAAGCAGAAATTGTTTCAGGCCGAGCGTGTGGCAATCGGGACGTGCCCCCGCTGCGGTGAGGCCGTCTACGAGGGCAGAAAAAACTACTACTGCGGAAACCGGGCCTGTCAGTTTGTCATGTGGAAGAATGACCGATTTTTTGAGGAACGCAGGAAAGTGTTCACCCCGAAGATCGCCGCCGCGCTGCTCAAAGACGGAAAAGCAAAGGTAAAGGGTCTGCGCTCCATGAAAACCGGCAAAACCTATGACGGGACGGTGCTTTTGGCCGATACCGGCGGGAAGTACGTCAATTACCGTGTGGAACACAGGAGCTAAGACACTAACAGAGCAAGCATAGGGAGTGTGGCTACACTCCCGGTAAATCCCTGACCCGGCGCACCTGACCGGGCCGGGGATTTTGCTTGTTGGGGAAAGCCCCAAACCCTTATCTCTCCCGAAACATCTTTATTTGCTTCAAATTGATATTTCAAAAGCCGGGTTATGATAGTATAATGAAGCCAGCGACAAATCGAAATTCAGCGGCTTGATAAGGTGGCTGAAATGACCTCTTGGGTAGTTGCTTCATAAGTATCATTTATATGAAGGAGGCGTTACAAAATGCCTAAATATAATTTCTACTATGATGAGTCTGAGCATAGCCGAAAAATCAACTACAAGACGGTAAGTGCCTCTAATTATTATGATAATTTCGTAACCATGATTGTAGGATGGTCAGCCGAGAAGGATGATATTCTGCAACGGCATGCTGCTTTTGAGACCAAGTACGCAGACAGAAAAGATCGTAATGGTGAAATCAAAAGTACGATGTTTCAGCAAAAACAATTCAAGTTTGGTTTTGCCTCCCTCAACAAGCAGAACGCTCAGTTTGTAAATGATTTTCTGTCGCTGTTTGACAAAGATATTCATATTTACTTTTCTATTTCCAGCAAGATTGAATACCTTGTGCTACAGGTTTTTCAAGGGTACAGAAACAGTTTTCTCGTCGATGCAGACTTGATGAAGTATTCCATTACAAAAGCTCTCGTTATGTATCGTCCGCAGGAAATCATTAAGTGCCTCTACGAATCACCCAAAGACTTTTTAGAGGAACTAAAGAAGTTCTTCCGAGATAGGATTGAATGCAATAAAAACAATCCCCAATTAAAGCAAAAAGAAACGGAAGCATTTCAACAGATTTTATTCATACTGGATGATATTTCGGATGCTCCGGAGATTGATTGGGACTACCATCTGCCTTTTGACGGGTTCAAAAAGTATCTGGCAGAAAAAGATATATCGAATTACAACCTGATTATTGACAAAGAGGGTAAAGAGGAGGAAAAAAGCAAAACCTTAAAAGCGGCCCGTGAAATAGGACTGGATAATTCAGATGAAGCCGATTCTACAGAGTATCCGGGGCTTCGTATGGCAGATATGATGGCAGGCATTATATCCAAGTTATTGAAGGGGCTGTGTGATTCCTTGCGGTATCAATCTCTTGACGAAAGTGCCAATAAGAAGATTTTGGATACAGGTTGGTTCTGCCTGAATGAAGTTCAATTAGGACTCTATAAAAAGCTTTATCGGCTTATTTGCGAGTGGCAACCTGCTTGGTACAAATCTTACTCCGGTATATATTCGGATGATTTGGTTGTATTCAATGCTTTGCTTAATTTTATGAACCATTTTGAATCTGTCGAACAGATCCGGGCTGATATAGATATGCAAGGCGAATACTTTAATGCGTTTGCTTGTGATCAGTTGACAAGGTATTTTAATCAGAGAAGATGCAAGCTGCCCATTGAGCCTGTAATTCCCTTTGATGAAGAATCATATCTGAACCAAAGGGGTGGAAAGGTATATTTTGATTCGAGGAAGCAACTCCTTTTGCCGTTACATGAAGGTTCTCAGACTTTTGATGTATTATCGGTTGGGGTGGATCAGAAATTCACTCCAACAGTAACAATTCTAAAAGATGGAGAATCTGAGTGCTTTCGACTTCCGAATGAACTAAGTGAATGGGCCTGCAGTGTTATTAGAATGGCAGCCATGGGAATGAAACTTTTCCCTACCAAAGTGACTTTTTCCAATATTGATGGAAGATATTATGTAGATATACTTTGAATACAAGAGGATTTGAAAATGGAGATCAAGTATTTCAATAAGGAGTTCGTTGAACGCACAAAATACATTGTTCAAACCCAGTGCAAAGACGAATTTACCTATGATGTAACGCTTTTATTAAACTGCTTGTTGGGTTTAGTTAGCCTTCCAACGGAACGCACAAAACCTAACAGCACTTTGTTTAAAAATGAGTGCGTTAACAAACTCAAAAGCATGGGTGTTATTATAAATTCGATGGATGATGATAAGACATTCCGAACAGTAAAGAATGCCTTGTCACATATGAATATTGCCCCACAAAACAAAGACGGGGTGGTGGATTCTATCATAATTAGAGATCGCCAAAACAGGAATTCTCCGGTGCATACAGAGCTACACTTTACAGTACCACAACTTAGAGAGTTTGCGTTGTTTGTTGCGGATAAGCACCTGGAACGTTTGTTAAACAAGAATTTATAGAATTTTTTATCAAGATGAAAGAAAAAGTCAAGGCAAAAAGAGAAGAAAAGAAAAAGCAAAGGAAGAAGGTAAAAAAGAAAGTCGATAACTTCCGGGTTATTGAGTTGAACACTCGCTTATGAAAAAATATACTCGCCGCCTACCAACGGCATTACCAAGCAGGAAATTTTTTAAAGGTTTCCTGCTTTTCTTTTACCCATTTTTACAGAAAGGAGGCTGCCGATGGCAAGTTTACGGTACACCGTAAGAGAATATCAGGACGATTTACGAATCGGCATTGCATGGCTGGCGTTCTGGCGGGAAGGCCGTTCATGGCACGGGGAAGCGTTTCATCTGGATATGAGCGACTATTTGTACCCGGAGGACAAAATGCGGCTTGCCGAGATACAGGCCGCAGACCCCAAGGCCGTTGTGGTGAACGGCTACTATTCCGGCTATCTGGGCGAGGAAATGAGCGTGGACGAGCTGGCCGCCGGAGTGCGCCACCACTACGAAAACGGCCTAAGTAATATCGCCCCGTTTATGGAGGCCCACGACGATGCGCTGCCCCCGGAGGTATTAGAGGAAGCGCGGGCCAAGGCCCATGCAGCGGGGCTGCCCTTTTATGAGCGCCCCTATAATGGGGCGGACATCGACCCGTATGTATATGACGGAAACATGAGCATTGAGGACTATGAGCTGATGCACCGTCTGATGGAACAGGACAATGAAAGGAGTGAGCGCGTGAACGAAGTATTTTCTATCCAGCTCCATAACCGCCAGCTCTACGAACAGGGCAAGGATGGTGTCTGGCTGGATATGCCTACTACAACGGAACAACTGCAAGCAGCCCTGCAGCAGATCGGCATTACCGCCGACAATCCGCAGGATTTTTTTATCAACGGGTATTCTTACCCGGAGGGCCAGTGCCTTGCGCTGCCTTACGATATGGTGCTGGCCGCCGACGTGGACGAGCTGAATTTCCTTGCCGCCCAGTTAGGCCAGCTTGACGCCGCCGAAATTGCAGAGCTGAACGCCGCCCTGCAAAACCCCAAGGGCGGCTTTGCAAGTATCGGCCAGATCATCGACTTTACCGAAAACGTGGACTACTATGTGCATCTGCCGGATGTGCATAGCGCCGCCGCTTTGGGCGACTACTATTTGAACCGTTCCGGCATGGTGGATATGCTGCAGGAATGGAAAGTCGGGATTGATACGGTGCAGTTCGGACGCCACATTTCCCAGCAGGAACAGGGCGCCTTTACCGAGTACGGCTATATCGTAAAAAGCGGCGACGAATGGCAGCGCGTCCATGAGGGCCAGCCGGTGCCGGAGGAATACCGGGTAATGGCCTTTCCCCAGCCGGAGGTTATGCGGGACGAGATCAAGACCCGGCAGGCAGCGGTATTGACTGCCGAGGCCCCGCAGCCCCAGCCGGTTATCCCCATCGACTTAAACGGAAAGAACAATGCCGAGCGCATGAAAGAGATCACTGACCGTCTGGAAGCCGGAATACAGGCCCTTTTTGAAAGTGAACAGTACAAAGCCTATCTCACGGCGATGTCCAAGTTCCATAATTACAGCTTCAACAATACGCTGCTGATCGCCATGCAGAAGCCTGACGCCTCTCTGGTTGCCGGTTTTGGCAAATGGAGGGACGACTTTGAACGCCATGTGAAGAAAGGTGAAAAAGGCATCAAGATACTGGCCCCGTCCCCCTACAAGGTGAAAAAGCAGATGGAGAAAATCGACCCGACTACTCAAAAGCCGGTAATCGG
>UMHE01069774.1_pt1 | contig 15465 bp, 13 predicted proteins | sample 1965451 | NCBI WGS metagenome assembly UMHE01 (sample SAMEA4836090, study PRJEB28245) | human gut metagenome | biome: gut microbiome; material: fecal sample | place: Denmark | collected 2008 | reverse complement strand
CAAAATCGCAAAATAAAATACTGTTTTTATTTTGCGATTTTGCGGGCAGCTTGGCGGAAAAGTCCGAACGGACTTTTCCGCCAAGCTGAAGCGCGGCCTTTCGGCCGCGCTTTGGGTCACATATCCACCTTTTCGTAGGCTCTCGCCGCTGCCCGGAACGTCAGCAGCGTGCAGCCCGTGTAGATCAGAATACCGCCGATGAGCACCGGCAGCAGCCGCAGCTGGGTGGCTGCGTCCATGTCGTCCAGCCACGTCAGACCGGGGATATGGGGCAGGGCTTCCATCACCAGCATCAGCAGCGCCATGGGGATGGTGGCCTTTACAAAGGCCACGCCCACCTTGTAGCCGTTCTTGTAGAAGGAGGGCAGGAACACGGCGTTGAACAGCGCATACAGAAGAAACCCCGCCGCCAGCAGCGCCAGATTGGGGTCAAGCCCCACCAGATTGTCCTTGCCCGGCTGCAAACGCGCCGCCAGCAGGCAGCAGGGTGCCAGCAGCACCAGCGACGTCAGCTCGATCAGCGCCGTGAACAGGCACCCGGCCTTCACCGCGTCCCGCTTGGGCACCGGCAGCAGCGCCGTGTAGTACAGATCCTTCTGCTCCCGCATGTTCAGGAAGCTGAAGAACAGCCCCAGCGTGACGTAGAAAAAGATCACGGTGTAGGGGTAATTGGGGATGATGACCATGATACCGAACAGGCAGAAAACCGGCGTCATGGGATGACACACCAGCCGCAGCTGCTTATATAATAGCGCCTTCATCCAGCGGCCTCCTTTCCACATGTACGATGATATCCTCCAGCGTAACGCCCACGTCCCTGTAATGGTCGCGGAAATCGTCCAGCGAGCCGGTATACTGCATCTCGCCGTCCTTGATAAAGGCGATGTGGGTGGCGCACTTCTCCAGATCGGAGGTGATATGGGTGGAGAACAGCACGCTGCGCGTACCGTCCGCCACCAGACGGCGCAGCAGCTCCGTCAGTTCGTCCCGGCTCACCGGGTCAAGGCCGCTGGTAGGCTCGTCCAGGATCAGCAGCCGGGCGTTGTGGCTCAGCGCCAGGGCGATCATGTACTTGACCTTCATGCCGCTGGACAGCTGATCCACCCGCTTTTCCTCGTCAATGGCGAACAGATTCAGATAGTGGCGGTATTTACCCTCGTCCCAGTTGTCGTAGAACCGGCGGGTGACGTCGGTGATAACACGGATCTTCTTTTTCGGGTAGAAGTCGATGCCGCCCAGCACCACGCCCAGCTCCCGCCGGATGGCGCGCTCGTTGGCAGCGTAGTCCATGCCGAACACCTTCACCTCGCCCCCGTCCGGATGCACCATGCCCAGAATGGATTTCAGCGTGGTGGACTTGCCCGCGCCGTTACGCCCGATGAAGCCCATCACCGCGCCCTCCGGTACAGCAAAGGACACGCCATTCAGGGTAAACGCCGGGTAGCGCTTCGTCAGCCCCCGTACCTCCAACACGTTCATTCGTCGTCCACCTCCCCGTCCTCGCTGGGCAGGCTGTTGAACACGGTCTTCATCAGCGGGTTCAGCTTGTCTACGGTTTGCAGCGCAAGCCCCTTCTTCTTATCTGCCATCAGCACCAGCGTGTCCCCCGGCTCCAGCCCGAACATGTCCCGCGCCTCCTTGGGAATGACGATCTGCCCCTTGGGGCCGATCTTCACGCTGCTCATAAAGTACCGGTCGTTTCGTCCCATATACTCGCTCCTTTCGGTTGGATTGGTATAACTTTTCTTACTTTTCGCATTGTAGCACCCTGCGCAGAGGCTGTCAAGAGGCAAACGACACCGCCTGCGGACGCGGCGCCGCCCCGCAGCAAAACGCCCCGACCTCCTCGCCTCCTCAAAGACAGCTTCCGCAGCATTGTCGAAATTTTGTATGTCTCCCGCCGGAATTCCCGGCATTTCTCCTTTTTACACAACGGCGCGCAAGGATATTTGTTGTTATTTACAAGGAATTTGCCCCAAAAACGTCCGCCGCCCTCTTGCATTTCCCCCTCCGCTGTGGTACACTTAGGCAGTAAGAATCCGTGATAAGTTCGATTGGTAGGCGAAAAATTCCGCATATCATTTCTGGGGTGTGAAATATGAAACAGATGGGGGCAGCCTCGCGCAAGAAACTGAATATCGCGCTTCTCATCCTGCTGCTGGTCGCTCTGGTCGTGCTGGCTGCGGTGTTGTTTGTGCGCGCCAAGCCGGACGCTGTGTCGCCGGACAACCGTATTGAGACGGCGGAGCCGCTGTCCCTGACGTTGCCCTGCACGGCGCTTTCTGCTATTTTTGATGATGCTGCGTCACCGCAAACGGGTGGATATTCGGCAGTCCCGCTGACCGCCACCGTGGAATTCAAGGGTGATCACGCAGCCATGACCGCCTCCGGCATGCTCCCCGGCGACAGCGAGGAGAAGACCTTCACCGTCACCGTAAAGCACCGCAAGACCGCTACCGTGCATTTCGAAGCCAAGCTCGCCAACGACAGCGTGATAGATGACACCACAGGCCGCAAGCTGTCCGACGGCATGAATATTAAAGTGGTACAGGGCACCGACACGCTGTACGACGGCTCCATCGCCGGACTGACGACGGCCACGCCGCGTCCCGCCGTGGATGTAGAGGTAGCCGGCAGCCGCACGACTGACCTGCCCTACACCATCACCGTGAGTCTGCCCACCTCGGCGGGCAACGAGTTCCAGAACAAGACGCTGACCATCGATCTGAAATGGTGGCTGGTGTCCGACGAGGGCGGCGGTGGCGGCGGTACGATTATCGTCAAGCCGCCCAAGACCGGCGACGATTTCTCGCCGTTCCTGATGGGCGGCGCGGCGCTGGTGTCCCTGTCATTGCTGGCGGTGCTGCTGCTCCGCCGCAGAAAGGGGGAGAACCATGGCTGATACCGCTACCAAGCGCACCGACACCCGTCGCCGCTGGCTCAGCAGCGCGGTGCTGACGTTTCTGCTGACACTGGGTCTGATCGTCACCTCCGTGGCCATCACCATCTCGTCGGTGGAGGTTCGTGAAAATGTCTTTACTACCGGAACGGTCAAGCTCAACCTGAACGGAAGTGCTGATGCTGAAGACGGTAAAGGTGCGCCTGTCATCACTGCAGACGACAAGTTTCTCTTTGAACCGGGCATGACCGTAAACAAGACCTTTTTCCTTGAGAACAGGGGTGCAGATTGTTGGTATAAACTGTATTTCAACAATGTCAGCGGCGACTTGGCTTCCGTGCTGGATATTACTATCAAAGACGGTGATAAGCTTCTCTGCTCCGGTAAGATGAAAGACCTCACTTTTGCCGACGCGCCAATCGCCGGGGAGCTTAGAGCCGGTTCCCGTCTTGACCTGACGATCTCCTTCTATTTCCCGCAGGATGCGGGCAACACCGCGCAGAACGGCACATTGCAGTTCGATCTGTGCGCCGACGGCACGCAGGTAAAGAACAACCCCAGCAAAGAATTCTAATGACTGACATAGGAGCCATCCCATGAAAGAAACTCTCGGAAAGATCCTGCGTATCTTCACCACCGTGCTGATGGTGCTGTCCATCTGCATGATGATCTTCACCGTGATCTCCGTGCTGACCTTCAACCGTTCCGACCGGCAGATGTTCGGCTACCGCGCGTTCATCGTCCTGTCCGACTCCATGTCGGCCACCGACTTCAAGGCCGGCGATCTGGTGCTCACCCGCGACGTTGATCCCGCCACGCTCCAGCCCGGCGACATCATCGCCTTCACCAGCACCAACGACGAGAACTACGGCCAGACCGTCACCCATAAGATCCGCTCCCTGACCACCACTGCCGACGGCGAGCCGGGCTTCATCACCTACGGTACCACCACCGGCACCGACGACACCGCCGTTGTCACCTACATGGACGTGCTGGGCAAGTACGCCGGGCATTTGGCCGGCGTGGGCAAGTTCTTCAACTTCCTCAAAACCACCCCCGGCTACATACTCTGTATCTTTGTCCCCTTCGCCCTGCTGATCCTGTCCCAGTCTGTGGAGACGGTTCGCCTGTTCCGCCGCTATAAGGGCGAGCAGATGGCCGAGCTGCAGGCGGAGAAGGACAAGATCGCCGAGGAGCGCCGCCAGAGCGCCGAAATGCTGGCCGAGCTGCAGGCGCTGCGCGCCCAGCTGGGGCAGAACGCCCCCGAAGACGGCGCCGCCCCTGTACCGGACAGCGCCCCCGCCGCCCAGCCGGAAACACCGCAGACCGACACCACGGAAAGCGCGCCGGAGCCTGCCGAGACCATGTAACGCAGCCCGGAAACGCTGCTCCGTGTCAGATCATAAGAAAGGAAGTACCATTATGAAAATGTATCGTCCGCACAGGCTCTGCCCTCGGAACAGCAAGCCAAAGGAACCCAGCCTGTACCGCTCTCTGTGCGTCAGCATTCTCTGCATGTTTCTGAGTACAGTCATGCTGGTTGGGACGACGATGGCCTGGTTCAGCGACTCCCTGAAAACCGGCGTGTATACGATCACCTCCGCCAAATTTTCTACCACGGTGTATTACTGCACTGAGCTTTCCACTGCAGAGAACACCCCCAACAACTGGCAGCGGCTGAATCCCAGCAACACCACTCTGTTCGGAGGCGGCTCCCTTTCTTTTAATGATGGTCAGGTTGCCTATTTGAAGCTGGTGAGCAACAGCACCATCCCTCTCAAGTATAAGTTCACTCTTACGGCTCCTGGGGAACCCAGCAACATTAATGATTTGTCTTTGGCCGGATGTCAACATGCGAAAGATGATGAATCTGGGGCTGGTTTGAGCGAATCCAATCTTAAGGACATTGATCTCAGCGCAATTACTCCTGGTTCGGATTCGAAAACGGTAGTCTTTGATGTTCCTGCGGTGACAGAGAGCAATACTTCCGCCATTGTATATGCCGTCCTCAAGCTGACTTGTTCCCCTACTGACCAAACGACGACTTACAACTTCTCTTTGAAGCTGGAAATCATGCAGGATCAGGAAGACGCCGGAGTAACCGAATCCAATTCCCCCACCACCAGTACAAGTGTGGACATGACTATCACCGGCAGCACGCCTCCCACTCCGGCTCCCACTGCACCTAATGTCTCCGACAGCAGTGGCGAAGGCGCTCAGCAGCCCGATGACGAAAGCAATTCCGGCACCGGCGAAACCAACCCCCCGTCCGGTTCCACCACTGAAACCGAAAATGCAACCGAGACCCCTGAATCCGGCAACGGCGGCAACGATGTACCCCCTGCTGCCGAATCCAACCCCACAACCTGACACAAACACCAGCGCCCCCGGCCTTCGCCGGGGGCGCTTCCTATTCCCCTCTCACACCGTGGCGTCCACCGGAATGCGCTGCCGCGCCACCTGCACCCAGTGTACCCGCACGTCGCCGGAGGGCTGCTGGGTGGCGCAGAACGCCACGTCCCCCATGTGTCCCTCCACCGGAATGTCGCTGCGCTGCATGGCCGTAAACCGCCGGATATAGCCCGCCAGCTCGCCGATGGCCTTTACCGGCAGATCGGGCAGCAGATAATCAAAAAACTTATACATAAAGCACCTCCTGTATGTTCCTGGCTCCTGCTTGTCTTGACTGTACCCATCATACCAGGAGTACTGTCCCGAAAAACGGACAGTTCCCCGCACTTGTGCTTTTTCCTGCCATGTGGTAGAATAGTGCTATATGCGTAATTCAGGAGGTAGCCGCCATGACCGAGTTGAATACCGCGCCTCAGCTGGCGCCCCATGAGCGCTGCACCGGCTGCGCCGCCTGCTGCAACGGCTGTCCCAAGGGTGCCATCCGCATGATCCCGGATCGGGAGGGCTTCCTCTACCCGCAGGTGACGGACGGCTGCGTCCAGTGCGGCCACTGCACCCACATCTGCCCCGTTCTGAAGCAGCGGGAGCCCCGCACAGAGCCGGCCGCCTTCGCTGTATGGAACAGTGACGAGGACGTGCGCCGCCGCTCCACCGCCGGCGGTGCCTTTTCCGCCCTGGCGGAATATGTGCTGGAGGGCGGCGGCGTGGTGTTTGGCGCGGCGCTGGACGATGGGCTGAAGGTCAGCCACATCGCCGTGAAAAACCTCCACGACCTGCCCCGTCTCCGGGGCGCCAAGCCCGTGCAGAGCGACGTGGGCGAAAGCTACCAGCAGACGCGCCTGTATCTGGATCAAGGGCGGCAGGTGCTGTTCTCCGGCACCCCCTGTCAGGTGGACGGCCTGTACCGCTATCTGGGCGAGCACCCGGAGCGGCTCATCACCTGCGACGTGGCCTGCAGCGGCGTGTGCAGCCCCGGCATCTGGGAAAAGCTGGTACGCTCCATGGCCTATGTGAAGCAGCAGCGCCCCCTGACCGTGGACTTCTGCGGCAAACTCAGCGGCGACAGCGTGCGCCGCTTCCACGTCTCCTTTGAAAACGGCGGGCAGTACGACGCGCCGATGCTGCGCTCGGAGCTGGGGCGCGGCATCACCCGCGGCCTGTTCCTGCGCCCGGCCTGCCACACCTGCGGCTACACCAGCACCGACCGCACCGGCGACCTGACCCTGTGCGACATCACCGGCGGCAACATCTCCCCCCAGGAAAAGCAGCTGGGCATGTCCCTGCTGCTGGTGAACACCGCCAAGGGCGCCCAGATCTTCGACTCCCTGCCCCTGCACCGCCGCCGGTTCGATCTGGCCGAGGCGGTGGCGGCGGATCAGGCGCTGCGCTCCCCCGCCCCGGTGTCCGTGGACCGCACAAAATTCTTCGATGCCCTGGAGCAGGAGCCCTTCCGTCAGGTCTGCACCCGCTTCCTGTCCCTGATGCAGCCCCGCGCCCGCGCCGCCAGACCGCTGCGAGAGCTGCTGCACATACCCTTCAAAAAGAGGAAAGACAAATGACCAAAACGCTGCTGCACACCTGCTGTGCGCCCTGCTCCGTGGCCTGTATCCAGCTGCTCCGGGCGGAGGGCATCGAGCCGGTGTCCTACTGGTACAACCCCAACATCCATCCCTATCAGGAATACAAGGCGCGCCGCGACACGCTGATGGCCTACGCTCCCTCCGTGGGCGTGGAGCTGATCGTGCAGGAGGACTACGGCCTGCGGGAGTTCTGCCGCGCCGTGGCCGATGACATCGACCACCGCTGCGGCAAATGCTACGGCCTGCGGCTGGAGCAGACCGCCCGCTACGCCGCCCTGCACGGCTTCGACAGCTTTTCCAGCACCCTCTTCGTCAGCCCCTACCAGAACCATGAGCTGCTGCGCCAGACGGCGGAGGAGATGGCGCGGCGCTACGGCGTGGCGTTTCTCTACCGCGACTTCCGCCCCGGCTTCCGTCAGGGGCAGCAGGAGGCGCGGGAGCTGGGGCTGTACATGCAGAAATACTGCGGCTGCGTGTTCAGCGAGGAGGAGCGCTACGCCAAGCAGATCGCCCGCGACATGCAGACCCCCGAAAAGCACCTGTAACGCGCAGGAACCGGCGCCCCCGCCGTCCTGCCTCGTAGGGGACGGTGTCCTCGACGTCCCTCCCTGCACCCCAAAAACAAAACCCTATCACACACAAAGGCGGCGCCCCACAGGGCGCCGCCTTTTGCATTTGCGTATGTTCATCAGCCATTCCTCGCCAGCAAATACAGCCACTGATAGTCCAGAATGTCCACCTGCCCGTCCTCGTTGACATCGGCCAGCCGCAGGAAATACCGTACCAGCAGCTCATTCCGCGCCGCATCAGCGCTGTCGCAGAACGAACCGGGCACCTGCCGCAGCGCAAGATAGTCGTACAGCGTCTGCAGATCCAGCGTGCATTGCAGCGCGTCCTCCGCGCCGGTGCCGTCGCCGTTGACATCGCCAATGCGCAGCAGCAAACAGGCGACATTGGCGCTGCCGCTGTCATCGGACAGGGCAACGGGCATTTCCCACGCCACGTAGCCGCCGCCGTCCACCCGCAGCGTATACGTCCCCGCGCCGATCCGCAGCCCGGACAGCAGGAAACCGCCGTCCGCCCGCACGTCACCCCGTGCCGCCACGACGCCATCCTTCAGCAGCGTGACCATGGCATTGTCCGTGGCACCGGCAACAGACCCGGAAACGGTGAATCCCAGCGCCGGAACGACCTCCTGCTCCACCAACACCGCACTACAAACCGAGCAGTGCTTTCCTTCCGTCAAGCCCGTCTTAGTGCAGGTAGGCTCCACAGCCTTGTCGATGACTTCGGTATGTCCCTTAGCAGGAACGGCCTCCTGCTCCGCCAACACCGCACTACAAACCGAGCAGTGCTTTCCTTCCGTCAAGCCCGTCTCAGTGCAAGTCGGCTCCACGGCCTTATCCACGACCTCGGTGTGAGGGATGGCTGTGTACCGCGCGGTGAACTCCGCGTCGGCGGTGATGCTGGAATAGTCGCCGCCCCACCCGGCCAGTTCATAGTGATGCGCCTCGTCCGGCGCTTTTACCGCGTCCGGCGGCGTGGCCGCGGTGCGGTAGCGGACGGACTGCTGTGAAAGAACCTCACCATTCTCATTCCGGAATATCACCGTAAAAAAGGGATCCTTCACCTCGCAGGACGCAGCGCACATATCCAGCGCGATGGGCCGACGGTCAGCGCCGACAGCCGATGTAGTAACGGCGGGCGTCAGGGTGACAGTTCCTTCCTTTTCCGGTTGGAACGTCATGGTCACCAGCTCCGCCCCATCCGCAAAACCCTTTGCGCAGATAAAGGTGAATTTCACCTGGCCGCCGTCAATCTTGGGATTCGTCTCGATACACACGCCGTCCACACTCTCCATACCCGCGCTCACCTTCACGCCGGTGCATGTCAGCAGCGCCGTGTCGTAGGAAATGCAGAAATCGGCGGCAGCCAGGCCGCTGTCTCTATCCAGCACAGCCACAGCGGTGATGGTTTCATCGGTACGGGCAGCGGCAGGCATGGTCACCCGCAGGGCGGGCGTCTCCGGCGTTACCTCTGTCTTTCGCAGGGTCAGCGCCTGAGTGAAGCCGACGCCGTTCATGGCGGCCAGCGCCGTGTCGTACAGCTCGGAGGCTGCGAAGGTCACGGAGGTGTCCGCGTCCACGTCGGCCACCGCCTCCAGCGTCAGCCGCAGCAGATCGCCGCCGGGTATCTCCTCCTCAGACGCAAAGGCGGCGGACACATACCCCGCCCGGCTGGCGTCCAGCGACTTCACCGCCCCGGACAGCGCTGCCAACGGCTCCGCCGCCACGCAGGTGAACAGCGCGGCGTCATAGCGGAATTCCAGCTTACCGGCAGCCAGCCCCTGGCTGCCATAGGTGCGGGCGGTGATGCTCACCTGCTCGCCCTTGTGCAGCGTGGGCACGTTGCTGCCGCTGTAAAAATACAGCGTCTTGGTGGTGGACTGCGGCTCCGTCACCGTGAACACGCCGGACGCGCCGTTCAACGACACGGTGACCAGCCCGGTGTTGTAGGCGTTTTCGATCAGGATATCCAACAGGTATTCCCCGGCTGCGGCGTCCGGCCGCACGCAGAAGTCCAGCCGCAGGATATTCTGGGAGCCGGATATGCCGTCCAGACAGGCGCCGTTAAAGGACACCTGTCCGGCCGTCTCTGTGTTCACCGTCCCCAGGGCGGAAAAAACTCCCACCATCGCCGCGCCGGTCAGCTCCAGCGCCGTGTCGTCATAGGACACGATGCCCTGCACACCGGCCAGCGCCTCCAGATTGGAGCCGCTGACATACACGGAGCGCGTCTCGCCGGGCGCGGCGGAGGCGCTGCCCACCCGTAGGAAGGCACTGGCCGCCCATGCGGTGGAGATCAGATTCACCAGCAGCGCAGCGGCACACAACAGTGCCGCTGCGCGCTGGGATGCGCGTTTTAGTTTCATGGAACAGCCCCCTTACAGCGTCAAGGAGCCGATGATGCCGTTGGCATACTGCAAAATGGTCAGCACCTCCACAGCCTCCAGCGTCTTATTGCCGTTCAGGTCGGCGCGGGCGAACTGCTCCGCGTCCAGATTCAGCCGGTCGTTGCTGGCCTGCAGCACCATCAGCGCGTCCAGCACGTTGATCTGGCCGTCACCGTTGACGTCGCCCAGCGCGCTGCGATCCACGGCCTCGCTGACCGCGATGGCATAGGGCTGCTCCGCCGTTCCCTTATAGGCGTAGTTCACGCCATCGAAGGCGCGGATATAGTATTCCAGTCCGGCGGTGGTCACGTCGGAGGACGGGATCACGGCGGAATACCGGTCGTTGACGGCGGTCATAGTCACCGCTCTCCAGCTCTCCGTGCCGGTAACGCGGTAGAACAGCTCCACCTTGTCGATCTGCAGATTGTCGTTGGCGGTGGCGCTGATGATCAGCTTGCCGCCGGTAAAGGCGCTGTACACGCCGTCGTGATAGATGTTGGGTGCCATGGTGTCCTTGGCGCGGACAGAGATCTTGCCGGAAGTGTCGGACTCGCTCAGATCCGTCTTGACCACGGTGAAGTTGTAGTAGTACATCTGGCCGGGGGTCACATTGGTGTCGGTGAACGTCTTGATATCCGCCGGGATGACGGAGGTATTCAGCTTGGCGTACTGGCCGTCCTCCCTGTCGCAGCGGTAGACGTTGTAGCCCGCCAGCGTGTCGAAGTCGTCCTGCGCCCAAGTGAGGATCACGCCGTCATCGGCGGCCTCGGCCTGCATGGTCATAGCCAGCGCGGAGGAGGTGTCGATGTTGAAGCTGAAGCGTCCCCAGTCCTTGTAGAGCTTCAGGTGCCCCTCGGCGGAGCGTCCGTTGGCGATGGACCAGTACTGGATGCCGTTGGCGATCAGGGAGGTCATGGTGGTGGAGCCCTCCCATGTCCGGCTGTCCATCCACTGTCCGGCCACCTCGAAGTCGGCGTAGGGATAGCTGCTGCCAAAGCGCACCTGCAGCGGCATTTCGGTGTCCATATCCCGGTTGAAGGTCACGGTGAACGTGGTCTTGCCTGCACCAACGGTGGTGATCGCCTCGCCGTTGGCGTCCCGCAGGGACACGGAGCGCACCACCGGCCACACCGTCTTGGGGATCGTCTCCAGAATGGTGCCCTCGTTCAGGTCGGCCATGGACTGATAGTCATCGAAGTCCAGTATCTGCTTGTTGATGGCCTCCTTTTTGGTCTTTTCGCTGAGCCCCTCGGTGCCCCAGTAGTTGCCGCCGATGCCGTAGCGGACGTAGCTGCTGGCGCTGGGTGCGGTGATGCGCAGCCACTTCTCCACGTTGTTTTCCGTGAAGCGGTTGAGGATGGCGTTGCCGTAGAACAAAGTGTCGTAGCCCTTGTCGCAGAAGGCTTTCCAGCCTGCGGTCAGGCGCTCGGACGTCCATGCGCGGGCGGCCGCGGCCTCGTTGTCGGAGACGGTGCCGCTTGCCAGAACGGTCTTGCCGTCACCGGCGTCAGCGGCCAGGGTATCCAGATAAATAAAGGTAAAAGTGATCTCCTCGTTGGGCGCGCCGAAATAGGTGGAAACGGAATTTGCGGGGATCGTTACGGTGTAGGAAGTACCGGAAATGAGGGGGTCGGAGGGGGTGATGAGCAGCTGATTGCCGGAGGTGGCAGCGCTCGCCGAACCGCCGGAAATGGCTATATTACTGAGGTTTTCGCCCTGGCAGAGGGTCTTGTCGGCGGTCAGGATCAGGGTCTGGGAGCCGACTAAAACCGTGTCGGAGGTACGGGAGAGCAAATTGGTATATTTGACAGAAATTGGCAAATCCTCTGTTAGCTCGCCGTCGCAGTAGAGGGCGTTGGCGGTCTTGACCCAGAGGGCGCCGCCGTCCCAGTGGAAGTCCACAGCATCGGTGAAGAGCTGCTGGGTCGTGCCGTCAGCATGCAGAGCGAAAAGTGCGCCATTGCTGAACAAAACAGTGCTTTCAGCGCCATTTTGCACGGATTTTGTCGCGGTCACAGAATCGTCCTCGCTGATGTAGAGCAGGGCAGTGGCCGCAAGATCGGTGCCGTCGAGGGCGGCGGTGACGGTGGTGCAGCCGGTGGAAAGGGCGATTAAATTGCCATTTTCTACCATTGCGACCGCGTTATCCGCCACTGTCCAGGTGATACTTGCATCGGGGTTAGAAACGCACTTGAATTCAAGTTTAAAAGCCTCTTTAATTTCACCTAAATCAACTTTTGTACCACTTTCCGGGGAAATGGCACCGGTGAGGACGGTTTTGCCGAGGGTGAGACTGTCCTCCTCCACCGGGGCAGGGGTCCGGTAGGTGAAGGTAAGCTCCACTGTCTCGCTGGCGGCACCGAACTTGGTCTGGAGGGCACCGGCGGGGAGAGTCAGGGTATAGGACATGCCGTCGGTGAAGCCGGAGACGGGGGTGAGGGTCAGCTTATCCAGATGGAGGGTGCGGCGGAGGGAGACAAGCTCGCCGCTGCTGTTCTTGAGGGTTATGGTACCGAAGTTATCGGACTTGAGGAGCGACTCGCTGTAATCCAGCACAAGGGCGCTATCCGTGAGAATGTCGTTGGTGATGTTGGTCTGCTCAAGGCGGAAGGGTTCCTCGTTGGCCTGCAGGCCGAAGAAGATGCGCACGGGCACAGCGCTGTTTTCCGTGGTCAGGTTGGCCAGCGCACGGTTTTTGTTGTAGCCTGTACCGTAGAAGCCATCGGCTGTCTGGATGTAGGTGGTATTCGAGAAGTTCCACACCTGTTGTGCGCCGGTGATCTTTAGCATCTGAACGTAGTCATTGTGGGAATCCGTGTCGCCCACACCCAGTTGGCCGTAGCCATTGCTGCCGCGCCCAAACACGCTGCCGTCCTGCATGTAGAAATCGTTGTAGTAACCGACCGCTTGGCCGCTGCCCTGCACGGGTACGGTGCGCTGCACGCTGTTTTGGCTATAGTAGTACAGTATCTGTCCCTTTTGGGCGGTGAAGTATCCACTGCTGATATAATCCTTTTTGATGGCGCTGACACCGTCGGTGATCAGCACCGGCGTGCTGCCGAAACCATTTCCAGTGCCATACAGCTTACCGCTCTCCGTCAAGAACACGGCATATCGGCAGCAGGCGACTACATCCACGACCTTCTCGGAGATGTCCACCTGCACCGCCTGACTGCGATAGGTGGTGGTGCCGTCGCCCAGCTGTCCATAGCTGTTGCTGCCCCACGCCCAGACGGAGCCGTCCTGCTTCAGGGCATAGTAGCTGCAATCACCGCTATATGTGTTATTATACGCCGTGATCTTCTCCACGCCGGTCATGGGCTTGCCGTAGCTGAAGTCATTGGAGGTCACGGTGCCATCCATCTTGTAGTATTGCAGCGTGCCGTCGGAAAGGATGTAGATATTGTCTACACTATGTCCGTAGGGTGACACCATGAAGTTGTCTACCCCGGCAAAGTTCATCTTCTGGGGTGTTTTATAATCCTTACCCCAGCGCCAGAGGGTGCCGTCGCTGAGCCGGGCGTAATATGTAGTTCCCTCCTCAGTATAGGCCTGTATATCCTCCACCCGGGCGGACGGAGGCGCATCGGAGATGCAGACAACAAGCTCGGCGGACAGCTCGGTGCCCACAAGGGTCGCGCGGAGGGTGGCCGTGCCATTCTTATGCTTGATGAGTTGGCCGTCGGCGGACATCTCGCAGACGTCCGGGTTGGAGGACTCCCATGTGACGTCCCGCTCGGTGGCGGTGGCCGGGGTAATGGTCAGCTTCAGGTCGTCGTCCGTCTGCTCCATGGTGGTGACGTAGAAGCTCTCCTCAAAGGAGATGCTCTCCGCCGGCTGCACCACGGTGACGGTGACGGAGGCGATGTACCAGACGCCGGTGGAGGTGTCCATGAGCTTTTCAAGGCCGGTGATACCGGCGCGGACAAGGGTGGTGTTCAGCTTGCCGCGGAAGCCGCGGGCAAACTTGACCATGATCTGGTCGCCGGCGTAGAGACAGTCGTCGCTGGCGAATTCCTCCGGGAAGGCCAGATCGTAAGGGATGGTCAGGGCGTTGTTCTCGTCCAGCGTGGCTGTGCCGCTGGAGGAGGGCTGCGCCGTGTCCGGTTCGATGTCGCCGGAGACGGACAGCTCCGAGCCGGACAGGCGGATGGCCGCCGTGTCTTCGTCGGTGATGCGCTGACCGCCGGAGGCGGTGTCGGTGTCGGAGGTGGGCGCCGTATCGGTGACGGCGGGCGCTTCCGTGCCGGCGAGGATGTTCGTCCCCGTCAGCAGACTGGTGAGCTCCACTGTCGAGGCCAGCATGACCACTGACAGCAGCATAGCGAGTATCCGTTTTTTCATGACGTTTCCTCCCGTGAGATAGTTGTCGGCAAAAGACACAGTACCTCTTATTTTGCAAATGTACAGTATAAACCTCTGGCCGGGAAAAACAATTAGCTGCTTGCATAGTATCGGTAATTTTGTGATTTGTCACAAGGAGTGGGGTGGAAAGTTGTGGAAAACGACAGATGGCGGGATATTTGTCCGGTATAGAGCGTTGCGCCGGAGCGGATGGCGTGATATAATGAAAGATAAGTCGAATTTTGCGCGGAGAAGGTGAGACGGCGTGATCGTATTGGATCTGGAATGGAACCAGCCCTTTGGCGGGCGGCGGATGGAGGAGATCATCCAGATCGGCGCGGTGCGGCTGGCGGAGCCGGGCGGCGCGGTGCAGGACTGGTTCAACATGCACATCCGGCCGTCCATCTACCCCAAGCTGTCGCCGGTGGCGAGAAAGCTGCCGGAGTCGGCGCAGGCGCTGACGGCGGAGCTGGACTTCCCGGCGGCGTATCAGGCGTTTCTGGACTGGTGCGGAGACGACTCCCTGTGGGCGGAATGGGGCGCGCAGGATCACGGCGTGCTGGCGGCCAACGCCGCCTATTGGCGGATGCCGGAGCCGCCGGTGACGGCCTGCGTGGATCTGCAGGCGGCCTTCGGCCGGACGCTGGGCATCGGCATCGGACGGCGGGTGGCGCTGGAGCAGGCGGCGGAATACTGCGGCATCCCGCTGATCTACGAGTTCCACAATGCCCTGTATGACGCGCTGTACGCGGCGCTGGTCAGCGCATGGCTGACGGAGGACGCACTGGCGGCGTCCGTACCGCCGCCCTCCACCGGCAAGCCCCGCCGCAGGCGGAGCATCCGATTCTCCCCGGTGGAATATCCCCGGCAGCCCCGGCAGAAGGTGGGCGTGTTCCCGGAGCGGGAGCAGGTGCTCAACAGCCGGCAGGCGCGGCTGGTGCCCTGTCCTCTGTGCCGCACACCAGGCGCGGTGGAATCGTGGTACCCGCAGGGAGACGTGTTTTACGGGACGTTCCGGTGCCAGGAGCACGGGCGGTTCCCGGTACGGATGTCGGTAACGCGGCAGAAAGACGGCTGGCAGGGGCGGCGGGTGGTGCCCACCCTGACGGAGCCGGAGCGGGCGGCCTTTGCCGCGGCGCACCAGCATGAGCCGTTCCAGTGCCGCCGGGAAAAGGCAAAGCGCCGGAAGCGGCATCGGAAAAAAGGAAAAGGGGCAGAGTAAGCCGGGCGCATGAAGGCCGCCTGACACAAGAAAACACACGGTTTTGCCTGTGTCT
>UMHE01017647.1_pt1 | contig 15481 bp, 14 predicted proteins | sample 1965451 | NCBI WGS metagenome assembly UMHE01 (sample SAMEA4836090, study PRJEB28245) | human gut metagenome | biome: gut microbiome; material: fecal sample | place: Denmark | collected 2008 | reverse complement strand
TTGAGGAGGGAATCGAGGAGACCGTGAAGTGGTATCTCGAGAACCAGGAATGGATGGACAACGTAACATCTGGTGATTATCAAAAGTATTATGAAAATATGTATGAGAAAATACAAAAATAGTATTATTTAACCAAATTATGTTTTTCTCATATAATAAATTGTTTTTTAAATGTCTAACGAATCTGACAATAATAAACGAATAGCAAAAAATACATTGCTTCTATACTTCCGAATGCTTTTCATGATGGTGGTTTCACTATACACAAGCCGTGTCATATTAAATGCATTGGGAGTTGAGGATTTTGGTATATACAATGTTGTTGGTGGAGTTGTTGCTATGTTCTCTGTAATATCGGGATCTTTGTCAGCAGCTATCAGTCGATTTATTACCTACGAGTTAGGTAAGGGAGATCAAAGCAAACTTAACAAAATCTTTTCTGCTTCAGTAACAATACAGTTATTGTTGGCTTTGATAATAGTGATACTGATAGAGTCTGTTGGAGTATGGTTCATGAATGTAAAGATGGCAATACCTACAGAGAGAATGCTGGCAGCCAATTGGGTTCTACAATTCTCCATCATTACCTTTGTCATTAACTTAATTAGTGTTCCATATAATGCGGCTATCATTGCCCATGAGGAGATGTCGGCATTTGCTTATATCAGTATTATAGAAGCTATAGGCAAACTAGCAATAGCTTTCTTGATAATGTGGGCTCCTATCGATAAGTTGATTTTTTATTCATTTCTTATGTGCCTTGTCGCAATTTTTGTTCGTTTTACATACGGACATTATTGTAAGAAACATTTTAAAGAATGCACCTATCATTTTTTTTGGGATAAAGAAATCCTTTATAAAATGTTTGGTTTCGCTGGATGGAATTTTCTTGGAGCAGGTTCACTACTTTTGATGACACAAGGCGTAAATATCCTTATAAATCTTTTTTTTGGAGTAGGATTAAATGCTGCTAGAGGCATTGCAAATCAGGTTGATAGTGCAGTACAACAATTTGTTAATAGCTTTTCTACCGCAATAAATCCTCAAATAACAAAATCGTATGCAGTAAAGGACTATAATTATATGCACAATTTAGTCTGTTCGGGTTCTAAATATTCATTTTTTTTATCGTGGTTTTTTACTTTGCCTTTGTTGTTAGAAGGAAGCATGGTATTGGAATTATGGCTAAAGAATGTTCCTAATAATGCTATTATATTTATGAAACTAGCATTGTGCATATCGTTGTTATCTGTCGTTTCAAATACATTGGTTACATCAATGCTAGCAACAGGCAATATAAAAAAATATCAAATAATCGTCGGAGGATTTGGTATGACAATATTTCCATTAGTCTACATTGCTTATAAATTAGGTATGCCTGCTTATTCTGCATATTTGATTCATTTTTCAATATTTGTAATTCAATTAATTGTTAGATTGCAACTTTTAAAGCATATGATAATGTTACCAATTAAGGATTTTTTTAAAAAAGCGATATTAAAAGACTTGAAGGTAATTTTTCTAAGTAGCATATTTCCTTGCTTGATAGTTTATTATATGCCTCCTTCATTTTTCCGGCTATTTATAGTCTTAACTGTAAGTATCTTAAGTATATTAATAAGTATTTACTTTGCCGGATTAACGAAGCAAGAGAAAATATATATAAGGTTTCATTTATTAAGTAAAATAAAGACAAGATGAAAATACCTTCATTAATTTTAGGAACATTTCAGTATCACTCTGTTTCTGAATTATTGCCTATAATAAAAGTTGCGTATTCGACGGGAATTATAGGTTATGATACTTCACCTAGTTATCAAACAGAAAATATGCTAGGTCAAGCGTTACAAGAGTTATATAAATGTAATTGTATTAAGCGTGAAAATGTATTTATTCAAGATAAGATTGATGGGTGGCAAATGGAGAGCACTAAAGGAAATGTTGCTCCTTTTGTAGATGAAAGTTTAAATAAACTCAAAACCGATTATATTGACGTATTATTCATTCATTGGCCTTTTCCTGAATATTTATTTCAAACATGGGAATCATTTCAAGAACTCAAAAAAGCTGGCAAGATAAAAAGAATTGGTTTGAGTAATGTGAGAGTTAGACATTTGCAAAAAATAATTAGTTCAACATTAATAGTTCCAGATGTAATTCAAATAGAAAGACATCCACTGGGGACTTGTTATGACGAAATAAATTTTTGTCGCAAATATAATATTCAAGTAGAGGCATACTCTCCAATCTGTAGAATGGATTCAAGACTAAAAGACTCTCATATATTACAAGAGCTTTCAAAAAAATACAAGAAAGATATAGGACAAATCATTCTTAGATGGCATCAAGATACCTCAGTAATTCCGGTTTTTATGAGCAAGAACTCCAAACGAATTAAAGATAACACCGATATCTATGACTTCTCTTTAACTCAAAAAGAAATAGAAATGGTTAATTCTTTAAACGAAAATTACAAAATATTTGTCGAATCTGCATGTTGTCCAGGAATATGAAATATTTAAGTATCTTATTCTTTTTTATAGTAGGATTATTTTTAATGTATATGCATTATTATTCTGTGTTTATATCTTTGTCAATACTAGCTCTTATTTTGATAGCCAATCAATATCTTAGAAGTAGATTGTATCGAAATTATTCAAGTCAGACAATATTTTATATGAAAGATACTCGCCGTAATTTTGACAAGTTGATTATAGGTGATGTGAAGAAAACCAGAAATAATAGTTCTGAATTGATATTGTCAGAAAAAAGAATGAGTTTCTTTGCATGTTATTTATATTTAATTCACTACTATAGCTATTTAAAAGAAGGAGGAGAAGTAATATTATATCCTTCAAATAATAATCAATTCGAGGTGACTTTACAGGATTTATATTTTTTTCATCCTGTAATACGAGAACGTCTAGGAGTTCATAACTATTATACGAGAATTAGATTTCCTATAATATATATATTTATGAAAATTGATGGTAAGCAATATAATACTAATTTTCTAAGAGACAATTTGGAAGATAGTATTAATGCTTTTTGTAAAGAACGTAACATAACAGTTAAAATATTAAATAATGGATAAATACTTTTATAATGTAGAGGATAATATTTTGATAATCCTCTCACTTTTAAAACAATTTGGTATTAAAAAAGTAATTGCATCTCCAGGTGCGACAAATATTACTTTAGTTGCAAGTATGCAGCAAGATTCATATTTTGAAATGTATTCTTGCGTTGATGAGCGCTCTGCTGCTTATATGGCTTGTGGTTTGTCTGAAGAATCTGGTGAACCTGTCGTTTTAACATGTACAGGAGCAACAGCTTCTCGTAATTATATGCCTGGTTTAACAGAAGCATATTATCGAAAATTGCCAATTTTGGTTATAACGTCATCTCAAGATTCTAATAAAATTGGACATTTATTTCCTCAAGTAACAGATAGAACTCAACTTCCAACAGATATAGTTGTTGCTAGTTTTCAGTTACCATTTGTCAAAGATGAAGATGATAAATGGAGTAATATAGTTAAAGTAAATCAGGCTATCAACGATTTAAGATATAATGAGGGAGGTCCTGTACATATAAATCTTATTACTAGATATACAAGAGATTATTCTGTCAAAGAATTACCATCGATTAAGAAAATAGATAAAATTTGCAATACTTCTGACATGCCGAGAATTGAGTCAGATTCTAAAATAGCAATTTTTATATCTTCACATCATTTTTTTAATAGTGAACAAATTGATGCAATTGATAGATTCTGTTCAACACATAATGCTGTGGTTTTTTGTGATTCGACTAGCAATTATTTCGGTAAATATCGAGTTTTTTCAAGCTTGATTTTTGCACAAGAAAATACAAAAAAAAGTACTCTCGAATTTGATTTACTGATTCATCTTGGCGAAATGTCTGGTGACTATTATACAAGATTAAAGATAATACCTAAAGAAGTATGGAGAATCTCCAAGGATGGTATGTTTAGAGATTCGTTTAGAAAACTTACAAAACTATTTTGTATGGATATCCTAGACTTCTTTAATTATTATAAAAAGGGAGCATCTGAAAATAAGTTATATCCTCTATATTTATCTATATATACTGACTTATATAATAATATTCCAGATTTACCTTTTTCGGATTTGTGGATTGCTCAAACATTGTCTAAAATGTTACCCAAAAATACAGTTTTGCATACGGGTATTTTAAATAGTCTGAGATGTTGGAATTTCTTTGATTGCAAGAATATTGTAAGATCAAATTCTAATGTTGGAGGATTTGGTATTGATGGTTGTGTATCTTCTTTAATAGGCGCATCTTTTGTTCATCCTAAAAATATCTATTTAGGTGTTTTTGGAGACTTAGCTTTTTTCTATGATATCAATAGTTTAGGAAATAGAGAGTTTGGAAATAATATTCGAATTCTTTTGGTCAATAATGGAAAAGGTGCAGAATTTAGACATTATAACAACGATGGATCACAGTTTGGCGAAGATACAGATAAATATATAGCTGCTGCTGGACACAATGGTAACAAATCCAATCTGTTAGTAAAACATTTTTCAGAAGATTTGGGCTTTAAATATCTATCAGCATCAAATAAAGAAGATTTTTTAAATGTAGTAAATTCATTTGTTGTAGAATCTTCAAGTAAACCTATCATCTTGGAAGTCTTTACAGACTCTATTAATGAGAGTGAGGCATTATTCTTATTAAGAAATATCCAAAGAGCAGATGCTTCTATGGTGGTAAAGAATACAGTTCGTAAAACATTAGGAGATTCAACTATCAGTAAGTTAAAGAATTTTTTGAAGAAATAATATGGAAAGAATTGAATTCTTAGACCAAGCTAAAGGTTTTGCCATTTTTCTTATGGTTTTTGCACATGCCATAGCCTGGAACTTTACTGATTGGCAATCTGTTTGTATATATAGTCAAGGACAATCAACTTCTGAAATCTTTGGTGGCTTGATTTGGAATATTGTTTATTCTTTTCATATGCCATTGTTCTTCTTAATTGCTGGATATTTTACCCCCCCCTATGAGATATCAACAAAAAAGTATTTGATCAAAAGAACTAGACGTTTATTGATACCTTATATAGCGTCAGGTATAATCTGCTTTGTTGTAAGAGGGCATTTTGGTTATTGGTTTTTCTTGTCTTTATGGCAGCTTTCTGTTGTAGGTTGCTTGTTTGTCAAAATAAATCAATTTATTAATAAGAATCGTATGCTAAGTATTGACCTTGTGCTAATGTTACTTATGTATGTTGTCTTAAATCGATCACTGTCAAATATTGAAGGTGATTATATGAAGTTTGTTTCGTATATTCCTCCATATATTTTTGGCATAATTCTAGCAAGACATCAAAAACTATACGACACGATCTTTTTGCCAATTATCTATACACTTTGTTGTGTGTTCTTTATTTTACTAATTCTTTCAAAATATTCAGTTTTACCTATTCCTACGGTAATAGAAGAAATCTTAAATAAATGTAGATTGTATGGATTGCCTGTACTTGGGTCAATAATAACTATTTCTCTATTCAGAAATATTAGTAACAATAAATACTGTAAAGTTTTTAACTATTTAGGGAAAAGAACTTCAGAAATTTATATCTTACATATTTTATTCGTTATTCAAATTCCAGAAATTGGTTCTTTTATATTGCAGCAAAATCCGATAACATGTATAACTTTACAATTAGTTGTTTTTTCACTATTGTCAGTTATTGCTATATTATTAAGTATAATGTTGTCAATACCTTTAAGGAATTCACATCTCTTTAATAAATATTTATTTGGATATTAAAATGAAAATAGGTGTAATAACATATTATAAAGTATTAAATTTTGGTGCAGCTTTACAAGCCGTATCAACGTATTTTTATTTAAAAAATAATGGGCATCAACCTGTATTTATTAATTATCAAAGCAAGGAATCTCAAAATGCTATAGACAATGGCAAAGATAATCCACAGTGGCATGAACAATTGAGTTTTGTTGATACTATAATAGATTCTCAAACTTGTGTTTGCAATTCAGCCGCAGAAGTTTTAAAGGTTGTTAGAAATTTTGGTATAGAGGCTATTATAATTGGCTCAGATGCATTACTACAACATCATTCACTTCTCTCAAGATTGAAAAAAGGAACGCATAAACCTTTTTATTTGCAAAAGATATCTTCTGATAGATTGTTTCCAAATGTCTTTTGGGGTGTAGGTATTAACCGTTTAATTCCAACGGCTTTAATGTCAGTTTCTTCCCAAAATAGCGAATACAGCTTATTTTCACCAATAACCAAGCAGAAGATGAAATCTGCTTTAGTTGGGATGAAATATATTTCAGTAAGAGACACTTGGACAAAAAATATGGTTGCTAATGTATCAGGTATTAATGTAAGTGTAACCCCGGATCCTGTATTTGCATTCAATCAAAATGCATCTTGTATTATTCCAAATAAATCAGAAATCCTATCAAAGTTTAATCTTTCTAAAGATTATATTCTGTTGAGCTTGTTTGAACAAGTTTTATCAAAAGATAAAATATTGGAATTGAAAAACTTATTTAATCATGATGGTAAGCAGCTAGTAATATTGCCTATGCCTACTGGTAATAAATACGATTTTGTTGCCGATAAAGAAATAAAGTTTCCTCTTTCACCTATTGATTGGTATTCGTTATTAAAATATTCTTCCGGATATATCGGTAGTAATATGCACCCCATTGTTGTTTGTCTTCATAATGCTATTCCATGTTTTAGCTTAGACATTTGGGGGCGGACAAATTTCTTTAATCGTAAAATTAATGACGATTCAAGCAAGGTCAAACATATAATGGATGTTTTTGGTGTTACCAAAAATTATAGAACAATTGATAATGGACGATGTGAGGTCCGCCCCGAGGACATTTATAATAACATTATAAATTTTCCAGTTGAAGAAGTTAAGAAAAAAGCCTCGTTATATTTAGATGCATATAATAAAATGATGCAGAGTATTATTGAAGAATTAAAAAAATAACAAACATGCAAAAGAAAAAGTTACTTATAATAGCAGGATGGGCTCCTTATCCATTATGCTTCGGAGGGAACCAGGCGGTATTCAATGCAGTTGATAGTTTAAGAAAAGATCTTGATATATTCTATATCTACCCTGGTAATAAAGTTGAAACACAAGGGGAAAATTATCAAGTTCTTAATAAATTATGGGAAAATGTTACGATTCTCCCATATATGAAACCAAGTAATACAAGTAATAGATATCTTTTTTTTAAAAAAGTCTATAAACGTTTATGTTCTTATTTTCTAAAGGATAATGTCGACTATAAGCTTGATCAAGAATTGAAAGAAGAACTGGAATGTTTAGATGAAGGTTTTCTGGTGCATATCCATGATGTTATTAAAAAATATAATATAGATATCGTACAAACTGAGTTTAACCAAGCTTTATCTTTGGTTAACACAATGCCCGACAATGTAAAAAAAGTCTTTGTACATCATGAAATTCGCTTTGTGCGAAATGAGTTGTTATTGAAGAAATTTGGAAAAGAGAATTCATTTTTATACAGATATAAAGTAGAAGAGATGAAAACTCGTGAAATAGCTCTCTTAAACAAGTATGATACCATTATAACGTTATCTAAAAATGATAAAGAAAAGTTGGAATCGGCAGGGGTTTCTACTTTGATAGTTCCTTCTTTTGCAATAGTACAGGATAAATATACTTTTAAAATTCCAAATAAAAATACAAATATAATAACGTTTGTTGGTCCAGAAGAGCATATTCCCAACAAAATGGGTGTGGAGTGGTTTATCAATAATTGCCTAGGGAGTTTGCGTAAGAAAGAACCAACAATAGAATTTCGGATTATTGGAAATTGGTCAGAAACTACCGTAAAAAAATACTCTTCTCAGCCTTATATACATTTTTGCGGCTTTGTTGATGATTTACAAGCTACTTTGCAGAATACTGTGATGATAGTTCCTATTATGATAGGTAGTGGAATTAGAATGAAAATTCTTGAAGCTGCATCAATGGGTGTTCCTTTTGTAACAACAACAGTGGGAGTTGAAGGAATCCCTTTTGTTAATGGCGAGGAGTGTATTATTGCTGATACACCAAATGAATTTGTGAATGGAATTTTAAAAATGTGTGATACCAAAAACAGTTTACTGTTTACACAAAAAGCGTTTAAAAAATATAAATCATTATATTCTTTAGAATCATTAAAACAGTCAAGAAAAAGTGTATATGAATAATTTTGAATGGATACCATATGTTTATGCTTTAATGTGGGCTTTTTCTTTGTACATATATTGGAGACGATGTGGAAAGACGCTAAATGCAGGAGGTTTTATTCTTGTGATTTGGACATTGTCTGCATTAGCGGGTGCATGGTATGAGAATAATCTCATTTTTGAGCATATGCATTCGATTACTTTTTTACCATATTTATATTTGTTTTTCTTTGCCTTTTTACTCTGTATCCCAGTACTTCGTTGTCATACAGAGAAAATTGTAGCAATTAAAGGAAATGAAAAGGTGATTGATTATTGTATCTATATGATAGCGTTGGTTAATATAGTTCCATTTCTTGAAAATCTTATGCATTTTATGCATGGAGTAGGAATGGGACAGATTTTTGACTTAAATGCTTTTAATGCAAAATATGAAGAGGGACAGAGTGACGTATACTTTATGTCAACTTTGGGACAAAAATGTGAGCAAATTGCAGATGCATTAAGATTATTTGCATTAGTCCTATTCTTTTATTATTTTAAAAGGCCTTCTCAGCTAAAAAATACAAAATTATTTCTCTGTCTAATGCTGACATTAGCGAATATTGTATTAATGGGTATTAATAGTGGATCAAGAAATACATTATTTACTTATATAGTAACCTCTGTTTTTCTATATTTTATATTTTCTCAATTTTATACTGAAAAAATTAGAAATAAAATCAAAAGAATATCTGTAATATTTATATTATCTGTAACTTCTTTATTTGCTGTAATATCTGTCGTGAGATTTGCAGAAATGGCTTCTTCTAATAATGATGCTCAATCCTTAGAACAATGGTTAGCTGCTTATGCAGGTGAAAGTCATGGAATTTTCAACGCGGATACCTGGTATTTAGGACGGAATGATTTGAAAAATTGTGATTTCATTAAATATTTTTATCTATATAAAACATTTGGTCTTATAGACAAACCCGTTTCTAAAACGCCTTATCCTCCAAAATTTCACGTAAAAAACGTTCAGTTTTCAACAGTTGTAGGTACATATTGTACTAATTACGGAAAAGCATTTACTTCTATTTCATTTTGTATTGTTTGTTTTGTTTTTTGTTTTTTATTGAAAGTGAAAAAGCAAATGTTTGTCTCTGACATACTATTTTTAGTCTATTATGCAAAAATACCATTAATGGGATTCTCTATATTTTGTTATATGTTTGATGGTTGGCAATTGTTGATAATACCTATCATTGTAGGCTTATTAAAAATTAAAAAATGTTAGTGTTATGGAATATACTGACTTTAATAAAATAATTAGTTAAAAATGTTAGTAGCAGGTATAGTTTTATATAATCCAGATATTTGTCGTTTGAAAGAGAACATATCGGCCATAAGACCACAAGTTGATAAGATTGTACTTATTGAGAATGGTTCTTCTGATTTGGCGTATTTGGATTCTTTTAGTCATGACTTGGAATTAATAGTCAATAACGAAAACATGGGTATAGCCTATGCTTTAAATCAGATTTTACAATATGCTCAAGACCAAGGTGCTGAATGGGCATTGACTTTAGATCAAGATTCTGTCGTACCATATAATCTTATTGAGACATATTCCCAACTGTCATCATTAAGCAAGGTCGGTATGATAAGTTGCAAAATAGTTGATCGTAATTTTGGTGAAACTTCAGAGTTGAAAAGTAAGACTTCGGGTTATGAAGAAGTACCCATGTGTATAACTTCTGCCTCTATGTTGAAGGTAAGTGCATGGAAAGATGTAGGCGGCTTTGCAAATGAATTCTTCATTGATTCTGTAGATTTTGATATGTGTTTATTGCTTCGTGAACATGGGTATAAAATATTAAGAACTTATGATACTGTTCTTTTACATGAGGTAGGTCATAGCCAATTACGCAAATTATTTGGGAAAGAATACTTGGTTTATCATCATTCACCAATCAGATATTATTATATAATTAGAAATGGCATATATTTAGGGCAAAGACATCATTTTTTGTTACACGCTATATTGAGGGCATGTCGTCAATTAACGATGGTTTTGTTGTATGAAGATAAAAAAAAGGTGAAACTAAAATTAATGTTGAAGGGAATCTATCATGCAATAATCGGAAAATATGGTAAATATGATAATTAGACATTTTTATGAATAATCGATGGCTGATTTTCATGATAGTTAATTAATTAAATAATGGAGTTTAAATATGGAAAATAAGATTAAAGTATCTGTGATTATGCCAGTGTATAATTCTGGCGAATACTTAAAGAAAGCAGTAGAAAGTATTCTGAACCAATCTGATGAACGTTTAGAATTAATACTTGTGGATGATGGCTCTACAGATGGTAGTGCCAATGTATGTGATGATTATGCTTTAAAGGATAGTCGAGTTGTTGTTCTTCATCAAAAAAATGGTGGCATTTGCAAGGCGAGAAATGCTGCATTGAAGGTTGCAAAAGGTGAATATATTGGATTTTCAGATCATGACGATCAATTTGAAGATGGTATGTTTAAGAAATGTTTGAATGAAATAGAAAAACATAATCCAGACTTACTTAAATTTGGCAAAAGGGTTGATTTTATTGATGCAAAAAATCAGGTTTATAGACAAGATGTGTTTACCTTTAAGGAGAGTCTAATTTATAAGGATGAAATCGTAAATCAATATTTGCTTCTCAGACAAATGTCTGTTTTTAGATTTGTATGGGATGGTTGGTTTAAAGCTTCAATCATTAAAGAACATAATATAGAATTTGATCCTTACTATAAATATGGTGGAGAAGATCACGAGTTCTGTAATGTATTCTCACGTTATATTGATAGTATAAAACTTATTCCGGAGATTTTTTACATTCATTTTTTACGACAGAGTTTTTCTACATCTTTCAAGAAAGTAGATTTTTTATATAATATAGAAGAAGGTAAGCGTATTAATAAAACATTGGATGAGATAGGCTATAATATGCAAGGGAACGAAGCTCTTTATCTTAATCAAATGTTTGAAAGTGTTGTCCTGCCAGTAATTCGTTATAGACTGCGTGTGAACACACCTCAGAATGAAATTGTCAATGAGTTAAAAACTATTGAAAAAGAACAGATTATTCGAAATATTCATAGTAGCGTTGATCTAAAGCAACTTATTATGCAATCTAAAAAATTAGGTTTGTTCACTTATTGTTATAAATCAAAGTGGTATAATCTATTGATAATACTATGTCGAATGAGATATGCTTTGATGAAATAATCATTTTGCAGGTACGTTTAATTTCGACAACATAGAGACAATGAAGAAAGTATTCAAAGAGTTTTTTAGATATTTATTGTATCTTTTAAAGAAGAAGAACTATAAGATAAAGGTTGCTAATGATATTGACTCTTTATATCATATAAGAAACAATCATAAATTAGAGTATTTCTTTGGTTATTATGACCGTTCTCCTGAACATAATGGAAGGGTCCTATTTCATGAAATGCAAACAGACGAGAAATCTGTAAATATAATAGTTAAAGATATTAATACTAATTATGAAAGCGTTATAGCAAATACTCAAGTTTTTAACTGGCAAATGGGAGCGCGTGCCATCTGGATTGATGAAGATACCATTTCATATAATGATTTTGATGGCAATAAATATGTGTGTAAATGGTATTCGTTATCACAACATAATATTATAAAGGTTTTTGCTAAACCTTTACAGGATTATAAAGGTGGAAATTATTATTTAGGTGTCAATTATCAGCGCCTCCGCTCTTATGCAAAAGAATATGCATATTATTGTCTTCCAGAAATGACGAAGTCTGAATATGATGATTATGAGCATGATGGTATATGGAAAGTTGATGTAAATACAGGGGAGATAAATCTTCTTTTATCTATTGCTGAAATATTGAAATACGAGCATATAGATAGATTTGATAAAGGTAAGCATTTCTTGAATCATATTATGATGTCTCCTAATGGTAGTTCCTTCATCTTTATTCATCGCTATTATGTGAATGGAGTTCGCTATGACCGATTAATGTTTTATGATTTTAAGCAATTGAAGGTATTGATGAATGAACGCATACAAAGTCATTATTGTTGGCTTGACAATGAGAATATCTTTGGATATGGTGAATATGATGGCAAAAGAAGTTTTAATGCAATCAATGTCAAAACAGGAGTTGTAACTAAACATGAGAAGTTAACAGCTAAACATCCACGTGACGGACATCCTACTGTTTATGAAGACTGGATTGTAATTGACGACTATCCTGATTTGAGCCGTATGCAGCCTTTGATAGCATATAATTATAAAACTGAAGAGATAAAATGGCTTGGAGAATTCTATCATGATCTTAAGCATAAAGATTATACAAGATGCGATCTTCATCCACGTTTTTCAGAAGATGGAAGAAGCATTTTTATTGATACAATCTATTCTGGGAAACGTGAACTTGTTATGTTAAAGGTTAAATTTTAAATAATGGAAAAATATAATTATTCAATAACAATTACTCATTACAATAATCCTGAATTATTGTCTCGTATGCTTCTGTCAATACCAGAACGTAATGACATCCAGGTTATTGTTGTAGATGATGCGAGTACAGAAGAAAATAAAAAGAAAATATCCAAGTTGTCCCACCGAAACCTGGATTTAATTTTTACACCAGAAAATCATGGCGCGGGGTATGCTAGAAATGTTGGACTTCTTAATGCTCAGGGAAAATGGTTAATTGCATGTGATTGTGATGATAGCTTTGTAGAAGGGGCATTTGATATCTTAGACAAATATAAAGATTCTGATTTGGATTATTTGTGTTACTGTGTTCAATGCCTTGATGCAAATTCGTTACATCCGAATAAGCGCAAGTTGGTCTCTGATCAATCCGTTAGGGCTTATATTAAGAAACAGAATTTAAAAACATGTAATCTATTTAAATATTTAAATACTGAACCGTGGAATAAAATGATATCGTTAAAATTTATTCGTGAAAATCAAATTAAATGGGAAAATTGTCGAATAAACGTAGATGTTTATTTTTCTTTTCAGGTTTCAATGAAGGCAAACAAATTTACAGCAATCCCTAATGTTTTATATAATTTTATAGGTTCTCCTGATAGTATTACCAGAAAAAAACGTAGTATTGAAAGAGAATTTGGATTTTACATTGCTGCCCAAAAGAGAAATGGTTTTTTTAAAAAGATAGGTCTTGGTTATCCTTTTTATAGATATGAGTTTTTATATTTACCATATTTATTATTGAAAAGAGGTATTAAAGATACTATTTTGTTTTATAAATACAAGCATGAACATTTTGATGAAGTTTTAAAAGCCCGAAAATTATATCTATCACTTATAAAGTAAAATTATGTTATTGTTAAAGATAGTTTATCACATTTATAGCATCTTTAAAATTCTAATTTACAAGATTATATATAAAGGTGCTTTTAGTTTTAGTCTGACATCTACATTTCGAAAGCACTTTTCTGTAGCTATTGATAAACCAGGTAAGATTATTGTAGGAGAACATTGTTTTTTCAATAATAATTGCTCCCTAAATTGTAGCGAAAAAATTACAATTGGGGAGGGAACGATTTTCGGAGAATCTGTTAAAATATATGACCATAATCATATTTATTGTAATCCAACAATTCCTTTAAAGGAACAAGGTTATACAACATCACCAATTTCAATAGGAAAACATTGCTGGATAGGTTCTAATGTTGTAATATTAAAAGGAGTTACTATTGGTGATAATTGTGTTGTCGGTGCAGGATGTGTCATTTATAAGGATATTCCGGCTAATACAGTTGTTTATAACAACCAGAATCTTCAGATGAAAAATATATAAAAAGATATATAAATGATTAAAGTAGCAGTTATAGGTGGTCCAATCTTGTCTGGCGGTAAGAAGAATCTCATTATGGAGTACTTCCGCCATATAGATAAGACCCAAGTGCAGATGGACATCGTATGCAACGATGACTCTAATGCCATTCCACAGGAGGAGATTGAAGCATTGGGTGGTCGCGTGTTTATCGTGCCATCTTTCAAAAAACTCAAGGGGCATACTGATGCTTTGTATGAACTCTTCAAGAAAGAAAAGTATGATGTGGTTCATGCTTACAACAGTATGATGAATTTCTTCCCAATGTATGCAGCCAAGAAAGCTGGCGTAAAGGTTCGTATCTCCGAGTCTTTATCAATGGCAGCTCCTGGTGAGTGGAAGACATACGTAAAGTATATGCTTCGTCCGCTTTCTCATCTCTATGCAACCCATTATATGGCATGCGGAGAGGACTGTGGTATCTTCCAGTTCGGTAAGAAGGCATTTGATGAAGGAAAGATAGCAATCTTCAAGACGGCTATCAATACTGAGTTTAATTCTTATCAGCCAGAACTTCGTAACGAGACTCGTAAGAAGTTTGGTTGGGAGGATAAAGTGGTATATGGCTTTATCGGAAGATTTGAGCATCAGAAGAATCCTCTGTTCCTGATAGATGTGATGAGTGAAATTTATAAGCTTCAGAAAAACGCTCAGTTTGTTATCATTGGTGCTGGCGTCTTAGAGGAGAAGATGAAAGAGCGTATCAAGGAAACTGGTATTGAACCTGCTATGTCCTGGCTTGGAAGAAGAGAGGATATCCAGCAGTTCTATAACGCTTTCGATGCCTTCCTGTTGCCTTCTCGCTATGAGGGATTGCCTGTTGTGGGATTGGAAAGCCAAAGTTGTGGTTTGCCTATGTTCTTTTCTACGGCTGTAACTCCAGAAGCTAGTGCTTGCGAACTGGGACATTTTATCAATTTGGATGATGGTGCAGCAGCGTGGGCAGAGAAGATTATCCCTATTGTTGAGAAGAATATTCCTGTTCGCAGAAGTCATGCCAAGGAAGTGGCTGATGCTGGATTTGATTCAAAGACTGAAGCCGAAAAGATGCTTCAATATTACTTGAATGCATTAAAGGGTTAGAGTTCTTTCTGACCGGTAATACGAAAATATATGGAGAGAATAAAGGCAAGAGACTTCGCAAACACATCTTGGATGTGTTCGGATAAGTTCTTCTTTATGTCTTTGTTTTGCTTCATATTTGATAAACGCAATATCTTTCAAAATATTGTATTCACGTGCAATTTGTAAATAACATTAAATTTTATAAGTTATGATTCCATTTAATAAACCCTATTTCTCTGGAAGAGAATTGAAGTATTTGGAGGAAGTTTGTCATTC
>UMHE01014243.1_pt1 | contig 15596 bp, 6 predicted proteins | sample 1965451 | NCBI WGS metagenome assembly UMHE01 (sample SAMEA4836090, study PRJEB28245) | human gut metagenome | biome: gut microbiome; material: fecal sample | place: Denmark | collected 2008 | reverse complement strand
AAATTCGGGGGGGGGGAGGCAAGCTATTACTAACCTCTTTAAGAGTTTATGATAATCTTGATAAGAACACAGTGATTTACCATCTAGAAGAATTGAATAAAAAAGGTGTTAGTGGATTTGTAGTAAAAAGAAGAAATGATACAGTACCTCATAAGGAGTTATTTGAACTATTTATACACTTTTGCGATGCACATAGAATACCTGTATTAGAACTTCCACATAATATTAGTTATTGGGCTGTTTTGAAACATGTATTATGTCATGCCTACGATCTTGATATTGCAAAGTATCTATATAGTGAAATAGTTCAAGATCAGATTAATCATTTTTTATTACATGAACGATATGATGAACAAACAATAGAGACATTCTTTAAAAGTTTAGAGACTATGGTAGGAAATTCTGTTTCTCTCTATGATGAAAATTATCACTGTATTTATCCTATTACAGGACAAAAAGAGTTTACTATCATAGGTGATGAAAAGTATGTACCTCATATTACTACTAAGCATGAGTATATACGCCAAAAGAGAGAGTATGTGGAATATATTCAAAAGATTGATATTCTTAATTATTGTCATTATTATCTAGTGATTACAGAAGTGAATGAACCGTTGAGTGAATTAGACTTTGTCACATTAGATAATATAATTACGGCTTTATTCTATCTTTTAGCTCAGGATGTCACAAAGAAGGAGATGGAAAATAAATATCTTCGTGATTTGAGACATAGGTTGATTAATGGAGGTATGTCTGATGCCGAAGAAGATGATGCAGCAAGTTTATTTGATTTAAGCGGTACAGATGAATATAGAGTAGTTATATTCTATTTAAATCCTGAGGATAAAAAAGAAAAAAATAGTATCGCTCAGAAGGATGAGACGAAAAATCTAGAGAAAGAAATGTATCATTACTTACCAAAAGAGCATACTTTATGTAATACAAACTATATCTTATATCTTTACAATGAAAAGGATTGGAAAGTGAAAAAAGACTTTGGAAATATTTTAAAAGAGATTCATAAAGATACACAAGATTCTTTAACTAGAAGAAATGAGAAGTTTGAACTTCTAATTGGAATAGGAAAGAGTGTGAAGGGATATCATGGATTAAAGGATTCTTTTAAGGATTCTAAAGCAGCATTAGAGTATATTGGTCTTATTAGAGAGGCTACTGGAGAGAAAACTAAATCAATCGTAGATTGTGCTAAATTAGGTTTCTTCCAGATATTTACAAATATTAATGATAAGGAAGAATTAAGACAATATATACCTTATTCAGTCATTAAGCTTAATAAACAGGATAAAAAGAAAAACAGTGAGTTGATTAGTACTTTGGAATGTTATTTGAGTAATAAACAGAGTATTAGAAAAACTTCAGAGTTAATGAACGTTCATCCTAGAACTGTCTCTTATCGTTTATCTAAGATTGTAGATCTAACAGATATAGAGTTTGATAATATTGCGGAAATACTTGCAGTAAGAAATGGCATTATAATACTTAAAATATTAGAACAGTTGTAATTAAAGACGAGTCACATAAGTGGCTCGTTATTTATTTTGTAATATTATATGGTACACTTTAGACAAAAAACTGTTAAAAACTTTTCTCTTTTTACACATTATATTTACAATTTTATAAGTTTATAATGCAAAAAGATGTAAAAAAAGTGTGTATATATAGAAAATATCAACAATATGGGGCCTTTTAGAACAATTGCGACATGTTTTCTGAATAGTAACTCAGAATATTATAGGAAGGAAAAAGGTCTTATATGAATAAAATAAAAACACTACTCAATAAATGGGTACTACTCATACTATGTATTGCGCTTGCTTGTACGCAGGTAAATGCAGCAGGTATCGTCAACTTTAATCAAACTGATAATATACCTCAAGAGACAGTTTATGATAATAATACAAATACAACTGAAACAACTGAGAATATAGAAGCATATTACCAAAACGATAAAATCTGTATTTATAACTACAATCAGTTAAAACAGATTGGTTCTGATGCTTATGTTTATACAGGTGATAAGGATGGATCAATTGGTTCTGGAGAAGTAGTAAAAAATGAAGGAACTGAATTGAGATATACATCAGATGCTCAATATGTATTAGTGAGTGATATTGAGATGAGTACTGATTATATCTGGACACTTCCAAATAACTTTACTGGTAGTATTACAGGTACAACTAGAGAAAGTACATCACTTTATAATAAAGAAACAGATACAATAACTATTTATAACCCCTATCAGTTAATGGTTCTTGCACAAGATAATTCAGAAACAGAACCAGTAATGTCATTGGATTATGATGCATCACAGTTTGGTATGGGACAGATGATTTATCCTAATGGAGAGAATCAGCCCTACTTAACTTATAGCAAGTCACATAAGTATGTATTATCTCAAAGCTTTGATTCTAGTAAGCCAGAGTTAGTTGAGAATCAGGTAAGAGAAAATGTAAGTACAGAAAATGCGGAAGGCCGTGACTTTAAGGGACAGGTTGTAAAGACTATTGGGGATAAGACTTATATCCTGATTGGTAATGAAACACAGCTTAGAAAGATAGGAACTGATACACAGGTATATGGCGCAGTTTATCAGGCTTATTTGAATTTAGGCAAATGGTATGTTGATAAGGATAATAGTGGCAAGCCTATTATGCTTTATGGTGGAGATGCCGATTTAAAGAAAAATCAAAATGGTGAAGCTAATTATACTTTTGGAGAAATAAAAAATACAGATAAAAGTTTAAGCAGTGAATCTAGTATATATGCAAGAGGAAGATGTGGTGTTGATCAGGCAACAGGAGAAATTAATCCTAATCTTGATATTGATAAAGCTGCAAATCAGAAGTATAGCGCTAATGCAAATTATATTATCTTCCGTGATATAGATTTAAGTAGTTCAAATTGGAAACCTCTTAACTTTCAAGGCACAATGGTTGGTGCTAAGAGCACTGAAAATAAGATTTGGGATGCAGGTGCAAAGATAGAGAAACCAGTTATTTCTAATGTGAAGGTTCTTCAGGAAGGTAAACTAGATGTTGGAGTACAGATGGGTGTTGGGTTCTTCTCTACACTATCTGATGAAGCGAGCGCTGATGATGTTGGACTTAGTAAAGGAACTGTACTTGTATCTAATTTAGATTTTAAAAATATTGATGTTAATAATCAAAGTAGAGAAACAAAATATGATCAAACTTTAGTCAATGGAGTAGTTTCTGGTTTAGGTTCACTTCTAGGAGGAGTTGTAGATCTTCTCACTTGGCTATTGACTTTTGGTAGTGTGGATGCAGGATTACGAAAAACACTAACCGATGTGTTAAATGCTCGTAAAAAAGATCCAACTGCCCTTGCAACTGGTTCTTTGGCTGGACGTGTTGTTGGAAATGTTGAAATTTCTGGATGTGAAATGAAGGGTAATGTATCAGTTAAAAGCCCAAATAACTATACTGGAGGATTCGTAGGATATACTACAGGAAAAACAGAATACGAAGGTTTATCTAATGCATTAGGAGGAATAACAAAACTCCTTGCTGGTTTATTGAACTTAATTCCAGGTTTAGGATTAGGTGATTTAATCATAATTCTATTAAATAATGCGATTCCATTAAGTAAATTAATCCCTACTGGTTATATTAATGCAAAAATTAAAAACTGTTCAATCAATGGCTTAAGTATTTCTACTTCAAGTGAAAAAGATTATGCAGGTGGATTTATTGGACAACAGAAAGGCACAATTATAGAAAACTGTTCTATTACTAATAGTAATTATACAATTAGTGGAAAAAGATTTACAGGTGGTTTTGTAGGTTTAGCACGTGATGATGTCATTGAAGGTACTCTTTCTGGTGCATTGGATATTCAGACAAAGCTTCCAAATATGAATCCAGAAAGTTTACTCTTAAACTGTTCAATAAACAATAATGGACTCACAGTCTTAAGTGAAACTTATGCAGGAGGTTTTGCAGGTGCTCTTGCAAATACGTCTGCAGTCAACTGTACTGTTAATTCTACAAATACATTTGAAGTAAAAGCGACTAGTGATTATGCAGGAGGCTTTGCAGGTATTGCATCTCTTGGATGGTCTGCAGACTTAGGTAAAGGAGATACTAAAAACAACCTACTAGGTGGTGTTGTTGATCTTGTAGTCAAGCTATTAAGCAGTAATGCGGATATCTCCCCTTCTCTACTATCTTTAGCTGGTGTTAATCCATCTTATATATTAGGTGCTACCGTTAGTGGTCCACTTAATTTAAGTGGTGTAGATTATGTAGGTGGTATGACTGGTAGAGGTAATGGTGCTTATATTGCATCATCGAGTGCTGATTATTTAAATAAAGTATCTTATTGGAGAAATAAAGTATATGACACAGCATCTGTCTCAGTGAAAGATGTAGAACTCTCAGGTGTTCAAAGTATTACAGGAAAGAACTTTGTAGGTGGTATTGCAGGTTCTTTAGGAACTGCTAAAGTAGCCGGATTATTAAATGATACTCTTGGACTTGCTTCATACCTTGGCTTTACTGTAGATAAAGTAACAGTCACAGGCCCTACTACTGGTTTATCTATTACAGGCGAACAGCGTATTGGCGGTGGCTTTGGTGATGCAATTGGTGGTTCAATTAATACAGTCACAATCAAGAATTTAAAGTCTGTAACAGGTAATAACCGTGTTGGTGGAATGATTGGTTTAGCTGGTCCAGGAGATCTTGCGGATACAGGAGGTTTAACAGTTAACCTTCTTGGATTAAATCATCTTTTACAGGTAAAGAACCTATTAAAGGTAGCTTCTGGTGTACGTGTAACAATCAATGATTCTCACGTTATTGGTGTAGCTGATGGCTTAACAGTCAAAGCAACAGGTACTAACAGTGATGGTGGCGTTGTTGATTATGTTGCTGGTGGATTTGTAGGAAAGAGTCACAGCTGTGAAATCAATAAATCTGATGTAAAGAACCTTAAAGAAGTATCCGCAAATGATACAGATGGTTATGCAGGTGGATTTATTGGAACATCACAAACAGGTGGACTAGCTGATGTTGCATCTGAAGAAGATCTTAAAGGTTGGATTACTAAAGATACAAGTGTTTTAGATATCAATGGTTTATTAACTGCAGTTAAGTATCTCATCCCAACTTATACATTGTGTACTGTTACTTATGTAAATGGCGGTGGTGTTTCTGCAGATACGGCTGGAGGTTTCGTAGGAAACTTCCAGAGTGGTACTCTTAATAACCAAGATGCAGGACAAGGAAACTATTATTCTGTATATAACTTAGATCATGTCAATGGACAGTCTTATGCAGGTGGTTTTGGAGGTAATGTTTACTCTGGTGCACTTGCTGATGCAGGTAAAGGTATTAGTATCCTTGGTGGTCTTAAAGGACTTAATGTTGATGTAGGTCAATTACTTAACCTCATTAACGCCTATATTCCTTATGTACAATATGCTGGTGTGAAGTCAGATTCAGGATTTACAGTCAGTGCGAACAAATTAAAATCAGATGATACTCATGCAGGAAGTGCGGGAGGATTCATTGGTTATGGTAGTGGTGTTCAGATAAGTTATTGTGATGTGACACATTTAAAACATACAAAAGTAACACCTCCAAAAGATTTAGAATCTACAGAAGCACCTACATACTTTAATAATGAAAGTCAATATGCAGTCACTGGATCAAGATATGCTGGTGGATATATTGGTTATATGGATATTGGTTCTGCAGCTTCTGTAGGTAAAGGATTAAGTATTCTAGGTGCTTCTATAGGTATTAATAATGTATTAGATGCATTAAACGTAGTGGTATCTACTATTGAACATTCTCATGTCACTGGAAATCCTGGTGGATTTGCGGTTAAAGCATCTTATAAGAATACAGCTTCTGATGCATCAGACAATGATGTACTTGGGGATTCAGGTGGATTTGCAGGAAAGATTTCTGGTGGGCACATTCAGGATTCAAATGCAAATAACTTTTCTTATATCATTGGCCAGATTACAGCTGGTGGTTATGTAGGAGACTTACAGCCAGGTAATATTGCGAATGTATTAGATAATGCAAGTATTTTAGGTGGATTAGTAAATGTTGATAGTGTACTTGCTTCTGTTGCAGAAGATTTTGTACCTACTATTAGAAATAGTTCTACTACATGTGTGCCTTGTGGTGGTGCAGTACGTGCACAGGCATTTTCTACAACACAGGTACAACGAGGTATGGCTGGTGGTTATGTAGGACATAACGAAGGTGGTCATATCTGGGGTAATAATACAAAGAAATGGAAAGGTAAAGACTATACTGGACCAACAAGTACTTGTAAAGCAGTAAGAATCCGTTCTGTATATGGTGAAGAGATTGCGGGTGGATTTACTGGTTTAATGGAATCTGCAGACACTGCAAGTACAGGTAACTTATCTCTATTATGGGGATTAGTAAAGGTAGATAACATACTAGGTGCTTTAAGTGTTGTTTATCCTACAGAAGAGAATACTGCAGTATATGGACCACTTGCCTTGATGGATTATAAAACATGGAATGAATGGGTTGATTTCGTTGGTAAATATGGTGGTTACGGAAGTGATCTTGCAGAGCATGGTAAGGTAAATAACCAAGCAGGATTAGATGCTATTATTAATAAATATGCTTATGGATACAATGTAGTAGCTGGTAGAGTAAATTACCGAGATGAAATTAAACTAGCGAATGGTGGTGCTGCAGGAGGTTATGTTGGCTCTATGCAGACAGGTACTATCACAAATGGTCAGGCATATCAGACTAAGAAAGTAAAAGGATTAAGAACTGCAGGTGGTTTTGCTGGAGAAATGATCAATGGTGGTGCTGCAAATCTTGGTGGTGTCAAAATTCTTGGTCTTAATCTTCAGTTAGGAAGAATGATTGATGTACTGAATGTATTTGTGCCTGTTATCAAGAAGTCTTCAGTAGAAGGCTACCAAAGTGGATTGATGGTTGAATCTACAGGAACTGGTAATAAGGATAACTGTGGTTATGCTGGTGGTTATGTAGGTAAACTCATTGGTGGACAAGTCTGGGGAGAAAGTACTGCACATTGTCAGGTTAAGAAACTCAGACGAGTAGATGGTAGAAGCTATGTAGGTGGTTTTGTAGGAAGCTCTAGACCAGGTAGTGTAGCTACACTTAACCCTACTGCTGGTGAAGGATTATTAAGTCAATTACTTAATAAACTACTTAGTACCCCTTCAGACTTAATTAAAGTACTTAATGCGACAGTTGCCACAATTCGTTATGCAGACGTTGAATCCTGGGATGATTGGGGATTCATAGTCAATGGTGCCTATACAACAGGTAAGAATAATACTTCTTATGCAAAAACTGCAGGTGGTTTTGCAGGAATGCTGGAAGGAACAGTTCTTGGTAAAAAGGATTCTCCTACAGCTGGTATTAGTGTAACGAATATCCGTTCTGTTATTGCAGGTGAATATGCTGGTGGATGTTTTGGTGTAGCAGATGTGGCAGGAGTTGCAAATATCAGTGCAGGAAATGAAACATCACTATTAGATAAGTTGTTAAAACTTGGAAGAACAGATGTATTAGACGCTTTTAGAAGTTATGTATATTACGGAAATATAAGTGGAAGTAAAGATGCAGGACTAAGTGTTAATGCTAATGTTGCAGTGAAATCTGGACAGAACAATCAAGTCACATATAGTGGAACAGCCGGTGGTTTTGGTGGTTCCCTTCTAAATGGTTCTGTAAAGAACAGTACAGTTACACAATTAAGCAATGTAAGAGGCTTAAATAGTGTAGGTGGATTCATTGGTTACTCTGGTAAGAGTGGTATTGTAAAAGCTGATAAGATTGATGTCCTAGGAGATAGTACAGGACAGCTTCTTGGTGGAGCATTAGGTGTCATGGATATCTTTGGTTCTCATATTGATAATTGTAATGTAAGTGGTACAAGTGATGGCTATACAGTACAGAGTCAGAATGGAGACGAACAGATTGCTGGTGGATTTATTGGTTATGCAAACCTTGCAAGAATGTCTAAGTGTACAGCAGGAAGTGACAGTGATTTGAATAGTGGATTAAAACAGGTTGTATCTGGAGGAACAGCAGGAGGATTTGCAGGTAGAACAAGCTTTGCATATCTTGCAGATTTAAAACTGGATTCTGGACCAGTCAATGTCATATTTATGCTTGTGAACAAACTTATAAAAGCACTTTATCTAGATAAGTTACAGGGTTCAAATCTTCTAAAAATCAATCTAGGAATTATAAAAGTAGAAGCGTTATATAAGGGAAATCTTCTTCATGTCAATCTTCTAGGTTTAGATATATCTGTAGGTCTTTCTAAGAAATCAACAGATAATAAACAACAGACAGATCTTGCAATTATTACTATTGGAGATTCATCTATTAAACTCCCATGTGATGAGAATGGTTTATTAGATGATAATGATACAAAGTCAAATATCAGTGTCAGTCTTATTAAAGCAAACCGTACAAAGATTACTGATAGTAATGTGTATGGTGTGAGCTATGGATATGATGTTTATGCTGGTGGTGCCAACAACAATACTGATGGTACTGCAACTGATGGACGCAGTGGTGGTTTTGTAGGATTTAATGATGAAGGTTTATTAAAGAATAACAACATGTACTACTGTGACGTAGTTAGAGGTACTAACAACCTTGTAGGACCTTTTAGTGGTAAGAGTGAATTAAATACAGTATACGACTTTAATACATTGGAAAAGGTTGAAGGTGAAGAAAACAACTACCGTATTTATAGAAAATTAGATCAATCTTTAGATGAAATTAAAAAGAATAACAGTATCTTGAACAGCAGTCATGAAAAGGATGATGCAAGCGGATGGGATATTTATACAATAGGACATATGAATCCGGTAAAGACCTTTGAGACTTTAAAGGATGCTGTTCTGGCAAGCAAGAGTGACTCAGTAAAAGCAGATCTTAGTGCATATGAATCACCTGCCAAAGCAGTATTAATGTCTGATACAAAGACAACTCTTAATACGGGTGAAAGTGAGACACCAGAACCATCTGAGTCACAGGATCCATGTGATAAGCTGGTTAAACTCACTATAAATAAAGTCTGGAAGGATTTCGATAATTTCGATAATAAACGACCAGGCAGTATTACGGTAACAATTTCTCGTACTTGGAAGGCTGCGACTGGCAAAGAACAGACACAAACTGTTCCAAATTATGAGAGTTACAGAATAACGGGCTCTATTAACAAATCAACATGGCAAGAAGTAATTAAAGGGCTTCCTGCCTATAAGACAGAGAGTGATGGAACTGTTCGTTATTATAAATATTCCGTAACAGAAGCGGAAATTAATGGTTATACAACAACTATTAAGACATCAGATGATGGCTTTACGTTTACGATAACCAACAAGCATTTCCCATGTCTTCCAAATACTGGAGGATTTGGAAACTATTTATTCTATACGATAGCAATTCTGCTTTTCTTTGTTTATTTCGTTATGAGATACAGAAAGAATAAGGAAAATAAAGCAGAAAAACTATAAAGAGAAATGAAAAAAAGGAGAAAAAGTTATGAAAAGTATTAAACGCATTATTGCATTGTTATTAACTGCGGTTATGACAATGACTATGTCCGTAACAGCATTTGCAGCAGGTCCTACTAACTGTAGTCTTACTGTAAATGTAAAAGATGGACAGGATTTAAAGGGACAGACAATTAACTTATATAAGTTATTTGATGTTACTGTGTCATCAGACAAAAAGAACTATTCTTATACTGTTAGCAATGCAGAAGGTTATAAGGATGCATTAGTAGAAGTATTAGGTTCATCTATTACAACAAATTCTAAAGATGAAGAAATTGCGAAAGCTGTAAAGGATTTAGGTGAAAATAACTCAATTGGAGTTCAGAACTTCGCAAATAAGTTCACTGCAAAAGCTTTAAAAAGTCACTTAGCATCTACTGCAACTTCAAACAAAATCGCAGATTCTAAAAAATCTCATACTTTCACTGGCTTAGCTGCAGGTTACTATTTAGTATATGTGACAGGTGGAAAAGAAATTCAGTCTTCATTAGTTACAGTAGAAGAAGGAAAAACTAATACTGTAAACTTAAAAACTGAAGCTCCAAGCATCACAAAAAAAGCAGAACAAGATACTGTAAGCATTGGTCAGGTTGTTAAATATACAGTAACTGGTTCAGTACCAGATACAACTGGATATGACCAGTATGTATATACTATCCGCGATGAATTATCAAAAGGTCTTGATTTTGTAAACGATGCAAATGGAACAGCTCTTGAAGCAGGTGCTACAACAGTTAATGTAAAAGTAGCATTTAAAGATGCAGGAGTTACAGATGCAGTAAAAGCACCTACAACAGCAACTCTTTCAGGTGAAAACAAAAGAACTATGGCTTTTAACTTATCTGAATGGGTAAGAGCTAACCAGGCAAACAAAGGTAAAGAATTCACTGTAACTTACTATGCTAAAGTGAATAAAGATGCAGTTGTAACAGAAAAGAACAAAGCCACATTAGAATATGGTAACAAACCAGGTGAAACAACAACTACTACACCAAGTGAAGTTAAAACACCTACATACCCTCTTAATATCAACAAGATTAAAGCAGGTACTACAGATGCCAGATTAGCTGGTGCTAAATTCAGTCTTTATAACTCAGAATCTGATGCTACAAGTGGTACTAATGCTATTAAAGTAACAGGATCTAATGGTAACTATGTAGTAGATCCAACATCTGAAAACACTGTATTTGAATCAGTTAAATCAATTGAGGGTCAGAACTACAACCTTCGTGTTAATGGTCTTGCTGCAGGAATTTACTATTTAGTAGAAACAGATGCTCCAGCAGGATTCAACAAGTTAACTGATCCAATCAAGGTTGAAATTAATATGAGCACTACTGATGAAGTGAACGATTGGACTCTTTCTAAAAATAGTGAACCAGAAGAGGATAAAATCATCGATGTAGAAAACAGTACTGGTTCTCTCCTTCCATCAACAGGTGGTATGGGTACTATCGCATTTACTGTTGTTGCAGCACTTCTTGTATTAGGTGTTGCAGTAAGCTTTATCCGTGATAGAAAAAGAGAAAACTAAGAAATAGTTTTTAATGGAATGAGCGGTTATCTTTCTTAAAAGATAACCGCAATTCCAATTATTTATATATTGATAGGGAGAATGAAATGAAGTGTATGAAGATTAAAATTACTAAAAATGATATTATTCGTTTATTTGTACTTTTGATTGCATTCTCCGTGTTGTTATATCCTAGCTTTAGTAGTTATCTGAATGAGAAGAATGGTTCTAAGGCTATCTCTTATTATGATAAAGAGAGTGTAGAACTCTCTAAGGCAGATAAGATAAGAATGTTGGAAGAAGCACGTGCTTATAATAGAGAGATGTTAGGAAATATAGATCTTATAGATCCATTTTCACAGGAAGATACAAAGTTAGATGCACGTTATGAGAGTTTATTAAATGTAGATGGTTCTGGAATGATGGGATATATACGTATTCCTAAGATTCATATAGAACTACCTATTTATCATGGTACAAGTGAAACAGTCTTACAGGCAGGTGTAGGACATTTCTGGGGTACTTCTTTGCCTGTTGGTGGAGAGAGTACTCATACAGTATTAACGGGCCACAGAGGACTGCCTACTAAGACATTATTCACAAATATAGATAGGCTAAAAGAAGGAGATATATTCTATATCAAGGTCTTAGATGAAACATTGGCTTATGAGATAGATCAAATAAAAACTGTATTACCAGAAGAGACAAAAGGATTATCTATAGAACCTGGCAAAGATTATGCCACATTAGTGACATGCACACCTTATGCGATTAATACACATAGATTATTAGTGAGAGGACATCGTATACCATATCAAGAAGCTACAAAGAAAGTGCCTGATACAAATATTAAACCAGAATTATCATTTACGTCTAAGGTATTAATTATGGCAGTAATTGTGATTTTGATAGGTTTAATTATCGCAATTATTTACTGTATAAGGGATAAGAAAAGGAGGAAACTAACATGAAGGTAAGAAATATTATTGTGTTTATGATTGTTTTTCTTATGAGTACGTTCATGAATGTTTCAACTATTCATGCAGAGAGTGGTTCTAGAAAAGGAAGTATACAGATTGTATATAAGGGTAGAAATGAATTGAATCAGGAAGTGAATCTTTCAGATGCTAAGTTTTCAATCTATCAGGTTCAATGTATGAGTAATGATACATTGACATGGAAAGATAACTTTGAAGATTCACATATATTATTAGTAGATACCAGTGCAGAGGCAAGAGAAAAACAAGCCAAACTATTATACAAGTTTGCACAACAGAAAGATATATCTTGTTCACTACAAGAAACTAATACATTAGGTCGTATAACATTTAGTAATTTAACGCAAGGTATTTATTTGATTGCACAAGAGGGATATGTAGAAAGTGGTAAAAGTCAGTTTGAATCTGCTCCTTTTCTAGTTGAGATTCCTTCTCTTGTGGATGGAAGTGTAGAATATAATGTTACTATAGAACCCAAGGCTGAATGGGTAAAACCAGTAAAGCCCACACTTTCTAAACCTCATAAACCACATGTAAAAACAGGTGATGATACAAATATATCTGTATGGGTTATAGCTGCGATAGAAAGTTTATGTATTATGATATTGCTGTATAAGAATAAGGCTGATTCTCTATGAATCAGTTTTTTTAATGGAGAAGTTGAGTAAAATTTGATGAATCATAATACAAATGTTAGAATGGTTAGTATGGAGGTTTTTTTATGAACATTGTTTTAATACTTGCTTGTATGGCTGTATTCTATAATATTGATTTACTCGGCTATAATTCAGAGTATCTCTCAGTACAGCAGACAAAAAATTTAAAAGGGATATTTACACTCATAGTATTATTCCATCACCTTGCAATATTTGCATCTGTAGGTGATGTCTATAATATTTTTATTAATTCTGGATATATTGCGGTAGGTGGATTCCTATTCATTTCTGGATATGGCTTAATGTACCAATATATGCATAAAGGAAGAAATTATGTAAAGTCATTCCCTAAAAGAAGAATACTCACAATACTTATTCCATCTGTTGTAATGGCTATTGCCTATTTTGTATTGAAACAATACAGATATGGTTATACTTTAGGTGCTCTTATCTATGATTTTAAAAGAGGTGCTTCTGTTATTAGTAATGGATGGTATATCAATGCGATTATTTATTTCTATATTGCTTTCTTCATTTCTATGCTTCTTTGTGAACTCATTAAGAAACGTAGAATTATGATCATCTTTACTTTTATCTTTACATATCTCTATATCTTCTTATGTATGAAGTTTAAGTTTGAAGATCATTGGTTTAGTGCAGCCTTTGCTTTCTATTTTGGTATATTATGGGCTATGTTTAAATCTCAAATTGATTCTAATCTCAAGAAATCAATTCCCATTATTATTGGTTGTCTTTTTGTATTCTATTATGTATTGAATGTATTCACTCCATTTAAGTATGGCTGGATGGAATTCAAATGTTTAATGTATCTTGCAATTATCGTGATATTAGGAATGAGAATCAAACTTCAAAGTCCCCTTATGGAATGGGTAGGAGATCATTCTTTAGAAATCTATTTAGTACATGGACTATTTTTTGAAATATTAAGAAATAACCATATTAATATAGTAGATAACTTTGAATTCATGGTTACTCTACTCATACTTACATTCATATCTTCTTATGTGCTTCATAAGATATTCACATTCATAAACAAAAAAATTATAAATAGTTAAGAGGAGTGCTTATCACTCTTCTTTTTTCTATGATGAAACCGGGTGATATATATGAATAAGATATTAGTAGTAGACGATGAACTAATATTAAATCTAGTAGGAATAAGCTTGAAAGAAGCATGTAAAGAACATGCAATAGAAATCATGAATAAAAAATTATGCTTAGAAGAATATACAAATATTAAATATAGTCAAAATACAAAATAAGATGTCACTTAAATATAAGTAAATATGTGAAATAAACGTAAAAATGTTATCGCAAGGGGTTACTGATTATAAAGGTTGATGTTATAATGGGAACATGTGTTATAGATTTCTAATAAATATTGTTTTTGTGAAACATTTCGCATTGATTAGAATGTGTTAGAGTTTTATATACATGAAGGAGAACACGCTTATGAAAAAATTATTTATGAAGTTTTGTGTTGTAGTTTTATCTTGTTTTATGGTGTTCAATACAGCTTATTTACCATCTTATGCAGAGGATGAAATGAGCTATTATGAACAGAACGACCTAGCAAACAGCTTTAGGTATAGTAATGGTGAAGCTAAGGATGTAGGTGATGCAAATTATGCTGCACGTGCTACTACTAATTCTGGGTGGCCTAATGATTCAAGAGCTATTTCTAAGGGAATTGATGTAAGTTATCATAATGGCACTATTGACTGGAAGAGAGTCAAACAGTCAGAAGTAGAATATGCGATTATCAGATGTGGTTATGGTACAAATGATAAGAGTCAGGATGATAAGAAATGGGAAGAAAATGTAAAGGGATGTACAGACAACAATATTCCTTATGGTGTTTACCTATATTCTTATGCTGATACTGTAGAGAAAGCATCTAGTGAAGCAGATCATGCAATTCGTTTATTACAGGGTAAGAAGTTCAAGTATCCTGTTTATTATGATTTAGAAGAAGATGCAATACGTAAGAAATTAAGTAAAACTGAAATTGCGAATATTGCGAAGACATTTTGTAATAAGTTATCTGCAAAAGGATATACTGTTGGTATTTATGCGAATAAGGATTGGTTTACTAATTATTTAACTGATAGTTGTTTTAATAACTGGACTAAGTGGGTTGCACAATATAATACAGTTTGTAATTATCAGGGTAAATATGATATGTGGCAGTGTTCATCTACAGGAAGGGTGCCAGGTATTTCAGGTAATGTAGATTTAAACTATTCTTATAGTCCATTTGAAAATTCATATGGTGGTGGTAATACAAATAATGGTGGAACTACTACTAAGTACTCTGATGGATTAAATGAAATTGAAGGAGAATTATACTACTTCAAGAATAATCGAATTGATACATCTTATACTGGACTCGCTCAGTATGGTAACGAATGGTATTATATTGAGAATGGTAAAGTAAATTGGAACTATACTGGTCTTGCTCAGCATGGCATTGAATGGTTCTATATTGAAAAAGGTAAGTTGAACTGGAATCATTCAGGAATTGTGGAATACAATAATCAGTGGTTTTATGTTGTAAAAGGACGCTTAGACTGGAATTATACAGGTTTAGGTCAGTCAGATAATGATTGGTATTATATTGTAAATGGACGTGTTAATTGGGGCTATACAGGTCTTGTTCAGCGTGGCATTGAATGGTTCTATATTGAAAATGGTAAGTTGAATTGGAATCATTCAGGAATTGTGGAATACAATAATCAGTGGTTCTATGTTGAAAGAGGACGCTTAAACTGGAATTATACAGGTTTAGGTCAGTCAGGTAATGACTGGTACTATAT
>UMHE01040081.1_pt1 | contig 15598 bp, 19 predicted proteins | sample 1965451 | NCBI WGS metagenome assembly UMHE01 (sample SAMEA4836090, study PRJEB28245) | human gut metagenome | biome: gut microbiome; material: fecal sample | place: Denmark | collected 2008 | reverse complement strand
ATCCTTGTCTCATAAGGGTTTCAGGTGTGCGAAGTTTGAGTTCCCTACAAAAACTCTCTCCATTTTTCCTGAAAATGAAGAGAGTTTTATATATCAGTTCGTCCTATTATCATTTTGGTCAGAATCGCTACTGCTCCTCCTAGTCGTATTCATGTCTTTTCCCACCGGAATGTAGACCTTCTTTAATGGAATTATTTGCTGATATGTTTCACTCATCTGCTCATAATAACGCAGAATAAGTTCTGCCAACTCATCGCCGCTGATTCCCCTGATAATCGGGTTGACCTCTAAGAATTTCTTTGCATTTTCCGTATAAGCAGATAAAGCGATAAACAGCCCATAATCGCCTGGCATCATTGCTCCTTTCAAGGATTGAAGAAGTGTCTCACTAATAGGTGCATCCTGACTTTTTACTTGGACCGCAATGCGTGGGGGTAATTCATCCTTATAGGCGATGATATCAATGCCGCGATCTCCTCCTTGTGGAGATACCACGGTTCGATACCCCATCGCATTCAGCAAATCTGCCACTAGGGATTCCAATGGATACCCTTTGAGCTGACGGCTGAGTTCCTTCAAGATAAAGTCCTTGGTATTCTGCATGATATCTTCAGCTGTCGTAACAATACTCTCATCATCACTATCATCCGTTACAGATAAGGAAAAATTTTTATCTAGACTCAAAAGAAATTCATCTGCGTAATTCTTGACAGAAAATAATGTTAATGCCGATCCAACTTCATAAAGAGCTCCCTGTGAAAAAGCGGTCCTTGGAATATGCTTCAGCCATTCCACCTTCCGGGTATGATAATATAACTTATCACTAGGCATATATTCATAATTGCCCTTGATTTTCCCAATATTAATCATACGATCTATTTTAGATGGGAATACAATATAATCATCGATTTTCATTTCATACATGAAGCGATAGAGCATTCTCGCAAAAAGAGGTACAGCTCTTGGCTTTGCATACGTACACAGGCTACGTACTCTTTCTTTGAATGCATCGATAGAATTCTCTATTTTCCCTAAGTCTCCAACTTCGTTCCAACCAATTGCAACAATATCATGATTTAAGAATAAACGATCATCTTCTGAATGTATCCCCCAAACGGCTGCATTTTGATTATTCATTTCCTATCACCTCTTAATTGTATATCATGCTCGTATGACATTCTTTGAATCCTCTCTCCATTATCCTTTTTTTAGAATTCCTTTCTCAATAAGTTTACTGACCCGCCTCATTTCTTTTCTGGCATCTTCATGTTGAATTAGTCTCATTTTAGGCTCAACTTCACTCGCTTCATCACGTATATCATCCCAAACACATACATGTCCATGCCCCATCATCCATCCCGCAAGATACGGGCAATTGTCACAGTCCCTCTTCAAAGTCTCCGTAATTTTGTGAAGTTTTTTACAATAGATCTCTCTGTCACTTACAGGATAGCCAAAACGAAGTGACTCATTAATTTCATGGCCAATGTTATTCAAATGCCAGATTTTTTCAAGTTTCATCTTTTACGCCTCCCATATTTTGATTTTTTAACAATTGTGAAAAATAGCCTGACATCCTGCTTATCCATTTCAATTTCTTTTATGTTTTTATTCGACATTTTATTGTAAAATCCTGCCGTTAGTTGCTATCGCCCTCTTAGAATATTGAATCAAACACACATTTACATAATGTTAAATAAATGCAATAATTTGCATTTAGCTTGTAAATCTGCTATAATAGGAAAAATTATATTTGATTATAAATGGGATGCATCGTGGTGCCTGAGGGCGCGAAGGCCGTCATGACCTTCCTCAAGCAGGAACTGTTCAATTCCTTCAGCTGGATCTACATCCTCAGCGTGGCCTTCTTTTACCGAGAACATCGGCTACTACTTGACGCACATCGTAGAGCTGTCCTTCCGCACCTTTGCCTATGAGAGCACCAAGGAAGAGTGGTTCACGAGCTGGACCATCATGTACTGGGCCTGGTGGACTGCAGGCGGAATTCGCGAAGAACGGGATTGCGGCGCAGATCCGCAGCGGTGAAGAAGACGGGCTCCCGTACTGCGAACTCATCGTCGAGAGCGGCCGTCTCCGCGACTTCCTTTACGGTGTCGGCTGCAAGGAACACGCCGTCTCCAAGATGGTCGTCTCCTCCAGCCTCCTCCCGAAGATGGATACGGTAGATGACTTCGAGCCAGTCTGCTACTTTGCCGACGGCAGGCGCGGCTACAGCCTCAAGTACATGCGCCGCGAGGAACTGCTGACCGATGTCCTGCGCCAGTACGAGCGCTATATCCGCATGATTGCCAACAGCAAGCATAATCTGTACCTATTCGACAAGAAGAACGATGAGGCGTAATCTCTCCTGTGAAAGGTGATGTGAGAAAATGATGTGGCGTGATCTATTCAATCTAAAGGGAGGCGCCGCCTCCATCCAAGAAATCAACCAGCGCATCCTTGCGGATGCGACGGTATCGGGGACGAATCTCATCGTCCTCGTCATGGCCATCATGATTGCCTGTGTCGGCCTGAACATGAACAGCGTTGCCGTCATCATCGGCGCCATGCTGATCTCCCCGCTCATGGGCGGGATCGTGGCCATCGGGTACGGCATGGCCACATACGATGTGCACTTCATCCGTCAGTCCATGATCAAGCTCGCCTTCCAGGTGGGATTCGCCATCCTGACGGCCTCCCTCTACTTCGCCATCTCACCGCTGGCCTACTCGACGGACGAGCTTCTGGCACGCACCTCGCCTACCATCTGGGATGTCATCGTCGCCCTGTGCGGCGGCATTGCAGGGGCCGTCGGCAATACGCGTCAGGAAAAGAGCAATGTCATCCCCGGCGTAGCCATCGCTACCGCTCTGATGCCTCCGCTCTGCACAGCCGGATACGGGCTGGCATCTGGCCATTACCCCTTCTTCCTCGGCGCGATGTACCTCTTTTTCATCAATGCCTTCTTCATCGCACTCGCAGCCTTCCTCGTCTTCAAAGTCCTCGGCGTCCCATCGCATGGTGATGTCGCAGCCTCACAATTCCAGCGGCAGCGAATCATCCTGGCGGCTCTCGGCATCTTGATCACGGCGCCGAGCATCTATCTCGCCTATCAGATGGTCGAGGAGAATCTGCGCGACATGCAGGTCAAGAGCTTCATCAGCGAGGACATGGACTTCCAGACGACGAGTGTCGTCTCCTACACCGTAAAGGACCACGTCCTCACCGTCGATCTCGTGGGCACGCTGCTGACCGAGAAAGAGATTGATGCCCTTCAGGACGAACTGCACGCGCGCAACAGGCTCCAAGACCTCGAGCTCGTCGTCATTCAGGGGCAGCGCGAACTCGACCGCGAGCAAGTCCAGAACCTCATCAATGCGCGGCTCGAGAAGCAGAGCACTTCCGAAAAGGAAGTCTCCTACAAGAACCTCTCCGCGCAGTATTACCCGGCCTACAAGCGCGCGAGCGCAGACCAGCAGACCATCGAGCTCCTCACCCAGCAGGCCCCCCTTCTCTTCCCCGAGGTCCTGTCCATCCAGGGCGGCACATTGACATCCGTAACGCCCCAGAAGGATCAGCCAAAAACGGAGAACAAAGTGGACCACAAGCGCTTCATGGTCGAAGTCATCGTCAAAGAGCCGCTCCGCCCAGAAGAAGCCGACCGCTTGCAGAAGTGGATTGCCGCACAGGTCGAGATGCCTGTCCTCATGACCGTCCAGACTGCAGATCATCCCAGTGACTTCTACGGCGACGGCATCGCCTGGCCATAAAAAACCTGCCCTCACCATCAAGGTGAGGGCAGGTTTTTTTCCTTTAGGCTCAAGCCGTTTGGCTCTTGGCGCGGCGGCTCATGCAGAAGCCGATGAGGATGACGCCTGCGGCGAGGACGGCCTGGATGGCAATGGCTGCCCAGTCGCCGACGGCGCTCGTGATCATTGTGCCGAGGATCTTGTCGTGGGCAATCATAGAGCCAGCCGTCCAACCTAAGAGGCCTGCACCCGCGTAGAGCACGACGGGAAAGCGGTCCATGATCTTGCCGATGAGCGTGCTGCCGCCCACGATGATCGGGATGCTGATGAGGAAACCGAAGACGACGAGCACGAAGCTGCCATGCGATGCACCGGCGATGGCCAGCACGTTGTCGACACCCATCGCAGCATCGGCGATGATGATCGTCTTCACGGCACCCATGAGGCTGTCCGACGCCTCAACATGCTCGTCCTTCTTCTCCGGCACGAGCAGCTTCACGGCAATCGGCAGGAGAATCAGTCCGCCGATTGCCTGCAGGTACGGGATGGTCAAGAGCCATACGGCCACGAATGTCATGACGAGGCGGATGATGACGGCACCGGCCGTGCCGATGAGGATCGCCTTCTTGCGCAGATTCTCCGGCAGTTTGTTCGCCGCCATCGCAATGACGACGGCATTGTCGCCGCCGAGCAGCAGGTCCATCAGGACAATCGTGCCGAGGGCCATGAGGAATTGCATCGATAAGATTTCCATGTGATTGATTCCTTTCTCCAGGTATCCATAAACAAAAAGAGACTTCCGCATGGTATCCGGGGAACCGGGTATCATGCGAAAGTCTCACCTATTACATCAATGTGTGTAATGCTGCCACCAGCCGCTCACGCGGCATGCTTGTTGACGGCAGGCCAAAGAGGTTACTCCCCTTCGCTATTCGTTTGTAGCATCAGTATACCAGACCGACGACCCCATTGTCAATCTGCCGCAGCAGGAAATCTCATCCGAGGCGCTGTTCTGCTGCGCGCACGGCATAGCGCACGCAGTCGTCGCAGGAGCATAGCATCCTACCCGTCTCGATGCCCTTGAGGTCCTTGCAGATCGTGGCACCGGCTTTTTCCTGGAACTCGTGCAGGATGTCGCGCATGATGGCCGCCGTCGGCTTGCCGCTCTTGTTGCAAAGGCCCATGACCATGCTCGCACCGCAGAGTGCCCCGCACGTCGCCTCCATGCAGCCCATGCCCATGCCAAAGCCCGAGCCAAGCGCCCGGAGCTCCTCCTCCGGCCTTTCGAGCTCATCGGCAAAAGCCAGCAGCACCGCCTGTGCGCAATTGCAGTCCTTGTGTTTATACGCCACGGCCTTTTCAGCCCTATCGTTCATTTCCATGATATGCTCACCTGTTTCCTTTGCAAAATACATTTCTTCCCATTATAGACCATCTGCATCATCTTGCAAACCATCTTCACGCACGGCATTTCCCGCAATGGCTGCCGCCACCAGCTGCAAGAGCCGTTCGAATTTCTGCGCAAACTTCTCGTCATCCGCCGCGGTGCGCTTGTGCGGTCCTTTGCCGTGGAACTTTGCCGAAGCGCGCCGCGCCTTCTTCATGACGTGGCGTTCCATGAGCAGGCGGTCGATGTTCTCATCTGTGTACTGCCAACCGTTCTGGTGCACGGCATAGGCCCGCTTGCCGAGCGCAAGCGCTGCCACGCCATAATCCTGCGTCACCACGATGTCGCCCGCGCGGCAGAGATTGATCAGCGCAAGATCGACTGCATCCGCACCAGCCCCGACAATCCTGACCTCGCTGTAATCCGATGATAGGATGTGATTCGTATCGCAGAGCAGCACAACGGGCACATTGTATTTCCGCGCTACAGTCTCAATCTGATGCACGACCGGACAGGCATCTGCATCGACAAAAATCTTCAAAAACATACGCCTCCTTGATGGATATATCTTCCCTACAGAATGTAAAAGCCGCCATATGCAAGACATAAAGGCATATGACGACTTCTATAGAATTATCCAACTGTTCAATTTGGCAGCAGGTCAGCCTGCATCTCATCGAGCATCGCCTGTGCCCGCTGCCAATCCGCATCATGCATGCCCGCAACAGCGAGTTCACGACTGGCCTGCTGCAGGAGCGGCATGATGGCATGAAGGTCCTCCTGGCGCAAAAGGCACGCCTCTACCTGCAGGAGCGTGAAGCGGGCGCGGTCGACCGGTGTGCTGCTATCGAGCACGGCCAGCGAAGCCGTGATGGCCGCTTCGCTGTAGCGCCCGTCGTGCATGCACTTATTGAAGAGCAGTTCACTCGTGCGGAGCGGCGTCTGATGGGCGCGGTTATCGCGGATGGCCGCCTGCGTGATCCTGTACTGATCGTCGCTGATGACCGCCATCTCGCGGTACTTGAGGAAGATGCGGTCTTTCAGACCCGCTCGGGCGCGCGCTGCCGGGCTAAAGCCAGTGTCACGCCCGTCCGCTATAACAGATGTAGCAGCATGCTGAACGGGGCTCGTCGGCTGTATCGCCTGTGCCGCAGCAGCTGCCGAGGATGCTCCTGTGTACAGGCAGGTCATCAGCAATACAGACAGGCAGAGCGCTTGCCGGAATTTATCGCCTCCCTGCGCAGTCCTATTGCCATCCGTGTCGGCAAAGATACGCATTGTCGCCCATTCCCTCAGCATTCCTTGAAGAACTCGATGGTCTCACCGCACGGCCCGACAGCAAAGGCGATGCGGACAGGGAACGGCGTCTCTGCGGGGATGGTCAGATCATTCGGCTCAACGGTAATCTTATAGCCTGCCTCGCAGACGGCCTTGACGCAGGCGTCCGGATCGTCCGTAGCGAGTGCGAAATGGCGCACGGAGCCTTCCGCGTGGTTCTCGCCGCCCTGGGCGAAAATCTCGATGAGGCCGGCACCTGTATCAAACATGATGCCGGCCTCATCGCCCTCACCCCAGCTGCGCTTGACGGGCAGCCCGAGGACATCCCGATAGAAATGGATGGCTTCCTGGAATTCTGCCTGGCAGCTGCACTTGAGTGCCGCATGATGCAATCCCTTGATCAATGACATAGAAAAGACCTCCTAATTCTACACAACTTACCATTTATTTATGCGCACCGGGTACCGGGACGCCATCACGGCTCCCGGTACTCGACAGCATTCTCCTCACACCAGTCGCGCGCGGCCTGCATCAGGTAATCCTGCTTGAAGGACTCCCAGGCAGGCTTCAGCAAGAGATGGCGAACCTGACGGCGGAAGCGCGTCACGGCGCCTGCTCCCTGCAGGGCAGTGAGCAGGCGCTCTTTGACCGCTTCGCGCGGGCGCGATTCCGCGAACGCACGCATCATCGCCGCCTCATCCCCGTCCATGATATTCGGGATGGGGATATAACGCTCCCAATCCTCTTCCATCACCATGGCATAGTGCATAGCATCGCGCTCGGCGAGGTCATCTGCCATCATGATGACTTTGCCCGCCGCGGTGTCGACATAGCCTTGACGCACATCGGACTGAGCAAAGGCCGCTGCTAATTCCTTTAAATCGACTTTCATTAAGTGTGTCACCTTCTGTCTTATGCGTTTATTTTTATTATACTATGCTAACACAATAATGTCAGCAAGAGAAATACCCATGCGCTGGGATGCGGTCCATCCCGGCACATGGGCAGAAAAATCAGTTGGGATCGAATTTCTTGCTGGCATCCTGCAGGAGGTGATCGCGCAGCTGCTTGGAAGCCGCAAAGTAATCGTGAACGGCCTGGCGGTCGTGATGCTCGACAGCCGTGATGACCTCGCCGAGGATGGCCTGCAACTCACGCAGGTCGCTCGCGATGGCCTCGCCGTTCGTCATGCAGATATCGGCCCACATGTCGGCATTCGACGAAGCGATGCGCGTCGTGTCGCGGAAGCCGCCGCCGATGAGCTTGATGCAGGAGTCGCGGTCATCGCCAGAGCGGTTGAGAAGAGTGACGAGCGCAGCAGCCGTGACATGCGGCACATGGCTGATGACCGAAGCACAGCGATCGTGCTTGGCGATGTCGAGCGTCGTGAAATTCGCGCCCGTGTACTTGAGCACGCTCATGAGCTTCTTGTGGGCCTCAGGCGGAGCGCCCGTGTCCTCGACGATGACATATGCCTTGCCGACGAAGAGGTCCTTCATCGCGGCATCGACACCACTCTTCTCGCGGCCCGTCATCGGATGGCCGGCGATGTAGTAGATATCATCTGGAAGGATCTTCTGGAGGTGCTGCCAGATGTATCCCTTCGTGCTACCCGCATCCGTCAGGATGCAACCTTTCTTGAGGTACGGCAGGATTTTTTCCACCATCGGCACGATCTGCAGGACAGGAGGGCTCAGGAAGACGATGTCAGCTTCGGAGACCACGGCCTCGATATCAGCTGAGGCATAGTCAACGGCACCGAGCGCGACGGCGCGGTCCATCGAGGCCTGATGGCGGCAGAGCCCCGTGATGTAGATGTCCTCGCCGAGCTTGTCCTTGAGGCAGAGGCCGAGCGAGCCGCCAATGAGGCCGACGCCGATGATGGCGAGTTTCAGACGGCTCATAACGTACGCCCCATGACTGTGCAAATCTTGCCGAGCTCACCCATCAGGGCATTGAAGTTCTTCGGCATGAGGCTCTGGTCGCCATCGGAGAGCGCGACTTCTGGATGCGGGTGCACCTCGATAATCAGGCCGTCGCAGCCAGCGGCGACAGCGGCGCGCGCCATCGGGCGGACCATCTCCCAGCGGCCCGTGCCGTGGCTCGGGTCGACGATGATCGGCAGGTGCGAGAGTTCCTTGATGGCCGCGACGGCGCTGAGATCCAGCGTGTTGCGCGTGAATGTCTCGTAGGTGCGGATGCCGCGCTCGCAGAAGATGACCTGCTCATTGCCGCCCGCCATGATGTACTCGGCTGCATTGAGCCACTCGCTGATGGTCGCTGCGAGGCCGCGCTTGAGCATGACCGGCTTCTTGGCCTTGCCGAGCGCTTTGAGGAGCTGGAAGTTCTGCATGTTGCGCGCGCCGACTTGGTAGACATCGGCATACTTGCCGACGAGCTCGATGTCGTCCTTGTCGACGATCTCCGTGACGACCTTGAGGCCTTCTTCATCAGCTACCTCGCGCAACATCTTGAGGCCTTCTTCGGCAAGCCCCTGGAAGTCGTACGGGCTCGTGCGCGGCTTGAACGCACCGCCGCGCAGGAACTTCGCCCCGCCGGCCTTGACAGCCTTAGCAGCCTCACGCAGCTGCTCGATGCTCTCGACCGAGCACGGACCGGCCATGACGACAACTTCCTTGCCGCCGATCTTGACGCCGTCAACATCGACAATCGTGTCCTCCGGATGGAAGTGACGGCTGACAAGCTTGTATTTCTCGGTGATGCGCACCGTCTTCTCGACGCCCTCGAGCATGCTGACCTCGAGGTTGGCAATCTTCTTGCGGTCGCCGATGACACCGATGATCGTGCAGTCCTCACCGGTCGACAGATGTGCCTTGAGGCCGACCTGATGCAGGCGCTCCTCGACTTTCTGGATGTTCTCTTTCGTGGCATCTGGTTTCATGACAATGATCATAATGATTTCCTCCTGACAATCCCCCGAAGAATAGAAAAAGCCCGCCCCTCTACAGGGACGAGCTGATATACCCGTGGTACCACCCTGCTTGCCGATGCAAGCCTCTCACTTCGGATACTGACATATCCTAGCCTCTGGTAACGGTGGCGCTCCGGCGGGGCCTACTCTCTTCAGCCTGCTGCTCCTGAGTGTATTTCATCCCCTCTCCCTGCGCTGTCACACCAGCCCAGCGCTCTCTTCAAGGAAGTCATGGGATTACTTCTCTCATTCTCTGCATTTCACTTGATGTATACTACCATACCAGATTTGTTACAGAATGTCAATGCATTCTCGCCAGAATCGCCCAAAATTGTACAATCAAGGCAATCCCCGCAAACATGTATTGCACCGATTACGCGTATCGCACAGACGGCAATCAGACGCGGACCATCGCGATCTCATCGCAGTTCGGGAACTTCGGGCAGTCGATGCATTCCTTCCAGACCTTGTGCGGCAGTTCTTCTTTCGTGATCGTCTGGAAGCCGAGCTTCTGGAAAAAACCCGGCTTGTAGGTCAGCGTAAAGTACTTCTCGACGCCGAACACATCGCCTTCCTCGATGAGGCGGCGCACGATCTCCGCACCGATGCCCTGGCGCGTCATGTCAGGCGCCACGGCCATCGTGCGGATCTCGGCAAGGCGGTCCCAGATGATGTGGAGCCCGCCGACACCGACGACCTTGCCCTCGTCATCGATAGCGACAATCATGTCGCGCAGCGTCTCATAGAGCGTATTGCGCGAGCGCGCGAGCATGACACCGTCCGTCGCATAGTCGTTCACGAGATGGTATATCTCCTCAATATCGGCAAAGGTTGCCTTCCTGTACTCCATATTCTCTCTCCTTTACTTGGTCTTGGTGTCGCTGCCGGCGAGCGGCTCTGCGCTCGGGCAGACGGGCGCGAGCGGGCAGATGTCACAGGCGGGCTTCCTCGCCTTGCAGATCTTGCGGCCGTGCCAGATGAGCCAGTGATGCGCATCCGACCACTTCTCCTTCGGGATGTTCTTCATAAGGCCCTGCTCCACGGCCAGCGGCGTCGTGCCCGTCGCGAGCTGCAGGCGGTTCGCGATGCGGAAGACATGCGTGTCCACAGCGATGGCCGGATGATGGAAGGCCACGCTCATGACGACATTGGCTGTCTTGCGGCCGACGCCCGGCAGCCGCTGCAGTGCGTCAAAATCATCCGGCACCTGGCCGCCGAACTCCGTGCAGAGCATCTGGCAGGCCGCGAGGATGTTCTTGGCCTTGTTGCGGAAGAGCCCGCAGTCGCGGATCTCATTCTCGAGTGCCGCGAGGCCCATCGCCATGATGTCCTCCGGCGACTTTACTTTCGAGAAAAGACGCTTCGTCGTGACATTGACACGCTTGTCGGTGCACTGCGCCGAGAGGATGACGGCAATCAGGAGCTCGAATGGGTTATGGAAGATGAGTTCCGGCTTTGCCCCGCGGTATGTCTCCTCGAGGATGGCCAGCTGCTCTTCCCGTATCTTCTTCGTTACACGCATGCAATCCACTTCCTGTTCTGCAAAATGGCAAAAATGGCAAAAGGAAGGGCCCAATCCATGAATTGAGCCCTTTCTGAGTTTCACGATTTATTCTATTATAGCAGATTCCAGGCGTCTGGCAAGTGACAAGCGCCCGGCAACTGGCATCAGTTCGTCAGGCTACGGATCGGTGCGGGGATGCGACCGCCGCGCGCGATGAAGGCCTCGGAGCTGTACTGATTGCGCACCGGCACGATTGGGCAGTAGCCGAGCAGTCCGCCGAACTCGACCATGTCGCCGACCTTCTTGCCCGGCACAGGGATGACGCGGACAGCCGTCGTCTTGTTGTTGATCATGCCGATAGCCGCCTCGTCGGCGATGATGCCCGAGATTGTCGCAGCCGACGTATCGCCCTCGATGGCGATCATGTCGAGGCCGACCGAGCAGACGCAGGTCATCGCCTCGAGCTTCTCGATGGAGAGACTGCCCTCAGAGACTGCATGGATCATGCCCTCGTCCTCGCTGACCGGGATGAAGGCACCCGAGAGGCCGCCGACGTGCGAAGAAGCCATGAGGCCGCCCTTCTTGACGGCGTCGTTGAGCAGTGCGAGGGCTGCCGTCGTGCCCGGTGCGCCGCAGCTCTCGATGCCCATCTCCTCGATGATGCGCGCGACACTGTCGCCGACAGCCGGCGTCGGTGCGAGCGAGAGATCGATGATGCCGAACGGCACGCCGAGGCGCTTCGAGGCCTCGCGCGCGACGAGCTGGCCGACGCGCGTGATCTTGAAGGCCGTGCGCTTGATCGTCTCCGCGATCTCCGTGAAATCAGCGCCCTTGAGGTCCTCGAGGGCGTGCTTGACGACGCCCGGACCCGATACGCCGACGCTGACGACTTTGTCCGCCTCGCTGACGCCGTGGAAGGCGCCCGCCATGAACGGGTTGTCTCCCGGTGCGTTGCAGAAGATGACGAGCTTCGCGCAGCCGAGCGCCTGCTGGTCGCGCGTGAGCTCTGCCGTGCGCTTGACGACTTCGCCCATCTCGCGCACGCAGTCCATGTTGATGCCCGTCTTCGTCGAACCGAGGTTCACCGAGGAGCAGACGAGGTCCGTCGTCGCGAGGGCCTGCGGGATTGAGTCGATGAGCACGCGGTCGCCATGCGTAAAGCCCTTCTCGACGAGTGCCGAGAAGCCACCGATGAAGTTGATGCCGACTTCCTTGGCAGCGCGGTCCATCGCCTCAGCGACCGGCACGTACGAGTCCGTCTTGCAGGCATCGGCTGCGATGGCAATCGGCGTGACCGAGACGCGCTTGTGGATGATGGGGATGCCGTACTCCGTCTCGATGTCCTCGCCCGTCTTGACGAGGAACTCTGCCGACTTCGTGATCTTGTCGTACACATTCTGGCAGAACTTGTCGATGTTCGGATGCGCGCAGTCGCGCAGCGAGATGCCCATCGTGATCGTGCGGACATCGAGCTTGTTTTCCGTAATCATGCGGTTTGTTTCTAAAATATCATCTATCGTTATCACAGGGCTCTTTTCCTCCTAAACGTCATAAAGCCAATCCGGAACAAGTGACGCCGCTCAGACATTGTGCATAACATTGAAGATGTCTTCATGCTGTGCCTTGATGTCGACATTGATCTCCTTGCCCTTCTCCTTGAGCGTCTTCTGCAGCTCTACGAGATTGATCTTGCTCGCGCTGATCTCCGCAATCATGACCATGTTGAAGAAACCATCCATGATATTCTGATTGATATTGAGGATGTTGACATTATTCTCGGCAAGAATCTGGCTGACCATCGCGATGATGCCGACGCGGTCCTTACCAACAACAGTTACTACGAGTTTCATTTACACATTCTCCTTACTGTTTACTGTCCAAAAGTATAACACCGTTTGTAACAGGTGGAACAATGTCCCCACACAAACTATTTCTTTCATTATAGCAAGGCTTGATGAAAAAACCAATAGATGTCGTGAAATTTCTCGATGCTTTGCACTTTGTGTAGATAAATTGTATACAAAAAAGGCGAAGAACGCCGTGTTCTCCGTCTCATTTCGTACTATTCTTTCATATGCGCTTTATCTGGCAGAATCATGCATTCCAGCTGATGACTTTGCCCAGAGCCTCTACGTTTGCATAGGACTTGAATACGCGCTTGATAATCTTCTTCATGGAAAAACCTCCTATCTTTTCGCGGTTTCACCCGGGATCTGATGATATGATTACCATAACACAACACAAATTCCACGTCAATACAGCAAAAAGAAGAAGTTTTCTTAAAAAGTTTCTCTATTTTCGCGCATTTAAACCAATAAACCGCAGCACGCGCTGCGGCTCATCCGTTCAAGCCTTCTGCAGGACGAAGCTTATCCCATCGGCCGTGCTGACTTCGTAATCGGTCGAAGAAAGTATGCCCGCGACGAATCTGCTGCGCAATGCCTGGTAGACGGCGGGGCTGCCTTCGACTTCCGTCCAGTAGTGGCTGTGCACATCCGCCGTCTTATCCCAGCGGAACGTCTCGGCCATCTGGTCGCGCATCATGTTGACGCCATCACACGGCATGCCGTCGACGAGGTGTGTCGTCAAATACTGGAAGAGCTCGCCCGCCCCAGCATCGGCCGGCGCAGCCTGCTCCCTGCCCACTTCGTACGCCAGCTCCTCGAGCACAGCGAGACGCTCCGGATGGCCGAACAAGAGCTCCGTGACGAGTGCCGCCAGGCGATGCTCGACATCCGCGATGCTCTTTGAGAGCCAGCCGTGGATATTCGAGACGTCGATGATCGCATCGAGCGGGCGGTCCTCGCGGCTGCAGTACGCATCAAGCGCACTCGCCTCGGCCCAGCCCTCCGCAGCAGCGCGCTTGGCGATCTCTGCGATGAGCTGCTCCTGCAGCTGATTCTTCCCGTATACCATAAAGTGGATGGGGGCTAAAAACATGCTCATAAAAAGTCCTCCTGTATCTCAGTCATGCAACGGCGCATATACCATATACAATGGCCCGGCAATCGTTTGTTAAGATCTGTTATGTCAAGGTTTCATCCATGTAAAAAAGGGGGAATGAATGCTATGCTTGATATTCTACCTGCAACATGTTTCCCCTGCCGTGACTTCTGTTACACTTTCGCTCTTTTTCTTGCTGATTCTCGTTCTTTCTTGACTCTCGTAGAAAATTTCTTTATAATAAGTATATATTTATGATATGGATTAGAATTTATTTTATTTATCTATCCATCAAGAAAAGTGAGGTATGATTTATGGATGCATTGAATGCGGTGGTCTCCGCCATCAACAACGTGCTGTGGTCCTACGTGCTCATCGTCGTGCTCGTCGGCTGCGGCATCTGGTTCACGCTCTCCACGCGGTTCGTACAGCTGCGCATGCTGCCAGAGATGATCCGGCTGCTGACGGAGGGCATCGGCCACAAGACGGAAGGCGATGCGATAAGCTCCTTCCAGGCCTTCTGCGTCAGCACGGCTTCGCGCGTCGGCGTCGGCAACATCGCAGGCGTCGCGATTGCCATCGTCACGGGCGGCCCCGGCGCCGTCTTCTGGATGTGGGCCATCGCCTTCCTCGGCTGTGCGACGGGCTTCGTCGAGAGTACGCTCGCCCAGATCTACAAGCTGCCGCGCGGCAACGGCAAGTTCCACGGCGGCCCAGCCTACTACATCAAGAATGCGCTGCGCCAACCCGGCGTAGCCAAGCTCTTCGCCTTCCTGATCTCGGTGACGTTCGGTCTCATCTACGTATCCGTACAGGCCAACACGATTGCGCTGTCCGCCCAGACGGCCTTCGGCATTGCCCCGATCTATTCCGCTGCCTTCCTCTGCGTGCTGACGGCGCTCGTCATCTTCGGCGGCATGTCGCGCATCGCGAAGTTCACGGAATTCCTCGTGCCCATCATGGCTGGCATCTACCTCTTGACGGCCTTTGCCATCATCCTGCTCAACATCGATAAAGTCCCGGCGATGTTCGCCCTGATCCTCCACGATGCCTTCTCGCCGCAGGCGGCTGTCGGCGGCGGACTCGGCACAGCTGTCATCACCGGCGTCAAGCGCGGCCTGTTCTCCAACGAGGCCGGTGAAGGCTCCGTGCCGAATGCCGCAGCGACGGCCGATGTCACCCACCCGATCAAGCAGGGCCTCGTCCAGGCCTTCGGCGTCTACGTTGACACCTGGATTGTCTGCTCTGCCACAGCCTTCATCGTTCTCTTGACGGGCCAGTACACGATCGGCGACGAGCTCACCGGCATCGCCCTCGCCCAGGCATCGCTCGCGAGCATCTTCGGGCCGCTGGCACCGGCAGCTGTCTCCATCCTCATTTTGCTGTTTGCCTTCAGTTCCATCGTCGGCAACTACTACTACGGAGAAATCAACATCGCCTTCTTTGAAGGCAATACCAGGAAATACCTGCTCGTCTTCCGCGCAGGTGTCGTGATCATGGTCTTCTTCGGCTGCCTGGCTGAACTCTCCCTCGTCTGGAACCTCGCCGACCTCTTCATGGGCTTCCTGTGCCTGACCAACCTCTACGCCGTCATCCGCCTCTCCAAGTACGCGCGCATCGCCCTGTTCGACTATGTCAAGCAGAAGAAAGAGGGCCACGAGGAACCGGCCTTCGACCCCGCCATCCTCGGCGACGAGCACGGCATCCACGCCTGGGGCGTAGACAAGATCAAATAATCCCATCCCCCAACATCAAATATCAGATAAATAAATATCCCCCGGCATAGCCGGGGGTTTTATATTTAC
>UMHE01076806.1_pt1 | contig 15613 bp, 14 predicted proteins | sample 1965451 | NCBI WGS metagenome assembly UMHE01 (sample SAMEA4836090, study PRJEB28245) | human gut metagenome | biome: gut microbiome; material: fecal sample | place: Denmark | collected 2008 | reverse complement strand
GTCTCTGAATTCAATTATATCTTGTCCTGAGAATTTGTCCTTATCTTCTTCACAAGACACTATTGCACTTGCTATTAAAGGCAACATAAAATAATAAAATTTCATAAGGCAGTATAATTAAAGGTGTACTAATATCCCATCACATGCTTGATTTCCCTGATTTCAAAACAAGGCTTGGCAAAACACTTCTTGCAATGATATAAAGCATCAAGTTAAAAATCAAGTTCATATTTGGTTCATTTGAAATCGTTTTAACAAAAAAAGGCTTCTCATACAGTCCTGCTGCTTCTGGCTGTAAATTGAGCCATTCAGCAAACGAAGCCTCGTATATATCAATGTCGAAAAATCGGAAAGGTAAACATAGACATTCAGTGATATGGTTTGTTTTATTGGTTTTTATTCATATTTTTGCAATTATAACTATCACTTACGTGAAGATAATAGGCTGAATAGTGACATAACTATCAATATAATGATAGTTAAATAAAGAAGGGACTTCTGCAGGAGGGCGACAGCCGAAGGCAATCATTGCCATCAACCGGAAGACAGGAGAAATCCGCAGCGGACAAATTTCCGGAATGGAGGATTTCGGCTACCACCTGCTGAAGTTCGGGAATTCCGAGTACAGTTCAGCGGAATTGGAAATGACTTACTATGAATTGGCCGGAATGGCCGGCATCCGCATGATGCCTTCGGAGTTGTATTCTGCCGAGGGAAACAATCATTTCCTGACCGAACGCTTCGATCGCGACGGGAGCAAGAAGGTACACACACAAACATTGGCAGCGATAAATCCCGATGCCGACAGCTACGAGCAGCTGATAGCGACTTGTCGCAAACTACACCTTCCGGAGGCCGATTGCCAAGAGGTTTTCCGCAGAATGGTGTTCAATGTCCTTGCGAACAACACTGACGACCACAACAAGAATTTCTCATTCACAATGACTGAAGACGGCACGTGGAGATTATCTCCGGCATACGACATCACATACGTCATAAACAGGGGCGGATATCTGCCGAACGAGGAGCATTGTATGTTTATTCGCGCGAAACTTAGCGGTTTCACCCGTGGAGACATCATTGATTTGTAAGCATTCGGTAAACCCCATCTTTCCCTCATAACTCCGCCGGAGTATCTTTGCGGTTCATAAATAAGGAACCGTATGGAAACGATAGACACATTCAGGCCGAAGTATCAGGCCTTCCTTGAGAGCAACGCAACATGTCTGCCAGGGCCTTCTGCGGGCAAATCGGAATGAATGAAAGCCTCTTCTATTACAGGCAGGCCAAGATTCGCAAGGAGGCGGCGCACCAAAACGGAGGGTTTCTTCCTGTGAGCATCAACAACCACGCAGGGAAGGTCGTCCTCACCGGCGGACAAGGGATAAACTCGATGAAAATGGCTCATCCTGTCTGCAAAATCGTCTTTCCCAACGGCGTGACTGTCCGTCTGTCTGGAGAAGTCTCCGCCCAGACGCTCGGCCCGTTGATAACGACAGGGCAATAGCGGATGTTCAGCATGACAGACGCCAACAGGTTCTTCCTGTATCCGCATCCGACGGACATGCGCAATAGCTTCTACACGCTGAGCGGTATCGTCACCAACCAGATGGGTCTCGACGTGCAGGACGACGGCGTGTTCATCTTCATCAACATGCCGTGCACAAGCATGAAGGTCCTTCATGTGGAATGCGGCGGTCTGGTCATCTATCATCTGAAGCTTGAACGCGGCTTCATACATCTTCCTGACATGTCCTCGTGGGAAGAGGAACAATCCATCCCGACAGCGTGGTCAGACCTTGTGATGATGGTCGAAGGCATCTACCCGGACACCTGCAGGCGGGCCAAGCGCTGGAGTCCAAAATCGGGCTCATAGTAGAGAAAACAGCGAAATTGCTTCGGAAAAGTCATTGAAAATCCAATTGTTTTTGTTACCTTTATATCTAGAAAAAGGGAGCAAAAATGAACGAGGAACTCAAGAAATACCAGGACCTTGTGTCCGGACTGATGCAGAAACTGGACGCGGAGTGCCAGCCGTCTTGAGCACGAACTCTCCCAGTATCGCGAAGGCAAGTCCCTTGCTGACCAGCTCGTCGAGAAGGATAACATAATCAACAGACAGAAGCGGACGATAGACAAACTCAACGCGCAGCTTGACTGGCTCAAGAGGAAGGTCTGGGGCCGGTCGTCAGAAAAACGGCCGTCGTCATTTGACCCGGCGCAGCTTACCTTCGACTTCGGCGAACTGAGTGTCAGCCCTGAAGAGGAAGAGGCATACAGGAAGGCCAATGAAGAGCTTGACGCCTATCATCAGTAGCGCAAGGACGCTGCCGAAAAGCGCAGGTCCGAGAACCGGCCTTCCCGCAGGTCCATACCTGACAGCATCAGGCGAGAGTACATTGACATCTACCCCGAAGGATACAACGAGGAAGAATGGGAACTGCTCTCGGACAAACTCTGCGAAAGGAAGGTCGTCCTCCATCGCAAGCCTGCCGAGTATGTCGCCATCGAATACGTCCTCCACAAGGCAGTCCGCAAGGACGACATCGAGAGGACAATCAGGTGCGCAACAGCCCCGCAGACACCAATCGCCAAGAGCTATGCGGGTTCAACCGTCCTGGCCAACCTGATGGTGGGCAAATATGTTGACAGCCTTCCGTTCTACAGGCAGATAGAGATGATGAAGCGTCTCGGGATGGACATTCCTCCGGCCACAGTGAGCGACTGGTTCAAGGATGTCTCCGACCTGCTGAGGCCTCTCTACTACCGGATACGTGACCTGGTGATGGAGACGGACTACATCCAGGCCGATGAAACGACGGTGCCGATAGTTGACGACGAGAAGCACAGGACGGTCAAGAGCAACCTCTGGCAGATATGCGCTGTGACACGGAAACTGCTTTTCTTTCATTATGACAAAGGCTCGCGTTCGAAGGATGTGGCGCTGGGGCTGTTCGCACACTTCAGGGGCGCGCTCCAGACGGACGGCTATGCCGTGTACGACTATTATGAAGGCAAGGATGGGGTCCTGTGCCTTAACTGCTGGGCCCATACGCGACGCGGGTTCGACAGGAGCATGAACAATGACGCGGCACGCTCGAAGCATGCCATCGAACAGATCGGCCTCCTGTATGAGGTTGAGCGCAAAGCCATCAACTAAGCGATCGACCACTACGACCGCCTGTGCCGCTATGTCATCGACGGCAGGTACAGGATAGACACCAACCTTGTCGAGAACGGGCAGCGTCCAGTCGCGCTGACGCGCAAGAACTACCTCTTCTGCAAGAACCACGATGCGGCTGAAGATGCCGCCGTGATGTACACGATGATGGGCTGCTGCAAACTTGCCGGAGTCAATGTCGAAGCATGGCTGACGTACTTCCTTGACCATGTCCACGAGTACGACAACGACTACAGCCTTGACATTGCCGACTTCCTGCCGTCCAGCCTGGTCTCCAAAGGTCTTTTAAAGACATCGGAGAACCTCCGATAATCTTCAGAGAGTCTCCAACATCTTTCGGAGAATCTCCGAAAATCTTTGAAGAGACTTCAAAGTCTCCGAAATAGCTATACGCGGTTCACCGAATGCTTACAATTATTGACCATGCATATGGCCTTTGATAGTCAGGAATAAGAAAATCTGACTTGTTGTCGGAAAATAAGGCTTAAATTGACTTCTGGTCGATGTTTAACTTGGACATGGTGTGTCTGTTTTATTTTTGATTGTATTGCAAGATTAATCTTTTCGAGCACTGTGGTCATCTCGTTTGGAGGCATTGCCAAAACTTCGGTATGGTTCGGGTTCCTTCATGTGAATCCCTTTTGAGATGTTGCAATCACTTTCCGATGCAGAATGACTAATGCATTGATAGATAATCTTGTAATAGGGGAGTGGTTCAAATGCGGTTCAGGCAAAAATGCACTTATATGATGCTATTTGACACTGCCTAAAGGCTGTTGATAACTTTTTCTTCGGGAAGCATCCGGCCCGCTCTGATAAGGAGAATATTAGTAAGGCCGGCAGATAAAACTACCATTTTAGTTTCTCACGCAAGTGGTCCTTAATCTTGTCAGTTGCAATAATCCCTTTTTCCTTATAAGATATCAGTAAATCATTTAGCTCTTGCTTAGTTTTGATAATGAATTTATTTGCATCAAGCTGATGGTATATGTAGTCTGTAAGGCTACCTAATCGAACATAGTCAAGGTGTTGAAGGTTCATGTGTCGATTAAGTAAATCAATACTTTCTATACCAGGTGCGCTCCCAGATTCATCTTGAATAGCTTTAATACCGATTCTATCAAGTTCGTTTTCATCAAGATAAACAAAACATAATTTGGCTATCGAATCTCGACCAAGAGCCATTGCTACAATTGCATCATTAATTTCGTCGTCAGTCCCTGCTTCCCATACAGACAACTTGTTACGGGTCGTTTTTAAATCGGTTACAGCGTCTGCAGGAAATGAAGGGTCTTCTCGAATAATAGGATTGGATTCTTTATCCCATTTATTTAAAGAAGATATCATTCTAAGAAGCATTCGTTAGTTCCTCCTCTAATTCTTTTGCAATAGCTTTGGCATATTTTGATATCATTTTAGAAGTGAAATTTGTCGTTTTTAATGCATCTAAACACTCTTTAGTCCTCCACCTCTCAATAACCATAAGTGCAGCTTCTTGAGTCTCTGAATGATTATCTGCCAAGCCACATTTTACAATAGGAAGAAGAAGGTCAGAATTTGATCTTTCAATAGTCAATCCAATTATTCTCAATAGCCCAGATACAAGTTCGTAGTCTTTTTGATTCTTAGAGTAAAGAGAATTAAGCCAAAGGTAAGTTGCAAATTTATTTGTGCTTAAGTATGATTCGACCTCATAAGTGACATCATTCATCATACCATCCTCGAAATCAGTCCGTTTTATGGCTATAGAGAATGATTCTGACCTGGAGCGCAAGAAATTTAGGTACTCTTCATTTTGATTGTTAATAGCGCTGCTCTCAGTGGAATCTTTAGCGACACTTTTATTTTCAACGTCAGTTGCTATTCTTTGAGAAAGTAGTGGATTTTTACTTTTATCTGATTTTGTCTCCGGAAATGTATACAACATAGAATTTCCAAATATATCTGATGATATCTCTGGAAGGACGATGCTGTTGAAATTATCTGAAACGAAGTCACAAAAATCAGTAGAGATGTTAGGGATAGGCAATGAAATAGGTTTTATAGAAGCCAACTGCTCATTAACTGCAGACAAACCTCCAAGAATTGATTCGAAATTAATTCTCGGAAATGTCGGAATATCTAATGAACTGGTATGTTTGGGCATATTAAAAACTATTATTCAAAGAAGAAACCTAAGAAGTCTGAACACATTTGTGTTGATTTTTCAAAAAATGACGAAGTCGCAGAAGTATCAAAGACATATTGGTCATTAGCAAAAGTATTGATGTCAAAGTCAATCGCAAGTGTTTCTCGAATTATATCTTTCCCGTCGACAAGTTCAAAACGATTCGCTGAATAGAAGTTCGCAAGATAATTAATCAGAATAATCTGACCATTGATATCCTCATTTGCTCTAAATATATTGTTGAATACACAATTGTCTATAGTTGAATCTTTAAATTCTCCTTTTTTATAGATAGTCTGAGCGAATATCTTGATGACATCCTCAGTGTCAGTGCATGAAAAAGTAGGGGCGATAGCAAGTCTAGAAGATACATGCCCAGTTACTGACAATATTTTACAAAATATGTCTGAACAATGTTTTGCAAAATCAGAAATAGTGATTGAGTCATATGGCTTATCGCAAGTTAAGATTATATCAATCTTAATATTGCTGAACTGTATACGTTCTCCTGTGTTTGGGTTTATCAACTCCCAAATATTAGGAATAACACTATTACCACCGCTGTTGTTTTGCGGAAGAATAGTCAAAAAAGAAGGAAGGAATCCTTCTAGAACCTCCGATAAATTTTTTACAAATTCTGGGGAATAGTTAATTTGCTGAGTGAAAATTGTTCCCCTTAATTTAGCTATGTTCAGTTTCAATTTCATGAACGTTTGTTTTCTTTCAATGTTTCTGCAATTATTAGACCCATAATGAATTCTAACGACACAAAAATAGTGATAAAATTTGGTAAATGTATCCGAGTGGACTATTAAATATTGTAAAATATTAGCTGTTAATATTTTACGCAGGTGAGTCATTGTCGACAAATTACCTAAGTGTTAATATGTTACTCCAATATTAGTCGACATATATTATATGGTGTTGAAGTTCTCAATATGATTTTTTGATATACATATCGTTGATCTTTTTTAGTATCCTATCTTTTCATCCCCTCCCACCTTGTGCAATATTATCCAAGCTGACCCCCTGCAATTATCATCTTGCCCCCCTGTTCTCACGATATTGACCCCCACACAGAAGTGAGTCTGCGGGGGTCAGTATGATAAGAATTACGAAGTTGACCCCCGGCTTTCAGGGATCCAATCCGTCAATATTCGCTAAGTTTGAGGTAATCTCAAACAAAGACAGACATGGCAGGAAAACGGATCGAAATGAAAGATGTTCATTCAATTGTATTGATGCTCAGCCAGGGATATGGCACCAAGCATATCTCCTCGGCGCTGGGCTGTGCCCGCAATACGGTAAAAGCGTACCGGGCGATTATTGCATCAAAAGGACTGACCTATGAGGAGCTGTTGGCTCGTCCAACAGAAGAGTCGGATCAGTTCTTCACCTCCAAAAAACCGGAAGAAGATGACCGCCATGACAAGTTGGAGGACGCCTTCAAAAACGCAGACGGTGAGCTCGGCAAGGTGGGCGTAACGAAGTTCCTGTTATGGAACGAGTATCGCCTTTCCAATCCCGACGGTTATAGCTATCCCCAGTTCTGTAAACTCTATCGCGAGCGGGCAGAGACGGTGGATGTGAGCATGCACATCGAGCACAAACCGGGAGACAAACTCTACATTGACTATACTGGCAAGAAAATCCCCTACGTGGACCGCACTACGGGTGAAGTCAAAGATGCAGAGGTCTTCCTTACCTCGCTGGGTTACAGTGAATACACCTATGTTGAAGCAAGCCCCAGCCAGGCTCAGGAGTGCTTCGCGGAGAGCCTCCGGCATGCTCTGGAATACTACGGCGGTGTTCTGCAGGTGCTGGTGCCGGACAATCTCAAGAGCGCGGTAAAGACGGCCGACAAATATGAGTCGGAGATCAACGCTCTCCTGGTCAAGATGGCGCACCACTATGACACGGGTGTCCTGCCGGCCCGTGTCCGGAAACCGAAGGACAAGTCCATAGTGGAACGTCATGTCCAGATTGTCTATCAGCAGATCTTCGCCCCGCTGCGCAACATGACGTTCTTCTCGATAGGTGAGATCAATGCCGCCATCAAGGAACTGCTGAAACTTCTGAACGAGCGCCACTTCCAGGGCCGTCCGTTCAGCCGCAAGGACCTCTTTGAAGAGGAGATGGCCTCGCTCAAGCCCCTCCCGGAGCATCCGTTTGAGATCATGCAGTTCAGGATGGGCACCGTAATGAAAAATTGCCACATACAGTTGACCGAGGACTGCCACTATTATAGCGTTCCCTTTCGCTACATAGGCGAGAAGGTTAAAGTCTGCTACAACAGTCATGAGGTGCGGATATACCTGAAGGGGACTCAGATAGCCTACCATCTGCGCGACTATGCCCGGTTTAAGTACACCACAATACCAGACCATCTGCCGTCCACACACCGGGCATACAGCGAATGGAACGGGGACAAGTTCGTCAAGATGGCCGCGAACATCTCCGTTGACGTAAAAGCCCACATAGAGATGATACTGGCCCGGAAGGAGTATCCAGAGCAACTCTACAAGTCATGTATGGGAGTCCTTGCGCTCGGCAAGCGTCATGGTAACGACCGCCTCATCGATGCCTGCAGGCTCGGCTTGAAGGTCGGTGCCGAGAACTATACGTTCATCAAGAATACGCTCACCAACCGGACCGAACGGCTATGGTTGGAAGACAACGTGGAAGCATCCCTTCCTAAACACGGCAACATCCGTGGCAAAGAAGAAATCATGTCAAACAAATAACTTCAACGACAATGAACCAATCAACACTCAACAAACTGAATCAGATGCACCTGTGGGGCATGGAAGCCACGCTGAAAGGCATCATGGGCAACATCCAGAATGATAGCCTGACGGCCGACGAACTCGTCGCTCTTCTCGTCCAGGCGGAATGGGAATACCGCGAGAACCAGAGGATCGAGCGGTGTTTGAACAATGCTTCGTTCCGCTATCAGGCCTTCATTGACAACATCGACTACAGCCCGGGCAGGAAGCTGGACAAGAATCTCATCATGCGACTTGCCGACTGCTCCTACATCGACAGGGAGGAGAACGTAATCATCACCGGAGCTACGGGTGTGGGTAAAAGTTATATCGCAACCGCGCTGGGTCATCAGGCCTGTCTGAAAGGGAAAAAAGTTCTCTATAGGAATGCCCAGAAACTCTTCACGCTATTGCGCATCTCAAGGGCAGACGGCTCTTACATCAAGGAAATGAGCAAGATAGAGAAGAAAGATGTCTTCATTATCGACGGCTTCGGACTCGAGGTCCTCGACCATAAAACCAGCCTCATGCTTCTTGAAATACTTGAAGATAGGATCGGGAAGAAGACAACCATCATCGCTTCTCAACTTCCATACGAAAAGTGGTATGATGTAATCACCGAGAAAACCATTGCGGATGCGATAATGGACAGACTCATAAACTCCTCCCATAAAATCGCTCTCCAAGGAGAGTCGATGAGAAAGAAAAAGTAATATCTTTCCTCTATAAATCCAGTGTTCAATATGCGCATAACCTATACAAAAGAGGATATGGCATCACGAGTGTGCATGACAAGCCTTCCACCTCGTTGTAAGGCAGATGGATAATATATAACTTTCCTCTTTGAACTCTATGGTTCAAACGGGCCTCCTAAGCCGCATAGAGCGTTAGCCAATTTGTGAAACGGGGACGAACCACCACAAAGATAGTGACCTTGCAATATGCGGTATATATTGATCCGACCGACTATTCTGCAGCCGGGGCAATATCAAGGGTGAAGTCGCGATAGCCGACATTGTTGTGCATTACGTACCACACTGCGGTAAGGACTTTTCTGGCAATAGCCACCTGCACTTTCATCTTGTTCTTTCTGCGAACGACGACTTGATGGTAACTGAACCTGTTGAAGTAGCATCCTTGCGTTCTTGATGCGGCCCAGGCACACTCAATTAGAGTTCTTCTCAAATATTTGTTTCCATGTGTGGTGCTTCTGGCCTTGATCTTTCCGGCACTTTCTTCGTTACGCGGCTTCAGTCCGCACCAGGATACAAGGTGGGCGGCATCTTCGAACGATGACATATCTGTGCCCACTTCGGCGATTATGGCAGTAGCCGAACGTCCCTTGATTCCCGGTATAGTCTGAAGGTTCTTCAACTACTCCGGAAAGTATTGTTGGCTGATGGCGTCCATCTTGGACTGGCATTCATCCTTATGTCTCTCAGCAAGTTCCACTTCCTCTCGCAACTGACGGATGACGTCAACATCCGTGTCGGATATGACTCCGGTGAGTGATGCCAGGACAACACCCTTGCCGACACGATTGACTATCCGACCGTGGATGACTTTCGCCAATTCCGCAGGGTCACGGATTTCCTCGGATATCAGACGGACCACTTCCTTGTAGCTCTTTCCGTCGGTTGTCGAGACATAGTTGCTGATGCGGATGTTGCAACGCAGCAACGCCGCATCAAGCTTGCCGAGTTTGTGTACGCACTCCGCATTGAGATCAGAGATGCGTCGGTCATATTGACGTAACTGCTGAATGAGGTCTTCAGGAACGTAACTGCCTTTGATAAGGTCCTTGAGAAGACAGGTGGCTATCCACTCCGCGTCTTTCACGTCACTCTTCTTTCCCGGAAGCTGTTTGATGAAGTACGGATTGACCAGTTTGAGACTGACATAGTTTTCCAGCACTCTCCACACCGGCATCCAGTAGATGCTCGTGCTTTCCATACAGACCTCCTCCACATGGAATTCCATCAATTTGGCGAGCATCTGCTCAAGTTCCGGAGTCAGAACTCCATACTTTTCTTGAAAAACGATGCCGTTTTCATTGAGAATACAGACGAACACACTATCTTTGTGCACGTCAAGACCGCATACTTGTCTCATAGGCTTCAAAAATTTATTGGGATATTAAGCCCGTTTAACATTATACTTTGCGGCAGGCAGTGATGCCATGTCCGCTTTTGCCACAAAGATAGTATGCGGTCTTGATTTTTATTTAACCGGCCTAAAAATCGCTAGTTTTTATCTATATTTGGAGATGTGTAAAGTTTTGGACTATGGAGACGACGATTAGAAGATTCCCGATTGGGGTACAGACGTTTGCGGAAATCATATCCGGAAAGTATATATACGTTGACAAGACGGGTTATGTCAATGACATTGCGGATAAGTACAAATACGTTTTCCTAAGCCGACCGCGCAGGTTCGGCAAGTCGTTGCTGTCTTCCACGTTGCACTGCTATTTCGAGGGCAGGAAGGATCTTTTCGAGGGATTGAAAGCGGGCGAGGTAAAGAAGGAATGGACTAAGCATCCGGTTTTTCATTTCGACATGTCCACTGCCAAACATTTGGATGAGGAGCAACTAGTACGCACTCTCGGATATAAACTGGAAGGGTATGAGGCCATTTATGGAAAGCTCCCGAATGTGGATGACGTCGATGTAAATGCGCGACTGGAATTCCTGGTGAAAGCCGCCTTCGAGCAGACCGGCCAGCAAGCCGTAATCATCATTGACGAATATGACGCGCCTCTTTTGGACGTGATGAACGACAAAGGCAAGTTACCGGCTCTCAGGCAGATAATGAGGAATTTCTATAGCCCGATAAAGAGTCTCGATCCATACCTTCGATTCGTTTTCATCACCGGAATCAACAAATTTGCACAACTCAGCATTTTCAGTGAGCTGAACAATCTCCAGAACATCTCCATGATGCCGGAATACTCTGCATTGTGCGGAATCTCGCAGACAGAGCTGGAAAACAATATGCAAAATGAGGTTCAGGCACTGGCTGACAAACAGAAAGTGAGCTATGGGGATGCACTTGCATTGCTGAAAGCAAATTACGACGGCTATCATTTCTGCGAAGAGTCAGAGGATATCTACAATCCGTTCAGTCTCATCAAGTCATTGAACGAAAAGCGATTCGGCAGCTACTGGTTCGACACCGGCACTCCGACTTATCTGATTGAAAGACTACGGAAAAACCCTATCGACGAGACTACGCTGGACAATATCCCGCTCGTTCCGCAATCGGATTTCGACGTTTCTCCGGAGATTTCGGAGAATTCATTGCCAATGCTTTATCAGACCGGTTATCTGACCATCAAGTCATACGACGAGAGGATGCAGCTCTATACTCTGGGATATCCGAACAAGGAAGACAAGATCGGTTTTACGAGAGGACTTTTGGGAGAGTACCCAAGCAAGACCGGCACTGCGTCGGGATTCGTGGCACATTTCTATGCGGCAATGGATTCGCAGGACATTGATCTGGCTATGGAGAAGCTGCAGGCGTACCTTGCAGGAATACCTAACGATTTGGAGAACAAGACCGAAAAACATTATCAGACAATCATTTACCTGATTTTCTCGCTGCTCGGTTTCTATATCCGCACGGAAGTGAAATCCGCCATCGGCAGGGCTGACGCGGTCTGCTACACGGACAATTGCATCTATGTATTCGAATTCAAAGTGGACGGAACTGCGGAGGAGGCGCTCAAGCAGATTGATGACAAGGGCTATATGCTTCCTTACAAATTCGAGCAAGGCAAGAACCTCGTCAAAGTCGGCGTAAACATTTCCTCTCAGACCCGCACCGTCGAGAAGTGGATAGCGAGGTAACGCTACAGCTCCAGCACGGCAGGCTTCAGGCCTTTGGCATTGACCTTCAATAGGATCGGGCCTTCGGCGTCGGCGTGGGAGCGGACTATAACGGTCAGCTTGCCGGCGAAGAGATGCATGTGCGGGAGATGGAAAAGTTCGAGCGAGCACGGGTCACCGTTGGCAATGGCGCGGAACTCGCCGGCACCGGACACTGAGGCGAATACTTCGCGCGTGTCGGTAGATATGGTATTGCCGTCCTTATCCACCACACTTACAGTCACATACGCCAGGTCTTCGCCGTCTCGGGCGATGGAATCCCTGTCACATTCAAGACGGAGAGCATACGACTTGCCGGCAGTGCGGACAGACTCCGAAGCAGCGACATTTCCATTCGCATCATAAGCCACGACGCGGAGCTCACCTTTCCGGTAAACCACGTCATTCCACATCAGACGATAACGTCCCTCAACCGCCTCATCCTGAAGACCTTCGCAAGGTGCGGACGGCGACGCTTTGGAACGACGACCCTGAGAAACGCCATTGACAAACAGCTCGGCCTCAGGCCATGAAGTATAGACGTAAACCGGCGTTACCTGCCCGTCTCGTCCAGGCCAGGTCCAATGCGGAACTATATGAAGTGTAGGGCTTTCAGTGTTCCAGACGCTGCGGTAAAGCCAATAGCGGTCCTTCGGAATGGAGGCCAGGTCAATGATTCCGAACATGGAACTGTGGTTCGGCCATGCATCAGTATCGTAAGGGCTCGGCTCGCCCAGATAATCGAAACCGGTCCAGACGAACTGTCCCATTGTCCAAGGATAATCATCGGCAAGGGCGAAGTCCACATCCGGGATATTCGACCAGTTGCAGGCTTCCATATCGTAGCCCGAGGACTGATGGTCAGGGTGCATCACGCTGAACGCCTTTTCTACCGGGAAATGATATGTGCCCCTCGAACTTACGGTAGATGCCGTCTCAGAACCGAGTACCAGTCCCTGAGGCAACTGTTCATAACAATCCTTATAACGGAAAGTGCGGTAATTGATCCCCGGGATGTCCAGCTGTGCCGCAAACCCGTTGGAAAGCACGCAATTGACCTGGTCCATGCCGCAAGTGACAGGCCTCGTCGGATCCTCCCTGTGGCAGATGGACTGAAGGAACGATGCCGTCTTGTATCCTTCGGCAGAGCATTGGGACGGAACCTCATTGCCTATGCTCCACATGATCACTGACGGGGAATTCCTGAAAGCGTGGAGCATGCTTATCATGTCACGCTCTGCCCACTCGTCGAAATAGCGGTGGTACCCGTTCTCGCATTTCGCGTCATTCCACTCGTCGAAAGGCTCCACCATCATCATGAAACCCATCTCGTCACAAAGACGGACAAGTTCGGGCGCAGGCATATTGTGCGATGTGCGGACCGCATCACAGCCCATGTCCTTCAGCATTGTCAGCTGATGCCTCAACGCCGGCACGCTCACGGCCGCACCTAGAGGCCCCAGGTCATGATGGTTGCAGACGCCCTTGAACTTCCGGTGCTCGCCGTTCAGGTAAAAGCCCTTCTCCGGGATGACCTCGATCGAGCGGATGCCGAAGCGCGTCTCATATTCGTCCGTCACGGTTCCGCCCACCAGGATACGGGTCAATGCCTTATAAAGGTAAGGGTGCTCCGGTGCCCACAGTTTCGGCTCTTTCACCAGGAATTTCTGCACATGGCTGTCGCCTTCATGGTACAATGCCACAGACCGCCTCGATGCCACTTTCTCGCCTTCCGGAGAATAAATATCCGTAATATATTCTATGTCAATGTTTTCCTTGTCTGACTGCAATGCAATTTCGAGTGAGACCGATGCCATATCATTATGCACGGAAGGGGTGGTGACGAATGTTCCCCAGACCGGAATATGGGCATTGGCAGATGTGCAGATCAGGTGGACATTCCTGTAAAGGCCTGCACCCGGATACCATCTGGAAGAAAAAGGAAGATTCTCTAGCCTTACAGCCAGGACATTGGATCCGGACTTGTTCAGATACGGGGTGACGTCGCAGTGGAACGGGCTGTAACCATAAGGCCAGAAGCAGACCTCATGGCCATTGACATAAACCCGCGCCTCGCTCATCGCGCCGTCGAACAGCAGTTCTGCTTTCAGTCCGTCCGGGACATTGAACTCGGTCCTGTACCAGCCCACGCCCACATATGGCAGACCGCCGGTGCGACCGGTCTTGAGCGATGCTTTCGTCTCCATATTCTGCACTATCTGCACGTGCTGAAGGTCATTTTCAATGCTGAAAGGCCCGGTTATGGCCCAGTCATGCGGCACGCTCACGCTTTCCCATCCGGAGTCGTCATAAACCGGCATGAAAGCCCCGTCGGCCTCTCCGCGATGGAACCGCCACCCATCCTTCAGGCAGGTATCTGTTCTCGAAGCAGATGAAGGAGTTGGAGTTTTTGGCGAACTTGAAGACCGCAAAGAGTCCGAAGAGAGTTCACCAGCACTGCTCCCTGGCATTGAAGCGACTGAAGCACAAAGAAGTGCTGCCAGACATGAAAAAATCTTATTCAACATGTTATATCTTCCGTTATTAACTGACACTATTTCAAATATCCACAAAGATATAACACTCTCCGGTATTTCTCAACTTGGCGGACTTAGTAATACTCAAAAAAACGCTCGGCTGCGGCAAGGACCCGCTCTGCTCAGATGCTTCGCAATTCGCCACGGGCCATGCCGACGCTCGGCTTTCCATTTTTGGGGTAAACTGTTTTCAGGACTAAACAACATGTAGCTGAACTTCAGGTGTGTACGGCAACAAGAAGCCCCTGTGAGGACCAGGCCCTCCCACTATCGTGGGCCCCTCCCTCTAGTGCCGAGGTCGGCAAGTCCCCACAGGGGCAACCCTGTTGCCAGCTACAATGGCTTCGGTTATCTACATTTAGTGCAGTCGGCCGTCTAACGGAATTTCTTAGGGAACCAAGGCATCCTCAGATGCCGGGCCGGAGTTGGCGAGCAGGGCAGCCGGGCGGCGATGGAAAGCCCGCAGGCCCTGATCGCCCCCTTGAAAAGGGGGATGGGGGGATTGAGATAGGCAAGTCCTCACGGGGGCAACCTTGCTGCCAGCCACATGTAGCGCAACCCACAAATAGCTGAATATCAATCATTTAACCGAAATCAGAGTTGGAATTTTGGCAACTCTGAAAACACCTAAAACACTGATACATAGTTAATTACGTGCTGCGCACACCATTCAACATCGGTAAACTTTTTCAGGACTGGGCAAGCGAAAAAGCACAGTCCGAAGGATTGACAGGGCATCATCAGATGCCGGGCCGAAGCTGGCGGGCAGGGCAGCTATGTGGCGATGGAAAGCCCGTAGGCCCTGATCGCCCCCTTGAAAAGTGGGATTGGTGGATTAAATAAGGCATCATCAGATGCCGGCCGAAGAACAGCGAAGCGGTGGCATGCGCTCTGGTGCGCACGGAGGCCTGATGTGCCCCCTTGAAAAGGGGGATAGGGGGATTGAGATAGGCAAGTCCTCACGTGGGCAACCTTGCTGCCAGCCACATGTAGCGCAACATACAAATAGCTGAATATCAATCATTTAACTGAAATCAGAGTTGGAATTTTAGCAACTCTGAAAACACCTAAAACACTGATACATAGTTAATTAC
>UMHE01052914.1_pt1 | contig 15709 bp, 28 predicted proteins | sample 1965451 | NCBI WGS metagenome assembly UMHE01 (sample SAMEA4836090, study PRJEB28245) | human gut metagenome | biome: gut microbiome; material: fecal sample | place: Denmark | collected 2008 | reverse complement strand
ACAATTTGTCTAAGTTCGAGTGGGAAGATATTGTGAGGTATTCCGTAGTGATTGTACTCGGTAGTATTATTAATTACTTAATTTTAGATTCATTGTTATGAGAAAAATTAAATTCATTTTTGTTCATTGTACTGCTTCAAACCAGAAGTGGGGAGTGAAGGAACTGTTGGCAGAGTTTAAGGCGAAGGGTTGGAGAAATCCAGGTTATCACAAGGTTGTGACTGCGGATGGAGTTATACATCAATTGTTAGACATCAGCAAGGTTAGTAACGGCGTGCAGGGCTACAACTCTACTGCTATCAATATTGCATACGTGGGTGGCATTGATAGCAAAGGTAAGCCTATCGACAACAGAACGGAGGCTCAGAAGACAGCTTTAAGGTCGTTGCTTATAGAGTTGCATCGCCAATACCCTCATGCAACCATCATGGGGCACAGAGACATCTGGGGGAGCAATCCAAAGAAATGGAAGAAATGGTGTCCTTGTTTTGATGCAAAATCGGAATATAAGGATATAGAATAAAAGATGTTAGATAGATAAAAAAGGGGAGTGTTGCTTAGCACTCCCTTTTCTTGTATATAGGCTATAATTTTCTTATTCATAAATTTGAATGTTTAATTAGTGCAAATATACGAATAATTTGCTTACAGATTGTTACTTTTGCAAAGTTTAATTATAAAAATATTGCTCAAAATAAATATTTTTGTGCAGAATTGTTTATTTTTGCAGAACTTTCCTTCTTATTAAGAATGAGGAACTAAGAACAAATAATAAACCCAAAAACAAAAGGAGAAGAATTTATGACTAAAGAGGAAGAAGATGAAGTCCATCGGTTAGTTCAATCAGTCGGTGTTGTACAGTTGTCAAGAGTAATGTTTAAGGGTATGGACGTTAGCGAAATGATTAACGTAATTATCCTTGCAGGTAGAGGCTACAGCGTGAAGCTACTCACTTGGTTCAAGTATTATTGTGAAGTGATGCCTCTGTTTATCATGCTTTTTCATATTGCATGCATGGTAACATTTGCGTCTCATGAAAAAGAAATGTGCGTATGGTTTAAGGAGAATTGGGTATCGGCAGCATTTATCTATTTTTCAGTTTACATCCATCCGCTTGTGCTTATAATTGCGAGCAGATTCTTTTGGCTCTGCTACAGATGGCGTATTCCGATGATCATCTACCTATTTGGGATAAATGCTATTCATATCGTATACTGGAATGTTTTTACCACCAACGAAATGGTGGAAGCTAATGTTGTAATACTTGTAATGACCATTATATTTTATGTATATGGTTTTGCCGATAAGTATTTCTCAGGCAAGGGCTGTCAAAGTTTAATCTCTAGATTATAATGATATGGGAAAGTTATTTGGTTATCACACCTTGGGAGTGTTATTAAAATCGTTGTCTGACTCTTGCTTTCGAGCAGACGAGCAAGAGAAGAGAGGGGAGAAGGTAACTGCTTGCGGAATGAGCAGCGATGAGATAGAAGACCTTTGTGAGAACTATCTGCCGTATGCTCTTAACCCTATGTTGAGCACCGAGGAAGTCAAGGAGAGGCTGCACGTTTCTGATGCTACACTCAATCGTATGGTTGCGAGAGGCGACATTCCGAATGGCGAGTGCAAGAAAAGAGGGCACAGCCGATATTGGAAGAAGTGGGATATTCTTCACTACATTAAAAAGAAAAGAAAATCATAATCAATTAAGCCCTATCGCAGTACGGATAAGCGAGCATGTATGAGTATGGATTATATGTTTTGTACTTTGATTATAGTAGCAATGCTGGTAATCATCAACTGCTCGTTCATTGCTTATCTATACTATTCTTACGAGTATAAGAGGACTAATAAGTACTTCTTGGCTTGGGTAACGGTGTCAACTATGACGTTGATAATGTGGTTCGGGGTAGGATTGTGTCTGTATCTACAATAACAAGTTCGTAGCCCGATACACCTTATTATATAGGATATATCGGGCTATTCTATTAAAAAATACCAAAGCACATATATTTATGTGCTAAATATTTGCATATTTAATTTTTTCTTATTATCTTTGCGAACGTAAATAATACAATAACTTAAAGTACAGCAAGATATGAAGAAAATTAATTTTTTCCCGAGAACAAAATCAGAGGCGATGGAAATTGCTAATGAGTATATCGCAAGTAAGGATGGTCTTGCTTATGACATGGATATGAGTATAGATGAAGCAAAGGCAAATGCTGAGATTGTTTGCAAGAACCTTACTCTTACAGTCAATTGCGATGGGGAGTCTCCATTGAAGCTTTATTATAAGGTTGAAGAATAATTTAATTTAAGCCCTCGCCAACACGGATAAGGCACAAGATATGAAACCAGTATTTCTAACAAGTATGCTAGCTTTTATTGCTTGCGATGAAGATGAATGTTTACATCTATTCACAACTCCACCTGATAAAGGATTCTTTAATTGGGTAAGCAATGGTGTTGGTCATTGTTTTGATATTGACGAAAGCTATTGTGAAGATTTAGGCATTGATGTTCCAACTTGGGATGATGAAGAGCCGATAGAAGTTAAAATCGACATTCATATTAGCGAGCACGAAGAAAAATAATATATTCAGCCCTCGACATCACGGACAAGTCTGCTTTATGAGACAAGGATTTTATGAGTGTGTAGAACATAATCACAAAAACAGAAAGAAGGCAATTGACGAAATGCCTTATGCAAGTAAAGTAGTTGCCGTTGTTGGTGGTTATATGGGTTTTGAATCTTGGGATGATTACGAAATCTGGAAAAATCAAAAATAATATTTAATACGTTTTAGATATGAAAGAAACAAAGAATGCAACAATTCGCCTTCCGCAGGAAATTGCGGACTGGCTCACTAAGGATGGCAAGTCCATCAATCAAGCGGTCATTGATACTGTCAATACATTGCAGAGTATAAGATTAATATCTACGACAGAGCTTCGAGGTATATTCTCAGCAAATGAATGGACGTTCCTTGCGGATTCATTCAACGGAACAATCATCAATGATTCTATAAGATATAACGTTCAAATGCTTATTGCTCATTGTGAAGATTCAGCGATTTACGATTCACTTGATAAAAAGTACGATGTTGATATGGAGGTGTTCAAAAAGAAACTCAGCTCCTTGCATTGTGCTAATGTTGATGCTCTTTATGCAAGAATAGAAGATTTTTGGAACAAAGACATTGATATAGAAGATTGGGCTAAGTTTTGATTAGTATAAACGTTAAAGAGAGGTAAGTGATTGCCTCTCTTTTTTTTGTTTTCACATTTTCAAGAAGTCTTCTATATCTATGTACTCGATACCAAAATTCTCCGCACATTGTTTGTCGGAGTCCGAGAAGTCACCTTCTTTGCCACTAGCATCACCTATCATAATCAACTCACTTTTCTTCCAAGAAGAATACGACTCAAGCATTCCTGTATTTGGCTTTCTCATTCCTATATCTGCATGCGATGGGCAATACATAGAGTTGACGAAGATATTTCGTCCGGTATGATTGCGAAGATATTTTTGCGTAAAGCTTTCAATCGCTTTTATCTTTCCGATGAAATCCTGTTCGTCAACAAATTGAGGGATTCCTTCTTGGTTTGAAACTATTTCAACATAGTAAAGAGTAGGGAATACCTCTACAATCTTATCCAAAACCTCTTTACGGATTTTGAAATCTGTTACATCTGTAGGAAAGGTGTTTCCTGATATAGTTGTAATAATCGTTTCGTCTAAATCAATGAATAATACTTTTTTCTTGATTAAATATCCTTTTTCTGTCATAATTTTGCTTTTCTATATTGTGATATATTAAATATCTTTACCTACGAAAATTAAGTCTATAAAACACAGTTGTTCCGGTGTGTCTCACCATTTTTATTATAATGCAAAGATACGACAAAAAAGATGGTCTTGCAAATAAATTAATGCAAATTTTAAAACATTATCTGTTTTTAATGAAATCTTTAACAATTCTCTCTATGGTGTCTTGCTTGATAGCAATAGGGGCATCACCTTGATATTCTATCACTTGGTTACCGCATTCCTTCCAAAATAGGTTGCTATTGATGCGTTCGCCATCTACCAAGATCCAATCCGGATGATGTTCAAACGAATGCATCTTAGTTAGCGGAACGAGAATGAATAATTTATTCTCCATCTTGTTAACGAGTACCGACAAGTCATTATCATCAAATGTAATGATAACTCGATTTTCATTCTCAGATAGAACGTTAAAATCCTCATTAAAACGTTCATAAAGGTAATTTTTGATTTTCGAACAACTCATATTCTTGTAATTTTATAGGAGGGCAGATGGAAAAATCCAAGGTCTGCCCGCCAAGTTAAACTTATAAGGAAATCTTCTATAATATCGACTGACAAAGCCATCCCATAAGATAGCATGGTTCTTCGCCTTGCATATCTATTCCCAGATGGTTGCATATATGTGCTACTACATGAAACATTTCATGTGTGAGACTATTTATATACTCACCTTCAGAAGTAGACTTGCAAATGAGCACAACACTTGTTTTCTTTGAAACATTTGTGTATGTCAATCCTTTGTTTGAAGAATCGGTTGAAATGTGGTCGTATGCATCCAATAATGGTTGCCCCTTACAATCAATGGAACTTAGTAAGTCCATAGCTTCGTCAACATCTTCTTGATTAGCTATATGACATACAATCACATTCCAATCGTATTTCTCCAAGTAAATTTCTTGTTTAATCATAATACATCATCCCATGGAATGCCGATACCATTATGGTTGCAATCGGCATAAAATCTATTGAAAATAAATCCGTCCGCTTGGTCTGGGTCATCCACCATATCCTTAATGAATTGAGCCAAAGCAGCTTCGTCTTTTAAAGAAGACTTAAAGAAATCGGCTCTAGCCATGTTTGCGACATAAACGAAATCGTAATTGTCGGCATTCTCCAACTTTACGTTGTTGACTTTAAGAAGTTCCTCGACTGTATCTTTTTCTGTCGGTTCAACTTTTTCGAGCTTACCAGTTGTTGCGTTTGTCTTGCGCATTAAGGTAATAGCCCAGTCGCACATCTTTTTATTGAAGTGCCAGCCATTGTAGCGAAGGTATGCAATCATCCCTTCCGGCTTCATATCGTATGCGTCAAGTGGTATTTTGTATCTTCCCATAATAAAAGCTTTTAAAGGAGGTGGAGATTTCTCCCCACCTCAAAGTGTAATACTAATAGCGATAACCGCCACCTCTGCGACCACCATGTCTTTCACCATAGCGGTCATCATCGTCATCCCAATTGTCTCGGTAATCCGGCATTGGGTTTCTGTGACCCATTCGTCCATACTTGTCATCCCCCATTTCATCAATGCAGTGCATGAGTTTACCACCATACTTAAGCATCTTCTCTACAAGTTCTGACATTTCATTTACCTTGTTTTCGGTAATTTCTATCATGTATCCCATAATGATTTACTTTTTTGTATTAACTTTTTCCAAAGCCACTGACAACATAGACTTAATATCGGTCAAAGTTCCCTTCATTCCGCTAACCTCGCTTTTGAGGTTATTGATGTCTTCTTCCTGTTGTCTGTCTTTGGCTATTTGTGGATTCAATACGGCACGCATCTTTGCGCACTCTTCCATAACCTTTTTGTGGTATGGCTCGCTTTCCACAATCTCCTTAGAATGCCGATACATAGCCTCAACTTCCGCATCCATAGCTTCACGGCTTTCAGAAACCACGAGGTTTTCCGAATTTGCAATTTGCATATTGGATGGGAGTTGTTTGAACTCCATTTGTTCATTAGGCAATTTTACGACAACATCAACGGTAGTCTCCATTGGTTGTGGGTTGAATTGCCCAGGAGTATATGTTGGGAACTTAGGTTGTGGGTTACTGACCGATACAACCTGTCCGATTTTAAGACTTGGGTTTTCACCCTTGTCAAGCACATAGAATATGCTGTTAGGTCGAAGTCCTTGAAACATAGCTTTGTAATGTTAATTGTTAAACAATACCCGTCATTAGCTGAAGGGTGTTAGTATCTCGCTCGAACCAAAACTGATAAACTCCAGTTCCTGCAATGTCGGCTACCGTCAAAGGATTGCCGTTGAACTTAGTTACAGCTTGGGTTACGCCATTGGTCTCGAAAAGGATTGGCAGCGTATTTGTCGTACCAGTCGGAATAGCTTGATGTAGGTTCACAAAGATAGTTCCCCTATAGTTAGCATTCACGAAGGCGTGGTTTCTGAACGAGAAAACGACATTTTCGGTGTTCACCACCACGCCTGTAGATGCGATAGCTGCCGAGCCGTTACGATTAACCCATGCAAAAGGTCTCATCCATAACATAGCAGCCTCCTTTCCTAATTAACCCCAAAAGCTTGCATTGTTGACACCATTCAGACCATATAAGCCTGTTTGCCAAGCAACACAATTTGGAACAGCAGTAAATGGACTGTAGCTGGTTGTGACAGTTGATGGAAGCTTACACTTGATACCATCTACCTCTTTTTGCAAGCCAGCCAACATCGCGTTGACAGGTGCCATAGCTTGACCTACAATCTGCGAAGTCATGGCAGAAGACTTATAAGTTCCATTCTCTTCACGAAGATGGTCTATCTTGTCCTGCATATCTCTGAGTTCTGCTTGGCGTTGGCCATTAACTACGGTCTGAGTACTATCTTTAATAGCATTCAAAATGTCGCATGTCTGACCCTTGGTTTCGAAAGCAACATTAGAAAAGCCTCGTTCCTGACTTACGGCTACATTGTTGATGGCATTCTGCAAAGTGCCAGTCTGCTGACACATAGCCAACTTGACGTTTCCGTCCATAGCCGTAATATTGTTATTAACACGGCAGCAGCAATCAGCGAGTTGTGATGCAATCTGCATGTTACCTTGCTGAAGAGCGTTGATGGTTTGCATTCCGCTCATGCCTACTTGGTTGCCCACGTTCTGAACTTGGGTTGTCAAGGCAGAGATTGCTTGTTGAATCTGTCCTTCAGTACAATTGAGCTGAGTAGCGAGATTACTGAGTGCATTACGATTGCCACCGATAGCATCCATAAGCAAGGAACGACCATAGTCATTGTTGATTTCGTTAGCAAGACCTCCGCCATTGCCACGGCCACCAAAGCCGAAACCATTACCGCCCCAACCGCAGAAGCAAAGGATAAAGAGCAGCCAAATGAACCAAGAACCATCACCATTGCCGAATCCGTTATTACCCTTCATCGCAAGAAGAACGTTTGGATCAACGCCTCTCTGTTGGAGCAAAGGAGCTATCAAGCTCATCATTCCTCCATTGTTACCTGAACCCTCTGGATTAAAAACATAAGTTTTTGATGTCTCCATAAGAATAATCTTTTTGTGTTAAACCTTAATTAAACTAACTCTATGTAACGTTACGGCTGCAAAGTTACGAATAATAAGCAAAAGGTTTAATAACTCTATCAAACTTTCTTTTAATCGCTAATAATCAATGAGTTAAAGTGATAGGAGGTAATATCATTCTTTCGGATGCATGAAAATCAAAGGCTTATTTGCAAATTCCGTAGCAGAAAACAAAAAATGCAAACGGAACAGCAAACGGAAATTAAACACACACAAACTTGAAACCAAATTCTTTAGTATAGTATTCCTCTTTAGGGTGTCTTTTTGTCTTGGAGTCATAGCAGAGAATAAACGGCTCACCCTTAGAGTAGAAATAGTTATAAGACTTTCGCAAATACATCTTTGCATTCAAAGCCTTTTGGGAGAGTTTCCTTATTCTTAACCTCGTTTCTTGAGGCTTACCCGACAACACTCTAAGTTCATCCATTTGATATTGCATATGCAGCTTTCTGCCTTTACTAGCATACTTTTCTTTATTCCAATAGTTTCTCAAAGACTTGTTACGATCTTTACGAATCCTATTTATCGTTTCTACATCGTGTTTCAAACCAAGCTTACTGACTTGTCTTAATATTGTAGATTGAGGAATATTCGTCACTTCTGAGATTTCTCTCGCTGTCATCGTTTGATACATGTCGGAGATTTTGTGGATAGTCTCTTTGCTCAATTTATTGTCTATTTTCGTACCACCTAAAATAGTGATATACTTGTATAATGTATGTAAGGTTACACCAGCAACCTTGGCTACTTCCTTTCGTGGGTAGTCATTGATGTGGGCTTTGATATAGTTCATCTGTTCTTGCGTTAATCTTCTTGGCATTCTTCGTCCTCCTCAAAAGAAAATCCGTATTTATTCTTATAGAATTCTTCATTCATTCTGTGAGTATTCCGGTCGTAACCTAAGATGTATGGTTCGCCTTCAAATGCGAAATACCCATGCTTGGTTATAAGATGGTACTTGGCATGGTACGCTTTTGTCGGCAATTCTGCAAATTTAAAATTAGTCCGCTGCGGAATACAGGATATAACTCTGAATTTCTCCATACACATTGTTCTTTGCCAACTTTTTACCCTTTTATAAATTGCTGCTTTATTGTGCCCTTTCTTTAAGTTAGCCAAACTATTCTTTTTTAGCCTTTCTATTGTTTCTTCCGAATGAGTAAGCTTTAATCTTTTTGCAGCCTTATCTACCGTAGATGGGTGACACCCTACAATATCTGCTATCTCTCTGACAGAATGATTAGGATAGAGCTTTATGATTTGTTCGTCACGCTTTTTGTCGGGTTGTAGAACAAATCTTTTTTGCACAAATTTACAGTTGCATTCGTGCATTATTTTATACAAGAATTTAACGCTGACACCCATTCTTTGTGCCAACTTGTACCTTGGACGCTCATTAATATGAGCTTTGATATAATCTATTGTTTCCTGTTCTATAATTCTCATGTACATTCAGTTTTATAGTGTGACTCACCTTTTTCTGCAAAGGTAATGAGAATATTTTAATAGAGCAAATAAATTAATGTGTTATAACTTAGTTTAAGGAAATATTTAATTATTTGCACAAAAATTAATTGTGTAATTATCCGGTTAGACTATTTACACATTATAATACTTAAATTACTATCTTTGCAACAAAAAAATACAAGAAAAATGACAGCGGAAACTATTCAATTGATACAGACGGGAATTAATCTTCTTTGTGCATCGGGTGTAATCTCAACGCTGCTGTACTATAATAGTAGAAAGCGAAAGGAGGCGGCTATTGCGTCACAGGAAGAGAATAAGACTATTTCATCGTATGCTGATGAGTGGAAAGCTCTCTATGAACGCTCTAATGAGACAGTCGTTAATCTTAACGGCAAAGTAGATGAACTCTATGAAGAAATCAACCAATACAGAATAACGATACGCAATCTTAGAGACGAGAAGAACGATTTGAAGCTTGCCTTGCATGAGGCACAATGGAACAGATGCATCAAGGATGGATGTCAACTTAGAACCCCACCAAGAAAACGAGATTCTTTAGAAGCATTTGTAGAAAAAGAAGAGAGTGTATATCGTGACAGGGAGGATTAAAAAATGGTTAAGTATCTGAAATTACTCATACAAGTTAACAGCGGACATTCAAGCAAGGCATTCTTCTTAGTGTCCGTTACTCTAATAGGTCTCTTGATGCTCCTAGTAGTATGCTTCGTCTTAGTGTGGGAAGTGGTAACTTATGGGACTATCAAGACCGATTTGATGGGGTTAAGTGCATTTGTTGGTAGTGTGGCTAGTTTGTTCGTCACGGCTGGCATTACAAAGACGATAGGGGAACGTGGCGAACACAAAAACGAAAACGATAAATAGACTATGGCAGATTCAAGTATTTTAAGACCATTCATCCTCTCATTCGAGGGTGGATATTCTAACAGGAAGAGTGATAGGGGGCATGAAACCATGAAAGGTGTGACTATAGAGACATTCCGTAAAGTTTATGGTGCAAGTAAGACCGTATCTGACTTAAAGAAGATAACCGACGAACAATGGCATCACATATTCAAGAAATATTATTGGGATGCTTGCAAGGCAGACCAAATCAACAATCAGTCGGTGGCTAATCTCTTGGTTGACTTTGCTTATAATAGTGGAGCGAGCAGAGCTGTACGGAAGATACAGGCTATCGTAGGAACAAAAGCTGATGGCATCATGGGTAATATAACCTTGGCTGCTATCAATTCATACAAACAAGGCCAATGGGCGTTGTTCGATAAGCTGAAGGTGTCACGAATTGTCTTTCTCAATGCGATTGTGAACAATGACCCAAAGCAAAGTGTGAACCTGCATGGATGGCTTCGCAGAGTTGGGAATATACAATACGGAAAGCTCGTATGCAACAACGGAAAGATAATCACATGGTAATCTTACGAGATACAGGCTCAACTAAGGTATTAGTAAGGCCATCATCCTTAATTGGGTGGTGGTTTTTCTTCACTTTTGAATTTTTGGAAAAGAGAGAGTGGACAGAAAAAATGTTCCTTTTGTTTTTATTTGTATCTTTGCACTCAAAAAGAAGGTTGATATGGAGCTTAGATTTGATTGGTGGCGTTGGCTCGTTACCATATTGGTAGGTTTCTTCATCATGCTGATGATGTACGGATGCCGGACAACAAGATATGTAGAAGTGGAAAAGGTAGTGCAAGATACTACTACTTATGCTCATTGGGACTCAATTGTCAACGAAAGGGTCAAGCTTATTCGAGATAGCTTGCTATCTTATCATTGGGAGCAGACCGAAAAACAGGTTAAGGATTCCACTTACATCAAGGATGATGTCAAGATAAAGGTAGATGAGAGTGGTAAGGTGTTAGGTAAGGATTCTACTCATATAGAGATTAGATACAGGGACAGCAAGGAACTATCCAAGGTTCGTGATAGCCTTATTCATTATAAGGAGATAGCAGAGCGAGCTAGTATATACAAGGAACAGAGGGATAGCCTCAATAGAAAATTGAGTATTTCCCAGACCAAAAAGGAATATATTGAGAAAGACTTGGAGGGATGGGATTTGTTCTATTGGAAATTCGGTATGATCTCCTTTTGGGTCGTTTCCTTGATGCTGGTTACAATGATTTTCTTTTTCACGGTAAAATATAAGAAAAAGTTTTTTCATTAGGTTGGTTTTTAGTTATTTAAGGTTTTAGATTGGTTTTAGGTAACAACTTGTGGAGCAGCTGCCAGTGATGGTGGTTGCTCTTTTTGTATCGCGAAAATGCTTTAAGGTGTAAAATGTTAAAATTGCAACTTGTTTAGTGCATTTATAATTCTATATATGTAATTAAAACAACTTTAAGTGTTAAATCTATGTAATTTGAATAAAATATCACATTAAAATACTTGCATCTTGAAAATAAATTAGTATCTTTGCAGCGTGCTTTGTTGGTGCTGACACGCTTACAAGAATCAATAAGATTTTCCGTGGCGAAAGCCACATCGCGATAATCCTTACCTAGATTTCGGTGTCAGACGAATGAAGGGTAAGGATTTCTTTTTAGAATCCTTATTTTGAGTCGAAACATCCTTATATAGCTCTAAGTTAAAAATGGGCTATAAATGTTGGAGTAGGCGAGACACAAATAAGTTAAACAAATAGGGAATTTATGGGAAAGCATTATTTACATATACGTATGGACTTGGTAAAGAAGTACACCTATGGTGCGTCAGTACAAGAAGTGAAGGCGCACAAGGAGACGCTTTGCTTTGCTATTTGGTGTAAGATGCAACGCAGAAATTCTGTAATATTTAACTTAACCATCAAGGATGTAAAGAAAAAACTCGGTGTAGGCTATCCAAAGGCAAGAAAATTGCTAAATGATGTCAAGGAGGATGGACTCTTTACAGAACTTGGTAACGGGCGATTTATCGTGAATACGTTCCGTGACAAAGAAAAGAAGCCCAATAAAAATGGAGGTCGCTTCCAAGGTGCTTACGTTTGTCGTATTCCTATTAATAAGGACTATAAGCTAAAGGAGTTATATTCTATAGTCAACAATATTTTGTACACATCGGTTATTAGTGCTGCTCGTCAAGACTGTTTTAACGTTGGTAACAATGATTGTGCTTGGCATCAACTAACTACTAACTCGTTTGCAAAGGTTGTGAATATGGGTCATGGCTCTATATGCCGAATCAAGAAGAATCTTATCAGCGAAGGTAAGATTAAGTCCACGTATGCGGAAATGCACATGGCAGATGATAGAAACGATGGAGAGATCGAACGAACATTGCAAAGGTTTGGTCGTAGGAACTTTACGTTTAATGTAGGTAACCTGCACTATTTAATCATACCTTGCTCTTACTCTTTTGGAGACCGAGAGACTTCTGTTGCTATCAGGCACAGAATCTATGGTTATAAATTGAAGGGACATGGTGCTTTTAAAAAAGGCACGAACAAATACTATGATGGTTCAATAGGATTAACCAATATACCTGATTAAAGGTCGAGTTCTATTTTGGACATTTTCATATTAGTAGTTAGTTGGAATATATATTTAGTGAGTCTTTAATAGGCTAACGTGTTCCTTAGTATATTACGTGTTATTATTATATATACGAGATTATGAAGAAGTATGAATGTTATATAAGTTTAGCTGGTAATGTGTGTGGTGACAAAGGAAGTTATTATTATGCGTTTGCTACATTTGAAGGAGAAAAAATGATTGATAGTGTTGCAACAAGTCGGAGTCTTTTGGTATATCCTAAAAGTCGTTTTGTCCCGATTTTGACTAAGGCATTAAGAAAATGCAGAGGTGAGTTCCATGTGTATGTGTACTTACCAAAAGGCTATGATTTTGTAGAATTACCTAATGGTGAATACCAAATATCAGCTTCGTACTCCTGTTCCGAGATAACTGAGTACACTTATAAGTGCAGCGACAAAATAACAATAAAGAAGTTTGATGAAAATAGTAAAAGATGTTTGGATATACAACAAAAAGCAGAAGAAATAAGAGAAATTAACGAAAATAAAGAATTACACAAGTCAATAGCCAAAGAAATGAAGGCGAAAGATAAAAATAGCAAGAAAGACTTGCGTATGGAAAGATTAGTTCCAAATTATATTTGCTATACCGATGGAAGCTGCGATAATTATTCCACTCACAAGGCAGGTGGCTCGGCTTATATCGTTGTGAATACAGCTACAGGTGAGCTTGAAAAGGTAAAGACACATCATTGCTTGCATACGACAAATAACAGAATGGAGATGTTGGCGATAATATCAGCCGTTAATTATTGCCCGAAAGGTTCTGTCATAGAGGTTCGAAGTGATTCTAAGTACGCATTAAAGATGTTCCACTATACAGACTGGGAAATAGGCGCAGATATAAAGAATCCAGACTTAATTAAGTTGTATCGTAAGTGTGCAAAGGATAAGCTTGTTATTTTGACTTGGGTAAAGGGGCATAATGGTGATGATTTGAACGAGCAAGCGGATTGCTTGGCTTTTGGTGCATATGAGAAAGCATTAAAAGAGAATGGCTTACCAATGGCTCCTGAGAAGTATCGTGCTATGAGACGAGGCAAGCAGACGGTGTTTGAAACAGATAATTAAAGATAAATTTGATTTATTATGAAAGAGTTAAGTTTTGATAAGCTATACGTAAAGTTTAGCAATTTATATTGTGAGTATCGTAGTAGAAAGCAATTCTTGAAGTGGTTGAAATCCTCAAAGAATCTTTCTGAAGAGTTGTTTGAAGTAACGCCAAGTGGAGGTGGTTCGTTTGATGTTGTGTTGTCTTTTGAAGAGATAAAGGATTTATTTCCGATTATGGAAAACTCATTGCCTAAGTATGAAAACGATATAAAGCAAGTTTTGTTGGCTATAAAGGAAATGGGGCAACTTGAAGTAGCAAAGATTTGGCATGAGGATGATTGGGGTGATAGCTTTGTAGAGGATTTTTGTAAAACACATGATATTTAATGAAGATACGGACATTTGAACTATGTGCCGGATATGACTCTCAACTGATGGCTTTGGAGCGACTGAAGAAGAAACATTCTGATTTCGATTACGAGTGTATCGGATGGTCTGAGATAGAGCCAAGTGCAATAGCCTTGCATAATGCTTGCTTTCCTAGTCTGTCCGGCAAGAATTTCGGTGATATGACAAAGATAGATTGGAGCAAGGTTGCTGATTTTGACTTGCTGACATATTCAACACCTTGTCAGTCTGTTTCGCAAGCCGGAAAGCAGAAAGGAATAGAGGAGGGAAGTAATACCCGTTCCTCTATCCTTTGGTTCACAAGAAACGCCATTATTACCAAGAGACCGAAATATCTCTTGATGGAGAATGTTGAGGCTTTGGTTCAAGACAAGTTCATCGGTTACTTCAATAAGTGGCGCAAAGTGGAGTATCGAAGTCAAGTCTTCAAAAGGCTGCTGGAAACTCTATAGTTGTAGCGTGCATGGAAATGATTTTTGAGGAACTTTGGTATTCTAAGAGCGAAATTAAGATTGCCGATGACGGGCAACTATGTTTGTTTTAATTTAAAGAGCGATGGAAAGATTACATTTTCAAGTAAGCTTCTGCGACAATGGTGTGATTGTCAAGGACACGGATAGCAAGGCTATCAATGTTTACCAGTCGAAAGACAGTGAAGCTGATTATAGGGAATACACCGAAAGAGCCATGAAAGAAAGTGTTGGCGACATGCTTGCTGCATTGATGCTTGACGGCTCTGACAATTTGAGGATTAAGGATAAGTTTAATATTAAGATAGAGATTAGGTAGATGATATTTATAAAAGAGAAAAAGAAGCCTCAAGAAAGTGAGGTTATTCTTTACGAGGTGGAGGAGTTTATTTGGGGAAGAAAGGATTTCGTTACCGATTGTCCCTATGGCGAGAAAGGCAGATACACCAATTCTATTAATAAAGTTGGCGATTTGGGTTGCAACACTTGCAAATGGCAGGTAAGGCACAACCCAAGAGCGCAAGTTGTGAAGTGCTCCCATCCAAAGGTGGAGAAGAGCGAGGTTAAGAAACTTTTTAAGGATTTATGATTATGGATAAGGAAGAATTGAAGAAAGATTACGAGAATGCTTGCAATGCTTACTTGAAGGTATTCTGTGAGAAGCATGAGTTTTACGGATTGGATAATCCGGAGACATATTGGATAAGTGATGAACCAGGTGGAATAGCCAATTGCGGTGATTTAACTTTCGATATGGCTACTATTGTAACTGATATTGACAAGGAAGCTCCCGAAGAAGAGTTGTTGAAGTGGTACGATTATACGATTGAAGCTAGTGAGTTCAATTTGCCTATTCCAAACTTCGATCATTGGCTCATAGGATGTCCAAGAACACCGAGCAAATGGTTTGAAGACATGCGAGCAAAGCGTAAGGAGTTTGAGGATTTGTTAAAACAAGAAAACGAAAGGTTGAAAAATGGAAAGAAGTAATCTTTTTAATCATTTGTTGAGGATATTTGATGAAGGTCTCAGTATGAAGACTACCGAACTAGAATTCGGTACACTTGAAGTAACTGTAGAGAATCGAAGCCAAGGCAAGAAAATCACATTCTTTGCAAAGGGCATGGAGGATGCCAAGCAGAAAGCAGCGGAATGGCAGACTGGGCAAATACTCTTGAATTGTGATGATTTCGAGGAGATTGTTATGTTCTTGGCTAATAGGAAGAAACTTAAAGCGGAAATGAACTATGGATAAGAATTTTAGAAGTTGCTTTTGTTGTATCTTGGGAATACTAAATACTAGCACAGGAAACGTTTTGAAATGCAAGAAGGGCAGCAACAACCGCAAACGCAAGAAGTTGGAGT
>UMHE01077371.1_pt1 | contig 15831 bp, 9 predicted proteins | sample 1965451 | NCBI WGS metagenome assembly UMHE01 (sample SAMEA4836090, study PRJEB28245) | human gut metagenome | biome: gut microbiome; material: fecal sample | place: Denmark | collected 2008 | reverse complement strand
CTCATCGCTAAAGCTTTATCGAACCCCTGGTCTAACCAGGGGTATACAAAAAGAGAGGGGCATTTGCCCCTCTCCGTAACGTAAAAGTTAGAGATCAGAATCTGTGATCGTGCTTATTTCACCTCAGCAGCACCGAACGGACGGCCCTCGTTGAAATTGCGGGCGTTCTCCATCGTCACCGTCGCGATGGCCTGCAGTGCCTCGCGCGTAAAGAATGCCTGATGGCTCGTGAGGATGACCTGCGGGAACATGAGCAGACGGCCCGTGACATCCTCCGTCGGGACATCGAAGCTGTGGTCCGTGTAGACATTGGCATCCTCGCCCTCGTAGACGTCGAGCGCAACCGCATGGAACTTGCCCTTCTTGAGCGCGGCAATGAGCGCTTCCGTATCGATGAGGCCGCCGCGTGCAGCATTCGTGAGCATGACATCGTCCTTCATGAGGGAGATGGCCTTCTCATCGATGAGATGATACGTGCCGCCTTCGCCCATGATGAGCGGTGCGTGAATGGAGATGAGGTCAGAGCGCTTCAGGACCTCCTCCTTCGAGGCATAGGTGAGCAGACCCTCCTCCTCGAGCTTCTTGTTCGGGAATGCATCCCAGCCGATGACCGTCATGCCGTAGCCCTTGCAGATGCGCGCCATGCACTGGCCGATGCGGCCCGTGCCGAGGATGCCGGCAACCTTGTTGTGGAGATCGACGCCGAGCAGGCCCGTGAGGTCGAAGTTGTTGTCACGCACTTTGTTGTATGCCTTGTGCAGGCGGCGGTTTGCAGCCTGCAGCGTCGCCATGGCATGCTCTGCCACTGCGTACGGGGAGTAAGCCGGTACGCGCAGGACCGTGATGCCGTACTCGGCAGCGGCCTTCTTGTCGACATTGTTGAAGCCGGCGCAGCGCAGGAGGATCAGGCGGACACCGCCGTCATGCAGCTGCTCGATGACAGAACGCGGTGCCTCGTCGTTGACGAAGATGCACACAGCGTCATAGCCGTTGGCGAGCTGTGCCGTCTCATCCGTCAGGCGGCTCGAGAAATACTTGAGTTCGACGTTGTACGTGCCCTCGCCCTTGTCCTTTGCGAGCTCACTGAAATAGAGGCGGTCATAGTCTTTCGTGCCGAAAAAGGCAACCTTGAGGACAGAGCCCTTCTTCTCCTTCGGACCCATGGCATCGAAAACCGCCTGGATCTCCTTTGCAGCCTCTTCCTCATCCGGGCCGTCCACGGTGATATTGACCGTTGCGCCTTTCGGGGCGTGGAGGTTCAAGATCTCCAGCACGTTGTTGCCCTGAGCAGTCTCATTACCGACCTCGAGCGTCACCGCTGCCCGCAGGTTGCTGCATGCCTGCGCAATCTGCGCTGCAGGACGCGCATGGATACCGATTGAGCACTTCACGACGACTTGGAATTTTTTCATTGATAAGCTCCTCCCCCAAAAATGCGGTACATTTATCGTATTGCTAATACGATTATACGACGCCGCGCGTGTGAAATCAATAACATATTTGCAGTCCGCCTGCACTTTTTTGAACGACTGTTACCGAGATTGGCTAGTTGTGACTGCCTGATGTGTATCCCGTGAACTTCTCCTCTGTTCATAACTCTGTGGATTTCCTGTGGATATCCTGTGGACAAGCAGCGGCAGGTGTGGATAATTTGACGAGCTGTCCCGGTTTATGGTTCAGGATATGATCAGGCCGTGTCCGCTCTATATTCCTATATGACATAGTAAAAAGCCGCAATCCGTTGGCGCACAAGGCTTCCGAGCTCCCCTAAGACAAAGACAAAGCAAAGACAAAGAAAAAGTAACGTAGTAGCGAGCAGCAGCCAGCACGGAATGAGGTAGCGGACGCTGACGGCGAGACGACGGGCAGGCTGATAAGCGCCGCCGTGAAGGCCGTGACGGACGCCAGCCTTTGCACACGTTTTCACGTTCACGCCCCAAGTTCCCCGCAGAACGCCCTCGCGAGAATTGACTGCTTCATGCTGTCGATGGCTGCCAGCACCGACTCCGCCGACTGTCGGACTTCTTCTTCCCTGCCGAGCAGTCGGTCGAGGATAGCGACCATCTCTTGCTGCTCAGCATAAGAGTATACCGGCACAGGAAGATTCCTGATGATTTTCTCGTTCAGATTTTTCATGGTCGAACCGACTGCATGTGTTTCCAGATATTGCTTGCTCTTTTGCGATGCAATCACCAGCGAGTAAAACTTCGCATCGTATTCTTTCTTCAGTCGCAGCAACATGCAGCCAGTCCCACAAAGCCAACCGGCTTCATCCTCGCCAACAGGAGCCGTACGCCCCATCTCGCCTCGTCTACCGATAATGATATCATTGACACACATCTTATACACGGCCAGACTGTCAGCCTTACTCTCGCTGATCGATTTCCTGCTATCAGGACACATCACTTGATTGACGATATGCTGTGGGTTGACAACTGGGATTCCATCTTGAATGTAATCTTCTTTATGCAAGGCCGAGCCAAATGGTCCAATTCGAATCAAGTCTACGATTTCTGAAAGAGGTTTTAACTCTCTCTCACCTGCACCGATGAGATTCCCTGCAATAGCTTCGTGCAACAGCGCAGCCTTGCGCGTTTCATGGGCGTCGAGGACGGACTGCACCTTTGCCTTGGCGGCATCGAGCTTGGCAAACAGCGACTCAATGCGCGCAACAAGGCGCTGCTGCTCGGAGAGCGGGGGCAATGCGACTGGGTATGTTTGCACATAGCGAGGCTTTGCTCTCATGAGTGAACCGCCGACACCGGAAACATTGGATAACATGCGTTTGCGGAAATAAGGACAACGGAAGAACCACATAAGGTAATCCGATACAAAAAAAGGTCGTGCACGGACAACAATCCATTCCGATGATGCCAAACATTTGAGAGTCGTATGGGCGCTGACCTTCCAAACGCGATTGATGCGAGGATTTATCTTACAGAGCAGAACATCGTCTTTTTCAACGAGTTGTTTTGTAGAGCCGATTTCCATTCCTTTTGTGATTTCGGGATAGCCATTGACGATACTTGGCACGCTGTATAGTTCAAATGCGTCATCTGGATTCGTCGAGGGTGTGATGGAACTTGATTTGTAGTCGTTCAGTGCTCCTGTCCGTACCCATTTCCACCCATCCGGCAGCGCATACGGCCATTCTTTTTCTGGCACAAGGGCGGCGGCAAGGCGTTCTTCTGGTGTCATTTCTTTCTTGTTCTTGGCCATGCTCAGTTCTCCTTTGTGGCGCGCAATTCGTCGGCGACTTCTTGCAGGAGTTGCACGGCTTCCTTGAGGCTTGCGATGGCGCTCTCGGCGCTCTCGACGGGGTTGGGCAGGTCTTCGTAGTCGATGATGGAGTCATCCTTGATGAGGCCGAGGTCGAGGCTGTCGTCTTTGGCGGCGATCTCCTCACGCGTGTACGAGTGCCAGCGCTCGTCCGCAACGCGGTGGCGGTCGTCCGACTCGTAAGCCGCGACGAAGCCCGCGAAGTCCTCGCGCTTGAGCGGGTGCGTCTTGCCAAAGGACGGCATGTTCGTGCGCAGGTCGTAGAACCAGACTTCTTTTGTATTGCCCTGGTCGGACGTGCCGCTCGTAAAGAAAAACACGTTCGTCTTGACGCCCTGCGCATAGAAGATGCCCGTCGGCAGGCGCAGAATGGTGTGCAGGTCGCACTTCTCCATGAAGTCGCGGCGGATGGCCTGACCGTCGCCGTCGGCGAACAGGACGTTGTCGGGCAGGACGACGGCGGCGCGCGCTTTGCCGTTTGCCTTAAGGCTGCGGTAGATGTGCTGGAGGAAGTTGAGCTGCTTGTTGCTCGTCGTGTAGGTGAAGTCGTCGCGCGTCGCACGCTCGCCGCCCTTCTTCGTGCCGAACGGCGGATTCGTCAGCACGACGTCGTAGTCCTTGAATCGCTTGCCGAAGTCCGAGAGCGTGTCGCCAAGGTAAATCGGGCCGTCGATGCCGTGCAGCATGGCGTTCATGAGCGCGAGGCGGTGCGTGTCGTGGACGAGCTCGCAGCCGGAGAAGGCTTCCTCGACTTCAAAGTTGGCCAGTTCCTCAGTAAGGTCGGCGTAGTCGTCCGTCATGTCCCTGACGTACTGCGCAGCGGCGATCATGAAGCCGAACGTGCCGCAGGCCGGGTCGTTGCAGCGCTCGCCGGGCTGCGGCTTCACGAGACGCGTCATGACGTCGATGAGCACGCGCGGCGTGAAGTACTGGCCCGCGCCGGATTTCTTCTCGTTGGCGTTCTTCTCGAGCAGTCCTTCATAGAGGCTGCCGAGCCCCTCTTCCTTGGCGGAGAACCAGTCGAGCTCGTCGATGCTCGTGATGATCTTCTCGAGGTTCTTCGGCTCGTCGATGTTCGTCGCGGCACCGGCGTAGATCTCGCGCACGCGGCCCTGCGTCTCTGTGCCGAGTTTGTCGAGGACTTTCTTGTAGTGGTTCTTGAGGTCGAGGCCGCGCAGGTCGCGCAGCGCATCCCAGCGGCAGTCCTCCGGGATCGGATCCTCGGTGTACGTCTCCTTCGCCATCTTGAGGAAGAGGATATAGGTCAGCTCCGTCACATACTGATGATACGTGATGCCGTCGTCGCGCAGGACGTTGCAGAGATTCCAGAGCTTCGCTACGATTTCTTGTGTGTTCATGCGGATTTTCCTCCATCGTCATAGTCGTCATAAAGGTAGTTGTTGAGCTTGTCGATCACTTCCGCCAGATGGCCGTCGAAGATCCTGTCGTAGCGCGTCTGGCCTCCGTCTCTCCTGAAACGGCTGTCGTCGCGGAACATCTGCATGCCGATGACGTAGTTCTCGTCGGCGAGAAAGTATTTCTCGATCTTGCGCAGGACATTCTCCTGCGGCTTGGTCAGCTTGCCATGATGGCGCAGCTCGTCGATCAGGCGGCTGACGGCAGCATGGATGCGCTCTTCGTGGCTCTTCAGCGGCGTGCCGATCGTCGCACGGCGAATGAGGCTGATGATGTCGGCCGTGACGGCTGCGCCATCGCCGCCCGCGATGGCGTCGGAGAGCTGGCGCTCGGTGAAGTGGAGCGCGCTGAGCTGCTTGCGCAGGATCTTGAGGTCCTGCACGGTGAGGTCCTGCGGCCGCGTGCAGACGATCTGGAGTGCCTCGACCTTGTCGCGGTTCTCGCGCACCCATGTGGTGAAGGACTCGAGGTAGTCCTCCGGCCGCGTCTCGCCCTCGCCGTAGCCGTGGTAGACCCTGGTGACCTTGTCGGTGTGGTCGTCGATGACGATGCCCTTGCGCGTGCGGTGGATGGACTCGAGCGCCTCGATGGCGGCGCGGTTCGCCAAGAGGACGGTGCGCGCCTGCTCAGGCTGCATATCCTTCACCGCATTGATGAAGGCGGTCAATGAGGCAGGTGCTTTCCCTTCGATGGCGAGAGAGGCGGCGGCCTCCTTGTCCTGTGACGTGTCGAGCAGTTTGCTCTTGCGACGCAGTCGGCCCGTGAAGCGGCCGAGGCGCGCGCTCAGTCTCTTCTGGCACAGCGCGCTGTCAACGGCCAGCGATGCCTCTTCAAGGCCGTCGAGCAGTTTCGCGAACGTCTCCTTGGGGTTCGCTGCGACGGGCTTCATGTCGCTGACCTTCTCGAGCGCGGCATACGTGCCGACGGGGTCGTAGATGTCGAAGGCCTCCTTGTGGATGGCGGGACAGAGTCGCGTCGCGCGGCCGAGCATCTGCTCGAAGAGGATGCGCGACTTGACGCGGCGCAGGAAGACGAGCGTCGTGATGGCGGGGACGTCGATGCCCGTCGTGAGCAGGTCGACCGTCACGACGATGCTCGGATACGCTTCGTTCTTGAAGTGCTGCACGGCCTCGCGTATCTTCTTCTGGTTGCCGTTCTCGATGGTGCCCGTGATCTTGCGGATGGCATCGGCCGGTGCCATGCCTTCATAGAGCTCCCTGAGCAAGCGCACGATGAGGTCGGCGTGCTGGTCGTTCGCGGCGAAGATCATCATCTTCCCCTGCGAGGGCTCCGTCGGGTCGAAATTCTTGGCAATCTCCTTGAGCACTTCCCGGTTGAAGTTCTCGGTGATGACCTTGCGATTGAAGTCGTCGATGTCGAAGTCGAGCTCGTCCTCTAGCTGCGCGCCATTGAGGAGTTCGCCCGTCTCGGGGTCGATCATCGCGACCTGCTCCCCCTTCTTGTAGTGGATGCCCTTCGTCGAGAGCTCGGTCTCGATGTGGATGGGCGCATTGTGGTCGACGAGGTAGCCGTCGACGACGGCCTCGCGGTAGGAATACGTGAAGACGGGCGCGCCGAAGATCTGCGTCGTGTGCAGTGCCGGCGTGGCCGTCAGCGCGATCTTCACGGCGTCGAAGTACTCGACGACATTGCGGTACTTGCTCAGGTAGTCGCGCTGATCGCGGTAGAGGGCCGCGTCCTCGCTCATATCGCGGTCGAGGATGTAGCCGCGGTGCGCCTCGTCGATGATGACGAGGTCGAAGTCCGTGACAGCTGGCATCGACTCGCCTTCCTGATAGAGGATGCGGCGCACAAGGCTCTGGACCGTCGCGATCTGCACGCTCGTCTCACGCTCGATGGCGGCATCGTCGGCGATCCCCTGGACGTTGTAGATCTGTGTGAGCGTCTGGAGCTCGGCGAGCTTGACCTCGCGGAAGGTGTCCTCTGCCTGTGAGCCGAGGACGTTGCGGTCGACGAGGAAGAGGATGCGGCGGAAGCGCCGCGTCTTGAGGAAGCGGTAGATCAGCGCGAGGACCAGGCGCGTCTTTCCCGTGCCGGTCGCCATCGCGAGCAGCATCGAGGTCTGTCCGTCAGCGAGCGCCTGCTCGACGGCCTCGACGGCCCTTATCTGATAGTCGCGCAGGCTCAGGCCCTGCGGGTCGCGCAGTTCGTTGTATGGCTCGGCGGCGAGTCGCTTCTCCCCTTCTGACTTGTCGTGTTTCAGGAGCGCGAGGATGCCGTCTGGCGATACCCAGCCGTGCAGGGCGTGCGGGATGTTCATCGGATTGCGCAGGTCCTGGAACCAGATGCCCGACTTCTCCTTGTACTGCTCGATGTAGGGGCGGCCGTTCGTCGCAAAGGTGAACGGCACCTGATAGTCGCCCCACTTGCCGACGGTGTACGGAGCCGCGCCCTCGGCGACCGTGGCATAGCGCTTGCCCTGACCGTCGAGGACGGCGGAGACATCCTTGTACTCGGCCTTCGCCTCGACGACGGCGACCATCTTCTCGCCGCAGAACAGGGCGTAGTCGACGGGGCCTGTGCGCGTCGGCCACTCGGCGATGGCGATGTTGCGCCCTTTCTGCGGCCGCGTGCCCGCGCTGTGGCGCAGGTGTTGCGTGTCCACCTCCCAGCCGACGCGGCGCAGCTGCTCGTCGATGAGCAGGCGCGTCTCGGCCTCACTCTTGTAGCGGTGTGCAGCCGCAAGGTTCGCGCGCTTCTGGCGCTTCTCGCGCGTCAGCCGCTCTGCCGATGCCGACTCGATGGCCTTGGCCGCCACCTCTTCGTCATGGGCCGCTTCTTTCCGGCGTTCCTCGGCCGTCTCGCACGCCTCCATGACCTCCGGCGGCACGAAGTCGCAGTGCTCGTAGTGGTAGTCGCCGTACGTCTCGTAGAACCACTCCGCCAGCGTGTAAGCAAGCGGCAGCAGTACCTTGCAGTCCTCGACCGACTCATAGCTCTCGTGGACGGCTAGGTTGCGCTTCTTGCGCAAGGCGTGCAGGATGGCCGTGAGGTCCTGCGTGATGTAGCCCTCGCGCTCGAGCAGGTTGATGCGGTGCACGGCATCATCCCTCAGCGGGTGCTCGATATCGTCGATGTCGTAGATGAGCTGGACGACCGTCTCTCCGATCATGCCGAGCTTCATGAGGCAGGCATTCGCGTCCGACTGCCAGTAGCGCTCCGCCTGCTGCCCGAAGCGCGCGAGCACTGGAAAGCGCTCGGACAAAAAGGAAAAATTTGATTCCATTGTACACAGCCCCCTCTTCTGACTCTGACGGTCAAGTCCTATCAAACGACAAGAGCCCCCACTGTGAGAGACAGCAGGGGTTCCTGAATATCTTCATCATCTTGTTAATTATTCCACAGAAATTGGAAAACACCTGCCTGCGCTGCTTTGACGAGTCATCAGCGATGGCGCAGCCAGCACGGGATGAGGCAGAGGGCGCTGACGGCGAGGCCGAAGAACAGCGGATTGCCGGCGGCGCCGAGGAAGACGGCGATGAGGGCGGCGGCTGTCGAGAGGGCCATGGAGAGTGTGGCGCTCATGGCGGTGATGGTGCCTGGCGCGAAGATGGCGAAGCTCAGCGGCAGGAATATGCCGCCGCTCCGTAGGGCCATGGAGAGGAAGTTCCAGAATAGGACCTGGCTGCCCTCGTTGGCCAGCGCGATAAAGGCGGCCAGCGTGATGGTCAGCAGCACGATGAGGCGCGTGACGGCGAGCTCCGAGAGGTGGTACGGATGGTTGACCGTCGGGATCTCGGTGATGTCAATCGCCTGGCTCGCGGGGTCTTCGGCGAGCTTGTGGATCTTGCGTGCGCGCAGTGTCACGCGGGCGCGGTGGAAGATGTCGCGCGAGAGCATCGTGCCGATGCCGAGCGAGAGTCCGGCAATCGAGCCGATGAGCGAGAGCATGATGCCGCCCATGGCGATGCCGCCGAGCAGGGATGGCTGCTCCGTCAAGAGGTACGTCGGCAGCGAGAGGATCGGCGTGATCTCAGGATGGGCCGCGCCCATGTAGATGCCGACCATCGCGCACGGCAGTCCGACTGGCAGGCTGATGAGCGCCGCCGTGAAGGCCGCAACGGAGGCCGTGCGCGGGTTCGAGGCCGAGAAGATGGCCTGGATGTACGACTGCGTGCAGAGCATGCCGATGACGACCGACGAGAAGTTCGCGAGGATGTGGCTCATATCACCATGCAGCAGGCTGAACGCGCCCTCTGGCAGCGCCGCCGCGACGGCCGGGTCCGCGAACAGCAAGTGCGCCGCCATGACGCCGGCGATGGCCATCGTGCTCCAGATGACGATCATCTTGAGGATGCCGCCGACGCCGGCGCTCTTCATGCCGCCGAAGAAGGCGTAGGCCGCGACGGTGAGTATGAGCAGCACGGTCGCGGGCAGGAACGGGATGCCGAAGATCGCGGCGATGATGTAGATGGCCGGCAGGCAGCTCGCCACAGCGCTGAACAGGATGCCGATTGACGAGACGATGCTCGAGAAGACGCCGCAGGTCAGGCCGAAGTTCTGCGCGAGGAACTGCGGGATCGTCTCGAGCGCCGTGCGGCGCAGGGGTCTGGCGTAGAAGAGGCCCATGATGATGAGTCCGACGCCCGAGCCGATGGTGAACCACCAGGCCGACAGTCCGACTGTCGCGGCAAGCTGCGCCGTGCCGACTGTCGCACCGCCGCCGACACACGTGCCCGCGATGCCGCCTGCGACGAGCGGCACGCCGGCCGACCGGCCGCCGACGCTGAACCCCTTCGTCGAGTGGACCGACCGCGCCGCCCGGATGCCAAAGCCGAGGACGACGGCAATCGTCGCGCAGATGACGACGAGTTGAAACAAAGAAATGTCCATGAAAAAAACACACTCCAAAAAAGAAAAACCCCCGCTCCTACGAGCCGGGGCATTGAACGGTCACCCGAACCAGATCCAGAGAACGCCGGCGACAGCGATGACGACGGCCGCCGTATTGCGGTGGTAGTAATCGGCGAGCCAGCCGATGTGCGTCACCTCGTAGAGCCAGCCGAGCACGCGCAGAGCGATGTAGTGGATGATGCAGCCGACGATGTAGGCGAGGCCGACTTCGATGGCGATGGCCAACATCGTGATGGACAGGCCGATCATCGCGAAGATGCCCGTGAAGAACAGGCCGATGATGACGAGCGCCGCCACGATGACGAAGAGCGTGCCGCCGAGCGCAACGCCGATGCCCGCGAGTGCCGCCAAAAATCCCTTCAAGCTATCCATGAAAATTCCCCCTTCCTGAGAATCCCGTTCTATTCCTTCATTCCCCTTCATTATAGGGAGAAGTCCCGCCGTTCGCAAGATGCAATTTCGTTCAAGCGTTCTTCTCTTCGAGCAGCGGCCTGAGGAACTTGCCCGTGTACGACTCCGGCACTTTGACGATGTCCTCGGGGCGCCCCGTCGCCACGACGGTGCCGCCCTTGTCGCCGCCCTCCGGGCCGAGGTCGATGATGTAGTCCGCCGTCTTGATGACATCGAGATTGTGTTCGATGACGACGACCGTGTCACCGCCTGAGACGAGGCGCTGCAGGATGTCGAGGAGCTTGTGGATGTCGGCCGTATGCAGGCCCGTCGTCGGCTCGTCGAGGATGTAGAGCGTCTTGCCCGTCGAGCGGCGCGAGAGCTCTGTCGCGAGCTTGACGCGCTGCGCCTCGCCGCCCGAGAGCGTCGTCGCAGGCTGGCCGAGCTTGATATAGCCGAGGCCGACGTCCTGGATGATCTTCAGCTTGCGCGCGATGCGCGGCACATTGGCGAAGAAGTCGACGGCCTCGTCGATCGTCATGTCGAGGACCTCCGAGATATTCTTGCCCTTGTAGCGGACCTCGAGCGTCTCGCGGTTGTAGCGCGCGCCCTTGCAGACCTCGCAGGGCACGTAGACGTCGGGCAGGAAGTGCATCTCGATCTTGAGGATGCCGTCGCCCTTGCACGCCTCGCAGCGACCGCCCTTGACGTTGAAGCTGAAGCGGCCGGCCTTGTAGCCGCGCATGCGCGCCTCGCTCGTCTGGCTGAAGAGGTCGCGGATCGCGTCGAAGACGCCCGTGTACGTCGCGGGATTCGAGCGCGGCGTGCGGCCGATCGGCTGCTGGTCGATGTCGATGATCTTGTCGATATTCTCGAGTCCCTTGATCTTCTTGTGCTTGCCCGGCTTGCCCTTCACGTGGTAGAGGCGCGAGGCGATGCCCTTGTAGAGGATCTCGTTGACGAGCGTCGACTTGCCAGAGCCCGAGACGCCCGTGACGAGCGTCAGCGTGCCGAGCGGGAACTTGACCGTCAGGTTCTTGAGGTTGTTCTCTGCTGCGCCGACGACTTCGATGAACTTGCCGTTCCCTAGGCGGCGCTTTTGAGGGACCGGGATGAACTTGCGGCGCGAGAGGTAAGCGCCCGTGACGGAGTCGGGGTTCTTCTTGATCTCCTCGGCCGTGCCCTCGGCGACGACGCGACCGCCGTGCGCGCCGGCGCCCGGGCCGATGTCGATGATGTGGTCGGCCGCGTACATCGTGTCCTCGTCGTGCTCGACGACAATGAGGGTGTTGCCGAGATCGCGCAGGTGCTTGAGCGTCGCGAGCAGGCGGTTGTTGTCGCGCTGGTGCAGGCCGATGCTCGGTTCGTCGAGGACGTAGAGGACGCCCTGCAGGCCCGAGCCGATCTGCGTCGCGAGGCGGATGCGCTGCGCCTCGCCGCCCGAAAGCGTGCCTGCTGAGCGCGAGAGCGTCAGGTAGTCGAGGCCGACGTCCAGGAGGAAGTTCAGGCGCGCGTGGATCTCCTTGAGGATCTGGCGCGCGATCTTCGTCTCGCGCTGTGTCAGCGTCAGCTGCGTGAAGAAGGCGTCGGCCTCGCGGATCGTCATGCGCGTGACCTCGTCGATGTTCTTGCCGCCGATGGTGACGGCGAGCGTCTCCGGCTTTAAACGCGCGCCGTGGCAGGCCTTGCAGGGGATTTCGGTCATGTAGTTCTCGTACGACTCGCGCATCTCGTCGCTGTCCGTCTCGTGGTAGCGGCGCGCGAGCAGCGGCATGACGCCCTCGAACGGCACGAAGTACTCCTTGTCCTCGCCGAACATGTTCGTGTAGCGGAAGTGGAAGCGCTCCTCGCCCGAGCCGTAGAGCAGGGCCTGCTTTGTCTTCTTATCGAGCTCCTGCCACGGCGTCTCGAGGCTGTAGCCGCGATTCTCGAGGATGGCCTTCATCACGCACATCGCGTACGAGTGCAGGTTCTTCGAGAGCGGCGCAAAGACACCGTCGCCCACGCTCAGGCTCGCGTCAGGCACGACGAGCTCTTCATCGAACTCCATGTGGCTGCCGAGGCCCGTGCAGACGGGGCAGGCGCCGTAGGGGTTGTTGAAGGAGAACATGCGCGGCGTGATCTCGGGCAGGCTGATGCCGCAGTCCACGCAGGCGAAGTTCTCGCTGAACATCAGGAGCTCGCCGCCGACGATCTGCACGTAGGCGACGCCTTCGCCGAGCTTCAGCGCCGTCTCGAGTGAGTCGGCCAGGCGCGACTCCATGCCCTCGCGCACGACGAGGCGGTCGATGACGACCTCTATCGTGTGCTTCTTGTTCTTCTCGAGCTGGATGTCCTCGCCGATGTCCATGACCTCGCCGTCGATGCGCACGCGTACATAGCCTTCGTGGCGGATGTGCGCGAGGACTTTCTTGTGCTCGCCCTTCTTGCCGCGCACGACCTGCGCCATGACGAGCAGTTTCGTGCGCTCCGGCAGCTCGCGGATCTGATCGATCATCTGGTCGACCGACTGCTGCGTGATGGGCTTACCGCACTTCGGACAGTGCGGATGGCCGACGCGCGCAAAGAGCAGTCTGAGGTAGTCGTAGATCTCCGTGACCGTGCCGACGGTCGAGCGCGGGTTGTGGCTCGTCGTCTTCTGGTCGATCGAGATGGCCGGCGAGAGGCCGTCGATCTGGTCGACGTCCGGCTTGTCCATCTGGCCGAGGAACTGGCGCGCGTACGACGAGAGCGACTCGACGTAGCGGCGCTGGCCCTCGGCGTAGATGGTGTCGAAGGCCAGGGACGACTTGCCCGAGCCCGAGAGGCCCGTGATGACGACGAGCTTGTCGCGCGGGATGTCAACGTTGATGTTCTTGAGGTTGTGGGCTCTTGCGCCCCGTATCTTGATGTATCGTTCCATTGCTTTTACCTATTATCTAGTATCTACTCATTATCTAGTATCGATGTATCTATGATCGCTATCGCATGGTGGGCACCCGTGGCGCTCACTTCTTGCTTCGCCTGCTCTTGGCGGCCTTCTTTGGTGCCGCGCCGGGCAGGCTGCCGTCGAGCTCGAGGATCATGTCGCGGAGCTCTGCGGCCCGCTCGAACTCGAGCGCGCGCGATGCCTGCTGCATCTCGCGCGTCAGCGTCTTGATGAGGTTCTCCCTGTCCTTCTTCGTGAGCTTCTTCCTGCCCTTCTTGACCTCGTACTTGCCGCCCGACTCGGCCACGAGCGTCGTCTCGATGAGCGGCTTGATGGGCTTGACGATGGTCTTCGGCGTGATGCCGTGCGCCTTGTTGTAGCCCTGCTGGATCTCGCGGCGGCGCGCCGTCTCATCGATGGCGCGCTTCATCGAGTCCGTGATGCGGTCGGCGTACATGATGACATGGCCGTGCGCATTGCGGGCCGCGCGGCCGATGATCTGGATGAGCGATGTGTCGGAGCGCAGGAAGCCCTCTTTATCGGCATCGAGGATGGCGATCAGGGAGACTTCCGGCATGTCGAGGCCCTCGCGCAGGAGGTTGATGCCGACGAGCACGTCGAATTCGCCGGCGCGCAGGTCGTGTATGATCTCCGCGCGCTCGATCGTCGCGATGTCAGAATGCAGGTAGCGGACCTTGACGCCGACTTCCGTGAAGTAGTCCGTGAGGTTCTCCGCCATCTTCTTCGTCAGCGTCGTGACGAGCACGCGCTCGTGGCGCTCGATGCGCAGCTTGATCTCGGCGAGCAGGTCGTCGATCTGGCCCTCGAGCGGCCGCACCTCGATCTCGGGGTCTAAGAGCCCCGTCGGGCGGATGATCTGCTGCGCAACCTGCTGCGCCTGCTCGAGCTCGTACTTGCCCGGCGTCGCCGAGACGTAGATGATCTGGTTGATGCGCGCGGCAAATTCCTCGAAGGTCAGCGGGCGGTTGTCGAAGGCGGACGGCAGGCGGAAGCCGTTCTCGACGAGCGACACCTTGCGGCTGCGGTCGCCGGCGTACATCGCGTGGAGCTGCGGCAGCGTCACATGCGACTCGTCCATGACGATGAGGAAGTCCTCCGGGAAGTAGTCGAGCAGCGTGTAGGGCGCGTCACCGGCCTTGCGGTGCGTCAGGTGGCGCGAGTAGTTCTCGATGCCCGAGCAGTAGCCCATCTCCTGCATCATCTCGAGGTCGTAGCGCGTGCGCTGCTCGATGCGCTGGGCCTCGATGAGCTTGCCCTCCGCCTTGAACTTCTTGACCTGCTCCTCCATCTCCACCTCGATGTCCTTCATCGCGATCTTGAGGTCTTCGTCCTCCGTGACGTAGTGCGAGGCCGGGAAGATCATCGAATGCGTGCGCTCGCCGTAGACCTCCCCCGTCACGACGTCGAACTCGACGATGCGGTCGACCTCGTCGCCGAAGAGCTCGATGCGCACCGCGCGGTTGTTGTAGCCGGCCGGGAAGACCTCGATGACATCGCCGCGCACGCGGAACTGGCCGCGCTCGAACGCGATGTCGTTGCGCTCGTAGCGGATGGAGACGAGCTTCTTTAAGATCGCGTCGCGCTCGACCAGCTGGCCCTTGTGCAGCGACAGCACCATCTCGTGGTAGCTCTCCGGCGAGCCCAGGCCGTAGATGCAAGAGACAGACGCGACGATGATGACGTCGCGCCGCTCGAAGAGCGAACACGTCGCGCTGTGGCGCAGCTCATCGATCTCGTCGTTGATCGACGCATCCTTCTCGATGTAGGTGTCCGTCGAGGCGATGTAGGCCTCCGGCTGGTAGAAGTCGTAATAGCTGACGAAGTAGCCGACGTAGTTGTTCGGGAAGAACGCCTTGAACTCACTCGCGAGCTGCGCCGCAAGCGTCTTGTTGTGGGCGATGACGAGCGTCGGCTTCTGCACCTTCTCGATGACCTTGGCGATCGTGTACGTTTTGCCCGTGCCCGTCGCGCCTAAGAGGACCTGCGCCTGCTGGCCGTTCTCGACACCTGCAGCCAGCTCCTCGATGGCCTGCGGCTGGTCGCCCATCGGCTCAAATGGTGCCACGACCTGAAACGGCGTCTCCTTATCAAAATGCATCGTATTGAGTTTCGGCACCATAGCCATGTGAGTCCCTCCATATCTGAATCTGTATCCTGTCACGTGTTCTCCGTGAATCGTACATCTATTATATACACCGCATCGCAAAAAATCCATAAGAATTGCCGATATGACAAATGTCATACGCTTCTTTCATCATGTTGTGACGCATATCAGATGATTTCTTTCTTGTTTTATTGTATTATATGAATCGTCAGATAGATGAGCAGCCGCCAAGAAAGAGCGGCGCTGCTTTAGGATAAGAAAGAGAGGTTCTATCATGGAAATCGCATTTTGCCGCATCGATGACCGCCTGATCCACGGCCAGGTCGCTACGGTATGGACAAAGGTGACGGGCTGCAACCGCATCATGTGCTGCAACGACGATGTCGCTCAGGACACGCTGCGCAAGAAGCTCCTGCTGCAGGTCGCTCCTCCGGGCATCAAGGCGTACGTCATCCCGGTCGAGAAGGCCGTCGCCGCCTACAAGAACCCGAAGTACGCGCCCTTCAAGACGCTGTTCCTCTTCACGAATCCGCGCGATGTCGTGCGCGCCGTCAAGGGCGGCATCCCGTTCAAGTCGGTCAACCTCGGCGGCATGACCTACAAGGACGGCGACACGCTGATCTCGCAGGCCGTCGCCGTCAACAAGGATGACGCCGCTGCCATCAAGGAGCTCGTCGACATGGGCATCGAGGTCGAGATCCGCAAGCTCGCCAACGAGCCGAAGAAAGACGCCATCGAGGCACTCAAGGCAAAGGGCCTGCTCTGAGCGGCTAATTCGACTGATTTTGGGAAATGAAATAAATATCCCCCGGCATAGCCGGGGGTTTTATATTTACGG
>UMHE01052096.1_pt1 | contig 15837 bp, 14 predicted proteins | sample 1965451 | NCBI WGS metagenome assembly UMHE01 (sample SAMEA4836090, study PRJEB28245) | human gut metagenome | biome: gut microbiome; material: fecal sample | place: Denmark | collected 2008 | reverse complement strand
TTTAGTTCCTAAAGGGATTTTATCAGTTCGACAAACTTGAATTGTTTACTGTTTCTTCTTTACAACGAAACCAATAACGAACAAAATAATTGCAGGAATTACCAAAAACAAAGCATTTACTAACACCCACAAATAAAAAGGCGCAGAGTTTAGCGATGTTGAGTATTGAGTATAATCAACGATGCTCTTAATAACAAATACAATCAACAGAATGAGACTCACAATGTTGCATATCATAGGTACTTTCTGTTTCATTCTAAACACCTCAATAAATCCCGATTTGTCAGTCTCATTCTATCACACACTCGGTACATTTCCCGGCTTGCGTATCGCAGCGGCAGTGCAAATGGATCACGAGTTATAGCTCGGCAATCTGCTCTGCTGCATACAGCGGCAAATTCACAAGCCGGTCTTCCTTTTTGAAATCCGCCATCGAAGCGCGGACGGCGATTTCGGGTGTGAACTTCTCCTGATAGGTTTTCAGGCTTTTTGCCCGGAGATTGATTTCAGCCTTCACCTCTACGGGAATCACTTGCTCGCCTGTATCCACGATGAAGTTAATTTCGCAGGACCCTCTGTCATTGGTGTAGTAGTAAATGCCCAGATCTTCAATGGTTTTCAGCTGCTGGCAAACATACTGCTCCGTAAAGGCACCTTTGAATTCAATAAAGAGGTCGTTTCCGTCCAGCAGGGTGCGCTGGCGAAGGCCTGCCATACACCCAAGCAGTCCCACATCCACAAGGAACAGCTTGAATGCCTTTAAGTCCTCATAGGCCTTCAGGGGAAGTCCGCCAGCGTTTACACGGCTGATCTTGTAAACCAGTCCGCAATCGGAAAGCCACAGGATGGCCGTTTCATAATCCTTGGCCCGTGCGCCCTCTCGAACAAGACCATAGACGAACTTCTTGTTTTCTCTTGCCAACTGCGAGGGGATGCTGTTCCAAAGCATGCGGATCTTGGGGACGATCTCGTTCGGTGCGTGTTTGGAAAAGTCTTGCTCATAAGCGGCAAGGATTCTCTTTTGTATCTCACGGACCTCATTAAAATCCTTATTCTCCGCAAAGCTCTGCACCGCTTCCGGCATACCGCCCACAAAATAATACTGTTTGAGCGCATCGATGTAGGTCTGCTTAAAGCTCGTGATCATTGGATAATCCTGCCTGCTGAGCAGCTCTGCAAAGCGCTCCTTGCCGGTAGCCGTCAAAAACTCCTTGAAAGAGAGCGGATACAGCTTCAAAAAATCCACTTTGCCCACTGGGAAGGAAGTACCTTCGTGCAGGGCAATGCCCGGCAGGGAGCCTGCACATACAATGTGGTACTCCGGCGCATTTTCGTAAAAGTACTTGAGAGAGCTGAGCGCTCTTGGCACTTCCTGTACCTCATCAAAAATCAAGAGGGTATGGTCGGGATCAATTTTCCGACCGGAATACAACTCCAACCCCATAATCAAGCGCTCTGTATCCAAATCAGAGGCAAACAGCTCGGCCATTCTGGAATTGGAATCGAAGTTGATATATACGGTATCGGTATAATAGAGCCTTCCGAATTCCTTCATCAGCCAGGTTTTCCCGACCTGCCGTGCCCCCTCGATAATCAGCGGCTTCCGCCGCTTGCTTTCTTTCCATTTCAGTAGCTTTTCCATTGCGATTCGGTACATACTTGCACCCCCTATCTCATACTGCGAATATAGTATACCACCGAATCGCAAAAAATACAACGAACTTTGTACTTGAAGCAACATTTTTTACAGTGAACTTTTGCTGTGCTCGTACACTTTTTACAACTAACTTTGAGACAAGCACTTAATAAGTCAACAACAGATTTCAGTTTTGTAGGGAACTTTGTAGTGGTCAAAAAAAGTAGACACGAAAAATATTTATTTTTGATTTGCTTTTTCAAAAGTAGACATGAGGAACATTTTTGCGGAAGTTGTTTTTTCAAAAGTGGACACGGACAATAATTTTTGCCGAAATCCTTTTTCAAAAGTGGACACGATGATTCGAAGCCTTGTAATGTCCTTGTTTGCAAGGGATAGTAGTTTTGGATAGAGTAGAGCGACAAAATCAAAAGTAGACACAGCACAGGGTTATTTTTCTGTATCTTTCCGCTTTTGCACGAATTTGGGTTCTTCGGTCAGGATGCGCTTTGAAAAGGTATCCTTCTTTTCAAGCTCACCTCGATAGAAACGCTTGCAGTAGTTATCCGGTGTGTCATAGCCGATTGCAAAGCAGGGACGCTGCCGGTTATAAAAGGCAACATAGCGGCACAGGACAGCTTTCACAGCATCTCTCGTACGGCATTCTTCTAATCGAAAATCGATGAATAGTTCTTCTTTTATCCAACCGTTTAGAGCCTCATTGACAGGATTGTCCGTTGGTTTACCTGCCCGCGACATGGAGCGGACAATGTTGCTGTCCTGAATCAGTTCGTTGTACGCTTTTGAGGAATACACAGAGCCTTGGTCGGTATGGATAATGGTTGGTTCTTTCTTTCCACGCAGCAGCTCAACGACATCCGCAAGACCGTCCAGATACTGCTCCCGCCCGCCACGGCGTTCAGATAGTTTCCATGTGAGTATCTGTTTCGTAAACACATCAAAGTAGAGTGTCAGCTCAAGATAAAATATCCACGGCTTTAATACCGTCATATCTGACACAATGACCTGGCGAGGCCGATCTACGGTATCCCAAGTTGTGAAGATAAGATTTGGGTACAAATCTCGTATTTTCCTGGGGCGATAATGTACTTGATGCTTGGTTTTTGCCTTTATTCCCAGAAAACGAAAGGCCTTGTACACATAGTTATCGCTTATATCCTGCTGATAATTGACTCGTATAAAAGCCGCTACCCAACGGTAGCCGTGGGATGGATGGGCCTTATGGACTTCGGAGACTAACGCGATAACTTCTTCGCGCCTCAGATCCCGCGTACTCTTGTCCCGTTTCCTCCACTTGTAATAGCCAGACCGACTGACGCCCATGAGAGAGCACAGTTCCTGAACCTCATAGTCTCTGGACAGCAGTTCTACGATTTCGAATTCTTCGGCCTTAAACGAATGAACTCCTGTTCCCCAGTATCCGTCGTCTGCACGACATAGTTTTTTTTAAGCCGTTCATTCTCAATTCGCAGCTTGAGTATCTCACGCTTGTAGGATTCCTCCGTTCGGTCAATTCCCTCCGGGAGGACATCCTTGATCTCACTATCTGCACGAGCCAGACCTTCCAAGCCGCCCTCATCATACTGCTTAATCCACTTCTGGAATGCACCGGTTGAAATGCGGTTTGCTTCGCAGAAGTCACTCATTTTGATACGGTAGTTGCTTTTGTACTGCCGGATCAGGAATTCCTTTTCCAACGGATTCAAGTGTTTTGACATAAAGACGAGCTCCCTTCCGGTAGAATACTCACCTTTATGATACTCCACGGACAGGCTTTTTTCTACCCTTCCGTGTCCACTTTTATAATAGCATCACTTTTGCCATATTTTTTCTGCTGTATGTTCCCCATACTGCCTTTGTTATTCCGCTTCTTCTTCAGCGTGAAAACCAGCCATAAATCTTTTCAGCAGGAATGCACAGAAGTACGGGAAGGTGTATATCCTATCCTCATGCCCAATATTGTTCTTTGACAGCTTAATCCCATATCTGATATCCGGGTAGTGATCAGAGGCAATCAATGTTTTCATTGATTTTGCCCGCCCACTTTTCGCCTTTACTTCAACAGGAATCAAGGATACGGTTGAACGAATGAAGAAATCGGCTTCCAGAGTGGAATCCCCTTTTTTGTAATAGAACAGCTTATATCCTTGCGTGATGAGAGCTTCTCCTACCATGTTCTCATAGCGGGCTCCCTTATAAACACTCAGGTTCTTATTGGCTCTTAAATCCTCCTGCGATTCATCATCCAGCATGGATACCAAAAGACCCGTATCCGCAAAATACAGCTTGAATGTGTCAGGCTCGTAATTACCTCCCAATGGCAATTCCGGAAACTCCATGCAGTAACAAATGCCTGCGGCCTTTTTGTCTTTCCATATACGGGTTTTATATCTTCTGCAGCTGCCGCTGCAGCAGGCGGGTAACGGTGTCGGCAAACCAGCCCACGGCGGGGATCCGCTCCAGCGCCTGTCCGTAAATATGACGTGCGTCGTCCAGCTCCCGGTTGCTGCCGGTAAAAATACACACGGGGTGGATACCCTGCCGCCGCAGGATCGTCGTCTCCGCGGCGGTATCCTCCACGCCCCGCTTGCCGCTGTAGCTGTAGCCACCCAGCGGCAGCGCGCCCACGGGAATACGCTGGTCATCGTTGGGACTGGCATCCGACAGGATCAGCAGCAGACGGTTTTCCTCCGCCGGCGTCCGCCGCATCAGCCAGCCCATGGCGCGCAGCGCCAGACCGTCACGGTTCCAGCCGGCCGCCACATAGTCAAACAGCCTGTCGTTCTCCTCCGGATGGTCGTGATCCCGCAGGATGCGCAGCACCGTACAGCCGCTGACGGAACAGAAGGCCGTAACGCGCACGGGGATACGGCAGCGATCCAGACTCTCCGCGATCAGATATGCCTGGGTCGCCAGCTTTTCCTGCTGCCGGTTCTGGGAGGCGGAGCCGTCCAGAAGAATGTCCACCGTCAGGTCTCCCGGCTGGTCGTGCTGCCGGCGGACAAACACCCGCTCATCCTCCAGCGCCGCTGCGCGCCACGCCAGATCGCCCCGCAGCTGACCCGCACGCGCCGGTGCGCCGTCCTCGTCCTGCCGCAGCAGCAGCGCATTTTGCAGCTTTTGGGTCAACTGGGCGATCGCCATACGGTTCTGTGCCAGATGCGCCTGATAGTAGGCACGGTTTTTCTCCCGCTGCCGCCGGAAGTTTTCCGCGTCCCACGCCGCTTCCGGGCTGATGTCCCGCCGGGGCGGCTCACCCTTCGTAAAGTGCAGGCGGCAGTTCCGGTGCGCACCCGTACACAGGGTTCGTTCCACCTCCGCCAGCTCCGACGGCGTCAGCATGGACGTGCCAAAGCAGCCCTCCACATAGCGCCGGAGGATAGGCTCCGGCGTTTTTCCCTGCAAAAAGGACAGCAGGCGTGCGCCCTTTCCGCCGCCGGTGCCGCTGTCGCCGCTGTCCCGCGCCAGCGCCCGCAGGGCGTTGGGACGGATGATGCGGAAGCCGCCCTTTCCTGTGAGCTGCCGTCCTGCCCATGCCGCCCACTGGCGGTCGGTGCTGCTGCGCCGCGCCCGGTGGAAGAACCGGTACAGTAGCTCCTCTGTCTGCTGGACGATCTTCTGCTCGTCCCAGTCCGGGGAAAAACGCAGCGCGTCCAGCACCGCTCCCTGCCACGGATCCTCCCGCTGCGCCTGTCCCAGCACCCGCAGCGCCCACGCCCGGTGCAGGCTGTCCAGGCTCTCCTTTTCCCCGCCGGAACGGCTCTCCGTCAGCAGCTGGCGGGCGTAGTCCGCCCGCAGCGCCGCCAGCACAGGACGCCGAGCCGCCTCCCGGCCATAGAGGGCGTGTTCCAGCCCCAGCCAGAACAGATCTGTATAGAGCTCCCCCTGCGGCTGCTGCTGAAAAGCGTGCAGCATAGGCTGAAATCTCTCAAAGGCATATTCCCGGTACGCCAGACCGATCACCGTGTTGCTGTACAGCCGCGGGTCACCGGCGGCGTCCAACGAGACCAGCTCTGTCTGGATGTCATAGCGGCCGGCGCCGTTCCAGATCTGGTTCTCCGCCCGCCGGTTCTGTAATTCCTCACGATCCATGTCAATCTCCGAACAGCTGTCCCCGGTCGGCGTTCTGCGGGATGCGCGCCCACACGGTGTCCGCTGCCAGCTGCCGTTCAAACGGCTCGAAAGCCTTGTTGATGGTGCCCAGCCGCAGCGCCTGCCCGGAGGGGATGCCCTTCTCGATCAGCCGGATGGCCGCCAGCAGTCCCCGCAGATCCAGCGCCTTAGTGGAGATCTCACCGCTGTCGCACTTCTGCCGCAGGTCGCGGAACAGTGCGGCGAACTGCTCTGACCACTGGGGCTTCAGGGCGGGGAAACTGCGCCGCAGCAGCTTCTGCAGATTCTCGTCGCTGATGACTGGCATATCCAGCACCACGAAGCGGGAAACCAGCGCCTCGTTCAGCTCCCGGGTACCGGCGTAGCCGTAGTTCATGGTGCCAATAAAGCGGGTGGCCTCATCCAGCTCGATGCGCTCGTAGCCGGGCACGTCGATAACCCGGCGGTGATCCAGCGTGGCGTGGAGCACAGCCAGCGCCTCGTTCTTTGCCATATTGACCTCGTCCAGTATGCCGAAGCCGCCCATATGAGCGCAGCGGCAGATGGGGCCTTCCCGGAACACCACCTGTCCGTTCTGCAGCGTATCGGCGCCGATCAGTGCCGCCGCGTCCACGTTGACATACATGGACACATCCCACACCGGGCGGGCAAACACCGCCGCCAGATTCTCCGCCAGCACATTTTTTCCCGTGGCCTTTGGCCCTGCCAGCAGCAGATGCTCGCCGCACAGCAGTGCGGTAGCGGCACTCTCCCAGACCTCCCTGCCGTAGTAGAGAACGTGGGGATGTGGAATACGGGCTGCTGCCTCTGGCGGTGCGGAATGCACCGCCGTGAAACGCTGTATCTCCTCCAGCAGGGCGGGATCGATGCCCTCTTCCCGCAGCTCTTTCCAAATATCCATAGGTCGCGCTCCTTCCCCCGGATGGAATTTTCGCCGTATTACCATCGATTAACAAGGGTCTGCCCTTGTCAATCGATGGTACCACCTTCCGCCGGAAAAAGCAACCTTGCGGCGGTGACATCGTCGTGCTATACTGGAGAAAAACACGGAGGAGAAGGGAAGCGGCCATGACAAAACAGGAATTGCTGCAGAAGGCGGACAGCCTGCCGCTGTCCCCCGGCGTCTATCTGATGATGGACAAGACCGGCCTGGTGATCTACGTGGGTAAGGCCAAAAAGCTGAAGAACCGCGTCAGTCAGTACTTTCAGTCCGGCAGCGGACACAACGAAAAGACCCGGATGATGGTCTTTCAGGTGGATCACTTTGACACCATCATGGTGCGCACAGAGTTTGAGGCGCTGATCCTGGAAAACTCTCTCATCAAGCGCCATCAGCCCCGGTACAACATCCTGCTCAAGGACGACAAGGGCTATCCCTTTGTGCGGCTGGACGAGAAGGTCTCCTACCCCCGGTTCACGCTGGTCAGCAAGCCTGCCCAGGATGGTGCCCGCTATTTCGGTCCTTTCGGCGGGCGGCATGAGACCCGTGCCGCCCTGCAGGCGGTGTGCGCCGCGCTGAAGCTGCCCACCTGCAGCCGCCAGTTCCCCCGGGACATCGGCAAGGAGCGCCCCTGTCTGAACCACCATATCGGCAAATGCGACGCCTTCTGCAGTCCCGACGGCCCCGACGGCGCGGAATACCGCCGCCGCGTGACACAGGCGGCACAGCTGCTGGACGGCAAGCTGCGGCAGGTGACCACGGTGCTGCGGCAGGAGATGGAAACGGCGGCGGAGGCGCTGGAATTCGAGAAGGCGGCAGCGCTGCGTGACCGGCTGCAGGCGCTGCAGGTGCTGGGCAAGCAGCAGCAGGTGATCGCCGGTGTCTGCGCCGACACCGACGTGTGGGGCGTGTACATCGGCGCCGTGCGCTGCGGCGCCGCGGTGCTGCACATCGAAAACGGCGACCTGCTGGGGCGGCAGACGGAGATCTTTCCCACCGCCGCCGACCAGACGGCACCGGAGGTGCTCTCCGCCGTGCTGAGCCAGTACTATCTGGACAAGGCGGTACTGCCCCGGGAGATCCTGCTGCCCTGTCTCTTCGATGGCAGCGAGACCTTTGCCGCGCTGCTGACCGCACAGGCCGCCCACCGGGTGGAGCTCCGCGTACCCCAGCGGGGTGAGCGCTCCCAGCTGGTGGAGATGGCCAGCCGCAATGCCCGGGAGGAGGTGGAGCGGATCACCACCGAGTCCGAGCGGGTGGCCAGAGCGCTGACCGATCTCCAGGCGCTGGCGCAGCTGCCCGCCGTACCGCGGCGGATGGAGAGCTACGACATCTCCAATCTGGGCAGTGACGACATGGTGGCCTCCATGGTGGTATTCGTGGACGGCAAGCCGCTGAAGCGGGACTACCGCAAATTCGCCATCCGGAGCCTGACGGCGCCCGACGACTACGCCGCCATGCAGGAGGTGCTGACGCGGCGCTTCGCCCACCGGGAGGACGAGAAATTCCCGCCGCTGCCGGATCTGCTGCTGATCGACGGCGGGCTGGGACACGTACACGCCGCACTGGCGGCGGAACAGGCCACCGGGGTCAGCGTGCCTGTGCTGGGCATGGTGAAGGACGACCGCCACCGCACCCGGGCACTGGTAACACCGGGGGGCGGTGAGCTGGGCATCCAGCAGTCACCCCACATCTTCACCCTCATCGGCCGCATACAGGAGGAGGTGCACCGCTTTGCCATCACTTTCCAGCGGCAGAAACACCACACGCGCACCTACCGCAGCAAGCTGGACGGCATTCCCGGCGTAGGCGAGGTGCGTAAGCAGGCGCTGTGGAAGCGGTTCGGCACCATCAAGGCCATGGAGGCCGCTTCGCTGGAGGAATTGGGCAAGATCCTGCCTGCCCCGGCGGCAAAGGCCGTATATGAGCGGTTCCATCCTGTGGAGGCCATCCCGGAGGACACGCCCTGATAAATTATTTTTTCGTGATAAACTACCGCCCGACCCACGTTTCCGTGGGTCGGGCGGTATGCACTAGAGAGAGGACCTTCTCCCGAAGAAAGAGCTTATCAATAGGCCACCAGCGACAGGGCAGTCTCCTCGATCATGGCGCGGAAGCGGGGTGGGTCGGTCAGGGCGCAGTTTTTCTCCGCCTCGATCCGCTGTGCCATTGCTTCCAGCGCCGGATCCTGTGCCAGCCCGTGTGTCAGGCCGAACCGCAGCAGGCGCTCCGCGCCGCCCATCAGACGCAGCGCCCCGTAGGGGCTGGGCTCGTCGGCGCACTCCAGCGCACTGCTCACCAGATAGGACAGCAGCTCATAGAAGGATCGTTCCATGTGCTCACACCTCCCAGCGGTTATAGTGTACCAGTGTATCCAATGGCCGCCGCGGCGGCATGGGCGGCGTCTGGGCGGGATAGCCCAGCGTCACCAGCAGCTCCGGGCAGATATGGGACGGCAGCGACAGGATCCGGGAAATCAGCTGGGGGTGAAAGGACTTGATGACACAGGTGCCCAGCCCCTTTTCCACCGCGGCCAGCATCAGATTTTCCGCCGCCATGGCCAGATCCAGCTGCGCCGTGCTGCCGTCCGGCTTGCCGTCCGCCAGCGGCAGGCGGCTCTCATCCAGACACAGAAACAGCAGGCAGGGCGGTTCACCGGTGATACCCGGCGAGAAAGCCCGGATCTTCCGCAGCAGCGCAGCGTCATCCACCACAAGGAACTGCCAGGGCTGGCGGTTGCTGGCGGAGGGCGCCAGAATAGCGGCGGCCAGCAGTTCTTCCACCGTCTCCCGCGCCACCGGCGCGGCGGCGAACTTCCGAATACTCCTGCGGCTGCACAGGCAGTCGTACAGCGTCATTACTTTACATCACGCAGCAGCTCGTAGCCGGAACCGTAGGGCTTGCCGGGTACAAAACGGCCTTCGCCGCTGGCGCAGCCGTGATAGGTCACACCGTCCACCACAACATCCTTCAGCTCGCCCAGATACTTGCCGCCTTCCACCATGGTCTTGCCGCGCAGCAGCACCGTGTCGGCGCGACCAATCTGCTCAAGCCCCTCGAAGATGTTGTAGGCCACACCGGTGGGATTGGTGTCCACGGTGATGGTGCCGCGGTAATCCGGATCGAACACCACGATGTCGGCGTCGGAGCCAACGGCGATGGCGCCTTTCTGGGGATAGATGCCGTTCATCTTGGCCACGGCGGTACTGCTCACCTCCACGAACTTCTGGCGGCTCATCCGGCCTGCGGCAACGCCGTAAGTCCACAGCGCGTTGAGACGGTCACCGGCGCCGGGGCAACCGTTGGGCACCTTGCGGAAGTCGCAGCGCTGGTTCTCCTCGTCCCAGCCCCAGTACTTCTGCTCCAGCGGGATCCCCGCGTTGTCCGAGCCGCAGACGGACAGCCAGTCGCGGTTCAGGGCGTTCCACAGGTAGTCCTGATCCTTCTTCTCACGCAGCGCGGGAGAGCAGATCCAGCGGCAGGCCACCTTCCAGTCGGGGTCGTCCATCTTGTGCTTGTCCAGCACCAGATAGTGGGGGCAGGTCTCGCCGATAACCGCCTTGCCCTCCGCACGCGCCTTGCGGATCTCCTCACCGGCCTCCACGCAGCTGACGTGGACAACACACAGCGGGCACTTGGCCGCATCGGCAAAGCGGATGGCGCGGGAAACGGCCTCAGCCTCGCCGTAGGGCGGGCGGGTCATGTAGTGGTACTTGGGTTCGTAGTGTCCGGCATCGGCCATCTCGTTGCGGCACTTGTCCAGCACATCGGGGTTCTCCGCGTGCACCATCATGGTCATGCCGCACTTCTGCGCCGCCTCCAGGCAGTTGAGGAGCTTCATGTCGTCCATGTAGAGGGAGGTACCCTTATAGGCCAGAAACAGCTTCATGGTGGGGACGCCCATCTCCACCAGCTTGGGGATCTCACTGAGGGTCTCGTCGGTATAGTCGGTGCAGCAGGCGTGGATGGCAATATCCGGCGCCACCTTGCCCTTGGCACGGACATTCAGGCGGTAGTTGACGGAGTCCACCAGATTCATGCCCGGCTCGTTGGTGCAGAAGTCCACGATGGTGGTGGTACCGCCCAGCAGTGCCACCCACGCCGTCTCATATGGCTCGTTGGTGGTGACGCCGTCGGTGTTCAGCGCCTCAAAGTGGGCGTGGTTATCCACACCGCCGGGGAACACATACTTGCCGCTGGCGTCGATCTCCTTGTCGAAGGGGCCTTCAAAATGGGTGCCGATGGCCGCGATCTTCTCGCCCTCGATCAGAATATTCGCCTTGTACTCGTCTGTTGCCGTTACGATCGTCCCGTTTTTTACCAATACTCTCATCTTACAAGCGCTCCTTTGCATGATAAAATTTCTGTTCGGCTTACAGTTGCTTATCCAGTTTGACCAGCGCGTTCATCAGCACATCCGCACCGTTGGCGGCGTCGCGCCACTCCGTCCACTCCTCGGGACAGTGGCTCACGCCGCCCACACTGGGCACGAAGATCATGCCGCAGTTGGAGATCCGCTCCGCCAGGATCATGGTGTCGTGTCCGGCGCCGCTGTTGATGACCCGGCGGCTCAGACCCAGCTCCGCTGCCGCTGTATCCACAGCGGACTTGCAGATCTCCGCCATGGGCACCGGCTCCTGCCGGAAGGTGGTCTCACAGGTGCAGTCGCCTGCAGGGAACCGCTCCAGAATGTAGCTGTGCAGTTTTTCAATGGATGCCGGCTCCATAGCGCGCAGCTCCACGAACATCCGCACCTGATTGGGGATCACGTTGGCCACGCCCGGCGCCGCCTCCAGCCAGCCCACGGTGCAGACCATATCCGGATCCGTTTTCCGCGCCAGCTCGTCCAGCTCCACGATCAGGCGCGCCGCCTTGGTCATGGCGTCATCCCGCAGCGTCATGGGCGTCGTACCGGCGTGGTTCTTCACACCCCGGATGGTCACCAGATAGCGCTGGATGCCCACGATGCCGTTGACAACGCCGATATTCTTCTGCTCTCTGTCCAGAATGCCGCCCTGCTCAATATGCAGTTCCAGCGACGCGTCGATTCGCTCCAGATGGGGGAACAGCGCACGTCTGACGTGCTCCGGGGTCAGGTCGAAGGCCTTCATCTTTTCCACGGCGATGTCCGTCAGGTCATTCATACGCCCCACAAAGGCGCCGCTGCCCAGCAGGCCGACCACCACATTGCCCTCTTCCTCTGCCCAGGCGCCCACCTTCACGGTGTGATCCAGCTCCACGCCCTGTTCCCGCAGCGTGGCCACCGCCTCAATGGCGGACAGCACGCCGAGGCAGCCGTCAAAGATACCGGCGTTGGGCACGCTGTCGATGTGGGAGCCCATCAGCAGGATCCGGTCGCTGCGCCCTTTTTTCGTGCCGATCACGTTGCCGACAGGATCCACTTCCGTCTCCATGCCCGCCTCGCTCATGTACTTTTTCAGCAGCTCCACACCTGCGTAATACTCCTTGGAGTAGGTGAAGCGGTTGACGCCGCCCTCCGGCAGCGCACCGATGCTCCCCAGCTCCTCCAGATGGGCGCGGAGCCGCTCTCCGTTGACTCTCAGCATTTGAAAAATGCCTCCTTTTTCAAAGTCTCGTTATCCCTTACTTCTTGCGCGCCCGCTGCAGTGAGGTGATGGCCACGGCGATGAGGATCACCAGACCCTGAGCAATGTCCTGATAGTAATAGGGGATGTTCATCAGGGTCATGCCGTTCTTCAGCACACCCAGGATCAGAGCGCCCAGCACCGTGCCCAGCAGGTTGGGCTCGCCCTCCTTGAAGGCGGTGGCGCCCAGATAGACGGTGGCGATGGCCTGCAGCTGGTAGGCGTCACCGGCGGTGACGTGGGCGCTGCCCATACGGGAGGTCATGACCAGCGCGGTCAGCGCCATACCGATACCGCAGAACACAAAGCCCAGCATGGAGTTGAACTTCACGTCAACGCCGGACATCAGCGCCGCTTCCTTGTTGCCGCCGATGGCATAGGTATGGCGACCGAAGCGGGTCTTGCTGAGCACCACCCAGATGATCAGCAGCCAGAAGGCCATGATAAAGATCATGGAGGGGATGCCGAACCAGTCGGTGTTGCCGAAGATTTTGAAGCCGTCCGGCAGGCCGGAGATGGGATGACCCTTGGTATACGCCTGGTTCAGGCCGGAGATCAGATAGCCGGTGGCCAAAGTACAGATAAAGTCGGGAATGCCCACATAGGCCACGAAGAAGCCGTTGAGCAGACCGATGAGCACGCCGCCCAGCAGTGTCAGAACTGCCGCCAGCCAGATGGGCATACCGAAGTCCACCATCAGCGCTGCGGCCATCACACCCAGAATACTGGCGCCGAAGCCGATGGACAGGTCGATGCGGCCGGTGATCATGACCACCGTCAGACCGGCGCCCAGGATCGACAGCATGGAGATCTGCCGCAGAACGGTGAGAATATTACTGGGGGTGAGGAACACGTCCGTGGCAATGGAGAAGTACGCGCAGATCACCACAAATGCCAGCAGTGTACCGTATTTCTTGGCGAGGGTCGCCAACAGTCTTTTGTTATTTTTCGTTTCCATTATAGCCTCCACTGTATGCGCACCGCGCCGCCGCGGGGGTGCACGGTGCAGTACTGTTCATGATGGGTCAAATGATGGCGTGCCGCATGATCTCATTGGCGTCCTTCAGCTGCTCGCGGTTCAGCACAGCCGTGACGCGCCCCTCGCTCATGACCACCACCCGGTCACACAGCGCCTGGATCTCGGGGATCTCGGAGGAGATGACGATACAGGGCATCCCCTCCTTGACAAAGTCGGAGATCAGACGATAGATCTCGCTTTTCGCACCCACGTCGATGCCGCGGGTCGGCTCGTCGAAGATGTAGACTTTCAGGTTGTCCCGCGCCAGCATCTTCGCCAGCACCACTTTCTGCTGGTTGCCGCCGGACAGTTCGCCCGCCGCCTGCTCAATGCTGCGCCGGGAGAGGGTCACGCTGTCCACGCATTCGGTGATGACCTGCTTTTCCCGCCGTTCCTGCAGCAGTCCGAGCGCATTCGAGAACTTTTTCAGATTGCCCAGCGAGCCGTTTTCCCGGATCGACCGGCTCAGCACCAGGCCCTGCTGGCGGCGCTCCTCCGGCACCAGCATGATACCGGCGCCGATGGAATCCCGGATACTCCGGAAATCCATCTTTTCCCCGTTCATGTAGACGTCGCCGCTGACCTTTTTGTCGATGCCCAGCACGGAGCGAATGGTCTCCGTGCGACCGGCACCCACCAGGCCGAAGAAGCCCAGCACCTCACCGGCACGCAGTTCGAAGGACACGTCACTGACCAGCGAAGAGCGGCTCAGGTTCTCCACCTTCAGCACCACGTCACCGGGCTTGCGCCCCTGCACGAACTCGTCGGTGAACTCCACGTCCCGGTTGACCATCATATGGATCAGGGACTTTTCGTCCATCTCCGACGCCGGACGCGTCCCCACCAGACAACCGTCCCGCAGTACCATGATGTCGTCGGAGATCTGGAAGATCTCCTCCAGACGGTGAGAGATATAAATGATGCTCTTCCCCTCGCTCTTGAGGTACTTGATGTAGGCCAGCAGCTCCTCGATCTCGTGATAACCCAGACGTGCCGTCGGCTCGTCCAGCACGATCACCTCCGTATCCTGTGCCAGGATACGGGCGATCACCAGCATCTGCTGGTCGGAAACACCGAGATCCTTCACCTTTGCCTTTGGGTCGAGCCTGATTTTCAACTTTTCCAACAGCGCCGCCGTATCGCTGTACATTTTTCTGAAATCGATGAGGCCGGAGACGGTATGCGGCTCACGTCCCAGCCAGATATTCTCGGCTACCGTAAAGTAGTCCACCAGCGCCAGTTCCTGGGGCACCAGCGCAATGCCCATATGCTGCGCCTCGGCATAGTTTTTGGGGTTAATCTCTTTGCCGTTCAGTTCGATCGTACCGGCATCCTTGGTGATCACGCCGGTCAAGATCTTCATCAGCGTGGATTTACCCGCGCCGTTTTCTCCCAGCAAGGCCAAAACCGTGCCTTTTTTCAGTTCAAGGTCGACATTGTGCACGGCATATACGCCGCCAAACTGCTTGTCGATCCCTTTCATGCGGATGGCGTATTCAGAAGACACTTGGTTACCTCCTCATTACTCGCTTTTTGAAGGTAAGGAACGGGGGACTGCTGTCCCCCATTCCTTAGCTTTGTGAGATCAGCCCTGATAGAACTCGCTGATGTTATCAGCGGTGATGATGTTGAAGCCAATATCGTAACGGGCGCTGACGTCCTCACCGGCTGCCAGCTTCTCCGCCACGTTGATGCACTTCTTGCAGGCATCCTTGAACTGGGTGTTGGCGGTGGCGATGATCTGACCGCCCTCGGCAATGTTCTTCAGCACGTCCAGCTCACCGTCGTAGCCAACGATCAGGATGTCGTCACGGCCGGCGGCCTGACAGGCCTGCAGGGCACCGATGGCCTCCAGATCAAAGGAGCACCAGGCAGCCTTGATGTTGGGGTTGGCCAGCAGCGCGCTCTCCATGATCTCATAGGCCAGCTCGGTGGTGCCGGGAAAGCCGGTATAGCCGTCGTTGACGATGTGGATGTTGGTGTACTCTTGGGTGATGGCGCGCATGATCAGATAGTGGGTGCGGATCACAGGGTGGTCGTTGTGATGGAAGGTAACGATGTCGCCCTCAAAGCCCATCTCGGCCGCTATCAGCATGTACAGGGCCGCCCCGGAAGCAAAGTCGTTGACCGCGAACATGGTATCGCAGCCCGGGATCCAGCCGGACTCATAGCTGATGACGCTGATGCCCCGCTCCTTGGCACGGGCGACCACATTGGTCAGCGCCTCGGACTCACCGTTGGCGATGATGATCACGTCGCAGTTCTGCTCGATCAGGTTTTCAACATCGGTGGTCTGCTGGGCAGCAGCGCCGTTGGCGTTGACAGCCACCACCTCATGGCCGGCGGCCTTGCCCTCGGCGATCAGAGTCTCATACACGTCCAGATTGTGCTGATTGGACGTAGCATTGATGCTGACGCCGATCTTCAGCGCACCGGTCTTGGACGGCTTGTTGGGTGTCTGCTCGCCGCCATCGGAAACAGCGGGGGTATTGCCGGGATTGCT
>UMHE01078764.1_pt1 | contig 15881 bp, 8 predicted proteins | sample 1965451 | NCBI WGS metagenome assembly UMHE01 (sample SAMEA4836090, study PRJEB28245) | human gut metagenome | biome: gut microbiome; material: fecal sample | place: Denmark | collected 2008 | reverse complement strand
GCCCTTTCAGGGCGTGTGGGGCTTACTTGCGAAACTTCAGTAATTAATGTATAGTAATAAAATAAAAGGGAAACCACCTTACGGCGATTCCCCTTTCATTATATTAAAGAAATCTACGATTACTTCTTAAGAACCTTAACGGCCTTACCGTTGCGAACAACGATGTAGAGACCCTGCTTGCTCATGTTAGCGATGCGCTGTCCGTTGATATTATAGATAGCGTCAGCCTTAAGAGCCTCGGTCTGAATCTCTGTGATACCTGTTGCAGGACCATTCCAACCAGCGTTGTCACCAGCCTTTGTGAGGGTGAGGGTGAAGTCGGTTGCAGAGAACCATGTAACCTTAGAAGGCTTATTGGTCTTTGTAGAGTCGCAAGTTACACCGATTGTAAGAGCGTGGTTTGTAACCTCGATGTTAGGAATCTGAAGGTTCATCCAACCACGACCATTACCACCATTAGCGCTGTATGTTGCAGAGTATGTAGCGTAGTTAGGATCTGTATCGCTCAAACCACCATCGATCTTAGCCTTAGCCTCTTCCCAAAGCTTACCATACTTGTCAAGTGCATTGACAGTGCTGTCTTTGCCTGCAGTCTCATCGAAGTAAGTGTAGGTCTGAACAGGGATTTCCATCCATGTAGTGTCGGCAGCCTCAGCACCTGTAGAAGCGAAGAGGAATGCACCCTCTGCAGATGTACGTACGTTGGCAGCAAGAGTATATGTACCGTTTGGAAGACCTTCGATAGCCTGATCCATATAGATGTTGTTCTTACCTGCTGTACCATTCCATGAGTCGAAGTATGTGCGGTTAGCATCGTCTGTGAAGTACTGTCCCTTCTTTACAGGACCATCGCCTTCGCCCTTGATAACATTCCAACCATCGGTAGATGCTGACTGAGCGTTGATGATAAAGCCTGTGTAGTCGGTAGAGTTAGGATTCTTCTCGTAAGCCTCCTGAGCCTTTGCAGTAGCAGTAGCAGCAGTAAGCTGAACGATAGCAGCCTTAACAAAAGCCTCAGACTTGAGTTCAGACATAAGACCCTTCTTCTGTTCAGTCATAGTGAAAGAAAGAACTTCCTTAGCAGTAGCTGAAGTGAGAGTCTTCAATGTTTCGTCTGCTGTGTTGTAAGCAGGAACATAGTTGTTGACATAAGCCTTCAAGATTGTGACGATGCTGTCTACCTTATTGTAAGAACCATTGTTGATGTAAGCCAATGTGTTGTCGTAAGCAGACTTAGCAATTTCAGTAGCCTCGCCATATGTACCATCTGTAACAGCTACAGCAACAGTTGGAATAGTCTTGCCCTCAGCATTGATTTCCTCGTACTTAGCCTCAGAGTTCTGAGCGAGCTTGATAGCAGCGTTAAGCTTAACAATGTCGCCTGTTGTTGTGTATTCAGCGATGCTGTCGTTAGCAGCAGCCTTGTCTGCGCCAAAGTGCATAGCAGCTACGAGCGCCTTAGCATTCTCAGCCTTAGCAGCGAGAGCTGCTTCGATTTCTGCCTGTGTAGCAGCACCGAGGTATAGGAGCTGGAAGTTTGTTGCGCAGAACCAACCTGACTGGTTTTTATTAGCAAGTGTACCAGAAGCACCGATAGTGATTTCTCCATCGTGAACGAGCACCTTGTCAGATGTAAGAGTTGTCCAAGTTCCAGTGTTGTTGTCATTCCACAAACCTTCTGTCAAAGATGCTGAGTTGCTTGACTGCAATGAGCTTGTTGCGAATACGTGCTGATCGTTTACAAAGCCATCCTGTGTAATCAAGTCGCCGCTAACCTTATAGTATCCGTTAGGCAAATTCTTGATAACCTGAGAAACCTCAAGGGTCTTGCCATCGGTATTAGCCTTCCATGCGTTCCAGCAGATACGGCCCTGAGCGTAGTTCAAACGCTGGTCGCCATCAGTACATGTACCTGTCTTGGTCCAGCCTGCAGATGTAGCAATTTCTGGTGCCTTACCTGCTGTAAAAGTATCCTGGTTAGGGTATGTGAATACGCCATTCTCGATAGTTGGCTCTGAGCCTTCCTTAACGAACAATGGGCTTTGTACAAGGAATGTATAGTCAGCAGGAGCGTCAGCAGAAGCAACCTGGCTCATCATATAAGTAATGTAAGCCTGCTTCAACTCTGTAGCGTAAGCAACGATATCTTCCCACTTACCATTATTTATAGTCTGGTCGTACTTTGCGAGAACAGTCTGTAGAGCTGCAAGGCCAGGATAAGCCTTCGCAGCTGCAGCTGTAGCCTTGGTGTATGTTGCAATGACAGAAGGTACAATATCAGCAGTTTTAATGATAGAATCCCTAAGTGCTGTAACTTCATCAAGAGTCTTCTTCATCAAATCAGCATCACCAGAACCCATTGCTTTATCAGCAATATCAATAGCATTGCTAAGCTGATTAGCAAGACCTGAATAATCAGCATATTTGTCAGACAACTCCAGCAATTCATCACAGAGATTGGTCAAATCTGAAGTATAGATTTCCTCTTTAGAAGCTTCACCTACCTTATAAAGCTTAACACCGTCGACAATAACCCAAGGGTTTTTGTTTGAGCCTGTGGCACCTGACTTATAACCAAACTGGAGTGTAAAATCTGAAGTTGGAGTAAACTCAAACTCGTGCTTTGTCCATTCTGTAGCAGAAAGACCAGTTGGATCAGAGAATTCATCCTTACGGCAAATAACCTTTGTAAGGTCTGAAGCCACATATTCAGGTTTACTTTCATCAACATTTGGGTTCAAGTTGATAGTCCAATATTCCAAGCGATATTTAGCGCATGGCAAAGATACTGTCTGCTGATAAGCTACAGCTCCTCCCCATCCTGCACGCATATAAAGGAAACCTGTGTTATCGTCGGTATCATCAGCCGCAGGCTTAGTTGGAACTGTAATAGAACCAGCTGGTTTGCCATCACCCATTCCGAGGTATCCTTCCTTTAAGCTATAAGGGAGAACTCCATAATACTTCCACTCTGGCTTTGTGGTAGCATACTCTTCAGAAACAGTCCATCCCTTAGGGGCACCAAGGAAACCATACCATGAAAGGTCGCCAGCTACGTTGTAGCCTTTACCATCTGTTGGCTCAGCATAGTAATCGCCATTTGCTGATTTTAAGAAACGAGAACGGCCCGACTTTTCACCTGTTAGAGTAGTTTCAGAAGTTGGTTTACCTTCGTCTGTGAAAGTTAAGCCCTCATCGAAACCTGCGTTAGTAATAAGATGTGTTACATCTTCCTCTTGTGCGAAAGCTGAAAAGCTGAATGCCGCAGCAAGAGACATAAGTAATACTTTCTTCATTTTCAGGATAAGTTAATTAGTAATATAATTATTTTATTTAAGTTTTATCACGATGGAAACGTAGATTCTCGGTGCAAATTTACTATTTGTTTAGTATAACAAAGGGAAAAAATAGAGAAAAAAGGAGTAAAATATGCTTTTTACCCCGCCCGACCTTAAAAAAGAGACGATTTATAGTATATATCACACTAATTATTTGCAAAAAAAGTTGGATGCTTTTATTTTTTTATTAACTTTGCCACCAAGTTTTCTAACACCTAAATGATCAAACCTAAATAAGAGTTTATTTGTAGAGGAAATTAACACCTAAGAATTATCTAACTTAACACATATATATAATTATTCTATGAAACTAAAAAGATTATTATCCCTGGCGGTGCTGTGCGTCGCTGGCGTAGGAAGTTCATGGGCAGATAATAGTGCTGGTAAAGCAACGAGCCTACCCAACGGAGTGTATTTTTTTAAATCTGTAGACAACACGTACATTTCTCGTGGTGGAAATTTTAATACGGAAGCCACTCTTGACGAATTTGGCTTAGCTGTAAATATCACAACAGATAACAACGTTAGCAAATTATTATTTGTCGATGCTAACAAGCCACTATTTTCAACAGATCAAGGTACTGTTTTCACTGACGGAAACACAAACAATGAAAATAGTAAATGGACAGTTACTGCAGTAGATGGAGGTTACACATTATATAATATAGCAACCTCAAAATATTTGGTCCCAGGCAAGGATGGTAGTTATATTGTGGCAAAACAAGGGACAACCCCTTCGGTATGGACAATAGAAACTGCAGAGCAACATGCTACCGTCATGACAAAATTAAAAAACACCAAAGCGGCTCAAGTAGCAACCGCTGCAGGCATCAAAGCGTCAACACCAGAAGAGATTGAAACCGCGGTTAGTACATGGAATATTAAAACTAATGTTACAATTCCTTCTATCGAAACAAAGGAGTTCTACCAAAATGGCGGAACCCGTGATGGGAATATAAATATAACTAAAGTAGGACTTTACAAATTCTCTATCCCAGCTTACTCACGTGTTTCATGGCCTGATCATGCTTACGATATGCACCAAAATAAAACAGAAAACATCGTAGCATACATTTATTTCGGTAATGAAAAGACACAAATTCGCTCACTCTATAGTGAAGAGGGAAAGAGCGTTGAAACTGCTAACTACAAAAAACCTGCTAATGCCACTCTATGGTATGCAGACCAAACAAATGCAGGAACCGCAGATTTCAACGAAGGCAAATATACCAATGATGTATGGGTTTACATTTCAGAACCTGGCAACTACAAATATGGTATTGTCAACACATCAAAAGGTGTTTGTGGAGATTGGATATGGTACGGCACTCCAAAACTAACATATTATCAAGAAAAGACAAACTTACCAGGAACAGATCTTACTAATAATTATATTAAGAACCCAGGCTTTGAGACAGGCGACTTAACAGAGTGGACTACCGAACAAAGCAACGATACCGGAGTAAAAGATGCTAAAGATGCCACATACAAGACACAGGGCTCTGAGGGCAAAAAACTGTTTAACACATGGTCTGATGGTAAAGCTTTAACTCAGAACATTGGAAAGTTAAATGCTGGTATATATGAGTTGAGCGCAATGTTGGCTACAGGAGATAACCCTGACAGCAAGGGCACTGTTTATCTTACAGTTAATGACGCAAAGAGTGCAGGTATGGTTTCACGCAATGGCAACAAACAAGTTATGCACAAAGAAACTCTCACTTTTGTAAGCGATGGTAAAACAGAAACTACTATTGGAGCTGTTGGTATGGAAATACCAAATGGACATTGGTGGTATAAGGCTGATGACTTCAAGTTGACCTTCGTAGATAATACCAACAATCTCTTCAAAGTATTGACAGATGTTATTGCTAACACAGCGCCTTGGACAACAAGTGGCGAATATGTAAACAAGTATAATGAATATAAGGGTCTGACAGAAACTTCTGCACAGGCAGATATCTTGTCGGCTATTAACTATCTAAAGACCAACTACGACAACTATGCTTGGGAGAATGCAAGTGTTGAGCATCCATATTTGATGAGCAACGTGATTGCTAAAGCAGAACTTAATGACAATGGTCCATGGCTTGGCTCAGGTCGTTTGACCAAAAATATCACAGACCATTGGGCTGGCGGTAAAAAGACAGTATTCGTACAGAACTCTGGAGAATATGCGCGTAAGCAAGCGATTACAGTTCCTTATTCAGGAAAATACCTGCTGAAGACTGCCGTACGTACATTCACAGATAAGGCTTTTGCAAATATCAAGATAGGCGACGTGGTATCTTCAACCAACACCAAGACTGGCAATACAGGTGGTAATGTAAATATTGATGGTACAGAAGGAACCAACAACCTTGCAAACGGCAATGCTGGCTATGGATGGACTTTCAACAATTTGTACTACTGGTGCGATGCTGATAATACCAATACCGAAATTGCTATTCAATTGTCTGTAGTAGATAATAACTACAAAGGAAACGAGGCTCAGGCAAGTGGTATGTTCTTGTACTATATTGGTCAGACTTATGAGCAAGTTAAGAATGGTGTACATTATTACTATGGAAAATGGGAAGCTAACGATGTAGCAAGCGAGCTAACAAACGAAACTCCTATTTTGGATCTTACTAAAGCTACTATTAATGGTACTGTAGCAATAAAGGCTACCAACAAGAATGGTCTTGTATATACAAATAGCGTAAACTCTTTGAGTGGTATTGACAACAATATTGTTAAGGATGGCATTTGTGCTAACCTCGTGCTCACAGATGGTTATCCATTTACTGCTACAAAGAACTTTGAGGCAACAAAGGCTACATACACTATGACATCTATTGCCGATGGCAAGTTTGGTACATTGGTTCTTCCATTCGCTGCCCAGTTGCCTGCAGATGGCAAGGCATACGCTTTGGACGGCGAACTTAATGTGATTGATGGCGAGCTTGTAGGTTCAGCTGTAACATCGCTTGCTGCCAACAAGCCTGTATTGGTAACAAAGGCTGGTGAATATACTGCGTCTGCTGTTAGTGTGGCTGAAACATCAGCATCACAGATTAACACAAACGGCAACCTCACAGGTGTTTACCAAAACACAGAGGCTCCTGTTGGTTCATACGTATTGCAGAACCATCCTGCTACTCAGGGTGTAGCTTTCTATCTTGTAGGCGAAGTGAAGCCAACCGTTAAACCATTCCGTGCTTTCATTCCTACTCAAGATGCAAAGGTTAAGGCTATCAAGGTGGTATTCGATGGCGAAGCTACAGGCATTAAGGAAATCACTTCCGAAAACACAAAGGCTGAAATCTTCGACCTCTGCGGACGCAGAGTGGCAAAGGCTCAGAAGGGTGTTTATATTATAAATGGTAAGAAAGTAATAAAGAAATAAAGAAAGGTATACAAAAAAATGGGAAAAAAATATATTAAGCCAAGCATTAACGTATTGGAAATGACAGAGAATGAAGCTATACTCGCAGCATCTGACGGCACTACAGGAACTGGAGGCTATGATGGTGCAGGTACAAAAGGAGACGGCATGGACGAGGACAAAGTTAAGTTTAACTCTATTTGGGACTCTGATTTGTAAAAAACATATTTAATAAGCATCAAAGATGAAAAAATATATATTAGGAACTGCTGCATTGCTGGCATTGGCTGCATGTAGTAATGATGATATAGTAGTGACTCCTGGTGCACAGGAGCCTACAGAAGGAAAAGAAGTTAGCGCTGTGCAGAGCAACATCGTTGGCAACTACGACAATCTGGCTGTAGAAGATTTGGATGCAGGAACACAGATAGGTTCGCGTGCAGGATTGGATGCCAACTTAAATGCTACATGGACTGCTGGCGACGAACTATCTATAAGCAACGGAACATTGATGTATAGCTACAACGTGACCAAAACTTTTGATGAAGGAAAGACTGCTTCATTTAATGTTGCTGAAGGTCATGCTGCACATACTTCAGATGGCAACGACAACTTCTATGCTATATATCCTCGCCGTGCTATTACCGAAGCTAATGGCGTAGGTCGTTGGAATGGTTCTGAGGTGAAAGGACAGATATTTGCTCAGCAAAGCTATATTGAGAATATGGGAAAGGCAACCAACGGCAACAACTTTGGCGGATACTATATCACTACCAAGGCAGCTGAGGTAAAGACTACAAATAATGAGACACAGCTCTCGTTCTCGTTTACACCACTTGCATCTGTTGTTGATGTAGACCTTAGTAAGACTGTATTGGAAAGTGGCGACGCTATTGCAGCTGTTTATCTTCGCGACATGAACGACAAAACTATTGCTGCCAACTTCTCTTACGACTGCAACTCGCATGCGCTGACAACAACGGGCGATGGTGGTTGCGACTACAACTACACAAGTCGTAGCAATGTTGTGGAAGTTAGCTTCTTCGAAAGCGAAGACGAGAAAGGCAATATCAATTATACAAGTATTGATGCAAGCAACAAGGTGGTTCGCTTCTATATCTTGCCTGTAAAGCTTAATAAAGGTGTGGAGATTACTGTTCGCACAAAGAATGGTAAATACTATACTAAGAAAGCAAGCGCAAGTGTAGGTACAGAATATACAACAGAAGATTTCAAGATTTCTTCAACCGATAAAGATATCAGTAGCATCGTTAAGCCTTACTATAAGAAGTATAACTTCGGTACTATTGACAAAGCTCGCAAGGGTGCATGGATGTCTTGTATTCCTCAGAATGTATTCTATACTATGCTGAGTGTGCCTGGCTCACATGATGCAGCAACAAGCTCCGCAACGTTGATTGCAAAAACTCAGAACAAGACCATTGCAGAACAGCTTGAACTTGGTGTACGTGCTTTAGACTTGCGTCCTTCTGCTACAGATAATCTTGAGATAAAGCATAATAGTTTTGGTACTGGTGTTACTCTTGCTCAAGCAATCAAAAGCATGAGGAGTTATCTCGAAAAGAATCCTACAGAATTTATATATGCTACAATTCATTTGGAGGGTTCAACTAACGATAACAAAACGAAGAACTGGAGTAACAAAGTATACGCTCTTGTAAAGGCTGCCGTAGATGGTGGCTATGCTTTGGAAGCATTGTCAAAGGATGCAAAGTTGGCTGACTATAAGGGAAAAATCATCTTTATTTACCGTGACGATTTGACTGGCGATAATCAAATCTATAATGCCGCAAAGGTTGCATGGAATGATAATATTGCACGTACTGTTAAAGTTCGTGACACAAACGGCAACGAAATTAACGACTTCCTTATATCTTACCAAGATATCTGGGAAAGCTCAGATTTAGACGAAAACACAGGTGGCATAAGTGGATACTTCGCACAGAAAGGTGGCGTAAAGAACGATAATGATAAAGTTAGCATGGTTAAAAAATATATCGATGATGCAACTGATTCTAAAGACCAGCGTCTGATATTTAATTTCGCCAGCTATGCAGGTGCAAAATTATCATCAATATCTGGTCATGCAAGTAATATTATGCCTTCGGTAAACTTTTATATTGTTTCTAAGAAAAATCGTTTGGGCGTTATCTTAGCAGACTTCGTGGATGCAACATATGGTGGATATAATTTCACAGCCATTACCACTGCCAACAACTTCAAGTATGTATATACAAAGCGCAGTCGTATTGATTATATCAAGAAGTATAAGAATACAACTGGTAATACCGGTGTTGGTATAGCAGGCGACGAATATGCAGATGGATCTGACGTATTTGCTAAACCACACAAGAACTTCTAATCCCTAACTTCAATATAGGCATAGTCAAGTGGTAGGCATTCTCTCCTACCCTTGATTAGCCTATGTTTTATTTCTTTTATATGAGAAACTTATTATTAGCTATATTGATGTGTCTGCCTTTGGCAACTATGGCACAGGAAAAGCAGATGGTGGTTTACCGCGACGGACGAACTCCTCTGCGCATAGACGTAGCTTCGGTCGACAGCATAAAGTTTGAGGATGCTGTGGAGGAACACGAATATGTAGACTTAGGGCTGAGTGTGCTTTGGGCTACATGCAACATCGGAGCTGCTACACCTGAGGAATATGGCAACTATTTTGCATGGGGCGAGACAGTAACAAAGGATAGCTATATGGAAGAAAACTACGTGTATGCAGAGAAGGGTGCATACAAAGATTTGCCTAAGGATATAGCTGGCACAGAATATGATGCTGCAACAGCAATATGGAAAGGAGAATGGCGCATGCCTAATATCAACGAGGTGGAGGAGTTGGCAAAGAACTGCACATGGACATGGACTGCACAAAAGGAGGTGAACGGATATCGCATAGTTGGTCCTTCGGGCAAAGAGATATTCCTTCCTGCTGCTGGTCAATGGCGCAACGCTCCTATCAACGTTGGCTCCACAGGCTATTATTGGACAAGCTCTTTGTCTGACGAATATTCCTCTGCAGCCTACAACCTCAACTTCACAGGCTTTAGCGGCAGATGGAGCGCCAACCGCGCCTACGGCTTCTGCATAAGGGCTGTATGCAATAAATGATTCTAACTTTTATTTATTTATATAATTCACAAATATTTATGTTAAGAAAACTATTTATTGCTTCTTTTGCATTAATGACACTATTGGCACCAAATAGCGCATTTGCACAAAGAAGCTACTCATTCAATGCAACAACATTGAATGTTGATGGACTGCCACACAAAATTGGCACATTTACGGTAAATCCTGATGCTAAGGAAGAAGAAGGTGCTAAGGCTATTGGCAACGAAACCCGAACAAAGGGTTGGGATATTGTAGCGATGTCTGAAGACTTCAATTTTCATGATTATCTTATTGCTCCTATTTCTGATTTGTATAATGTAGGAACCCATGGAGGTAAAGTCAGTGCAAAGATTAATACGACAGACGGATTGGGCTTATTGCTTACTAAAAAAACGGGTTGGAAATTTAGTAATGAAACCAGAGTGAAATGGAATGACCACTATGGAGAAATTAACAATGGTGCAGATGGACTTATTGATAAAGGATTTCGATATTACACTATAACAATAGCTCCAGGTGTGGAATTCGATTTCTATTGTCTTCATATGGATGCTGAGGATGACCCAAAAGACATCCAAGCACGAGAAAAGCAGTTGACACAGTTGGTGGAATATATTAAGAGCCATGACAATGGACGCAACATTCTAATCCTTGGTGATACTAACTGCCGATATACTCGCGATAATGTTAAGGGAAAACTTATCGACCCTATCAATGCCGTTGACAACTTCACTATTCATGACGCATGGATAGAATTGATACGTGGGGGAGCATATCCAAATCTTGGCGACCCTGCCATTATGATAGGCGACAAAGGTCCACAGATGGGAGAAGTGGTAGACAAGATTTTCTGGATAGAAAATTCAAAATCGCCTTTAAAAATCAAAGCTAACAATTTCTTGCACGACACATCGTTTACAGCTTCCGACCATTATCCTCTGACTGTGAACTTTACTATTACCGATCCTAACGGTACTCCTGCAACAAATAGCGACTATACATTGCCAGAATCGGCAACAGCAGTTGCGCAAGAAATAGTTGGCAATAGCGCAGAAGAAGTTGCTGCATCGGGCGAAACTTGTTTCCTTATGAACTTGTCTACAAAGAAGTATCTTCAGGCAGGCGCAAATTGGGGTACACATGCCGTAGAGGCTGTGTCGGCAATGCCATTGACACTCACTTTGGTTGATGGTAAATACAGAATAAATTCTATTCAGGGTTCTGTATCGGCTGAAGCGGAGCCTTATATGGATAATGGAAACAACAACACCTGGACTTTTGAACAGGTTGCTGGCAAAGAATACCAATATATTATTAGATGTGATGCTGGAGCCTTGGCTTCTACAGGTGATAACAACCTCGTAAAGTCGGTTGTTTACAATGCTAACAACGACAAACAAAAATGGGTTATCCTTACAGAAGCAAAACTTAAAGAAATAATGGTTCATCAAGCTTCTGCAGCTGAACCTTTTAATATCACTCCTTTGGTAAAAGGTGCCGACTTTGGCAAAATGGATGGATGGAACGATCCTAACAATAACGGAAACGTTTATGCACAAAGATGGTGGTCGTCGACTGTAACTCCTACTTTCGGAGGCGAGAATACTGGTAGTGAGACGGGTTACCATTCTGCTGCAATGTATGATTATGCAGAAGGCATTAATGTAAATCAAACAATTACGAAATTGCCAATAGGTAAATATATAGTATCTCTAAACGCATGTTATAGAGAGCAATCTGCAAAGTATGCCATTAGTAGTTCAATTCAAGATCATAATCGAGACTCTTGGTTATCATTTAAACAAGAAAATGGTAATACAACAAAAGTTACAATACCAAATGATAGAACTATTAGCTCTGCGTCTGATGTGTCTGCTCTATTCTTCCAAGGCAACTATTTGCTAAAATCAGAACCTATACAATTGTCTGAAAATACTGATGTTAAAATAGGATTATATCTTCAATCTGCTAAAGAAAGTAAGAAGAGATCTTGTAAACTTGGCGTTAGCAATATCCAACTTTACTACTATGGTGATGGTGACAATACTGAAATCGACCCATATATAACCTTTAAGAATAAAGTGGCAAAGCGTGTGAATGAAACATGGGCTAAGGTACAGCAACTAAACGATGCTGGTAAGGAAGTTTACGACATTTCAAGCGTTATATATCGCTACAATGAGAACAACATTAAGTCGGATGCTGACGTTGAGGTACTCTGCAAACAGGTAGATGCAGCTTATAAGCGTGCTCTCATAGCTTCGTTGAATAACGAGCCTTCTGGCGACATGACAGCATTGATAGAAAACCCAAGCTTCGAAACTGGCGACATGACAGGATGGGGTTCTGATTTGACAAAACAAGATGTTGGAGTAAAGGCTAATAGTAATAATACATATACATCACAAGGCTGCGATGGCGAACATCTGTTCAACTCTTATAATGGAGATAATGAGACTACTGCTCCTTATGTATACCAGACGATAAGTGGTGTTAAGAACGGACTATATGAGGTGAAGGCTTTGCTAACTTCTTTTGATGGAAGATCAGTATTCCTTATCGGAAACAATAGCCACAAAGCAATAGTTGCAGAAAATAAAGGTAAGTTTACAGAAGCTACTCTTCAGTTCTTGGTAGAAGACGGAAATATTACCATCGGAGCTGTTGGTGGTAGTGGAGATAACTATGATAAGTATATGCCTACAGCTGGATGTTTCTTCAAGGCTGATAATTTCAGGGTAAAGTATATATGCAACGTAGCAAACGGACGCATAAAACTTGCTGCTGAGGATATAAAAACAAAGGCTGCTACTCTCACCGACAACGCAGGAGCATCTATTGATTTGTCAGAATATGAAAATGGTATAGAGGCTGGCTCATATACCGGTGAAGGCAAGGCTGAAATGAAAGAGATGTATGCACAACTAAATGCTGCTGTAAAGAAACAGCGCACAAAGAATGCTGATATGACTTTCGCTATAGTAAATCCAAACTTTGAATATGGCGACATGACAGGTTGGACTTGTGCAACATCGGGCTGGGAAACAAAGGTGACATTACAGGATAATGCAACTTATACTACTTTAGGAGCAGATGGTTCTCATCTCTTTAATACATGGGATGGAGATAACGCTGTAAAACCATTGACACAAAACGTTACAGATATTCCTAATGGTAAGTATATGGTTTCGGCTCTTGTAGCTATGGAGGAAGGAAATAATATTGCTTTAACAGTAAACGGACAAACAGCAACGACTGCTGCTGTGGGTCCTGGAACTATGACTTTGGTAAGTGGAGAATATAATGTAACAGACCATAAGGCAGAAATTTCCTTGGGTAGCGACAATGGCAAATGGTTTAAGGCAGACGATTTCCATATGACATTCATCGGCAACGAACTCACCATGAACGAAACAGATAATGCGTTGACTGCACAGACAGACTATTATACATCTGTAACTGTAAACCGCACCATCAAGGCTGATGCTAAATGGAATACATTTGTATTGCCTTTCAACATGAAGATACCTACAGGATGGGAGGTAAAAGAACTTACCGATGATACAGAAGTAGACGCTAATGGAAACATACATTTACGCTTCGCTACAGCTAATAGTATAGAGGCTGGAAAACCATATATGATAAGAGTGAATGAAGCTGTTAATAAGATAGAGGTAGAGAATGTAGATGTTGACACAAAGACTCCTACACAGATTGGCAACGGAATCAATTTCGTGGGTGTATATACTGCTGGCAATATCCCTACAGGTGCTTTCTTTATATCAAATAATCAGTTCTATCACGCAACAGGCGGACAAAATATTATCAAGGGTATGCGTGCATATTTGCAATTGCCAGAGGGAAGCCAAGCTAAGGCTATAACCTACGACATTAGTGATGTGCCTACAGCTATTGATAACATAAATACTTCTGCTGCTACTGCCATCTACGATATACAAGGTAATCGCTTGAATAGCATGACAAAGGGTGTGAACATCGTAAAAATGGCAAACGGAATGGTTAAAAAGGTTATCATAAAGTAAGTTACGATTGCAAACTATAATAATTATAACAACAAAAACAATGAAAAAGACATATATAAAGCCTATCATAAATGTTATAATAACAGAAGCTGATGGTTCGTTGTTGGCTGGTTCTATAAGTGCAACTGACGAGAAGAACAACTTTCTCGAAGGCATAACAGGAGGTGACGCTACAGAAACAGGAACTGAAACAATAATAGAAGCTGACTCAAAAAGTTCTTTGTTTTGGGAAGATTAGTAGTTTCCATAATCTAAGAGCATAATTATAAAAGCCACCGAAGATATTTTGTCTTCGGTGGCTTTGTTTTTATAACTTTTCTTCATTCATCATTATCTTCATCCTTTCTTCACCCTATCATCATTGCTTTGCAACATAGACAGAATATCTTTGCAACGAAATGAAGGAGGACAAAATAATAACAATATATAAGATGTAGAAAAGATGAAGGTAATTTTTGTAATTCAAGGGGAAGGTAGAGGACACTTGACCCAAGCATTGGCTCTGAAGCAGCAGCTGCTGCACGAAGGGCATGAAGTTGTAAAGGTGTTGGTAGGAAAGAGTAAGAACAGAGAAATTCCTGAGTTTTTCAAGACTCAGATAGAAAGTCCGGTAGAGATGTTTTTGAGTCCAAACTTCTTACCATCAAAGGATAATCGCAGGTTTAACCTGTTGCGTTCTATTGGTTACAACTCATTGTTGATACCTTCATATCTATCAAGCATCAATTTTATAAGAAAACAAATCGAGAAAAGTGGGGCTGATATCATTATCAACTTCTATGAGGTGTTGTGTGGCATTACTTATTCCCTATTCCATTTTGGTATTCCAGAAGTTTGCATAGCTCATCAATACCTTTTTCTTCACCCATCGTTCCAGATGCCGAAGAAATATCCTTTACCTGAATATCTATTGAAACTATTTACTCAAATCACTTGCATTGGAGCCTCTTCGAAGTTGGCTCTCTCTATCCGCGACAATAGTGACACACCTGTGCATGGCATAAAGGTTGTGCCACCATTGCTTCGCGAAGAGGCAAAGACTGTAGTTCGCCATCATGGCGACTATATAATGGGCTACATTCTAAATGCAGGATTTGCAGAGGATGTGAAAGCTTGGCACTATAAGAATCCACACACTCGTCTTCATTTCTTTTGGGATAAGAAAGATGCGCCAGAAGAACTAAAGATTGACAACACTCTGACTTTTCATCGTATCAACGATGTGAAATTCCTTAAATATATGGCTGGCTGCAAGGCTTATGCTACTACTGCCGGCTTTGAGAGTGTATGCGAAGCTCTGTACATGGGCAAACCTTGCATGATGATCCCTGCCCATGTAGAACAAGTATGTAATGCTGTGGATGCAGAAAGAGAGATGGTGGGAGTGATGAGCTCTGATTTCAACATCGATAAGCTAAAAGCTTTTGCTCATGGATATGAGGAGGATGTGGAATTCAGAATGTGGGAGAACAATGCCGAAACTCGTATTATGGCTGCAATAGAAAATGCTTACGACGACTACTATATAAAACAAAGCAATACTGCCTATCTATTGCCACACACAATGGGGTAAATATAGATAAAAGATAAAATAATTACATTTAGAGTAACGATATAATATCAATTTAATTAGTTTATGATTATGCTTAGTAAAAATAATCTAAAGAATTTGGATGTGTTGAGTGAATTGCTTATTTTTGCAAAAAGAATAACTTATCCGCATAGCTATGGCACAATTCATAAACCCCTTTACCGACATAGGCTTTAAGCGAATCTTCGGTCAGGAGATATCAAAACCTCTGTTGCTCGACTTCCTCAACAACTTGTTGGCTGGCGAGGAACATATCGTGAACCTTAGTTTTCTCGACAAAGAGCAGCCTGCTCTGTACGAAGACGACCGCTCGCTAATCTATGATATCTATTGCGAGACCGATGATGGCAAGAAGATTATTGTGGAGATGCAAAATAAGTCGCAACCTTATT